>Ga0335071_10007758_pt1 | contig 11035 bp, 9 predicted proteins | sample Lox_Sample_15_FD_206724 | JGI IMG/M metagenome (GOLD analysis project Ga0335071, IMG submission 206724) | Soil microbial communities from Loxahatchee National Wildlife Refuge, Florida, United States - Lox_Sample_1.5 | ecosystem: Environmental > Terrestrial > Soil > Wetlands | place: USA: Florida...
CGATCCACTTGTGAAAGTCGATGTTGCCCTGGGTCGTTTCAGCGTTGAAGTTCGGTGCTTCAGAATTGATGCGCAAAGACATAACAGTTCCTCGCAAATTGGGAGTTCTCAGGTTTTCTACAGAATTATGATGTTCGGCTGCCAAGAACGCTCCGGGTCCACTGCCCGGAGCCGCAAAGAATCTTTCGGCATCAGTATGGTATCGCATTATTGGGCTCGTTCGCTGCAGCGAGGCGAACTTGAAATCGAGGACTTCTATGACGCGCAAGCTTTCTCTCGTGCAGGTTGACGTTTTCACCGACCGAGCCCTCGCCGGAAATTCCCTCGCGGTCATACTGGACGGGCGCGGGCTTACGACGGAGCAGATGCAGGCGATCGCTCTCGAAATGAATCTCTCGGAGACGACATTCATACTTCCAGGGGACGCGGCGGCCGATCGAACGCGCGGCACTCGGGTGCGTATCTTCACCGTGCAGGAGGAACTCCCTTTCGCGGGACATCCCACGCTGGGTACGGCGTTCGTCTTGCGGGGCGACTCAGGAGCGAGCGAGGTGAAGCTCGATCTGAACGTGGGTATAGTGCCGGTGCGTTTTACCCAGGCTGAGTCGTCGGCGCTGGCATTTGGGGAGATGACGCAGATCGATCCGGAATTCGGGGAAATTCACGAAGCCGACGCCGTGGCTGCGGTGACAAATCTTAAAGTTGGTGATCTTGCGGCGGCCGCGCCGATCCAGACGGTCTCTACAGGTCTGGCGTACACGATCGTGCCAGTACGCACACTCAAGGCTCTACAGGAGTTGCGCCTCGATGTGCCGCGGGCGCTCGAGTATCTTGAGCGTTCCGGGGGAAAATTCTTCTACTTTGTCAGCCGCGAGACGGTCGATCCCAAGGCTCGCCTGCACGCTCGCATGATTTTTTATAACGGCGAGGATCCGGCAACCGGTTCGGCGGCGGGCTGCGCATCTGGCTGGATGGTTGCGCACGCAATTGCTGCGAGCGACGAGCGCGTGATCATCGAACAAGGACTCGAAATGCACCGTCCAAGCAGCATTTTTGTGCGCGCGGCGAAGCGAGATAACCAAGTCGTCAATGTGCGCGTCGGTGGAAATTGTGTAGAAGTTCTCCGGGGAGAGATCTCTCTGACTCTCTGAGCGCGCGAACGCTGCCTAAATCGCGGGTTGGAGCGCATAGCACTCTCGTACCATCCACTCGCGTGCCATTTGCATGCGCGCCACTTTACCGCAAACGCAAATCTAATTACGATTCAACTCGCTCGGCATCTCAAGAAAGAAAAAGTGGTGACGACAGTCCCCGGTCAGACACCCATGAAGCCCAAGAAGACTATTCTCTGCGTCGACGATAACGAACAGGCACTCTCCATCCGAAAGATCCTGCTGGAAACCCGCGGCTATCGCGTGGTGGCATGCAACAACGGCGAAGCGGCGCTGACGGCGTTCCGGCGCGGCGGCGTCGACCTGGTGTTGACCGACCTGATCATGCCGGGCGTCGATGGATCGAAGTTAATCGCGGAGATCAAATCGCTCTCCCCGCAGACGCCCGCCGTACTTCTCTCCGGACAGGTGAAGATCTACGAGCGCGACACGCAGGCCGACGTGTTCCTTCCCAAGGGAATGTATGAGCCAGTGGACTTGCTGGAGAAGATCCGCCTACTGCTGGTGCGCAAGCGCGGCCCGAAACGACCGATGGAAGTGCGCGACCAGGTAGTGGCGCATGCCACGGTAGCCTGACTGCTATAGGTTTTCACTCCGAGGTATCTCTCTGCGATCTCTCGCCCGTTCTCGGGGCCGCTGCCGTTAAGAGCTTCTGAGAGCTGACAGGCAAGAGCCAACAGCTCTCCTGTGATATCGTTTTTGATGGATGGCAGCACTCATCGAAGCAAAAGAACTGCGCAAGACATACCGCATTGGCAAAGTGGAAGTGCCAGCACTGCGCGGCATCTCCTTCGGAGTCGAGAAGGGCGAGTTTGTCACTGTAGTGGGACCCTCGGGGAGCGGCAAATCGACGCTTTTTTATCTTTTGGGCGGGTTGACGCGGGCGGACTCAGGAAGCGTAAGCATCGACGGCGTGGATTTTGCGTCTCTTTCGGACGCGGCGCGCACGCGTTTGCGTAAGAGCAAGATCGGGTTCGTGTTCCAAAAATTCAATCTGCTGCCAACTCTTACCGCGCGCGCGAACATCGAAATCGCGGCTGATATTGCCGGAAAAGGCGCGCCCGACCCGATGTTCCTTAAGCAGATTACAGAGATGCTTGGCATTGCTGGGCGGCTGGATCATCGTCCGAATGAGCTTTCCGGCGGGGAGCAGCAACGGGTTGCGCTGGCACGGGCACTCATCAATCGCCCGGCCATCGTGCTAGCGGACGAGCCGACCGGCAATCTCGATTCGAAAAATTCCGCGATTGTTCTCAATATGCTGCGGCAATCGAACAAGAATCTTGGACAGACCGTGCTGATGATTACGCACAATCCCGAGGCCGCTGAGTACGGGGACCGGATCTTCCATATGCGCGATGGCGAGATTGTGGCGCCCGAACAGGATCCGCAGTGGTCCCCGAAACATCCGGCCGAAACAGTGCGCTCCTGAGACAGGCTTTCCAATGGCACATCGCGACGAATTCACAAAACCGATTCTTCCAGGCACGGCGGCCAGCGACTACGAACGCTACCTGCATACTGACGAATTGCTCGCCCTGCAGAAAGCGCCCGGTGAGCTGTCGCATAAAGATGAGATGACCTTCATGGTCGTGCATCAGGCATCGGAATTACTAATGAAGGGCGCGGCTTTCGAATTGGAACGCGCGCTGGAATACCTCGAACAGGGCGACTACGGCAACACGTCGCGCCTGATGCGGCGCGCCAACCAGTTGATCGAACCGCCGATCGGGCTGCTGCACATTCTCGAGACCATTACGCCCTACGACTATCACATCATTCGAGCCGGGCTCGGGCACGGCAGCGGACTCGACTCACCGGGATTCTTGGCGCTGCTCCATGTTGGGCCGCGGCTGGGTAACGCTTTTCACGAACAACTGCATCGGGCCAACATCACCCCCGATGACCTTTACCGCCGCCATGAGGAATTCTTCGGCTTGCACGACGTAGCGGAGCGTCTGGTGGATTTTGACGAGCGCATGCAGCTATTTCGTTTCCACCACCTCAAACTGGCAGAGAGGATCATCGGCGGGCGGGTCGTGGGAACGATGGGCACCCCGGTCGAGGTCCTGCAGCAACGCATGGAGCATTGGCTCTACAAGGATCTGTGGGATGTGCGCAACAAGATCACGGCGGCTACGCCTGTGGTAGCCGGCAAGCAGGGATAACTCCCCAAGCAAGTTGTCGCAAGAGCCTTGCTCTAATCCAACCAATAGAGTCGGCACTTCCCGAACTTCGGCAAACCCTGACGAGATGCGGCGATGTGCCAACGGCCATAAAACACACAAGGGAGTTGGGGACGAGAAGGCACGAGACTCGCTAGCTGGATAGTGCGTACGACACTCTTGGCGGAAATGCGGCGGGCGCACGATTGAGGGGCGGGTCACGGGTAGGCTCTTCACGGATCGAAGAGAACAGCATTCAACTCTTCATTTGCAGAACGAACCTGCGTCAGCTGCTTGAACAGGGTGATACTTTCATCGCGGCTAACCTCGATAGGTTGAATCACTCGACCGAGTGATACTGCGTAGCATCGAACTGGTTAAGAATCTCGCGAGTTGGATTCAGTATCCAGTTCAGCAGGAGCGAGACGAATAGTAACCCTGCAAAGGTCGTGGCCAGAATGAATCCGTACTTTGGGTTACCAAACGAATCGCTTATTGCTCCCATGGCTAAAGGCGCCAAGACCGCGGAGAGACAAGTGAAGAACAGAATCACGCCGGACACTGCACCGTGTTCTGGTTTGGGGAAGCAACTGATGCCCTTGGAATTGACGGTGGGATAGAGAATGGACATAAACAGCCCGGAGATCGGCAGAAGAAAAACAGCAAGCGCGATCCCACCGATCATGCTTGCGAGGAAGCACACCAGTATTGCCAGGCTGAATAAAGTGACGACTGCTGCCCAGTTCAAGCGACCAAGCAGCCATGATCCAAGAAATCTGCCGACAGCACGAAGTATGAAGAAGATTGAGAGGGCGTATGTTGCCATCCAAAGAAAGGATCCGTGATAGCTGCCAAGCAGGGTTGGCATCCACACATAAATCGCGCTCTCGACCGCGACGTATAAGAATATGGCCCCAGAAAAACCGAGCGCAAATGGGTTCTTCATCATTCGCAGTGTGCGTTTCAGATCCACAGATTCCGCGGTAACCGTTGTTGAGGGATATCGGACCAGGGAAGCGATGACAATCAGTACCATACAAATAGTGCCGGCGATCACGTAGAGCCATTTCCAGGACGTGCCCATCGTTAAAAGACGTGCGACAATCGCAGGTCCAATAATCGCTCCAATCGCGAAGAAGCCCTCCACGGTGTTCATCGTGGTTGTGTGCTCAGTCGTGGAACCAGTGATGTCTCCGATAAGAGCGAGCGCGCCTGTCTTGAAGATGCCGATGGCTGCTCCGGAGATAAAGAGGAGAACGATAAAAAAGCTGAATGCATGACCCACGGCGAACAAATAAGAGTTCAACGCGAACAGCACAAGTCCCAGGATGATGCTGTTCTTCCGGCCCAACTTGTCGGCGAGATATCCGAGGAAGAAACCTGCTACGGCGATGCCTAGCATGGCTGCATAGTGGAATGCGCCGCCAACGGTCATAGAGAGCCGGAATTCCTTAATGACCTCCGGAATGATGACGCCGACGGAGTCTGTGGTCATGGCGAACATCATGAACATGAAATACGTCAACCATTTGATCAGGGAAAGATTCCGTTGCTTGCTCTCTACCGTATTCATTACGTCAACTCCGAACCGGTGGCCGGTGTGCATGAATCCCAGACGTTTGCCTTTGTGGTCTCGCCGTCAGCAGGATTGCTATAGGTCAGGAGAGCCCGAGGTTCTGTAAGATCGACAACGAGTGTCGCCCAGTGTTCTGCATGCTTCCAGGTGATGGCGAGGGCCTGATCCGATGGGCGGTTGATTTCAGCGCACCCAGCAAAAGCGGGATGAGTATTGCGCAGTCGGATGAGTTCCAGCAGTTTCTGTACAACTGGCCTCCGCAGCGCAGCGTCGATTTCTGCAGAACAGTAGTAGTGCCGATTAATGTCACGGCCAACTCTCGATCGGGCGAGGAGATCCATGTCGTTAGTGCCAGCGAGGAGGCCCACGTAGTACACCTGCGGGATACCTGGTGCGAAGAATTGAATTGCGCGGGCGATCAGGTATTCACTGTCTCGACGCCCGAGCGCGTCGTAGAAAGTACAGTTGACCTGATAGAGGTCGAGATTATTTGCCGCCGCTCCCGTTGCCAGCCGGCTCTCATCTTTGCTTCGGGCGTGAATGGTCTCGACAAGATGGTCAATGTCGGCGGGAGCGAGCAGACCGGGTTCGCCATCGCTGCCCGCACCTACGTCGATTACACCGATGCCATCGTGCGTGTCCAGCACGGTGACGCAGTTCTGCGGTCTGGTTAACAACCACCCTCCAAGCGCTCGTGCATTCTGCGTGAAAAGAGCGTGGAGAATGAGCGGAGGGAGCGCGAAATCGTATACCCAATCCACCTGGCGTGCGATTTCTGTCTGCTGACGGTAGTGGCTGTGAATCTCGACAAGCACTTCCATGCCTAATGCGTGTGCTTGCGAGGTGAGTTCTGCAATGAAGTGAAAAGTTTCAGGAATCATGAAACAACTGGTGCCGGGCTTTTTAATCGCATAGCCTACGGCATCGAGCCGAATCATCTTTATGCCAGCGCCCCGAAAGCGGTTCAGGATTGTCTTCAGATAAGCCTGCCCCTCGCTATGTTGCACGTCGATATCAAGCTGCTGCGGCGTAAATGTCGTCCACAGCAGGTGCTTTTCGCCGCACTTGAGCGTCATGCTTGTAAATGGGAGGCCGGGACGCGGACGATAGATGCAAAGAAGATCGTCCTCTCGTGCTCCCGAAGGAAAAACACGGTCGTAAGTCAGGAACATCCTGGCGAAGGGGGAGACACCCCCACGTTCAGAGAAGTCCTTAAACTGCGGAGAGTCGCTGGATATGTGGTTAACGATGAGATCGGCAACCAGTTCGTAGTGCTCACCTAGCGCCCGTACCTCTGCCCAGTCGCCGAGACGGGAGTCCACTTCCGTGTGATCGACGGGATCGAAGCCTGCATCCGCCCCGTCGATCGGAGTGAAGAACGGAAGCAGATGCACGCCGGCAAAAAGCCCTGACCATTTTCCGTTCAATAGTCCATTCAGGTCCTGCAGATTGCCTGCCAGGCGGTCGACGTAGGTGATAAGTTGGACTTTGTTTTTCAAGCTGTGATCCGCCGCTATGAAGCACCGAGTCTTTTGGTATCGCAGGACAAAAGGCTGTTGTTGGTGAGTCTATGAAGCCAAAACACTTTTAGAACCAGAAGCTAAAGCTGTCAAGACATTTGCTAGACATCTAGTGCTAAGTTGTCTATGGTGATCGGCCGCCCCGAAGCGTATGCTTGTTTGCTGGATTCAGTCACGAGACAGCCACAAGGAACCGGCTCTATGCCAACTCAAAAATACCGGCAAATCCTAGAAAAACTTCAGAACGAGATTTCCTCCGGCCGCTACAGACCGGGGAAGCGCTTGCCGAGCGAAACCGAACTCGTCCGGCGTTTCGGTGCTTCGCGGATGACTGTGTTTCGGGCAATGCACGAATTGCAGGCGATGGGGCTCGTGATCCGGCGTGTTGGATCGGGCACCTATGTTTCTCCGAATCCCGGCACACGGAGCCGCGTTTTCGGACTGCTTATTCCCGAACTTGGACAAACCGAAATCTTTGAAGCCATTTGCAAAGGGATGATGGAAGCGCAGGAAGCGATGCATCATTCCCTGTTGTGGGGGAATACTGTTTCTTCGGACCAGGAAAAAGAGCAAGCGGCGGAACAACTCTGCGAACAGTACATTTCGCAAAAGGTTTCCGGTGTTTTTTTTGCGCCCGTGGAATTCAGCGTAAACCGCTTTCAATCGAATCACAATATTGTCGCTGCCTTCGATCGGGCGGGCATTCCTGTGGTGTTGTTGGATCGTGATCTCGAGCCTTATCCGCAGCGTAGCAAATACGACCTTGTGGGCATCGATAATCGCCGCACCGGGTTCCTTGCCACTGAATACTTAATAAAAATGGGGGCAAAACGGATTGCTTTCTTTGCTCGGCCAAATTCTGCACCAACTGTTGATGCGCGCCTGGCCGGATATCGCGAGGCACTTCTATCACAAGGCAGCGGATCCCTGCGCGACTTGGCATACATAGGAGATGCAAGCGACCCGAAGTTCATCCGGTCGCTACTAAAGAAAGCTCGTCCCGATGCCTTTGTGTGCGCGAATGATCTTACGGCTGGGAATCTCATGCACACCCTGCTATCGCTCGGTCAGCGAATCCCCGAGGACATTTCCATTGTGGGGATCGATGACGTGAAGTATGCGCGCCTCTTGCCTGTTCCGCTCACCACGCTCCACCAACCGTGCAGGGATATCGGAAGGATGGCAATTGCTGCCATGCTGGACCGCATCGCCAATCCCGATTTGCCGCCTCGCGATGTTTTGCTGAGATGTGAGGTAGTCGTGCGCAGATCGTGCAATGCGATGGCCGCACATCGGAACGGTCACAAGCGAACTGGGAAACCTCTCCACTAATGTCGTAGCCGGAGAGAGTCAGGTCGATCGACGGCGCAGCCTCCCTATTGTTCTCGTTGTTCACCAGAGCGCCTCCAATAAGTCGCGTGTCTCGGCCTGCTGATAACAAGAAGTGCAAACAAGGTATAGACAACTTTGTGCTAGTTGTATGCAAATTATCTTGACACCTTCCGAATGCCGGCGCTAAAAGTTCAAGCGGGTTCCATTCATCGCTTTAGGGTAGCCGGCCTTGTTTGCCGCAGCACGATGGGGAGCCGCATCCTCGTTTGAGGATCAACCCGCACAAAACGATATGTCGTCCTTCCACGTTGAACGAGGTGACAAAATGCTGAGCGTTCTAGAGAGCCCCCATTCAGTTCTGCCGAGTCAAAAGTATTTAACCTTCTGTCATGGCAATTCATGGTTTATGCGAGTGCCCGTGCTTCTGGTCCTTGCCGTTGCCACCTTCCTGTGTGCGAACGCAGCAGCTCAGGTGAGATTCGGCAGCGTCGTCGGAACAGTTGTCGATGCGAGCGGAGCCGCTGTTTCTGGAGCGACTGTCAAGCTAATCAATCAGGGTACAAACGAAACGCGCACGATTCAGACCAGCAGCGCGGGAACGTATTCGTTCCCGAATCTCACTGCCGGCATGTACCGCGTCGAAGTTCAGATGACCGGATTCAAGCAGTTCATTCAGGACAACTTGGAAGTCCAGGTAGACGTCGCAACCCGTGTCGACGCCAAGATGCAGGTCGGGAATGTCACGGAGAGCGTATTCGTCACCACCGAGGCACCACCGCTTCAAACCGACAGTGCGTCTCTAGGGACGACGATTGCGCAGTCGGAGGTGGAGAGCATTCCGCTGAGCGGTAGAAACGTCAATAACATGCTTACGCTGGTGCCAGGGGTCGTTGCCCAAGGCGGCACCTACGGTAACGCGGTTTCCAACCAGGCGGGTGGCGCGAGAACGAACGCCATCGGATTCGGAAACTATGCGATTGGCGGAGGTTTTGGAAACCAAAGTTCCTTCTTCATCGATGGTGTTGCCTCCAACGCACCGGCGGGAAATCTCAATTCGCTCATTCCGTCTCAAGACGTAGTGCAAGAATTCCGTGTTGTGACCAACAATGTTGCCGCCGAGTATGGCAACTACGCTGGAGGAATCATCAACCTCACCACGAAATCGGGAACGAACGGTTTTCATGGCACAGCCTACGAGTATCTGCGTAACAAAGTCTTGAACGCGAATGATTACTTCTCGAATGAGGCCGGGCTTGCTCGTGTACCCCTGATCCAGAACCAATTTGGCGGGACAATCGGCGGACCGATACGGAAGGACAAGACATTTTTCTTCTTCGGTTACGAGTATGAAAAGCTCAAAACCGGCACCTTGGTGACAACGACCGTTCCGACGTCAGACGAGTTGGGTGGTGATTTCACGGCCGCCGGCCTGCCTGTGATCTACGATCCAACCACCGGAACTCAATTTCAATGCAATGGAGTACTGAATAAAATCTGCCCGGACAGAATCGACCTCTCGGCACAGGCACTTTTTGCAAAGTCCTATCCCGCCCCCAATCAGCCGAACCTGCTATCCAACAACTTCATCGTTCAGGAGGCCTCGGGGGGCGTCAACGAACAATACAACGCTCGCGTTGACCACCACTTTTCGAGCAAGAACATCTTGTTTGCGCGGTACGCGTACTGGAAGGCAGACAGCAACCCCTATGATGCCTGGGGAACCCAAACGCAGGGTCAGGGTCACACGGGCCTCTATACTCACTCGGCCATCCTCGGAGACACTCATGTCTTTAACTCTTCGACGATTCTCGATCTGCGCCTTTCTTATCTCCGGGTGTTTCAACACGAATTTCCAGACAGCCAAGGCGTCGATCTATCCCAATTTGGCGCGGGCTGGGCAAGCCTTGCAAGTCAACTTGTGGGCCCCGCGAATTATCCTGCAATGAGTTTTAGTGACAACCAAGGGATCAGCGGTAGCAATGGCGTTGGTTCAGAACTGTTCTGGCATCAGAACGTTTACGGGTTGAGTGGAAATCTCACCAAAATCGTGGGCCGCCACCAGCTAAAGTTTGGGGGCGTATTGCGCCGCGTGCAGTGGATTTCCGATCCGGAAAACGGGGTACTCACGCTGAACTTTGATAACTCGGCTACTTCATCCGGGGGCGCAGGTGGCAGCGCGGTGGCGTCGGCACTGCTGGGAATCATCGGCGCGCAAGGCACGCAGGTCGCGCCCGGCATCGTTGGCGGGTCCAGGGCGTACTTTACATCTTACGGTCTCTTTGTCGACGATACCTTCCAGGCAACCAGAAACCTCACGATCACCGCCGGCCTGCGTTGGGATCAGCCCAGTACTTTCTCGGAAGCGAGCAATAATGACACCGTGTTTTTGCCGCAACAGGCCAGCCCCCTGGGATCGTTTGCGAATCCAGTCACGGGTCAAACCCAACAACTCTTGGGGAATGTGGCTCTGGTGAAAAGTCCATCGTGGTCTTCCCAGAGGGAGGACAATCTGCACTGGAAGTTGTTCTCGCCGCGTCTTGGGCTAGCCTACCGCCTCACCGACAAAACCGTTTTGCGTGCAGCGTACGGGATTTCGTATCCGCCCAGCACGCTGAGCCAGGACGGACCCAACCTCTCGCCCGTTAATCTAGCTCCGACTACGGTCACCGATGGCAGCGCCACCGTGGCGAATCCGTTTCCAAACGGCCTCAACCAGCCCTTGCGGCGTACGGCGCAACCGGGTGACTTCTACGGACAGGCCATCTTCGCCATGCACGTGCCCGGCGATCATGCCGCCTATGTCCAGCAGTGGAACGCGGCCGTCGAACAGCAGATCGGCAAGGATGCGTCCCTTACGGTGGCCTATGCTGGATCGAGGGGCACCCACCTGCTTTTGCAAGGGTGGGCGACCGTTTCGAATACGAACCTGAATCAGTTGCCCGATCAGTATTTTTCCATGGGACCGGCTGCATTGTTGGCACAGGTTCCAAATCCGTTCTACGGAATCATTACGACTCCCGGCTCGCCGCTGTCAGCACCGACAGTTGCCACTGGACAGCTTTTGCTCCCGTTCCCGCAATACCGCCGAGTCTTATTCCTTGATCCACACCAGGGCACATCGAACTACCGGTCACTGCAAACTTCGTTCATGAAGCGATTCGGCGGTAAAGGTATTCTGAGCGTTGCCTACACGTGGTCGCACTTAATGTCGAACACCGACAGCTCGAGCGCCTTTTTGGATGAAGGCTTTATTTTCGGCGGGTCGACGCA
>Ga0335071_10007759_pt1 | contig 11034 bp, 9 predicted proteins | sample Lox_Sample_15_FD_206724 | JGI IMG/M metagenome (GOLD analysis project Ga0335071, IMG submission 206724) | Soil microbial communities from Loxahatchee National Wildlife Refuge, Florida, United States - Lox_Sample_1.5 | ecosystem: Environmental > Terrestrial > Soil > Wetlands | place: USA: Florida...
GGGGGGCCTCGCACTCGCGACCTGGGCTGAAATCAGCGGTGCGCGGAAGCGCGACCAGCAAACGAGCAAAGAGGAGAACGAGGACCTGGGCAGTGGAACCGGCGGACACTGATTCCTCGGAAGGGCAGCCGGAATCCTGCAAGGACTGGGGCCCGCCCAAGAGACAAAGAAAGTCACGCTGGAGAGGTGCCGACTTTCTCCCCGGGCGGCTGCGTTTCTGGAGCAGGGAAGCTGGAACAAGGACGATTCTTGGGGTCATGCCGAGGTGCTTCCCAGCTTAAAGCTACATTAGACATAATGCTTATTGTGCGTAAACACCTTTCGACGACAGTGGAGCGGGAACCAGCCCAAAAGGCTGTTGCATTGGCTCCCGCGCAGGCGTCTATCCCAAGGTCCAGCCGGTTCATGGGCAGCCACGAAACGGCGGGACTCCCCGGCCAACAGAGATTGCCCGCAGGCAATCCCCCTTCATTATTCTCCCCGTGTCCGGCCTACCTTCCCCCGTTGCCTTCGCCCCCCAAGGGGCGCGTCCCGCCATCCTGGTGGCCGCCCTGCTGCTCGCGGCGCGCCCCGCGAGCGCGGGCAACCTCCTCGACTGGATGTTCCGCCACGACGTGCAGGTGATCACCTCGACGGACATGATGCCGGCCGGGTCGCTGCTGCGGCCCCCGTCGCCGTCCGCGCCCGTGTATTACTTCGCCGCCAACGCCGGCTACCACGATTTCGGCGGCATCATCGCCGGCGACAAACTGCCGGCGACGGGCGACATGATCACCTACCTCGCCCGGGCCCTGGCGAAATCCGGCTTCCTGCCCGCCGACGCCCAGCACCCCCCGACCGAGGTCATCATTTTCGCCTGGGGCACCTTCTACCGCGACATCATGCCCAGCATGGATCCCTCCCTGCCCGACAGCCAGACGAACGTCATGGCGATGATCCGCTTTCTCGGCGGCGACAAGCTCGGACTCGTGCCCGACGCGCCCGATCCGTGGAACGCGACGGACATGCCCGGCCTGACGCGCTTCAATCCGGACGCAGAGGCGATCGCCGACGTGGCGCGGGACGACCTCTACGTCGTGGCGCTGGCGGGCTATGAGTTTCCGGTGAAGGAGGCCAAGCACCCGAAGCTGCTGTGGCGGACGAAAATCAGCTGCCCGGCGCGCGGGCTGGTGATGGCGGACACCCTGCCGACCATGGTGGCGATCGCCGCGCCGCTCATCGGCCGGGAAACCCAGGCGCCGGTGTGGATCAACGCGTCCGACAAATTCAAGCCGGAGGTCAGGATCGGGAATCCGAAGTTCGAGGGCTATCTGGATTCGACGCCGGTGCCGGTCTACGAAGCGAAGAAATCCGGCGGCAAGTAGCGGCGGCCGGTAGCCGCGGCGGCGCCCGCCGGCGCCAGGCCGGCCGGCAAAGCCGGCGCTTTCCCCACCCCTTCGGGCATGGCGCATTGTCAACCAATAGTTGACACGGACACCGGAGCGCGGCCGGGAAAAATGGCGGAGCCGCCCCGCGCCGCGCCCAGCCCCGGCACGGAGCGGCGCCTCACTCGGGGATTGCCTCGGCGGGGCCGGCCGCTAAAATGAAATTTCGTCATGAGCTCGACCAACGTCGGATGCCGTCGGTCCGCCCACCGCGGCTGGCGCACAATGTTGATTGCCGGAATGGTGTTGTCCGCCGCGCCCCTGCTGCGCGCCGGTTTTTTCGACTGGTTCCTGCGCTACGACCTGCAGGTGATCACGACGACCGACATGTCGTCCCACGGCGCCCTCCTGCGGGTGCCGACGCCCGCCGACCCGGTCTACTACATCGGGCTGGACGTCGGCTACCGCGATTTTGGCGCGCCCATCCCCGGCGACAAGCTGCCGGCGCCCGAGGCCATGAAGCGCAACATCGTCCGCGCCCTGGCGCAGAGCGGCTACCTGCCGGCGGACGACCAGCATCCGCCGACGCAATTCATCGCGTTCGGCTGGGGCACGCTCTATCCGGAGATTTTCACCGGGTTTCTCAACTCGCCGCCGGCCCAGCTCAACCGGTATGCCATGGTGCGTTTCCTGGGCGGGGCGAAGGTCGGTCTCCTGCCGCCGGAGTTTCCGGCCGGCTGGCAGGAAACGCTGCTTCCCGGGCTCACGCGCCTGAATCCCGGCGCCGAGGCCATCTGGACGGTTGCCCAGGATCAACTGTACGTGGTGACACTCGTGGGGTTCGAGTATCCCGTGAAGGTGCGCAAGCACCCGCAGGTGCTCTGGCGCTCCAACATCAGCTGTCCGGCGCGCGGCTTTGAGATGGCCACCACCATGCCGACCATACTCGCCATTGCCGCGCCCTACATCGGGCATGACACCCCGAAGCCGGTGTGGCTCAAGGCGGCGGACACCTTCCGGCCGGTGGTCCACATCGGGCCGGTGAAGCTCGAGGAGTACCTGGAATCGGGCCAGCTGCCGGTGGCCGACGCCGCTGCGTTGCCCAAGCGCCGGAAGTAGCGAAGCGCCCGGCGCTCCCCCTCGCCCGCCGGCGCCTCAGTGCGCCGGGCCCCAGCGCCGGGTGAACGGGTAGTAGATGAAGAGCGGCCGGCCGACCACGTCCTGCTCCGGCACGAAACCCCAGTAGCGGCCGTCCTCGCTGTTGGCGGAATTGTCGCCGAGCGCGAAGAAGGTGTGCGGCGGCACGGTCACGGTGTCGCCCGGGGCGCGCAGATAGAGCTGGGAGAAGTCGCGGGGGCGGCTGTTGCGGTAGCCCGGGTACGGGGCGAGGCGGTGGTTGTTCTTGTCGAACGCGCCCGCGCCGGTGATGGGCTGCCCGTTGCGGTAAAGCATCGGCTGGCGGATCTCCAGCGTGTCGCCCGGCCGGCCGACCAGGCGCTTGATGTAGTACTGGTCGCCCACCGTCTGCATGATCGGGGGGATGTTCCGGGTGCGGAAGACGAACCCGTCGCCGATGCTCGGCCGGACGAAGTGGTAGCTCAGCCGGTCGACGAACAGCTGGTCGCCGGCCAGCAGGTCGAAGCGCAGCACCGGCTGCCCGGCCCGCGCGGTCTTGCCCAGGTCGACGATGTAGGTCGGGGCCGTGTCGTCCCCCTCGTCGCGCAGGCGGATGTCGCCGCGGGTGACCTGGCTCCGGCGCGCGGCCGCCTCGATGAACTGGTAGGGATCGGTGCCCGGAAAATAGGTGGCCTGCAGCAGGTCGTCGACGTCGCTGAAGTCGGCCGGCACGCGCACGGTGGCCGGCTGGCCGTCGACGTAGAAGGTGTACTCCCGGACCGTCGTGGGGATGATGAGCCACTTGTAGGCGTGGCGGACGGTGTAGGCCATGTAGGCCGTGCGCAGCTGCGGGTTGAGGAAGAACGGCGCGGAGATCTCGCCGTCCGTCGGCGCCGTGGCCTGGCGCCGCATGGCGCCGAAGGCGACGAAGCGGAAGGCCTGGGCCAGCGGGCCCGGCGCGGGCGTGCCGGGGGCGAAGTTCTCGCCCTTCATCCCGTGGTAGCTCGGCCACATCGAGTTGGTCGGAATCTTGAACGGCTGGAGGAAATAGGCGCGGATCCCCAGGACGATGATCGCCGCCATGAGGAAGAACTCGATGTTCTCCCCCACCGCCGACTTCGGGTAGAAGCTGCCGCCCACCTGGCGGAGCACGCCCTCGAGCGATTCGATGCCCAGCTTGAGCTTCCCGGCGTCGGCGCGCTCCTCGAGCTGCCGCCGCAGCGCCGCGCGCTTCTGCAGCAGCTCGCCGCGCTGGGCCTCGGTCAGCTGGTCGCGGCGGTAGTGGAAGATCTTGTCCGCGAGCTGCAGCCAGTTCGTGGCGTTCTCGCGCATCTTGCGCCCGGCGGAGTCGAAGAATCCAAACACGGTCAGGGTCCTGGGTTTACGAGCTGGCCGCAGCGGCCGATGAGGGAGCGGTCATTCTGAGCGAAGCGAAGAATCCACTTGGACTGTGCCGAAGTGGCAGGCGGCGTCGAGCTGGATGCTTCCACCTTCGCCCAGGCCTCTTGGCAGGCGCGAGGTCTTGCCCGGTAGCATCGGGCGTCGGCGGACAGGTCGCTGCGCTCAGCATGACAAGATCAAAGGCGGTGGGGTCAGTTGTTCTTGAGCACCTGGATGAACGCATCCGGTGGGATCGAAACCTGGCCGATTTGTTTCATCTTCTTTTTCCCCTCGCGCTGCTTCTCCAGCAGCTTGCGCTTGCGGGTGATGTCGCCGCCGTAGCATTTCGCGGTGACGTCCTTGCGCATGGCGCGGACGTTGTCGCGGGCGATGATCTTGCCGCCGATCGCGGCCTGGATGGCCACCTTGAACATCTGGGGCGGGATGATCGCGGCCAGCTTCTCGCACAGGTCGCGCCCCTTCCCCTCCGCCTTGGTCCGGTGGATGATGCTGGAGAACGCGTCCACCGGCTCCTCGTTCACGAGGATGTCCATCTTCACCAGGTCGGCCGGCCGGTACTCGCCCAGCTCGTAGTCCATCGAGCCGTAGCCGTGGGTCACGCTCTTCAGGCGGTCGTTGAAGTCGACCAGGATTTCGTTCAGCGGGAGCAGCGCGTGGAGCATGACGCGGTTCTCGTCCAGGGTGTCCGTATGCTCGCACACGCCGCGCTTTTCCATGATCAGGGCGAGGATGTCCCCGAGGCTGTCGTTCGGGATGTGGATGGAGGCGCGGATCGTGGGCTCGAGGATCTCGGCGATCGCGGTGGGCTCGGGCAGGTTGACCGGGTTGTCGACCGTGATCGTGTCGCCGGCGGTCTTCTTCACGTGGTAGACGACGCTCGGATAGGTGGAGATGATCTCGACCCCGAACTCGCGGCGGATGCGCTCCTGCACGATCTCCATGTGCAGCAGCCCGAGGAAACCGCAGCGGAAGCCGAAGCCGAGCGCGACCGAGGTCTCCTGCTGGTAGACGAAGGCGGAGTCGTTCAGGCGCAGGCGGCCGAGCGCGGCCTTGAGGTGCTCGTAGTCCGAAGTCTCGAGCGGATACAGCCCGCAAAAGACCATCGGCCGCACCTCCTTGTAGCCGGGCAGCATCGCGGCCGCCGGCTTGTTCGCCAGCGTGATGGTATCGCCGGTCTTGATGTCGGCGGCGTCCTTGATGTTGCTCACGACGTAGCCGACGTCGCCGGCCGCGAGCTCGGCGACCTTCTCCATCGCCGGATGGAACATGCCGACCTCCTTGACCTCCGACTTCAGGCCGGAGCTCATCAGCATCATCGTGTCCCCCGCCTTGATCGTGCCGGAAAAGACGCGGACGTAGGCGATCACGCCGCGGTAGGAGTCGTAGAGCGAGTCGAAGACGAGGATGCGCGCCCCGGCATATTCGGTCCAGCGGGGCGGCGGGACCCGGGTGACGACGGCCTCGAGGATCTCGGGGATGCCGATGCCCATCTTGCCGCTCGCGAGGATGGCCTCCTCCGCGGGGATGGTGAGGATGTCCTCGAGCTGGCGGGTGCAGAGCTCGAGATTCGCGCTCGGGAGGTCGATCTTGTTGATGACGGGGATGACCCGCAGGTTCTGCTGCACCGCCAGGTGCGCGTTGGCCACCGTCTGCGCCTCCACGCCCTGGGCCGCGTCGATCAGCAGCAGCGCGCCCTCGCACGCCGCCAGGCTGCGCGAGACTTCGTAGGAGAAATCCACGTGGCCCGGGGTGTCGATCAGGTTGAACTGGTGCGTCCGGCCATCCTTGGCCGGATAGTGCATCGTCACCGGGTGGCTCTTGATCGTGATGCCGCGCTCCCGCTCGAGGTCCATCGAGTCGAGCATCTGGTCCTTCATCTGCCGCTGGGCGACCGTGTGGGTGTATTCGAGCAGGCGGTCGGAGAGCGTCGTCTTGCCGTGGTCGACGTGGGCGATGATGCAGAAGTTGCGTTTGAGCTTTACGTCCATGCGCGGATGACGGCCGGGCCAGTGCGCCGGGCGCCAGCGGAAACTGTCACTGTGGGGCGGGCCCCGACCGCTTTCAAGCGGTGAAATCGGCGGCCTCGGCGAAGCTGCGCACGGGCCAGTCGCGGTTGGTGCGGCGGGCCAGCCCCGCGAGCACGGCGCCGGGCCCGAGCTCCCAGAACTCGGTCGCGCCGGCGGCGGCCGCGTGGCGCAGGCTGTCCTCCCACAGGACGGGCGACACGACCTGGCGGCCGAGGGCGGCGCGAATCTCGTCCGGCTCCACGACGGGCCGGCCGGTGGTGTTGGAAATCACGGTGAGGCTCGGGCGCGCCACGGCCACGCCCGCGAGGAACGTGGCGAACGCGGCGCGGGCCGGCTCCATCAGGCGGCTGTGGTAGGCGCCGGCGACGTTCAGCGGGATGACCTTGCGCATGCCGCGCTCCCGGGCGCCGGCGACGGCCGCGGCGATCCTGGCCTTTTCGCCGGAAATCACGATCTGGCCCGGGCAGTTGAGGTTGGCCATCTCGACGTCGAAGTCGCGGCAGAGCGCGGCGACCGTGTCCCGCTCCTCGCCGATGATGCTGGCCATCGTGCCGCCGGTCTGTTCGCAGGCGAGCTGCATCAGGCGGCCGCGCTCCGCCACCACCCGCAGGCCGGTGGCGAAGTCGAAGGCGCCGGCCGCCGTCAGGGCGGTGATCTCGCCCAGGCTCAGGCCGAGGGCGAAATGCGGCGCGCCGAGGCTCCCCCGCTCGCGGTGGAGCGCCAGCAGCGCCAGGCCGTGCACAAACAGCGCCGGCTGGCAGACGCGAGTCTGGGTCAGCTCGGCGTCGGGCCCCTCGAAGCTGACCCGCGCCAGGTCCCAGCCGAGCACGCGGTTGGCCTCGTCGTAGAGCGCCCGCGCGCCGGCGGAGGCTTCGAGCAGCGAGCGGCCCATGCCCACCTTCTGGGCGCCCTGGCCGGCAAAGAGCAATGCACGGGACATAGGAAGAAGGCGGCGGTTAAACCGGGCTCCCGCGCAAAAACCAAGCCTTAAAATCGGTGCAGCTGCGGGAAATACTTCTTGTCGTCCGCCGGACTCGGCGGCGGGCGGTTGGCGGGCGCCGGCGCGGCCTCGGGCGGCGGCGGCGTCACCAGCGAGGGGGGCGGCGGGGGCGGCGCGGCGCCCAAATCCGGCGGCGCCAGCGGCAGCAGGTCGGGCCTGAGCGCGTCGAGAAACGGGTTGGTCGGCTCCGGGCTGGCCAGCAGCGGCCGGTCGCTGTCCGCCGCCACGGGCGTGGCGGCGGGGGCGGTGCCCGGCGGCGCCGGCGAGGCCGCGTCGATCAGCCCGCGCAGCGCCGGATCATGCGGCGACACCCAGGCGCCCAGGAAACGGCTGAACGAGCCCAGGTCGTTGCGGCCCGCCGGATCGAGCGCCCAGGAGTCGGACGCCGCCGGGGTCCGGTTCGCCGCCGGCGCCTGGCTCAGGTAGAGCTTGAGCAGGTAATTGGGGTCCGAGGGCCTGGGCGGCTGGGCCGCCGCATCCTGACTGGCGCGGCCGTGGGAATCGGATGCCTGCGTCCGTCCGTCGTCCGTCGCCCGGTCGCGGGCGGTGGAGTCGCGCGGCGCCATGGCGTTGAGCAGCCAGTTGGCGTCGGCCGCCTCGGCCCCGGGGTCGACGGCCGGACGGGATGGTGCCGCCGGGGCGGACTCCGGCGCGGCCTGAAACGACGGCAGCGCGACCTTGAGCGACGACGAACCGTCGCCGGCGGTGGTCTCGGCGCGCTTCACCGCCTGCAGGTCCTTCTTGAGCTCCTCCAGCGATGGCGGGGCCGGCGGTGGCGCGTCCGCCGCGCGGAGCGCCGCCCCGAGCAGCAGCAGGGCGCCGACCGTCGCCGGCAGCCACCGGCGGAGGCGGGCGCGCGGGCGGAAGACGGAAACCGGCATGGGGCGACTCCGGCGCCGGGCGCGCCGGCGCTAGCGGTTGAAGATGCCCTGCAGGTTCATGTTGAGGGCCTGCGGATTCGGCGAGAAACGCAGCCCGTCGGCCTTGCTGATCTTGGCCTCCTTGATCAGGCGGTAGAGGTCGCGGTTGAAGGACTGGGAGCCGCCCTCGTCGCCGGTGTCGAGCAGCTGCTGGATCTTGTCGAAGTGCCCCTCGAGCAGGAGATTCTTGACCGTGGCGTCGGCGACCAGGATCTCGAAGGCGGCGTAGCGGCCGCCGCCCTCCATCGCCGGGATCAGCGCCTGGCAGACGAAGCCGCGGATGGCGCCGGACACCTGCCGGCGCGCCTGCGCGATCTGCTCCGGCGGGAAGAACTCGAAGAGCCGGGTGAGCGCCTGCTGCACGGTGGCGGCGTGCATGGTCGAGAAGACGAGGTGCCCGGTCTCGGCGGCGGAGATCGCGGTCTCGAAGGTCTCCTTGTCGCGCATCTCGCCGATCAGGATGATGTCCGGGTTCTGTCGCAGCACGGCGCGGATCGCGAGGGGGAAGTCCGGCACGTCGATGCCGACTTCGCGCTGCTCGAAGACGCACTTGTCATCGGTGAACGTGTACTCGATCGGGTCCTCGATCGAGACGATGTGGCGGTCGAGGTTCTGGTTGATCCAATTGAGCATCGCGGCCATCGTCGAGCTCTTGCCCGAGCCGGTGGCGCCGCAGACGAGGAGGATGCCGTCGTGGGCCTGGCAGAGCTTGATCAGCGGCGCGGCGTTGAGCTTGAGATCCTCGAAGGTCGGCGGGCGGCTCTTGATGTGCCGGAAGACGATGCTGACCGTGCCGCGCTGGTGGAAGGCGTTGACGCGGAAGCGCCCGACGTCCTCGGCCGCGTAGGCGTAGTCGACCTGGGCGTCGCGCTCCCACATCGGGAAGAAGTGCCGCGGCACCGAGGCCTCGATGAAGCCGCGCACGTCGTCGGCGGTGAGCGGGTCCATGTCGACCTGTTTGAGCCGGCCGCCGAGGCGGAAGCAGGCGGGCTTGTTGGACTTGATGACAATGTCGCTCGCGTTGTTCTCCACCGCGAGCTTGAGGACTTCGTTGAAGAGTTGGAGGGGTTCCATGTGAGGGACAGGGGCGCGGCCAAAAAAGGATGTGCTTTTTGTAGGCGGGTCTGCTTTGGTCAGCAAGTCACATTCCGCCCTCGTTCCCATGAAGTTGCGCCCGTTAACCGGCACACTCACCGCCTTGGTGACCCCTTTCCGGAAGCAGCAGGTCGCCTACGACGACCTGCGCGCGCTGATTGAATTCCAGATCAAATCCGGCATCGACGGGCTGGTGCCGGTGGGCTCGACGGGCGAGTCCACCACCCTGACGCATGCCGAGCACGAGGAGGTCGTGCGCTGCACGATCGAGGCGGCGCGCGGGCGCGTGCCGGTGGTCGCGGGCGCGGGCTCCAACTCGACGCGCGAGGCGCTGGACTTGGTGCGCGCGGCGCACGCCGCCGGGGCCGACGCGATGCTGGTGGTGGCGCCCTACTACAACCGGCCGACTCAGGAGGGGCTGTTCCGGCATTTCGCGCAGGTGGCCGAGGCGACGGACCGCCCGGTCGTGCTCTACTCGATCCCCAGCCGCTGCGGCGTCGAGATCGGAGTCGGCACGGTCGAGCGCCTGCGCGCGCGCCACCCCCACGTGCGCTACATCAAGGAGGCGGGCGGCACCGTCGACCGCGTCGACCAGCTCAAGACCGCGCTGGGCGACGACCTCACGGTGCTGAGCGGGGACGACTCCCTCACCCTGCCGTTCATGGCGGTGGGCGCGGAGGGCGTGATCAGCGTGGCGTCGAATCTCTGCCCGCGCGAGGTGGTGCGGCTGGCGCACCTGGCCTTGGCGGGCGACTACCGGGGCGCCGCGCGCGTGCACCGCCGGCTCTATCCCCTCTTCAAGGCGCTGTTCATCGAGACCAATCCGGCGCCGGTGAAGGCGGCGCTGGCCGCGGCCGGCCGCATCCGCTCGCCGGAGGTCCGCCTGCCGCTGTGCGAGCTGACCGGCGCCAACCTCGCCGCCCTCAAGCGCGCGGTCGCCGCCGCCCTCGCCTGACCCCCGCCATGCCCCTCGCCATCCTCCTCCACGGCGCCCGCGGACGCATGGGTCAGGCCGTCACGGCCGCGGCCGCCGCCACCGGCGTGAGCGTCGCCGCCGCGGTCGACGTGGGCGACGATCCCGCCGCCGAGCTCAAGGCGCGCGCCTGCGACGTCATCGTCGATTTCAGCGCCCCCGCCGCCACCGGCCCGCTGCTGCAGCTGGCCGTGGCGCACAAGAAGCCGGTCGTGATCGGCACCACCGGCCACACCCCGGCGGAGAAGAAGCGCCTGCTCGCGCTCGCCGCCAAGGTGCCCTGCGTCTGGACGGGCAACTTCTCCGTCGGCGTCAACGTGCTGTTCCACCTGACCCGGCAGGCGGCCCGCATCCTCCAGGCGGGCTACGACGCCGAGGTCGTGGAGATGCACCACCGGATGAAAAAGGACGCCCCGAGCGGCACGGCCGAGCGCCTGGCCGAGATCATCCTCCAGGAGCGGCGCCTCACCGCCGCGGCGCTGCGGCACGGCCGGCAGGGCATCACCGGCGAGCGGACCCGCGACGAGATCGGCCTGCACTCGCTCCGCGGCGGCGACGTCGTGGGCGACCACACCGTGATCTTCGCCGGCCCGGGCGAGCGCCTCGAACTCACCCACCGGGCGTCGACGCGCGAGATCCTCGCCCGCGGCGCCCTGCGCGCCGCCGAGTGGGTCGTGACCCGCCCGCCCGGCGTCTACAGCATGCAGGACGTGCTCGGCCTGGCGGACTGAGGCGATGATCACCAGCATCCAGGGGACGCTGGTCGCGGTCTCGCCGCTGGCGGCGGTGGTGGAGGCGAACGGTCTCGGCTACGAGGTGAACCTCCCGCTGACGACCGCGGAAAAGCTGCCGGCGCCGGGCGCGGTGGTGAAACTGCACACGCTCGCGGTCTACCGCGAGGACGCGCAGACGCTCTATGGTTTCGCCTCGGTCGCCGAGCGCGATTTTTTCCGGCTGCTGGTGGAAAAGGTGACCGGCGTCGGGCCCAAGCTGGCGCTCAGCATCATGAGCCGGTTGTCCCTGCCGGTGCTGCAGGGGGCGATCGCCGCCGGCGACGTGGGACTGCTGGCCAAATGCCCCGGCATCGGCCGGAAAACGGCGGAGCGACTGGTCGTCGAGCTGAAGGGCCTGGCGCCGT
>Ga0335071_10007760_pt1 | contig 11033 bp, 9 predicted proteins | sample Lox_Sample_15_FD_206724 | JGI IMG/M metagenome (GOLD analysis project Ga0335071, IMG submission 206724) | Soil microbial communities from Loxahatchee National Wildlife Refuge, Florida, United States - Lox_Sample_1.5 | ecosystem: Environmental > Terrestrial > Soil > Wetlands | place: USA: Florida...
GGCCTGCGCGCCGAGCTGGTTGATCAGCGCGTGCTGGGGCGCGCGCAGCCGGCGGGTCTCGTGTTCGAGGCGCTCCAGCAACGCCAGGCGCTCGGGAGTCGTCAGCGCGTCATAGGAATGCTCGAGAACGCGCGACACCGCCGCGCGCAGCGCGTCGAAGTCCTCCTGGACGTCCTCCCGCGAACTCGAACCCATGTTCGAAACATTACGGAAGCCCACCGACAAGAATGCCTACGCTGTGATCACTGAAACAAAAGTGACAGAAGGGATTACACGGACGATTGATACCGCGACGACCGAAGGCGCGGCAGCAACGCAGGCCATCGCCTAATCTCGGCTCCGGCAGCGGGTGGCAAGGCTAACGGTGATGTCGGCGCGATGTAAGTCAGCTGCGGCTGCTAAACCCGGTCCCGAAGCTCAGAACCAGGGTCCGGGAAAGTGGCCGTCCTGGTCCTGCACCATCACGATGTCCTTGCAGTCCCCGTTCGAGCCCGCCGCATTCTCGCCGCGGCACACCAGCGTCCAGCCCGATATCCGCGCGAACGGGCGGACGGACCAGGTCGTCGAGATCGGGTCGGTGCCGGGCAGGGCGAGCACGGCAAACGTGTTGCCCACGTTGGTGATGTAGAGGTGGTTTTCAAAGAAGGCCAACTTGGCAATCGACATCTTCTTCGCGTCATCGCGTGTCTTCAACAAGTCCCACTGCTGGGTCCGCAGGTTCCACACCCCGAACCCGAACTGGGAATCGCCCGAGTTACGGCCATCGACGAACAACTTCCCATCCGACAACGTTGCGGTCAACCCGCCGCCCGAAACCCGATCGGTATCACCAACTTTGATGGGCGCTTTGGCGTTCAGGTCATAGAACATCGTCGAGACCACCGGGGGATTGTACGAATCCGAGTGTGTGATCTTCACCAATTTGTCCGGGCCGTCGGATAACTCGGCATCGACGGTCGAGACGTCGTTGTCCTGATAGATCACCTCGCTGCTCGGCCGCCGCAGCTCGGCCCCCGACGTCTTGACCGGGTCGGTGTTGCGCTGAAACGAAAGCACGTCCTGCCACACGTGGCCCGGCTGTGGGTCGTTCCACATTGCCGAAAGGTCGTTGCCGGAAAGGATTACGGTCCGCGGTGGCGACGCGGGGCTGTGCCCGTCGGTGAAGGCGTTCACCCACGCGACGCCGGACGCCGTCGCGGCCAGACCCCATTCGTTCGGTGCGGTCAGTTTCAGGTCAGGGGTCGGCGGCTGCAGCTCCTTGGTCACCAACGGCTGGCTGGTCTTGAGGTCGAACGCGTACGCGGTGGTCTTGGTGGCGGTCGTCAGCACGTAGACGACCCGGATATCGTCCGCCGTCCCCGCCAGCGCGCAGATGCCGCCGGTTAGGTTCTCGCCGTCGGAGAGAGTCGGGACACCGGGCGCCACGTATTGCCCCGTTTTCGGGTCGAACACCTTGGGCCGGATGTCCTCGAGCGCGGATTTTCCTGGGGAGAATTTCTCGGGACAACCGAAGTACGCGGTGCCGCCGTAGGTTTTCCAGTCCTTTTCCAGGGGACCCGTCACCGGAGGCGGCGCGGGAGCCGAAGAAGCGGTGGTTTTGGCGGTGGACATCGTGGTCGTCGGCGTGGCCGCCGGCGGACCGACGGTGTCCGAACACGAGGCGACGACGACACAGACGGCCGCCGCGATCGGGGCGAACCTGTGTGTGGACACAGTTCGCCCCGTGAATCCAGGCATCGACAAAACCCCCGTTAAGTTCGTGTAACCAACGAGCGTAAAGCGGGCCTGGGCGGACCGCGACTTGTGTGTACGGCGGTCTTGGTCACACGTGGTAGACCGAAAGCCATGAGCAGCCTTGCCGAAGAGACGCGCTGGATGGACGCCACGGACCAGGCGGCGCTGGTGGCCAACGGCGAGGTCACGCCGGCGGAGTTGCTCGAGGCGGCGATCGAGCGCATCGAGCGGTCCAACCCGGTGCTGAACGCGGTCGTCATCGAGTGGTTCGACCACGCCCGATCCGTGGCCGCCGACCCCCACCTGCCCAAGGGCCCATTTCGCGGCGTCCCGTTTTTGCTCAAGGACCTCTACACGAGTTTCGCCGGTCAAACGCTGTCGAACGGCAACATCGCGCTCAAGGAGGCGGCCAAGATCGACACCGCCGACACGACGCTGGTCGCCCGGTTCAAGGCGGCCGGCCTGGTGATCGCCGGGCGGACGAACAGCCCCGAGATGGGCAGCCTGCCGACCACCCAGCCGGTGGCGTGGGGAGCGACCCGCAACCCGTGGGCGCTCGATCGCACACCGGGTGGGTCCAGCGGCGGCGCCGCCGCGGCGGTGGCCGCCGGGATGGTCCCCTTCGCCAACGCCTCGGACGGCGGCGGCAGCATCCGGATCCCGGCGTCGTGCTGCGGGCTGGTGGGGCTCAAGCCCAGCCAGGGACGGATCACCGTCGGCCCCGTCCGCGCGGAGGCCGGCCTGGGGGTCGAGCTGTGCGTCAGCCGCACGGTGCGCGACACGGCGCGCCTGCTCGACGCGGTGCGCGGGCCCGGTGTCGGCGATTCCGTCATCGCGCCGGCGCCGCACCGCCCGTACACCGACGAGGTCGGCGCCGACCCGGGCCGGTTGCGCATCGGGCTGCTCGACGTGCATCCGCGCGGCGAGTTCCTGCACGAGGACTGCATCGCCGCAGTGCGCGCCGCGGCGGCGATGCTGGAGGGGCTCGGCCACATCGTCGAGCCGGCCTGGCCGGCGTGCCTCGGCGACACCACGTTGGTCGGCAAGTTCATGGCGCTGTGGGCGACGCAGTTGGCGATGGCGGCGCGCGGGTTCGGCGAGACGCTCGGGCGCGAAGTGACCGCCGACGACATCGAGCCGGTCAACTGGGTGCTCATCGAGCGGGCGCGGCGGGTGAGCGCCATCGACTACGCCGCCGCGCTGGACGCGGCGTACGCGTTCCGTCGCGCTTTGCAGCGGTGGTGGGCCGACGGCTGGGACCTCCTGCTCACCCCCACGGTGGCCGAACCGCCGGTTCCGCTCACGGAATTCGAGAACAATCCCGAGCGGCCGACCGCACCCATGCGCCGCGGCGGGCAGTTCGCGGCGTTCACGCCGCCGTTCAACATGAGCGGGCAGCCGGCGATCAGCCTGCCCCTGCACCGCAACGCCGTTGGTCTTCCCATCGGCGTCCAGCTCGCCGCCGCTTACGGTCGGGAGGACGTGCTGATTCGCCTTGCCGCCCAACTGGAATCGGCGCACCCCTGGTCGTCGGTTCGCCCGGTGATCCCCATGCCGTGAACGTGTCGGTCACGAAACGCGTTCAGCGACAGGGAAGGTCCACTCGCCGTTGAGGACCGTGTCGTGTGGCCGGTACAGCCGGACCAAATAGTTCCATCCCGGCGTGATCGGCAAGCAGTTGGCTGTCGCGGCGCCGCAGCCGCCGAACTGAATCGTGATACTCCCGTCGGGACCGCGTTGCGCGGTGAGGTTGTTGAGCGAATAGGCGTTTTGCGGGTTGGGGGACAAGTAGCCGTCTTTGTTGTAGACGGTCACCGACCAGAACCCGTCGACGGGCACCTCGTCGACGATCAGCCGGTGCACGGTTGCGCCGTCGTTGTCGGCCGGGAAGACGCTGAAATAAAAGGCGTCTTTTTCCGGATTGCCGCCCCACGCCGACGCCGAGCCGATCAGCCGTCGCACCGGGTCGGTGTCCTGCTTCGTGCCGAACATCCCCTTGGAGTCGGGCAAAGTGGCCGAGAGTTGGAGGAGCGCGTCCCGCACCGCCTGCTGGCTGACGGGATCCCACCTGGGAACGTCGAAACTGCCGGTGTCGTCCTGCCGCACCGCGATGGCGTCTTGCAGCGCGTGGACCGTGGCGAGATCGTCGGCGTCGTTGGGATCGACCAGGGTGCGGATGGCGACCATCACATACCGCGTGCCGATGTCATCGCGGGTGAGCGTGTGTTCGCCCTGCCCATAGAACACCGCCGGCACATAGTGGTCCTCGGTGATCACCTGCATCGACATGAACCGGGCGCCGGGATCGGGCAGCGAGATCGTTGCCGGCCCGGCGTCGAGGTCGAACACACCCGCCGAATACAGCGTGTCCCGATTCGAGCGCACGACCAGCTGCTGGTCCAGCGGCGTGAGCTCTCGGAAATGAATGAATCTCCCCAACCCGCCGCCCTTGACGACATTGCCGAAGTACAGATCGGTTTCGGCCCGGATGAAGTTGTCTGCCGACACCGGCACCGCGCCGCCGGGCGTGGTGCGTGCGTTCACCATTCGGACGATACGCCGAGCGCGCGGCAACTCGCGCGGCTTATAGGTCGAACTCGATGGGCAGGCTCGTCGGGCCGCTCAGGCTCACCATCGGCTTCCACGGAATTGGTCCGGCGGTGCGCGGGTTCAGCAGGCGGCTCGCTATGACGTTGAGCGCTTCGGCGATCTCGCGGCGCGCCAGGTTGGCGCCCAGGCAGTAATGCACACCGCCGCCGAAGGTCAATATGGGGGGCGCCCCCTCACGCGTGATGTCGACGCGGTCGGGGTCGTCGTAGACCGCCGGATCCCGGTTGGCCGCAGCGGTATTCACCAGGACCGTCGTGCCCGCGGGGAAGAGGTAGCCCTCGAGCTCGGCGTCCTGGGCGACCAGGCGAAGGGTTCCGCACGCGATCGGCGAGTGGCGCATCGTCTCCTCGACCGCGCGCATCGCCAGTTCGGGCTGCTCCTTGAGCAGCCCCCATTGCTCGGGGTGCTCGCACAGGACGTGCACCGAGGCGGCGACCTGGTTGCGCGTGGTGTCCGTCCCAGCCAGCAGCAGGCCGCCCGCCATCATCCGCAGTTCGTCGGCGCTGAGCCGATCGCCGTCGTCCTCGGCGCGAATCAGGTCGGACAGCAGGTCGTCGGTGAGGCTGTGCCGGCGCCGGGCGACCATGTCGTCGACGTACTCGTCGAGTTCGCCCCAGGCGTGCATCACCACCGGTTCGACGTCGCGGAGGTCGACCGTGAAGCTGAAGGCCTTGAAGACGTCATCGGCCCACAGGGAAAAACGTTGCCAATCCTCGCGGGGAGCGCCGAGCAACGCGCAGATGATCGGGACGGGGTAGGGGCGCGCGAGATCGGTGACGACGTCGCATCGGCCCGCGTCGGCAACCTGATCGACCAGTTCGTTCATCACGGCGACCATGGTGTCGTGCAGTCGCAGGGTCGCCCGGGGCGTGAATGCCTTCGACGCCAGACTGCGCACCCGATGGTGCGCGTCGCCCTCCATGCACAGCAGGCTGTTGACCACCTTGTCCCACAACGGGCCCGAGCTGATGCCCTGGCTGAGCATGTTCAGTCCGGGCGGGATCTGGAAGCGCGCGTCGCGCAGCACCGAACGCACCAGCTGATAGGAGAGCACTTCGGGACCGAACGGCCCCATCGCGACCGGGGCCTGCCGTTGCGCCGCGCGCAGACGGGGATAGACCTCGGCGGGGGTTTCCTCGGCGCTGTAGGCCAGGGTCGGCAGATCGGCATCGAAAACGCTTGGGGGAGCGGCACCGACGGTCATGACGGTCTCCTAGCGACAACGTTCACACAATGTATGGCCACGCCCGGTGGCTGTCAACGATATCGGTCGGCCGTCGGGGAAGTCCGGTGCGGCTCGCCATACATCAAGCCATGCGTGTATTTCCGGGCGGACGCTCGAGAACGTTCACCTGTCGCACCACCCGGCCACCCCTCAGGTGGGTGGTCTGGACGACCACATAGTCGAGCGATGCACCGGTCGCTTTCGTCCGGTGGCGCAGACGCGCCCGGCGCACGAACGACCATGGCGCCACTTCGTCCAAGGACAAGTTCTCGATGGTGTTCTCGTCGTAGCGGTCGAAGACCGCACGCCAGAAGTCGAACACCGCCCGGCGGCCCAGCAGAGCGCCTCCCGTATGCAGAGGGGGCGGCGGGCCGTACTCGACGTCTTTGGCGAACAGGCCGAATACCGCCTCCAGGTCGCCGCGATTGAATGCGTCGCGGGCGCGCTCGAACGCCGCCCGCAGCACGCGCCGACGGACCGAGACGGGAAGCCGGGCCACCGCCATGACGACGAGCGCGGCCAAGCCGGGTGCCCTCACCTCTACTCGGTCCGCAAGCGGGCGCGAGGACCTACTTGGCGCGGACACCGCGGACCAGTTGGGCGCCGATCAGCATGACCGCGAACACACCGCCGGTGATTCCCGAAATGAGCAGGGGCAGTTGGCCGTTCGCGCCCCATAGCAAGCCCGCCCACAACCCCGCCACCAGCACGGCCAGGCCGGTGCCGCCCTGGAACACGCCCTGCGCGCTCGCCTGATGGTCCTGGTCGACCAGCCCCGAAATCCAGGCCTTGCCCACGCCGTCGGTGCACCCGGTGAACAATCCGTACACGCCGATCACCACCCACGCCGTCACCATGTCGGTGGTCAGTCCCAGCCCGATGTAGCCGATCGCGAAGAACGCCAGACCGAAGCCGAACAACGCCGGCCGGCCGACGCGGTCGGCGAGCGATCCGGCCGGGTAGCTGGACAGCGCATACACCGTGTTGTAGCCGACGTACGCCAGAATCACCTGCGCCACCGAGAATCCGATCTCGTTGAGCCGCAACAACAACAGGGCGTCGGGAAAGTTCACCACGCTGAAGGCCACCAGGAGCGCGGTGATCCTCCAGTACGGTCGCGGCAATGAGCGCACACCGGTCCAGATCGACTGTCGGTGCGGTCGCGGGGCGGCACGGCTGCGCTCGCGCACCAGAAAGACGAGCGCCACGCTGAGGACGGCGGGCACGATCGCCACGTAGAGCAAAGGCGCGATCCGGTGATCGAGCAGTTCGTAGCCGGCCAGCCCGAGCAGCGGGCCGACGACGGCGCCCAAGGTGTCCATCGCGCGGTGGAAGCCGAAAGCCCGGCCACGCAGGGCTTCGCCCACATCGTCGACCAGCAGCGCGTCCCGCGGCGCGCCGCGGATGCCCTTGCCCAGCCGATCCACGACGCGACCCGCGAGCACGCCCGGCCACGCCGTGGCCACCGCGATGATCACCTTGCCGAGCGCCGCCATCCCGTAGCCGGCGGCGATCAGCGGACGCCGGGCGAACCTGTCGCCCAGCGGGCCCGCCGCGATCTTTGTGAGCGAGGCCGCGCCCTCGGCCACGCCCTCGATCGCCCCCACCACGGACGCGGGCGCACCCAGCACGGCCGTGAGGTAGATGGGCAACAGCGGATACAGCAGTTCGCTGGCCGCGTCCTGCAGGAACGAAACCCCGGACAGCACTCGAACGTTGCGGGTGAGCCAGGGGGGCCCCGAGCGTCCCGGCCTGAGGGCTTCCTGCGTCACGGTCGCCAGCGTAGGGGAGGCGCTCAATCGGGTACGCGCAACCGCACCATCCGGGTCGTCGAACTCTCGTCGAGCTCGACGACGTCGGACCGCGAACGCAGGAAATCGCTGAATGACCGGAATCCCAAAGACTTCTCGCTGAACGACGGGTCCATCCGCTTCATCTGCGCCTTCACCGCCGAGTTGTGCAGCCAGTCGACGTCGTCTTTCTCCTGACCGATCTGCAGCGCGCGCGTCAAAAGCGCGGTGGCGGTGACCTGCGGGTCGGGGGGCTCCTCCGGTTCTTCGCGCTTTTCTGACTTGGCGCGCCCGGCGCGTCGCCTCGGCTCGGCCTCGGCCGGTTCTGGCTCGAGTGCGGGGACCCCCGGCAGCGCGTCGTAAATGACGAAGTCGTCGCAGGCGGCCGCCAGCGCCCGGCTCGACGCGCCGGCCACCCCGATGCCCACCACGTACCGGCCGAGCCGCTTGCAGCGCTGGGCCAGCGGGATGTAATCGGAGTCACCGGCCACGATCACCACGTGGGTCAGGTCGGGCAGCCGGAACATGTCCTCGACCGCGTCGACGGCCAGCCGGATGTCGGCGCCGTTCTTGCCGTAGGCCGCCGCGGGGAACAACTGCACCAGATCGACCGCGCGGGCCACCAGCTGTCCGCGGTAGCCGGCGTTGATGTCGGCCGACCAGTCCGCGTAGGCGCGGGTGAGCACCAGGGTCCCGAACGACGACGCGAAGTCGAGGATGGCGCCGACGTCGACGGTGGCCCGGCCCAGCCGCTCGGAATACTGCTCAAGGCCCTTGGCTTTGTCCCGCTGGAACGAGCTGCGGCCGTGAACCTGGTCGTACCGCGAGATCACGATGTTGTCGAAGTCAAGGTAGACGGCCACGCGGGCCGCAACCGGTTCGGTCATGAACTAGATCATCGCTGAGGCATCCGGCACTGTTCGGCCCGGATGCGTTTCTCGTCACGATTCCTGCGGCGGGCCCTTAAATCGGGGCAGAGCGGGTACACGGGGCCGATGAACGAGTTGAAGTTTCTCGAGCTGCACGGCGATCGGGTCGCCTACCGCGACGAGGGCGACGGCGAGGTGCTGCTGCTCATCCACGGCATGGCCGGCAGCTCGGAGACGTGGCGGTCGGTGATCCCGCCGCTGTCGAAGAAGTTCCGGGTCATCGCGCCGGACCTGCTCGGTCACGGCGAATCGGCGAAACCTCGCACGGACTATTCGTTGGGCGCCTTCGCGGTCTGGCTTCGCGACCTGCTCGACGAGCTAGGCGTCAGCCAGGCCACCCTGGTCGGTCAATCACTCGGCGGTGGGGTCGCGATGCAGTTCGTGTATCAGCACCCCGACTACGCCAAGCGGTTGATCCTGATCAGCAGCGGCGGCCTCGGTCCCGACGTCGGGTGGGTGCTGCGGTTGCTCTCGGCGCCCGGGGCGGAGCTGGTGTTGCCCATCATCGCGCCGAAGCCAGTGCTGTCCGTCGGCAACAAGCTCAGGTCGTGGTTGAGCGGCGCGGGCATCCAGTCGCCGCGCGGGGCGGAGATCTGGAGCGCCTACTCGTCGTTGTCCGATGGTGAGACGCGTCAATCGTTTCTGCGGACGCTGCGATCGGTGGTCGACTACCGCGGGCAGGCGGTCAGCGCGCTCAGCAGGCTGCGGCTGCGTGAGGAGTTACCCGTCATGGCGATCTGGGGGGAGCGCGACGGCATCATTCCCGTCGACCACGCGTACGCCGCGCATGAGGCTCGGACCGACGCCAGGCTCGAAATCCTGCCCGACGTCGGCCACTTCGCGCAGGTGGAGGCGCCGAACCAGGTGGTGGATTTGATCGAGGACTTCATCGCAACCGGCGACCGCCACGATGTAAACAGCCGCCAGCCGAGCGTCTAGTCCTGAGCCGGCCTGCTCTGGTAGTCGACCTGCCAGTGCTTGATGCCGTTGATGAAGGACGACCGCAGCCGCTGGGGCTCGCCCACGGAAGTCAGGTCGGGCAGGTGGTCGGCGATCGCGTTGAACATCACGTCGATCGTCACGCGCGCCAGGTTGGCGCCGATGCAGTAATGCGCGCCGGTGCCGCCGAACCCGAGATGCGGGTTGGGGCTGCGAAAGACGTCGAAGGTGTACGGGTCGTCGAAGACCTCTTCATCGAAGTTGGCCGACCGGTAGAACATCACCACCCGCTGGCCCTTCCTGATCGGCACGCCGCCGAGCTCGGTGTCCTCCAGCGCGGTCCGCTGGAACGCCGTGATCGGGGTCGCCCAGCGGATGATCTCGTCGGCGGCGGTCTTCGGCCGTCGGGCCTTGAACTGCTCCCACTGATCCGGGTAGTCGGCGAAGGCCATCATTCCCTGCGTGATGGAGTTGCGCGTCGTCTCGTTGCCGGCGATGCCCAGGGTGACCACGAACATGCCGAACTCGGCGTCGGACAGGCGTTGGCCGTCGGCGTCGGCCCGGACCAGCGTCGTGACGATGTCATCACCGGGGTTCTCGGCCTTGCGGGCCGCCAATTGCATTGCGTACCACATCAACTCGCCGGCGGCCGTCAGCGAGTCGTATTCGGCGAACTCCGGGTCATCCGTGCCGATCATCCTGTTTGACCAGTCGAAGAGCTTGTCGTGGTCCTCCTGTGGCACCCCGAGCAGGACCGCGATCGCCTGCAGCGGCAGCTCGCAGGCCACCTGGAGGACGAAGTCGCCCGACCCCGCCGCAGCGGCCTCGGTGGCGATGCGCCGCGCGCGCTCGCCGAGGTCTGCGCGCAGTCGCTCGACCGCGCGCGGTGTGAAGGCGCGCGAGACGATCTTGCGCAGCCGGGCGTGTTCGGGATCGTCCATCATGATCATCGACGTCCGACCCGCCTCGATCTGGCCCGCCGCCACGTCTTGCCGATAGCGCGGCACGATGGACTTCTTGGCCGACGAGAAGACGTCGCTGCGCAGCGAGACCTCGCGGACGTCGCGGTGCCTGGTCACCACCCAGTAGCCGCCGTCGCCGAACCCGCCTTGGTCGGGCGGCTGCTCGTTCCACCAGATCGGAGCGGTACGGCGCAGCTCGGCCAGCTCCTGCACCGGAAGCCGGCGGGCGTAGATGTCGGGATCGGTGAAGTCGAACCCCGGCGGGAGGTTCGGTGTGCCCATGGGGAGATGGTAGTCGCGCCGAGACCGGGGCGAACGCAAGAATTTCGCAAGAAGTTGGCCAGGATCCGGCAAGCGGCGCGGGGCAACGTGACCGCATGGACACCGGCCACACCCTGAAGCGGGTCGTTGCGAGCGCCTTGCTTGCGGGCGGAGTTGCCGTGGCCGGTGCGGGGCCGGCCGCAGCAACCGCCCGGGCGGACGATGACCACTGTTCGTCACGCACGGGGTGCTACCACGGCCCCGGGATGCGCTGGTGCCCGGGCGATTACGTCTGGCCGGGATTGAGGGCCACCGGGTGGGACCTGAACGTGTGCCACGTCTACCACGAGCAGTGCCCTCCCGGGTATTTCGGCGGTTGCCCCGACAACATCGTGGAGGGACCTCCTCCTCCGCCACCACCGCCCGTGTTCCGCACCCGGGAGGAGTGCGAGCGGGCGCTCGGATTCATCTGCGCGTTCGCGCCCTAATACGAAATGCGTTGTGGCCCAATGAAAATCACAGCCAAGATAACGGCGACCGTCCTGGTGGCCGGCGCGCTGATGACGGCGACTCCCGCGCAGGC
>Ga0335071_10007761_pt1 | contig 11033 bp, 6 predicted proteins | sample Lox_Sample_15_FD_206724 | JGI IMG/M metagenome (GOLD analysis project Ga0335071, IMG submission 206724) | Soil microbial communities from Loxahatchee National Wildlife Refuge, Florida, United States - Lox_Sample_1.5 | ecosystem: Environmental > Terrestrial > Soil > Wetlands | place: USA: Florida...
CCTGCCTCCCACCCTCGCGGCGTGGTTCCCGAACATCGTGTTCGGGCTGGCGGCCATTTGGCTCATGCGAAGGGTGAGAACGTAGGCGACTAGTTGTTAGGCGGTTAGGCGGTTAGGCGGTTAGGCAAAAGGCAAAAGGCCCTGGGGGGACATCTTCCCGGGGCCTTTGCCTTTTCACTAACCGCCTAACCGACTAACAACTAACCGACTAGCGACTAGAACGCGTACCGCGCCCCGAGCTGGAACACCCACCGGGAGCCGAGGCTGTTCAGGGCCACGGCGTTCTTCACCGGCAGGGACAGCGTGTAGATGCCGCGCTGCGCCACCGGATCGTATCCCGAAAGCCGCAGCAAGTTGGCTTCCTCGAAGCCGCTCGTCTGGCGAATGAGACCCCAGCTCGAATTGACGAAGTTGAGCACGTTCAGCATGTCGATCGTGATCTCGACCGACTGGCCGTGGATGGTCGGGACCACCTTCGAGAGCCGCGCGTTCAGCGAGTTCTGCCAGGGGTTCCGGCACGTGTCCCGCTCGAGCAGTGAGCCCCGGGCGTCCCGGAGACAGGGCTCGCCGTTGATGTAGGCGTTCAGCTTGTTGTAATCCGCAAGGCCGTTCTTCATCTCGATGTCGGTCTGGTCTTTCGGGACGTAGACCGGGTCGTTGCCGCCCACCCCGTCGCCGTTGACGTCGTTGGCCACGACGTAGGTGAAGGGCGTACCCGAAATCCCGGCGTAGATCAGCGAGAACCGGATGTCGAACGGAATGTTGACCGTTCCCGAGATCGTGATCTTGTTCGGCCGGTCGTACACCGAGGTCCGGAGGTTGCGGTTCGCGATGGTCCCGTCCAGGGCGCCGAAGTTGAAGTTCGAGCCCGAGATGTCGGACGTGTACGAAAACAGGTCGAGCACGTGCGAGTAGGTGTACGCCGCGTTGAACTCGAGGCCGTTCTCGAACCGCTTCTGCAGCTGGAAGGTCAGCTGCGTGGCCCGGTCGGCGCTCTTGTTCACGTTCTCGATCGCCTGGCCGAGTGCGGCGGTGAGCCGGTGGGCCGACACCGCGCCGGTGGCCGCGTTGAACGCGGTCGGCTGCACGTACAGGGGCCGGCCACCCTCACCCGCCGCCGTGGTCTGCACGTCGGGGAGGTTGACGTCGGTCAGGTAGAACTGGTTGATGGACCGGGTATAGATGAAGTCCGCGGTCCCGAGGATCCCCCAGCCCAGCTGGTGGTCGAGGCCCAGCGCGACCTTCAACGCCTGCGGGAACTTGAAGCTCGGATCGTAGAACACGATGGACGTCGCGGAGGACGTGGGGCCGGCTCCGCCGTTGCAGGTCGACGGGTTGGTCGGGAAGGTGAAGCCGCCGCTGCCGTCCGGCGTCAGCACCGGGACGGTGCCGGGCGTGGTGCACAGCAGGGTCGACGAACCCACGCCGGTGTTGCCGAACGCGTTGGACACCCAGACGTACGGGGGCCGGCCGGAGAAGATGCCGACGCCGCCGCGGAAGATGGTCTGCTGGGAGCCGTTCAGGTCGTAGTTGAACCCCAGCCGGGGCGACCAGAGCATGTTCCCGGTGGGCGAGTTCGACGTGTGGATCACGCCGCCGCCCAGGGACGACAGGTGGATCGTGTCGATCGCCGTGTTCTCGATCGGGGCGGGAATGGAGGGTACGTCCATCCGGAGTCCCGCCGTGAGGGTCAGATTCCTGATCGGCGAGAACCGGTCTTCCGCATAGAGCCCGAACTGCTTGACGCTGAAGTCGGCCACCGGACCCAGCGGACCGAGCGTCGACTTCGCCTGCTCAAACCGGTCCGGCAGGCCCTTCGACAGCGAGTCGATGTTCCCGAAGTTCCAGACGCCGAACGAGGCGGGGAAGAACACGTTCTTGAAGCTGAAGAACTCGTTGTGCGTCCCGACCGTGAGCAGGTGCTCGCCGGCGGTGAAGGTGAGGTTGTCGGTCACCTCGAACGACTTCTGGTCCAGAATGTTGTTCTGCGAGAACCGCTCGGCGCCGGCGGACACGTAGTCGTTGAAATTGGTCGGATTCACGTGCACCAGCACCAGCGGCATCGACGACTCGGGGTTCCGGTTGTCCGAAATCGTGGTGTACGCCAGGATCGCCTCGTTCGAGTACTTGTTGGCGAAGGTGGCGGTCCACTTGCCCCGGACGGTGCGGGTCTGGTTCTGCGTGTTGTACCCGGAGTTGGACAGCTCGTAGCCGTCCCGCCCGTTGAAGGGGGACGTGAACTTGTGAATCAGCGTGATCTGATTGGCGTTCACGTAGGTGCCGGACACCTCGAGGTGGCTGTTCTCGCCCAGCTCGTAGTCCAGCTTCCCGAACAGGTTGGTCTCCGGGTTCGGGATGGTCGGGGCCTGCCAGCTGCCCGGGTTCGCGAAATGGTAGAGGTTCTGCAGGTAGCCGGCGACCGAATCCGCCTGCGCGGACGTGATGCCGATCCCCGCGGTGTCCGACGGTACGCCCGAGTTCCCGATCTGCAGCGAGGACGCGAAGGGCCGGACGTCGTGACGGAAATCGCCGGTGGCGAAGAAGTGGAGCTTGTCCTTGATGATCGGGCCGCCCACCGAAAAGCCGTACTGCTGCTGCTGGTAGGTCGCCACCGGCACCGAGACGCCGGCGGTGTCCGAGCCGACGAAGCTCTGGTTCTGCATGTAGCCGAACAGCGACCCGTGGAATTCGTTGGTGCCCGACTTGGTCACCGCGTTCACCAGGCCGCCGACGAACCCGCCCTGGCGCACGTCGAAGGGCGCGATCTGGATCTGGTACTCCTGCACCGCCTCGAGGGAAATGGGCCGCTCATTCACCGCGCCGCCCGGAACGCCGGTCGACGAGCCCAGCGCGAACAGGTCGTTGTTCACGCTGCCGTCGATCTGGATGTTGTTGAAGCGGTCGTTCTGCCCGTTGATGGACCGCCCGTTGGGGCCGGGCGCGACCTGCGGCGAAGTGTTCACGAAGTCCGTGAACGACCGGTTCAGGGTCGGGAGCCGGTGAATGGCGGTGTCGGACAGGAACGTCGACGCTCCGGTCCGCGCCGCGGAGAGCCGGGGATCCGAGTTCGCCTCCACGGTAATCCCGGCCACTTCCACCGCGCTCTTCTTGAGGGAGACGTCGAGCGTCAGGCGCTGCGACAGCGTGAGACTGAACTGATCGAGGGTCTTCGGCTCGTACCCCAGGGCCCGCACCGAGAGCGTATACGGCCCGCCCACCTCGACGACCTCGAACGAATAGCGGCCGTCGTCGCGCGACCGGGCGCTGTACCGCACACCGGTGCTCCCGTTGACGAGCGTCAGCTCCGCCTGGCCCACGGGGCCGCCGGCTTCGTCCATCACGCGTCCCGCCACAGCCGCGGTGGTCACACCCTGCGCCCGCGCGGGAGAGGCCGAAAGAGCGGCCGCCAGCACGAGGGCGCACGCCGACACAAGCAACCGTTTCATTGCGATGGGTCTCCGGAAAACGGACTCTGGGAAAGGTTCCTCAAGGGCGCGTAGAAAATGACCCGCCCCCGGAGGGTCGTCAACCAAGCCAGGTCACGCTTTGGTCACGCGGACTTTGCGGTCCGGAAACGCGCGGTCAGGCGGTACACCGGGATCCCCACCGCGATGAGCCCGATGTCCACCGCGAACGTGAGCGGTTGCGAGACGAGGTAGTTCCCCAGCAGGAAGACCGACCCCAAGAGAAACAGCAGGGGCACCACGGGATAGCCCCAGGTCCGGTAGGGCCGCTCCAGATCGGGGCGGCGCCGCCGCAGCACGAACACGGCCGCCACGCCCAGGGCGTAGAACGGCCAGATCCCGATCACAAACTGGTCCGCGAGCGCCTCGAACTGACGGATCAGCACGAACACGGCGCCGAGCCCGGCCGCGAGCAGGATCGCCCCGGTGGGCGCCCCGCTCTTCGCGTCGACCCGGGCGACCGCGCGCGGGAAAAGGCCGTCCTCCGCGAGGGCGAAGAAGATCCGCGGCGCGGTCATCATCGAGCCGTTCAGGGTGCCGAAGGTGCTCACCGCCACCGCGGCCCCCACCAGCACGACCCCGACGGGCCCGAGCAGGATCTGCGCGGCGTCGGCGGCCACCAGCTGCGCGCCGCCCATGCGGCTCATGGGGATGAGCCGGAGGTACACGAGAATGGCGCCGAGGTAGAGGATGACCACGCCGGCGGTGCCGATGATGATGGCCCGGGGCAGGTTGCGCTGCGGGTCCTTCACTTCCCCGCTGACGAAGGCGAGATCGGCCCAGCCGTCGTAGGCCCAGAGAATCGCCACCATCGCCACGAGGAACGGGGACACCGAGACCGGGGCGTGCTGGCTGAACACGCCGTGCACCACGGCGGACCCGGCGTTCAGGAAGAACCCGAGGCCCACCAGGGCCGCCAGCGCCGCCACCTTGAGCGCGGTGCTGAGGTTCTGGAGCAACGCGCCCCGGTGGATGCCGAACCAGTTGACGGCCGCCACCATCAGGATCAGTCCGGCGGCCAGGAGCTGCTCCGCGGCGATAACCACCGGCCCGACGGTGAGCGCCGGCGCGGAGGGATCGAGGTGGAGCACCCGGAGGGCATAGGCGGCCGACGTGATCGAGATGGCTCCATAGGCGCCGGGGCGGATGATCACGAGCTCGCCCCAGCCGAACAGAAACGCCGGGAGGGGGCCGAATCCTTCGCGGAGGAACACGTACAGGCCCCCGGTCCGCGGGAACGCCGCGGCGAGCTCGGCGTAGGTGAGCGCCCCGCAGAGGGCCACCACCCCGCCCAGGACCCACGCCAGCAGGAAGATCGGCACGTCCGGCACGAGGGCCGCGACGCCGGCCGGCGTGCGGAAGATGCCCGAGCCGATGGTGGAGCCGACCAGGACCGCGACGGCGCTCCAGAAGCCGAGGCGGCGGGGGAGCCGGTCGCCCCAGCGGTCGACGTTCGAGTGGGTCATGGGATCGATCGAATATACATTCCGGGGCATGACAACCTATCGCCGTCTGGCGTGGGCGGCCGTCGTAGTCGCCTACCTCCTGATCGTGTTGGGCGCGGTCGTGCGGATCACCGGCTCGGGCCTCGGCTGCGGGAACCACTGGCCTCTCTGCAACGGCCGGCTGCTCCCGCCCCTCGATCTTCCCACCATCATCGAGTACGGGCACCGGCTCGTGGCGGCGGCGGTGAGCCTGCTCGTGGTGGGCCTGGCCGCTATGACGTGGTGGATTCGGCGCGGAGCAGACAGCAGTCTGCCGTCTGCTCCCGGCAAGGCACCCTACCTGGCCGTGAGCCTGCTCTTGGTTCAGGTCACGCTCGGCGCCGTCACGGTGAAGCTCGACCTGCCGCCCTGGACCGTCATCCTGCACCTCGGCACCGCGATGCTGCTGTTGGCGACGCTCATCTACGCGGCCCGGGGGACTCCCGGGTTGCGCCCGGGGCCGGCACACACGGCGATGTTGCTCCTCGTGCTCGTGACTGTGTTGATGGGCGCCCTCACCGCCAACCTGGGCGCGGCCAGCGCGTGCCTGGGGTTCCCGCTTTGCAACGGCCAGATCCTTCCCGATGGAAACCGCTTCCAGTACATCCAGTGGACACACCGGCTTCTGGCCTACTCGCTGGTCCTGTCCGCGGCCGTCTGGGCGGCGCGGGAGCGGCGACCGGGACCGCGGTGGGTGCTGGGACTGGTGCTGCTGCAGGTCGTGGTGGCGGCGGCGATGGTGCTGGGCGGGCTCCCGGCGCCGCTCCGGGCGGCGCATGTCGCGGTGGGGGCGGCGGTGTGGGGGACGGCGGTGCTGGCCGCGCTCTAGGAAGCGAAACGGCCCGGCAGCAGGAGCTGCCGGGCCGTTCGCATAGACCGCCTGTCTGACCTACTGCCGGCTGATCGTCAGGGTGTAGTTGCTGACGTTGCCGTTGCCCGGGCAGGCCGAGCCATCGCACGCCGCGTAGTACTCGATGATGAAGTAGTGCGTGCCCGCCGGGTACGTGTGGTTCCCGGTGGACTGGGGCTTCAACCCGGTCGCGCCCGCGCCGCCGTCCTCAAAGTCGCAAGCCGTGGAGGCCGTGGCGCCGCTGCAGGAATAGATGTCGATGTCCGGGTTCGAGGCGTTCGCGCCGGGCCAGTCGGCAGTGAAGTCGAGCGTGGCGGGCGCCGCGAGAGTGAACTTGAAGATCAAGCACGGGCCGCTCGAGCCGAAGCCCAAATAGACTTCGGGGCACGCCGGAGCGTTGTTGGCCAGGGGCTGGGCCGGATAAAGGACCACGCTGCTCCCCGACGCGGGGAGCTGGGGAGTCAGGTCGAACCCCGGCACGTAGGCGTCGCTGCCCGCGTAGGCATTGGTGCCGGCCGTCACCGGCACCGTCGCAAGCGCCAGCGTTGACCCCGAGTAGGTCACGACGATGCCGGTGAACCGCATCGAATCCGCGGTGAACGCCGGTACCGCGACTACCAGAGAGTCGGCCGCTTTGCTCAGGATAAGGGCGCTTTCCTTTTCGGTCCCGAACGTCACGCTGACCGTGGCGGTGTCGAACTGGAGAGTGGGGGCGCCGCTCTTGATGGTGATGACGTTCCCCGGTTGGGGATTCGCGGCGGAAAGCACCACCGGGAAAACCGTCGGGGCCACGATCACACTCACGGTGTCGGGCTTGAGCCCGCTCGCCGACGCGATGATGCAACTCTTGTTGAGGCCCGTCGACGTGACGATGGCCTTCGCGCTGGTGTTGGGGACCGGCACGTAGGTCGGATCGGCCGCGACCGTGGCCGTGGTCGGGTCGCAGGAGCTGAAACTGATCGCGCCCGTCAACGGCGTCAGGCGATCATCAACGATCTCCGCGATGAACGAGCCGGTCGCGCCGATGCCGTTCAGGCTGAGAGAGGAGAAGTTGGCGATGACGGCCGACGGGGTGCCGCTCCCGGACGCCGTCGGATCGCTGTGGCACGACGCCAGCGCCACCATCACGCCAATCAGAACGGAGATCCGTGCTTTCATACCATCCTCGCTTGAAGGTCTCTGGCAGGCCTGCTAGAAATTGTTCACGTCGTTCACGCCGTCCGTCCCCAGAAGGTCCTGCCAGTCCGGCCGGCTCTGCTCCCTGCGGTCATTCGTGTAAATCAGCGTATAGTTCCCGAACCGCGTCAGATCCATGAACACGTACTTGAGATTGCGGTCCTGCGTGTACTTCCACACTTCGTAGGGGCTCGTGCCCCCGGCCGAGCGCCGGTCCAGATGCTCGTCGGGCGGTCCGTACAGCACGAAGATCCGGCCCCGGTCCGTCCGCCACCCCGCCTGCCCGGCCGCGCCCCCTTCCTTGAAGCGCGTGTTGGCCTCGTTCACGCGGGCGTAGTACTGCTCCATCAGCGCATTCCGGCCGCCCGCGGGATTCCGGCGCGCCCAGAAGTCCCGCAACCACCGCCGCTTCCCGTCCACCGAGAGTCCCGAGTACTGCCCGGACTCGGACGACGTCATCACGTACACCAGCGGCGCGTACAGCGAGTCGAGCCCCGACTCGGTCCGATCCGAAAAGAGATCCGCGTCGGCCAGATCGGCCGTCGCCGTCACCGTCTGCAGGGTCTCCAGTCCGCCCATCGCGAACGGCGCGGACCGGACCACCGCGGAATCACCTGAGGCCTTCACCTCCAGCCGGTAGTTCCCGGCCGGCAGGCCCGCCAGGTCGAGCATCCCGTAGGTGAACCCGCCGCCCGCGCCGACCGCCACCGCCTGTGGCTGGGCCGCGATCACCTGGGTCCCGCCCGCGTCGACCACTCGCGCCGTCACCGTCAGGCTTTCGGCCCGCCCCGGATACAGCTCCAGGTAGTAGGCCAGCTGCGTCGCTTCCGGCGTCAGCGTCGGCGCGCCCGCGGTCTGGATGAACAGCGCCCCATTCCAGATTTCGCCGGCCCGGGGCACCGTGTCGCCCGCCCCCGCCGCCGCGCGGAGGCCCGTCCCCAGGAGCAGGTCGGAGCCGCCGGTGCCGGGCCGATAGCCCGAGAACGTCGCCCGACCGTGGGTCACCAGCCCGGTGGCCGAATCGGTCACCGTCGCTTCCAGTACGTACCGCCCCGGCGTGACGCGGAAGTGCACGTGCTCACCGGTCGAGGCGCCTCGGACGCCCAACAGACTCCCCTGCACCGTGTCGGTCCAACTCTGCTGCAGCAACGCCAGTCCGCTCGAATCCCGGACCACGACCTGGAACCGGAAGAAGCCTCGGGACGTCGCCGCTCCACCCAGGGCGCTGACCGCCGTGAGGGGAACCCGGCAGAATGCATCGACCACCGTCTGCGTCGACTGCGCGCGGAAGTACCGCGCCGTCGTGACATCGAGTCCGTTGTTCTGCCCCGCCGCGGGGGCACCCACGGCCGCGAAGGCCGTGAGTGCCGCCGTCAGCAGAAATCCGCGACTGCTCCTCAGGCGATCGCTACCACCCAAGGCTGAAGCTCAGGAAGTTCGTGCCGCCCAGCGGGCCCATGTTCTTGTAGGCGTAATCGAAGCCCAGGCTGAAGTTGCCCCGGGTATAGGCCAGCCCGCCGCCCAGCGCCACCCCTTCGCTCGAGAACGACGACGTGCTCTGGCTGGTGGTGAAGCCCGCGCCCGCGCCCGGATCGATGCTGTTGTCCGGCACGAGCGTGTAGCTGCCCCGGGCCGCCAGCGAGAACCCGCTGTTCCCGATGTTGGTCATCGCGTATTCAAGGCCCATCCCGCCGCCCGGCTTGGTATTGACGGGCTGGTTGAACTCCCCGAGCAGCGACAGCCGGTTCATCCCCTGCGCGTACAGGTCGTACGCGAGGCCGACGCGGAACAGCACCGGGAGGGTCCACGGGGAGGCCCGCAGGCGGGCCGGCTGGCCGTCCTGGGGGATCTGCACGGTCCCCAGGGGCGGCTCGCGCTGCACGAGCGTCTGCAGCGCCGAACCCGAGGCTTCGAGGTTCGAGCCCAGGTTCTGGATCACGAACGCGGCCCGGATGGGCCGGTCCCCGATCATCGCGTGGAAGTTCGTCCCGAAGTCCAGGGCGACGCCCGACGCCGACGTCTGCCCGAGCTGGTCCGTCACGAACTTCAGCGACAGGCCGGCCGAGAACCGGTCGGAGAAGTTCTGCGACAGGGTCGCCGCGACGAACGTCTCCGACACCGAGTACGTGGTGCCGTCTCCGTCGGGATTGTCCAGCGTGTACACCGGCTGGTTGGAGAACCCGAAGTTCCCCATCTGCACCCCGATGGCCCGGGAGCCGCCCGAAATCGGCAGCGCCAGACCGAGCCAGGAGTACTTGGTGTCGGCCACATAGCTGTAGCTCGACACCATCGCCTCCGGGCGGCTCATCAGCGCCAGACCGCCCGGGTTGTAGTAGAGCGCGGTCACGTCGTTGGCGAGGGCGGCGAAGCCGTTCCCCAACGCCGTGCCCCGGGCGCCGGCGCCGAGCAGCAGGAACTCTGCCGTCGTCGTGCCGTAGCCCGTGTTGTCCACGTTGGTCGGCGCGGTCGTCTGCGCCGCCAGGGGCGCCACGGCGGGCGCCGCCAGGGCCAGGAGCGTGCCGAGCACGCGCGAGTTGATCTTGGTCATGGTCAGAGTCCTCACGGCGCGAATTGGACGACGGTGAACCGACCCACTTTCGTCTTCCCGTCGGCCGCTTCTACGTGATAGAAGTAGACGCCGGAGGCGACGAACTGGTTCGAGCGATTCCGGAGATCCCAATCCAGCTCTCCGCCGCCCGTGGGGTCGTTGTGCGTGAGCACCTGCACCAGAATCCCGCTCACCGAGTAGATCCGGACGATCGCTTGCGGCGGCAGGTTCACGAACTTGAGCACCTTGTTGTTCGGGGTGATCTCAAGCGCGTTGGTGACGTAGTACGGATCCGGCACCGTGTGGACCAGCGCCAGCTGCGCGGCGCTGGTGGTGTTGAGGCTGATGGGCGCCGAGGCCGTGTACGACAGCCCGACGGCCAGCCCGGGCACGGCAGCCGGGCGGACCGACGCGGGCACGAACGCGTACGATCCGGTCGTCCCGGTGACGTCGCCCGCCAGATACCGGGCGTGCCACACCGTGCCCGCCGCCGGCAGGGCCGGCATCGACATGATCCAGAACTGGCCGGCCAGGTAGAAGATGAACCCGGGGGCCGTGGTCGCCGGGACGGCGCCGAAGTTGCCGGTCGCCGTCGCCGTCGTGGACAGGTGCGCCGTGTTCTTGAGCGGGGCCGGATTGGCGCACCCATAGCCGAACACCGCCGCGACGTCGGCGTGGAGCGGCGCGACGCAGACCACGTCGCTCCAGGTCAGCACGTTGGGGTTGCCGTCGACGTCGTCGGCGATCCCCACGAACGACGTGCTGTCGAGGATGCCCCACGACGCCCGCACGTTCGGGTTGAACGGGACCGGGGTCTTGTGGGTGTCGTCGATCACGGAATCGATCGCCCCCGCGTTGCCCCAGTACACGCTGAAGTCCGCGCCGCGATAGACCGTGGACGTCATCGTCTCGACGTCACGCTCCGGCACGCTGCGGACCGTGCTGTACCCGACGATGGGCGCCACCAGCGTGACGTTCGGCAGCGAGCCGCCGGTCGTCTGGAGCTGGGCGGTGGTGCGGAGGCACCCGCCGCCCGTCGCCGGCTGGGGGCACATCCCAATGTTCGGGTCGGCCGTATTCTCGTTCGCACTTCCCGCCCAGAAACGGTTACCGGAGAAGCCGGCTGCGCCCGCCGGGAACCCGTTGATCTGGCCACGGCCCGACGCCGCCAGGGACCACGGACCTGGAATGGTGATGCCGATCTGGCCCAGCAGGGAGTACGAGGTGTCACCGCCGTAGTTCGCCCCGTGCGTGATCTTCGCGCCCGGGAAGGTGCCGTTCTGCGAACCGTCTGCGGTGGTCACGTCGGTTTGAATCGATACCGTGAAGTGCGTTCCGCTGCTGGTCATGTAGTACGTCGTCGGGAGCGCCAGCCCGTAGTCGACCGCATTGATGCCAGGCGTGATCGAGTCGATCGTCACCTTCATCGTGCCCGAATCGATCAGGTCCGGCAGGAACGCCGGGAAGCCCAGGGTGACCGCGTCCGTCGGCTGCGCCGGACCCGAGAACTC
>Ga0335071_10007763_pt1 | contig 11033 bp, 6 predicted proteins | sample Lox_Sample_15_FD_206724 | JGI IMG/M metagenome (GOLD analysis project Ga0335071, IMG submission 206724) | Soil microbial communities from Loxahatchee National Wildlife Refuge, Florida, United States - Lox_Sample_1.5 | ecosystem: Environmental > Terrestrial > Soil > Wetlands | place: USA: Florida...
GCCCAGAAGAAGAACAGCGATTGCCAGGAACTGTCGCCTCATCACGCACCTCGATCGGAGGATCCACGCCGCATTCCGTCCACAGCCGCGAGAATCTTCAGTCACGTCGAAGCTTACGCCAGGTCGGCGCTGGCCGGTGCCTCCTCAGCTCCGCCGCACCCACCAGGCCGCGGCAGCGAGCGCGAGGATCGCGACGATCCGCGCGAGCGGGCCGAGCGCGGGAACGGCAGCGGCAGCGGCGCCGCCGGCCCCGGTGATCGTCGCGGCGACGCTCCGCCGCCGGAAGGTCGAGAGCGGCGGCGTGGTGTCCGCGGTCTCGAAGAAGCCCGGGCAGAGGTTGCACGCCGCGTCGCCGGCGGTGCAGGGACCGGCGTCGAGGTTCAGCGATCCGCCGAGTGGTCCAGCGTCGAGCGTCTGCGTGAACGTCACCGTCGCGCCCGGCGGCACCGCCGCGTTCCCGAAGTCGAACGTGACGGTGACCGCCCCGAGCTGAGGAATCGGCGGGAAAAAAGTCTGCGACTGCGGCGTCCCGATGAGCGCGCCGTCGTAAGTGTCGGCCCGGGCCGTCAGCGTCACGGTGTACGCCCCATAGGGACCGACCGGGTAGTAGCGCAGGGTGACGGTGCCGAGCGTGCCGCCGCCGAGGCCGCTGACGTAGAAGCCGCGGTAGATGCCTTCCGTGAAGTTGATCGGGCCGGCGGGGCACGCGACGTCGGCGCGCGCACGGACGCTCGCGAGCAGAAGGGCAGCGAGGAGCGCGAGTCTGGTCCAGCCGCGCGAACGAGTGAGCATGGCCACCTCCTCGATCGACGGGAAATCCTGGCGGCCACTATACGCGCGACGGTTCCCGAGGCAAGCGTCGAGGGAAGACGAGAAGGACCGCGCCGGCCGCGAGCGCGAGCAGGCTGACGGCGGCGCCCCGCGTCACGCTTCGCGGCCGATACCGCAGCGAGAGCCGGTGCGCGCCCGCGGGAACGCGGAACCCCAGAAACGCGACGTCGTACTCGAGCGGCGCGATCGGCCGGCCGTCGAGCGTGGCCTTCCAACCCGGCCAGGCGGGAACGGACGTGGCGACGACGGCGTCGTCTTCCGCGGCGACGTCGAGGTCGAGCGAGGGCGGCTGGTACGACGCGACCGTCACCCTGGCCGGCCCGTTGCGGCTCCAGTCCGCGTTCGCGGCCTCGCCTCCGGGCCCGACGACGCCGCGCGCGCCGAAGTCGTCGAGGGACTCGAGGAGGCGGAGGCGCTGCAGAATGTCGGGCGCGGAACGGATCCACGCCGGGGCGAAGGCCCGGGGAAGGCAGCGCGCGTTTTCGAGGAGGTCGGCGCCGGGTCCGCTCGCGCGGCGCGTCCAGCCGGGAGGCGGGGCGAATCCCGGCGGCACGAGCGCGTAGCCGACGTTGAGAAACGACAGAAACGGTTTTTCGAGGTCGTCCACCCGATTGAACCAGAGGCCCTGGCGGGGGCACCAGAGCGAGTACGTGGCGACGAAGGTTCGGAGCGTCATCGATTCGTAGCCGCGCACGTCCTCGAGCTCGTAGAGCGCCGAGACGTTCGGGACGAGCAGCGTGCCGACGGCGGCCATGCGGATCGGCCGGTCGCGCGGAATCGCGTCGAGGACCTCGAGGCGCGGCGCGAGATCGCCGACGGGACACGACGGGTAGAGGCGGCCGGCCTCGAGGACGCGCTGCGCGACGCAGAGGACGACGAGCCCGGCGCCCGCCGCGCGGGGCGCGCGGCGTCCGGCCAGACCGACGAGCAGCATCGCCGCGCCGAGGGGCGCCAGCTCGAGCAGCGTCCGCCGCCGCACGTGGTCGCCGGAGAGACCGAGCTCGCGCATGCCCGGGCTGCGCGCGGCGACGACGAGCGCCACCGCGAGGGCGCACGCCGCGGCGGCCGCGAAAAAGGCGCGCCGGCCCTCGCCGCGGACGAGCCGGTCGGCGCCGAGCGCCGCGAGGCCGCAGAGCGCGAACGCCGCGAGGAACACGAAGTACTCGGTGAACGAAATGTCGAAGACCGGAAGCGCTGCCAGAGCGTCGGTCGCGACACGAAGTCGGATTCCGAGGACGGTCCCCAGCAGCAGGAGCGCGGCGAGAGTCCACCGGAAACGGTTCCGGGAGAAGAGCCCGGCCGCGGCGAGCGGCAGAAGCAAGGCGCCGGCGTAGGCGCCCGGAATGGCGAACCCGTCGCGCACCGCGCCGCGCCCCGACTCGCCCCAGGCGAAGGGCACCGCGTACGCGGCGAGATGGCGCGCGCTCTCGACGGGCGCCACCGACTTCGTCAGGTGCGCGTAGTACGAGGCGCGGAAGAAATGCTCCCACGTGACCGGCAGCGCCTCGGCGAGCGGGAAAAGCTGCACCGCCATGACCCCGAGCGCGAAGACGCCGGCGGCGAGCGAGACGAGAAGCGCGCGGCCGCGGCGGCCGCCGGCCTCGCGGGCGAGCGCGAACAGAAACCAGGCGCCCGCGGCCGTGACGGCGAAGAGAAGGCTCTCGGGGTGTCCCGCGGCGACGATGAGGCAGAGCGCCGCGACGGTCAGCGCCGCCGCGCGCCGGTTCGCCTCGCGGGCGATGCGGAGAAGCCCGAGCAGCAGCAGCGGAAAGGGCGCGAGCGCGTTCGAAACCGGATAGCCGAGCCAGAAGAGAACGAAGTCCGAAAAGGCCCACCCGGCGGCGCCGAGGAGGGAGGCGGACTCCCCGCAGTCGATCTCGCGCAAGAGCAGGTACGCCGAGAGCAGCGCGAGCAGCAGACGGGCGCTCATCTGGAAGGTCCACGCGGCGCCGAGCGGCAGCAGGAAGCCCGCGACCGTGAAGGGGTGAAGGATGGCGGCCTGCTGCACCGCCAGCAGCGGCTCGCCCGTCAGGATGAAGCGGTTCCACAGCGGCAGACGCCCGTGCTTGACCGACTCGCGCACGGCCTTCTGCCACGGGATCATCGAGAGGACGACGTCGGAGAGCATCGGCGTCCGCACGGGCGCGAGCGCGGCGCCTCCCGGGAGCGAGGCGAAGGGCTCCGTGTGGCGGATGATGTCGAGCGGCGCGTAGACCTCGCCGCGGAACTCGGCGCGGCCGGTGAAGAGAAACGGCGCCGCGGCGAGGAGCAGCGCAACGCGCCGCGGGAGCGGGCGAACCCATCGATGCGCCGCCCCGACCAGCACGGCGGCCGTCGCTCCGTACACGGCGAGCGAGAGGAGGACGAGGGGGGCCAACGGCCGGGATTCTACGAGAGAGCCGGCTGCGGCGCGGACGCGGGAGACGCGAAGCGGCGTCGGAGGTAGCGATTGGCCGGCGCTTCGACTCCCTTGTAGAGCCCGATCGCGGCGACGTTGACGAGGACGAAAAGCCCGGCGGTGCTGGTCACGAATCCGGTCGCCGCCGCCTCGGCCCTGGCCGACACGAGCGCTCCGCCCACGACGACGGCGCGCGCCAGGTACTCGCGAAGAATCCCCATGTGGATCAGGTAGAAGGCGTACGAGCTCCGGCCGAGCAGGTTTGCCGCCTTCGTCGCGAAGAGCCGCTGTGCGGGCGAGCGCTCGCGGATCAGTCCGAGGTAGAAGACGGCGACGAAGACGGGCAGGACGAAGTTGTTCAGCGCGATGCCGGCCGGGTGGTAGAGGCCGTACATATATCGTGGCTTCGTCGCGGCGAAGATCGCGGCGAGCGCCGCCACGACGCCGAAGATCCCGGCGCCCCCGACGAGAGTGAGCACCGGGACGCGGCGCGCTCGGCTGGCGGCCGCCGTTCCGGCGGCGACGCGCTCGGCGAGCCAGATGCCGACGTAGAACTCGAAGAATCGGCCGAAGAAGGTGTAGAGCATCAAGTAGCGCGGTGGCCCGAGGATGCCGTCCATCGAGGGCAGGAGCGAGACCGGCACGAGCGCCGCGAGGGCCGCGGCGCCGGCCGCGAGCGGCAGCAGCGCGTTGCGCCGCCACAGGAGAAAGAGGAGCGGCGCCGCGAGGTAGAAGCACTCCTCCACGCGGAGCGACCAGGCCTGAGGAATCCCCGAGTCGAAGCACGAAAAGATCGTCAGGTTGAAGAACCAGACGCGCGGGGAGCGCTCGCCCCAGAGGAGCATGGTCGGGACGACCAGGAAGAAGTAGAGCGGGTAGATCCGCGCGAAGCGGTTGACGAAGTAGCCGCGCAGGAACGACTCGCGCCGTCGTTCCTGCCGGTCGTAGCGCCACGTGATCACGAAGCCCGAGAGGACGAAGAAGAGCGTGACGCCGATGTGCAGCTCGCGCCAGAGCTGCAGCGGTCCGGGCTCGAGCCAGGGGGTGGGAGCGTGGTGGAAGAAGACGAGATAGGCCGCCAGCGCCCGGACGCCCGTCAAGGCCGGGATCTGGCTCCCGGGTCGTGGCGCGGCAACCGGGGACTCCGGCGTTGTCGTGGCGGCGCTCGTCACCGCATTCCTCCGCGCGAGTGTAGCCGAGCGCCGAGGCGGCGCCGCTGGACTAAGATCCTGGCGATTGTCGAGGAGCAAGCACGCATGAGGCCTGTCGCCGCCTGCCGCGCGATCGCGGCGTTCGCCACCCTTGCCGCCGCCGGAGCCGCCGTCCGCGCCGAGCGCCTGCCGGTCCTGAAGCAGATCGACGAGCCGCATCCTTACTACTACCGCGAGATGTACCTGCCGCAGGTCACGAGCGGCCCGAGCGCCGCGGCGTGGTCGCCCGACGGAACCGAGCTCGTCTACGCGATGCAGGGCACGCTGTGGCGGCAGAAGCTCGGGGCCCGCGAAGCGATCCAGCTGACCGACGGTCCCGGCTACGACGCCGAGCCCGACTGGTCGCCCGACGGGAAGCGCGTCCTCTACACCTCGTACCGGAACGACGCGCTCGAGCTCCGGGTGCTCGAGCTCTCGAGCGGTACCTCGCGCGCGCTCGTCGCCAATGGCGCCGTCAACCTCGACGCGCGCTGGTCGCCCGACGGCGCGCGCGTGGCGTACGTGTCGACCGCGTTTGCGGGCCGCTTTCACGTCTTCGTCGTGGACGTGCGCGACGGCGCGGCGGCGGGGGAGCCCGTGCGGATCACCGAGGACCACGACAGCGGGTTGCCGCGCTACTACTACTCGAAGTGGGACCAGTACCTCTCGCCGGCGTGGTCGCCCGACGGCCGGGAGCTTCTCGTGATCTCCAACCGGGGCGAGGTCTGGGGCTCGGGCTCGATCTGGAGGATGGAGGCGCGCGCGGGCGCGCCGATGCGCCTGGTGCGGCAGGAGGAGACGAACTGGAAGGCGCACCCGGACTGGGCGCGCGACGGCAGGCGGATCGTTTACAGCTCCTACCTCGGCAAGCAGCGCAACCAGCTCTGGCTGACGACGGCCGACGCCGGTCACCCTTTCGAGCTGACCTACTGCGAGTGCGATCACACGCGCCCCCGCTGGTCGCCGGACGGGCGGCGTGTGGCGTTCGTGACCAACGAAGCCGGGAACGTCGCCCTCCGCGTCGTGGCGATTCCGGGCGGCGCGATCGAGTCGGTCGTGCCCGAGAACCGGCGGTACCTGCGGCCGCCGGGGACGCTGCGCCTGACGGTCGCCGACGCCGCGGGTGCGCCGGTCGCCGCGCGCCTCTCCGTCACGGGCGCGGACGGCCGCGGCTGGGCGCCCGACGACGCGTGGCGCCACGCCGACGACGGATTCGACCGGAAGGTCCGGCCGTTCGAGCTGACGTACTTCCACGCGCGCGGGTCGGCGACGCTGACGCTGCCTCCGGGCGAGTACACGGTGCTCGCGACGCGCGGGCTCGAGTACGCGGCGGTCACGCGCCAGGTGACGGTGGCGCCGGGAGCGGCGGCGTCGGCGAGCCTGCCGCTCGAGCGCCTCGCCGACCTGCCCGCGCGCGGCTGGTGGAGCGGCGACCTCCACGTTCACATGAACTACGGCGGCGCGTACAGGGCCGATCCCGCGCGCCTGCGCTTCCAGGCCGAGGCGGAGGACCTCCACGTCGTCGAGGACCTGGTCGTCAACAAGGAGCAGCGGATTCCCGACGTCGCGCTCTTCGCCGGCGGCCTCGACCCCGTGTCGACCGCGACGACGCTCGTCAAGCACGACCAGGAGTACCACACGAGCTGGTGGGGCCACTCGGGGCACCTCGGGCTGAAACAATTCCTGATCCTGCCCGACTACGCGGGCTACGCGGCGACGGCCGCCGCGAGTCTCTTTCCCGACAACTCCACGATCATCGACCTCGCGCACGCGCAGGGCGCGATTTCGGGCTACGTCCATCCCTTCGACCCGCCGCTTCCCGATCCCTCCTCGCCCGACATGCCGACGAGCGCGCTGCCGGTCGACGTGGCGCTCGGGAAGGCCGACTACATCGAGGTCGTCGGTTTCAGCGACCACCGCACGACGGCCGAGGTCTGGTACCGGCTGCTGAACGCCGGCTTGCGCCTCCCGACGGGATCGGGGACGGACGCGATGACCAACTTCGCGTCCCTGCGCGGGCCGGTCGGGATGAACCGGGTCTTCGCCCGGAGCGGCGAACGGCTCGACTACGCCGCGTTCCTCGCGGCGATCAAGGCGGGACGCACGTTCGCGACCAACGGGCCGCTGCTCTCGTTCACCCTCGACGGGCGCGAAGTCGGCGACGAGATCGCGGCTGCCGGCGGCGGCGGCGCGCTGACGGCGCGCGTCCGGATGGACTCCTTCGTGCCGGTCGACGCGCTCGAGATCGTCGGCAACGGCCGGGTCGTCGCGACGGTGCCGCTCTCGCCGGACCGCCGGCACGCCGACGCGGCGGTTCCGGTGCCGGTCGCGAAGAGCGGCTGGTACGTCCTGCGGGCCTCGGCGGCGGAGGGGCGCGAGCCGGTCCTCGACATCTATCCGTACGCGACGACGAGCCCGATTTACGTCACCGTCGGCGGCCGGCCGATCCGCGACGCCGGAGCCGCGCGCTACTTCGTGGCCTGGATCGAGCACCTCGAGGCCGCGGCCGGCGCGCACGGCGGCTGGAACGACGCGCGCGAGAAGTCGGAAGTGCTCGCGCGCCTCGCGGCGGCGAAGGCGGTGTTCGTCCGGCTCGGCGACGAAGCGCGGTAGCCGCGAGGTAGAATCCGGCTGCCTTTTCAGCCGGAGGGCGATGCGGCGACGCGGGCGCGGGAAAGTCGTGCGTGAGCGCTGGGTCGTTCCGGCGCTTTCCTTCCCGCTCCTTCTCGCGGCCGGGTGTCTCGTCGGCCCGAACTACCAGACGCCGAAGAGCGACGTCGCGCCGCAATACCTGGCAAGCCCGGCCGCGAACCCGAAGCCCTTGAATGCGGCGGACGCCTACTGGTGGAAGACCCTCAACGACCCCGTCCTCGACGACCTCGTCGAGGCCGCGTACCTGAACAACCTGACGCTCCAGCTCGCCGGCGTCCGCGTGCTGCAGGCGCGCGCCCAGTTGTCGAAGTCGATCGGCAACCTCTTTCCGCAGACGCAGGGCGCCGCGGGGTCGATCGACTGGAGCCAGACGAACCGGCCGGCGACGTCCAACGTCGCGACCGACAGTCTCGGCTTCACCCTGAGCTGGGAGATCGACGTGTGGGGGAAGATCCGGCGGGGTATCGAGTCCGACCGGGCGACGTACCTCGGCACGATCGCGTCCTACGACGACGCCCTCGTGACGGTCATCGCCGACACCGCGTCCAACTACGTCAACCTGCGCACCGCCGAGGAGCGGATCCGGGTGGCGCGCAAGAATCTCGCGACACAGAAGGAGAGCCTGCGGGTCGCGCAGGTCCAGTTCAAATACGGCGAAGTCAGCGAGCTCGACGTCAAACAGGCGCTGACGCTCGTCGGCCAGACGCAGGCGCAGATCCCGCCGCTCCAGAACACGCTCCGTCAGGCCAAGGACGCGCTCGCCGTTCTGCTCGGCGAGACGCCGCAGTCGGTGGACCAGCGGCTCGCCGGCGAGGGGAAGATCCCCGAGGCGCCGGCAGAGGCCACGGTCGGCATCCCGAAGGACCTGCTGCGGCGCCGGCCGGACGTCCGCTCCGCGGGCTACACCGCGGCCTCGCAGTCGGCCCTGATCGGCGTGGCCGTGGCGACGATGTACCCGTCGTTCTCCTTGAACGGGGCGTTCGGGTTCGCGGCGACCAATCTCGGGCCCGGATCCCTGTCCGACCTCTTCACGTGGCAGAGCCGCGTCGCCTCGGCGGGGGCCTCGTTCTTCTTCCCGATCTTCAACTACGGCCGGCTCGTCAACCAGGTCCGCGTCCAGGACGCGCAGTTCCAGGAGGCGGTCCTCAACTACCAGAACGTCGTCCTGAACGCGCAGGCGGAAGTCGAGAACGGCCTGTCGGCGTTCGAGACCTCCCGCGAAGCGGAGGCGAATCTCGAGACCGCCGCCGGCGCTGCCGCGCGGTCGACCGAGCTCGCGGTCCTCCAGTACAAGGCCGGCGAGGTCGACTACACGACGGTGCTGACGTCGGAGCAGTCGGAGCTCGCGATCGAGGATTCCCTCGCGTCGACCAAGGGCAACGTCGTCCTGGGGCTGATCTCGGTGTACCGCGCGCTCGGCGGCGGCTGGGAGATCCGCGGCGACGCCGACGTCGTCTCGGACGAGGTCAAGGCCGAGATGGCCCGGCGCACGGACTGGGGACACATGCTCGAGGTGGCGCAGCACATGCCGGCGCAGCCGCCGGTGGAGGAGCCATGACGATGCGACTCGGGGGATCGGAGCCGCGGCGGATCGCCGGGGCGGCGGCGCTGGCGCTCGGGCTCGCGGCGGCGTGCCGCCATCCGGAGGCGGCGCCGGAGATCCGGCCGGCCGTCACGGTGAGCCACCCGGTCGAAGAGCCCGTCATCGAGTACACCGAGCTGACCGGAACCGTGGCGGCGTCGAAGACGGTCAACCTCATGGCGCGGGTCGCCGGGTTTCTCGAGTCCGTCAACTTCAAGGACGGCGACGTGGTGAAGGAGGGGCAGCTTCTCTTCGTCATCGAGCAGCCGCCGTACGTCGAGCAGGTCAAGCTGAACGAGGCGGCGCTCGTGCGCGCCCAGGCCGAGCTCGACCGGCAGGAAGCCATGATGAAGGAGAACGCGACGGCCCAGACGACGGTCGAGAACTGGGTGTCGCAGCGCGACCAGGCGAAGGCGCAGCTCGAGCTCGCGAAGATCAACCTCGGTTACACGAAGGTCACGGCGCCGTTCACGGGCCGGATCGGGGCGCGGCAGGTCGACCCCGGCAACGTCGTCGGTACGAACGGGCCGACGCTGCTCGCGACGCTCGAGCAGCTCCAGCCGATCTACGTCAACTTCAACCTGAACGAGCGCGACGCGCTGCGCCTGCGCGACCTGATGAAGCAGTACCACATCGAGATCGGCTCCCGGGTCGGCAAGGAGCCCGTCGAGGTCGGCCTGCAGAGCGAGAAAGGGTACCCCCACGTCGGCGTTCTCGACTTCGCCGACAACTCGCTCTCGACCTCGACCGGAACGATCGCGCTCCGGGGCATTTTCAAGAACGAGGACGTCACGCTCTTCCCGGGCCTCTTCGCGCGTGTGCGCCTGCCGATGGGCGGCCCGAGGCCGATGCTCGTGATTCCGGGCAGCGCGATCGGCAGCGACCAGCAGGGCGACTACGTGTTCGTCGTCGGCGCGGACGACGTCGTCGCGCGGCGCGCGATCGTCCGCGGGCCGATCACCGATCGCGGCTTCGCGATCCGGAGCGGCCTCGAGAAGGGCGACCGCGTCATCGTCAACGGGATCCTGAACGCCCGCGCGGGCGAGAAGGTCGCGCCGACGGAGGCGACGCCGGTGCCGAGCTCCAAAAACCCTCTCCCCCCACCGGGGGGAGAGGGCAAGGGCGAGGGGGCGAAGTGAGCCGGATGATCCACCGTCGCCACCCCCTCACCCCGACCCCCTCTCCCAAAGGGAGAGGGGTGACGTTGTTCTGCAGGCCCCTCACCCCGACCCTCTCCCCCTGCCAGGGGGAGAGGGAGTAGGCGCGGGGTCGACTCACCTCCGTGCTCGCGAAGTTCTTCATCGAGCGTCCGGTCCTCGCGAACGTCATCGCGTTCGTGACGATCCTGCTCGGCGCCGTGGCGGCGGCGGTCCTGCCGGTGGCGCAGTACCCGCCGATCACGCCGCCGACCGTCCAGGTCACGACGACGTACCCGGGCGCCTCCGCGAAGACGCTGGTCGAGACCGTGGCGCTGCCGATCGAGCAGCAGGTCAACGGCGTCGAAAAAATGCTCTACATGCAGTCCAACTCGACGGGCGACGGGCGCTACACGCTCACCGTGACGTTCCAGGTCGGCACGGACCTCGACTTCGCGCAGGTGCTCGTCCAGAACCGCGTGGCGGCGGCGATGGCGCAGCTGCCCGCCGCGGTGCAGCAGCAGGGCGTCGTCACGAAGAAGAAGGAGACGTCACCCCTCCAGATCATCACGCTCTCGTCGAAGGACAACCGCTACGACGCGCTCTTCCTGTCGAACTTCGCCACGCTCCAGCTCTCCGACAAGCTCGCGCGCCTGCCCGGCGTCGGCGACGTCGTCGTCTTCGGCGTCGGCGAGTACAGCATGCGCGTCTGGCTCGACCCGCAGCAGATGTCCCAGCGCGGCCTGATGCCGACCGACGTCGTTTCGGCTCTCCAGGCGGAGAACGCGTACGTCGCGGCGGGCCAGGTCGGCATGCCGCCGACGCCGGCGGGCCAGGATTTCCAGTTCACGGCGAACGTGCCGGCCGCGATGTCCGACCCCGGGCAGTTCGACAGGATCATCCTCAAGACCGCCGCGAACGGGCAGATCACGCGAATCCGCGACGTCGGCCGTGTCGAGCTCGGCGCGCGCAGCTACAGCCAGGTCTTCCGCATGGACGGCCGGCCCGCCGGCGGCATCGCGATCTACCAGCTTCCGGGCGCGAACGCCCTGGACACGGCCCGGGGAGTCCGGAGCCTGCTCGCGAAGCTCGCGCCGGGGTTTCCGCAGGGTCTCGTGTACGAGATTCCGTTCGACACGACGACGTTCGTGAGGGAGTCGGTTTCCGAGGTGTACCACACGCTGTTCGAGGCGGGCGTGCTGGTGCTGGTGGTGATCGTGGTGTTTCTGCAGGACTGGCGGGCG
>Ga0335071_10007764_pt1 | contig 11033 bp, 7 predicted proteins | sample Lox_Sample_15_FD_206724 | JGI IMG/M metagenome (GOLD analysis project Ga0335071, IMG submission 206724) | Soil microbial communities from Loxahatchee National Wildlife Refuge, Florida, United States - Lox_Sample_1.5 | ecosystem: Environmental > Terrestrial > Soil > Wetlands | place: USA: Florida...
CCAGCCATCATACTCATCGTGTTCGTATCTATGCAGCCCCCCATCAATAACAAGTTTTTTTTCAATTTCATTTATTGACGCAACTATTCTCCGATCATTTGCTCTGTATACCGAAAATGGATACACCAGACCAATTATCGAAGCATCTATTCTTCTGTCTGGAATCCTGCCGTAGGACCTGGCAAAATATTCGATAAAATGTTTATCCAAACTAATTTTCATTGCACGTGCAGTATGAATCCATTTCTTATTGGGAATCATTTCGGCTGCACATTTAAGCCCCTTTACGCATGCAGCCAAAGAATATGAAAAATTTTCTTCAAGGTCAGGGAAACAAAATCTCTCCTCCCAGAGATCATTGGTAATACCAGTAAAGTGATGTTTTCCCCAAACATCGCATATTCCGTCAGCAGCAAGCTCCACTAATTTTTTATATTTTGAGGGAGGATTACCTTTATAATGATGCCATACAGCGAATAGAACGGCGCCAGTCTGGTCCGGCTGAAAATTTGACAATGCCTTCAATCCGTTCGGATAGTATTTTTCATAAAATAATCCCTTTTCACGAAAACCCTCCGCCTTGTTTAAACACCAGTCAAAGAACTTTTCCTGGACATCCTTAATATTCAGCACGTCTGAGGCGATACATGCAAATGATGCATCCCTCGGCCATACATAAAAATAATTTTTCGCACGTTTCGGATAATAATTCTTAGTTGAGTTAGCTGCGACAATCCCTCCGTTTTCTAAAGAACAATCTTCGATCATCTCTTTAGTCACTTCGAGCAATCTATTGACTCTATCGCTATTCATTTTTTGAGATTTTGTCATTTTTATCGCCTCTCTAACTGTTGTTCAATTCCCATCTCATTATACAGTATAATTAGAATATTGCTATGAGCACATACAACCCCCATGACCAAGCAAAAGATCGCGCAAGAAATGTAATACCGTCTTTTGTAATAGTATCACACTCCAGCCTCCAGCATGGTCAATCCTTTATGTTGTTGACGGCGATTTTGGCACTAGGTCAACGGGCATAAGAAAGGCTTGATGAAGATATTTCTTTGGTAAAATTTGCTGATGTGCGCGACCGATCCTGATTATTGATCTTCTTGCTCGATCGCTAACAATGGACGCACCCGGAACAGGTGGCATTTCCACGGCCCCAGGTCGACGTACAGACCAGTATCCCGCATGACGTTGCCGCTCCTGTCGTAGGATTCGCCCGACAGCACATCGTCAAGACGCCACATATTTTCTCTCAATTCATCCCACGGCACTCTGACGAGCGCCTGGGCGGCTTCCTGCCGGAGATTGATGACGATGAGGTAGCGTTCGGCGTCCTTGGCCCAGCACCAGGCGAGAATATTCATAAAGCTCTGGTTGTCTGGCCAGCCGCTCCGCTCACAGAGGCGCCACTCACCATTGCGAAAGATATCATGATTGATCTCTTTCAGCAGACGTCCGTAGAAGGCCGCGAGGTCATGATCTACCGGCTCTGTCGGGCGGCGAGCGAGAAAGACCGGCAACCGCACCTTCAGCCCCTCGAACTGCCCCTCGTGCAGGAGCTTTGCCCCGGTGAGAGTTAGGATCGCCAGGGCCGCAGCGCGCCCCTTTCCGGACGGAAACGCCGCAGCGGCCCTGGGTTCGTCATGGTTCTCGATGAACCGGACCATTCTTTGCTGGTAAGAAGAATCTGCAAGGAGGTGCAGACGCACATTCTCGGGTTCCCCGTGTTCCATCCGGTCGTAGAGTTTCTTGTCGTAGCAGTAGTCAAACCCCTGCTGCTGCAGCTCCCACTCGAGGTCCCAGTATGCCTCGGCAATGAACCTGAACTCCGGCCACTTCGCCTTGATCGCCGTAATGACGGTTGGCCAGTAGTCCTCGGCAGGTCGCGCCCCGGCCCGGCCCCCCCAGGTACGCTCGAAGATATTGTTCAGCATGAGCATGGCCATGTCGCAGCGGATACCGTCGCACTGCCCGGCAATCTCCGACACCGTCTCGATGACTGCATGCCGGAGTCCAGGCTGAAAGGCATTGAGCTGTAGCACATCAGGCCAAGCAGGGAAGAAGGGATCCCTGCCGCAGGCAAACACCTTTCCTCCCGCTTCGATGAAAGACGCCGGATCGTTCTTCGCGTTGTCAGCGTTCCCCTGAACGAAATATTCCGGGTGCTCGAAAACCCAGGGGTGGTCCGGAGCGACATGGTTCGGCACAAAATCGAGGATGAGGCGAATGCCGCGCTTTGCGAGAGTTTTGCGGGCTGCTGCAATCCCCTGAGGACCGCCGAGATGCTTGTCGACGACGTAGCGACGCACGCAGTAGGGCGAGCCGACATTGTCCTCCGCTGCGAAGTCGGGGAGGGCCCTCATGAAGTCCTCAAGGAGTCCCTTGTTTCGCATGGAGATTTCGATCCCGGCAGGGCTCCGTTCCCAGACACCCATGAACCATACCGCGTCAAAGCCTAGGGAGGCGATCTGATCCCACTCCTCTGGCGGTACCGTGGCGAGGTCCACGGGCCTCTGGTATTTCCGGCTCAGTTCACCCAGCCACACCCAGGTATTGATCTCGTAAATTACCGGATGCTTAGGCCATGTTTTCATCTCTTTTCCCTCCCGCCAGGGGCTAGTCCCCAGTTTTTTTCCCTGTGTAATCGATTATTATGCTGTAAGGTAGATTCTAAAAATAGATATTACTACACGTTATTACATCTAACGTAAGCTAAGGAGTTAGATGACAAACGTATTATCTTACATCTCTACACCACCCTGATGGAGAATCAGAGATTACATATCTTCTCGAATAGACTTTCTATGACCATAAATTTCCCAACGGAATGATTCCTTTGTATCGGTGAGAAAGAATGTTCGTCTAACGTGTTTCCATTTTTATCATATAAAATACTCTGTATGAAACCGTATTTCATTTCCTTACAATCGAGTTCTGCATGAGTTATCATAGTCACTAATTTATCGAGACCCTTCTCTGAGATCTGACTTCTGGTTATGCCTCTATTCATCAAATCCCGTATATAGGCACCTCTAACATTCTCATCATAGATTGTTTTTTCCCACACTCTTATAATGGTCTTGGACTGGAACGGATAAGTTATTCTGCTCTTATCGTAGTAATGTTTCCCCAGTTCATTCTCCCCATAAAATATCCAATCTTCACCATAAACATTTGAGAAAATGGATAAGCTCAATCCCATCAAGATGATTATGAACCAAACACTTTTTCTCGATTGCATTTGATATTCCCCCCTTTATGTCTATCATCTCGTTGTTTGTTGATATAAGGTATACCCGATTTCGTTATTTGCTGATAATAATAACATCATATGGTCAAGCAAATCCAGTCTCATATTTTAGCCGCTTCTTACTGCCCCCGGAAGTGGCATCTTTAAATTTGCCGCCATCAAGAGACTCCCATCAATCGGTCCCGGGGTCACTGCTTGCCGACATTGCCGGTGACCGCTTCCATCACGTCGTCCAGGTTGAACGATCCCGGCTTCTGGCGCCGCGGGAACTCGCGGAAGCTCTGCATCCACTGGCTGACGAAGACGGTCGCTGCTGCTTGGCGCCTAGATTGCGGCTTGCACACCCAACGACCCTCCCAATCCCTGCGGATCAGCGATCCTCGCAAGCGTCCGGTCCTCGGCAAAGATGAAATGTCCCTCGATCGTGCGGTCCAAAAGCGCCAACTGCTGGCGCAACTCGGCATGGCGATGCGGTGGCAGGGTCTCCATGAGATTTTCCAGCATCGAACGCATCCGCCGCATGACCTGGACGCTTCCTGCGCCGTATTGGCGAATTTCAGTGCACGTGAGGTGCACGAAATCTTCCCAGTTCGGCGTTCGGAAAACGAGCCGCAGCTCGCCGGCTTCGTCGCAGATCTCCTCGCGGCTCACCTGCCGCAGGCCGACCAGCCGCAGCAGGCGGTGAAGCCCGTCGATGGCGAGCACGGCAGTCGTCGGGTCGTTGATGGATGGTGACAATGCCCTGCTTGCGATGTCAACCAGGATGCGGAAGGCAAAGGTCGCATCCTGCTCCAGAGTACGTTCGGACCCCAGCGCGACGGCCGCCCGCAGCTGCCGGTCGTCGATGGCGCCGGCGCCGCCATACAACCGAAACAAAGGCTCGCCCACCGCCACGAAGTCGCCCACCTGCGGGACGAATTCAATCATTCCCTGGGCGTGCCGCGCTTGCCCGACCAATCCCTTCAGGTCAACGGCGAGCAAGACCCCCGATGTACCTGCGTGGGCGACGATACGGACCGGGGTTGCGGGCCTGTGGGACGACTCAACGGGGCGCGGGGACGTCGTTGACTCCGGGTACATGCTCTCGATCACTGCGATACCTGACTTTCCCACCCGGTACACGATGCTCACGGGACGCAGTAATCGCGCTGCGTAGTCAATCAGGTAAAGGAACACGAGAATCGACACCAATCCCAACATCCCTGCAATGAAGGTGTTGAATTGGTATACGGTGTCATTACCCATCCTGGTCACCACTCTCAAGGAGAACAACAGAGTGAAGACAAAATAACCGACGGTGCAGCGGATTGCGTTGTCCCGCAGCAGTGTCGTGGCGATGATCCGTGGCGTGTACTGCCCGCCTGCGACCTGAATCGCAACGAGCAGTGAACTAAATGTGAATACGAGGAAGGAAAGGTTAATCGTGACTACCGTCTCGAGCATCGTCCGCGCTCCCGCCATGGACAGACCCAAGAAGGCAATTGTTTCGTCAATTATTCCGTTATGCAGGAGCCATTTGCCGATGCTGTACGTGATACGGTTGATCACAAGAAAAGCAAGCACGGCGAAAAACGGCACGAGCCACAGCGACGATCTTATGTAGCTCTTGGTGATGTACTGTCGATTCCAGAGCATTTGGCATCCTCCTTAAGTATAATTTTTAAGCGGAGGGATTATATATGGCGGTGGTTCAGAAGACAAGGACTATGAAAGGGGGGCAAGCCCCGGTTACTGATTGCAATCGCCACATAAAGCCAAAATTCAATTTAATAACTTCAGCTTACTATATCGTAGTTCGATATTGAATCGCTTTGGAAATGTCGATATCCTCCTGATGCGAGTTTGGTTATTCCAGCAAAATGGCAAGGAGGACACCCTATAGTTCAAAATTGCTTCCCATAAAAGGGCTTGGGGTAGTGTCCGTGGCAGGTGCCATCGGAGAGATCGGAGATTTTAAGAAATTCGGGACACAGCCAGAAATCATGAAACTTGTTCAGGAAAATGAAAGGACAGCGGAGGATTTCAAAAAGAGGAAGGAGCCTGCTTCGGAAGATACTCTATTATACGGCGATCCAGACCATAAGAAAGAATGGCATCCTGCATGACTATTACACAAGATTGACCGATAGGGGCATGAAGCGGATGATGGCCCTCGTCGCGGTTTCCAGGAACCCGGTCCAGATCGCCTTCATTTTCTGACATCATTCCTTTCGTGATCTTCTATTTTGGCAATGTGGCCGCAGTATGATCGCGGGTGAAGGCTGCGTCCTTGCCAGCCTCGAGGAACTTTTTAGGATCGAGAAATCCGAAGATCTGGATCAGTTTGGCCACAACCCCGGTCCAGCCTGTCTGGTGGCTTGCGCCGAGCCCTGCCCCGTTGTCCCCGTGGAAGTATTCATAGAAAAGGATGTGGTCGCGCCAGTGGGGGTCGGTCTGGAATTTCTCCGTGCCGCCGTAAACGGGCCGCCGGCCGCGCTCATCGCGGAGAAAGGTTTTGGTCAAGCGGTCCGAGATCTCCTTGCTCACCTCGAAAAGGTTCATCATCCTCCCGGAGCCCGTGGGGCATTCGATCTTGAAGTTATCGCCGTAGTAGAGATAGAAATTCCCCAGCGCCCGGATTATCATGGTGTTCACCGGCATCCAGACCGGTCCCCGCCAGTTGGAGTTGCCGCCGAACATGCCGGTGTTCGACTCGGCTGGCAAGTAGTCCACCCGGTGCTCCTGGCCGTTCACGTAGAAGACATATGGGTTTCGCTCGTGGAATTTGGAAAGCGCACGGATGCCGTAGGGGCCCAGGAACTCGTTCTCGTCGAGCATCTTCGTCAGGGTCCGGCGGAGCCGCTCCGGATCAAGCAGCGCGACTATTCCGCGATCGTTCACGCCGAAATGCCCCGGGCCGGTAGGGTGGATAGTTTTCGAAAGTTCGGGCATCCGGCGCAGGCGCTCAACCATCTGAGCCAGCGCCCACGGGACGCGCTCCCGCTGCCACTTTTCAAGAACCGTCGTGGCGCAGAGGGGGAGTAGGCCCACCATGGATCGCACCTTGAGCCGCTGGGCGCTGCCGTCGGGGAGTCGCAGCAGGTCGTAGTAAAAGCCGTCCTCCTCGTCCCACATGCCGTCCAGCCCGGGCCGGTTCATGGCCGCGGCGATATAGAAGAAGTGCTCGGCGAACTTCAGGACCATGTCCTCGTAGATAGGTTCATGCGCGGCGAGTTCTACGGCGAGCTCCAGCATGTTCTGGCTGAAGAGGGCCATCCAGGCAGTGCCGTCCGCCTGCTCCAGGTGGCCGCCGGTGGGGAGCGGTGCGCTGCGGTCAAAGACGCCGATGTTGTCGAGGCCGAGGAAGCCCCCTTCGAAGACGTTCTTGCCGAGGCGGTCCTTGCGGTTCACCCACCAGGTGAAGTTCAGCATGAGCTTGTGGAACGCCGCCTTGAGGAAATCCAGGTCCATTTCGCCGCGCAGGGCCTGCTCGGTGCGGTGCAGGAAGAGCGTCGCGAAGGCGTGGACCGGAGGGTTCACATCGCTGAAGTTCCACTCATAGGCGGGCATCTGGCCGCTGGGGTGCAAGTAGACGTTCTCGAGCATCAGTTTCATCTGCTCCTTGGCGAAGTCGGGGTCGACGATGTCGAACGGGAGCGTGTGGAAGGCCAGGTCCCAGGCCGCATACCAGGGGTACTCCCACTTGTCGGGCATGGAGATGATGTCCTCGTTCAGCATGTGGAACCACTCGGAGTTCCGAGAGGCGTGATATCCGTGATGGAGGGGGTTGGAGTTGTGCTCATCCAGCCAGTTGAAGCCGTCGAAGAAGAAGAACTGTTTGCTCCAGAGCATGCCGGCGACGGCCTGACGCATCACGTTGGCCGCGTCTTCGCTCACTGATGGCGGAGTGACCGATTTGTAAAACTCATCGGCCTCACGCAGCCTGTCAGCGAATATTTCATCAAAATCCTCGCCAAAGGGTTTGCCCTTCTGGACCGGAGAAATGTTGGAGAGCCGCAGGCTGATCACTTTGGTCTGGCCGGCGCCGACAGCGGCCCGGTAGTGCGCCGCGACCTTGGTACCCTGCTTTTCCGGATTCACCGCGCCCTGATTATCCTGTACCACACAGTCGTTGATACCGTCTTTGACGTAGCGGCTCTCGTTAGGTTGCCCGAAAAGCCGCTCATGGTTTGTTTCGTTCTCTGTGAAGAGCAACGGCACATCGCCGTCGCAGAAAAGTATGAATTCACCTAGGATAGGATGAGCCGCCACGACCGCGCTTGTGCCTGCCGGTGCTTTGATCTGCTTGATACTTGGTTTCCCGGGGGCTCTGTTAGATTCGGCGATCCACGTCGACCAGTCGTTCCGGAACCACAGAGTCGGCAGGAGATGCAGTTCGGCTCGGTCCGGCCCCCGGTTGATGGCAGTTATCCGCACAAGGATATCTTCCGGAACTGCTTTGGCATACTCCACAAAGACATCGAAGTAGCGGTCGTCATTGAAGACGCCCGTGTCGAGGAGCTCATACTCCATCTCGTCCCGGCTGCGCCGCTTGTTTGTATCAATTAGGTCGGCATACGGATAGGCAGCCTGAGGATACTTGTAGAGGTACTTCATGTAAGAGTGGGTAGGCGTCGAGTCGAGGTAGAAGTAGTACTCCTTCACATCCTCACCGTGGTTGCCCTCACTGTTGGTGAGGCCGAACATCCGTTCCTTAAGGATCGCGTCGTTGCCGTTCCAGAGGGCCAGCGCAAAGCACAGACGCTGCTTATCATCGGAAATGCCGGCGATACCATCCTCGCCCCAACGATACGCTCGGGAACGGGCATGGTCATGGGTGAAGAAGTTCCAGGCGTCGCCATTCTCGCTGTAATCTTCCCTGACCGTCCCCCACTGTCGCTCGGAGAGGTAAGGCCCCCACTTCTTCCAGAGAATTTTTTGCTCACGTGCTTCGTCGAGGCGCGCTTGCTCCGCATTCATTTCAATCTTTGTCATCTGAGCCTCCTAACACAAAAAGCATCCCAAAAGAAAAGGTCACGGTCGATAAATTACAATGATCTTTCAATTTCCTTCTGGCGGCTCCTCTACTGGACTCGCTTCCGCACCCTCCACCCATGCCTCAAGCAGCCTGTAGGTGATGGCAAGCACGACCGGGCCAATGAAAAGCCCTGCGATACCGAAAGTGATAAGACCGCCGATGACCCCGGCAAATATCAAAAGCAGCGGCAGATCGGCGCCCTTCTTGATGAGAAGAGGGCGCAGGAAGTTATCGATCGTACCGACGAATACGGCCCACACCAGCAACACCGTTCCCCAGGTCGCGTGACCGCTGTAGTAAAGCCAGATCACGGCGGGGACGAGGACAAACCCGGGCCCGAGCTGTGCAATGCACAGGATGAAAATCACCGCCGTCAGCACCACTGCGGCGGGCACTCCTGCGACGGCCAGACCGATGCCGCCGAGGATCGACTGGATTAGCGCCGTACCGACTACGCCAAGAGCTACGCCCCGGATGGTTTTCGCGGCCAACACGGCAACGTCTTCTCCATGATGACCCCCCAGCCTTCGTGCAAATCGAATTACACCGGCCGAGGCTGTCTCGCCGTAGGAGTACATGATTGCAGCGATGATCACCGTGAGGATAAACTGTATCGCGATTGCCCCGACGCTTCCAGCCTGGGACAGGAACCACTGCAACAGGTCTCCCGCATAGGGAGCGATGCGCGCCGATAATCCCCCCGGTCCGGTTGAGGCATGTTCCCAGGCAGCGGCCAGCTTCGGGCCTGCGATGGGAATTCCCGTCACCCATCCGGGCAGGGCCGGCAGCGACTGCGTCTCAAGTGTTTTCGCCCAGGCGGTGATTCTGTCTGCGTTCTCGATAATGACTGTAATGGCAAATGAAAAGGGTACGATCAACAGGAGGAGCATGACGATCGTCATGACAGCGACGGCAAGGCCCCGCTTTCCCCAAAGCCAGGATTCCATCTTCAACATGAACGGCCAGGTTGCTGCAACAATCATGGCTGCCCAGATGAGCGACGGAAGGAGCGGCCTCATGATCCAGAAACTTGCAGCAATCAGGATTCCGATCCATATAATCTGCAGTGTGACACGGGTCAAGTCGGAAGATGGAAGCTTATGCATCGTCATTTTTTTTCCTCTTTTCTTTCATCGCTTCGTTCGCCAGATATTAAAAATGGCATAACGGCTATACGGCAGCGGTCAACTCCATGATGAACCGCTGAAACACATCCCTGACACGTCGGCTCTCGTCGCCGACGATCTCCTCCTTCTCTTCCTCCGAAAGGGAAATGGGCAAATTCCGCAACAGGCTGATCTGGGTTTGCATCTGCTGGCCATGGATCGTCTCAAGCGTACGCAGGAAAGCGAGAAAACGGTGATCGAGGGGAACGTCCACAGGTAGCAGAGGAATGAAGCGTAAGTGGGCATACAGTGCGTGAGTGAGAGCCAGATATCGGTAGAGCTGGGTATCCATAGCAAAAGGGGAAAGCAAAAACCGGACGAATTGCAGTCCGCAGAGGTGTCCTATATTGGACAATCCGGTCTCGAAGTATAAGACTGGATTCATGGACCACTCTGTGACCCGCTGCAATAATCCGATCAATTCGATCTCCCGGCAGAACTGCCCATGCAAAAGAGAAAATGGTTCCCACGCCATCGGCTGAAACTCTACCCGTGCGAGGACTCCTGCATTGGCCTGCTTGATGCCGATGAGAAAGCAACTGATGCGCGTCTGGGTATCACGCTCAAGGATGATGCTGCTCAGTCTTTCACTGGTTTTCGTATCGATGATCATGTCACTTCCTCTTTGAAGCCGCCGTGTGTGCTTTTTCGCTTCCTGGGAACGGTGTTTCTCTTCCGCCGAACGCCCACGGGTGACTGACCCTTTGCCGGCGCCGCCTGGATTGCCCGCAAGGGGTCTCCAAGAACGGGCAGATAAAGGGGTTCCGCCAGGGGATCAGCGTTGGCAACCCAGGTGGTTTGATCACCGGCCCACTCATCCCTCAGTACTTTCTCCATGAAGTCGTCTATCAGGCGAATCGTCAGATCCGGATACTCCAGAGTGAAGGCGTGGCAGGCGTGCTGGATGATTACCAGGCGCGACCGGGGAATGCCTGTCCGCATGATGTCATGCAGCCTACGGGGGGTGATGTAGTCAAACTCGCCATTCATGATCAGCGTCGGGACCCGGATGCCCGGTAGTTCATGGGAAAAAGACGGGCAGTTCGCCACCGCCTCCATCAGGTTCTGCAGGGCATACTGATCGTTCAGGGTGTAGCCGCGCCGGCGCATGGCCGGGATGGCCTCCGCATTGTCTTCCAGCCACTTACTGCTGAAATTGAAAGGCATGAACCAGTTCTGGAGGTATTCCGTTCCCATGGCTGCCAGGCCTGCATACAGATTTCCGCCGATCCAGTTCAGCCGACCGTCCCGCTCCGAAAAGGCCCCCATCACCGCTAGGCCCTGCAGTCCATCGGGAAAAAGGATGGCGTAGCGCAGGGCTACAGTCCCTCCGAAGGAGATCCCCGCAATGAACGGCCGTTTGAGGCCTAGCGTTTTGATCAAGGCGCACATCGTCTGAGCTTGACTCTCAAAATCGAATAATAGTACCGGTTTGTCGGACTCTCCCTGTCCCAGCATATCGAACGTAAGAACGCAGTATCCCCTCTTGACAAACTCGGGAACATAGGCGCCCCAGAGATGTGCCGCCTGGGTGAGGCCGTTGACGAATACCAGCGGTACATTGTTCGTCGGCCCTGCCAATTCATAC
>Ga0335071_10007765_pt1 | contig 11032 bp, 8 predicted proteins | sample Lox_Sample_15_FD_206724 | JGI IMG/M metagenome (GOLD analysis project Ga0335071, IMG submission 206724) | Soil microbial communities from Loxahatchee National Wildlife Refuge, Florida, United States - Lox_Sample_1.5 | ecosystem: Environmental > Terrestrial > Soil > Wetlands | place: USA: Florida...
TCACCGTTGGCGGTCTTGATGTTCAGGCGTGCCACATTCGACCCTTCACGCGCAAAGATCTCGGCCTGCTTGCAGGCCTTCAGCAGCGCCGAAGTCGAGACCAGTGTGCGCGAAGTGTGTTTGCGCGGAATGATTTGTTGGTAATCGGGGAAGGTCCCATCGATCAGTTGCGAAACGACCTCCACATCCTTCACCCGGAAGACCACCTGGCCGCGTCCTTTCGGCGTGACCATCGAGATCGATTCTTCGCCGTCGCTGGCCACGCGCGCCAGCTCGGTCAATGCCCGTGCCGGCACAATGATTGAGATCGGCGCGGGAGCGGGTGCGGTGAGTGTCGCCTTGCGCACCGACAGTCGAAATCCATCGGCTGCGGCCATTGTCAGTTTGTCCTTTTCAACCTGGACCAGCACACCCATCAGGACCGGGCGGGCTTCATCGGTTGAAGCCGCAAAGGCAACCTGTTGGATCATCTCCCGGAAGTCCGCCACGTTTAATTGAATGGCGTTGTCGAACTCCGGGACAGGCAGGGGCGGGAATTCCTGTGCGTCTATGCATTTGATATCGTTGGTGGAGGTTCCGCCGCGCACGTTCAGGGTTTGGGTCTGCGAGTGGAGCGAAAGCATCACCTGATCCCCCGGTAACGTATTGACCAGGTCCGAGAAGGTGCGGGCCGGCACTGTGGTTGACCCGTCCTGTTCGATGCGCGCCGGAATCCAGCATGTGATTCCCAACTCCAGGTTGGTCGCCGAGAGGCGCAGCCGTCCTTCGTCTGATGCGATTAAAACGTTTGAAAGCACTGGCAGGGTGGAACGCGGCGAGACCGCGCGTGAAACAATTCCCAAACCACGAGCCAGATTTTCCTGCAAGACTGTTACTTTCATAAGTCAGCCCTCGCTATCCAATGATGTGCGGAGTATATCATTAATGCACTGATAACGAGGCTGGCAGCGTAAATCCTGGGAAGGCTGAACAACGTGTGCATCGCCAGACTTTGTGATGATAAAATCAGGTCGAATCATAATCGAGGAGGCTGGGATGGGTTCGCAAATCAATGATTTGGTTTCAATGGGCGATGTCGATACTCTGTATGAACTCATGGCCGAAGATGAGGATTGGATGAATCAACTGGACGCCGCCGAGGGGTTGGTCAAGCTTGGGGATCGGCGCGGCCTGGATTTTCTGCTGAGCGCCCAGGACAGCGAGGAAAAGGACGTTCGCCAGGTCGCCAAGGAGATTCTGGACTCTCCGGAGATCTCCGATCGCCGCCAGGAAATGGAAGCCGAGGACGAACGCGAATTCAAGAAGAAGGTCGAAGCAGCCAGGGTGCGTCTCCAAAAGGGACAAAAGGTCTTTCGCTACAAAATGGTATATTTGCCATCGGGTGATATATTGAATGAAGACCCTGCCAGCGAAGGATTTCAAATTCCTGCCTTGGACGAATTTGGACTTGGGGGCTGGGAAGTGGTCAACCTCATCCCTCGGCGAAAACAGCTCTTGGTCGGAAGTGTGGATGATGGTTTTTCGGGGGCGTACCTCCTATTGAAAAAAGAGATTGCGCCTGCAGAGATCTCTGAACTGGATGATATCTAAATCGTTTACAATGTTCCTCGTTTTCAGGGTAAGCTGATACGATAACAAGTTGTCGTTCGATATACCTGCTTTATTAATCGGAAGGAGAACCCATGGCCATTTCTGCCCCTCGCTGGGATCTGAGTAATGTGTATCCAGCTCTCGATTCCCGGGAATTCAAAACTGCGGTGGAAGATTACAAGAAACAGGTCGCCTCGTTGGAGAAGTTTTTCAAGAATAAACTCGGCAAGGCGGGTGCGAAATCAAAAGCCGGGGAACTGGCCCCCTTGGTGGGACAGGCCATTGACCGCATCAACAAAATCCAGACCCTGGCCTCCACCATCGTGCCGTACATCTATGCCTTTGTCACGACCGATTCACGCGATAAAACCGCCATGCGGGTCATGTCGGAATTCGAGCAGGCCAGTCTGCCGATGAGAAAGCTCAGCGTCCAGTTTGAAGCCTGGGTCGGAAGGATCGCGCCCAAGCTGGATAAAGTCGTCAAGGCGAATAAATCCGCCGCACGGCATGAGTTCATGTTAAGGGAAGCCGCCGAACAAAGCAAATACCTGATGAGCGACGCCGAGGAAGGGCTTGCCGCGGAGATGACGTTGAGCGGCGGCAATGCCTTTGAGAAATTGCAGGGCACAGTCACGTCGCAGCTTTCCGTGGACTTTGAGCTGGACGGCAGGACCGAAAAGATGCCCATGCCCGCCCTGATCAATTTGAGATCGCATCCCGATGAATCGGTCCGCCATCGCGCGTATGACGCGGAGAACATTGCCTGGGAATCGGTCAGGGAAACCCTGGCCGCCTGCTTGAACGGGGTCAAGGGCGAGGCCAACACCTTGAATAAACGCCGCGGCCGTGAAGACGCACTGCACTCGGCGCTTGACGCGGCGCGCATTGATCGCAAAACCCTTAAGGCCATGTTGAGTGCTATGGAAGATTCGTTCCCCATGTTCCGGCGGTATTTCCTGGCGAAGGCGAAGAAGCTTGGAAAGGAAAAGCTCGCCTGGTGGGATGTCTTCGCACCGCTGGGCAAGACGGACAAGGTCTATTCGTTCGATGAAGCCCGCGATTTCATTTTGGACAACTTCGCAAAGTTTTCACCCGATCTCAGTACGTTTGCCCGGCGCGCCTTCGACCACCACTGGATCGATGCCGAGCAGCGGGATGGCAAGCGCGGCGGCGGATTTTGCATGGGTGTTTCAGGCGTGAAGGAGAGCCGCATCCTTGTTAATTTCGACGGTTCATTCGATCAAGTCAGCACGGTCGCACACGAACTGGGCCACGGCTTTCACAACCACTGTGCCTTCGAGGCCGGCAAGACCGAGCTGCAGCAGCTCACCCCCATGACTTTGGCCGAGACCGCTTCGACCATGTGCGAGACCATTGTGACCGAAGCCTTGCTCGCCTCCACGAAGGATCCGCAGGAGGAATTGGCCGTCCTGGAAGCGCAGATTCAGGGCGCAGCCCAAATCGTCGTGGATATTTATTCACGTTATCTGTTTGAGAAGGAAGTCTTTGAGCGGCGGGCGGATGCGGAACTCTCAGCCGATGATTTTAACGAGATCATGGAGCGTGCCCAGAAGGCGACCTATGGCGAGGGGCTCGATGAACGCTATCTGCAAAAGTTCATGTGGACCTGGAAGCCGCATTATTATTCGCCGGGCCTGTCATTCTATAATTTTCCCTATGCCTTCGGCCTGTTGTTCGCCACCGGCCTGTATGCCATCTACCGGCAACGCGGTCCGGCGTTCGTGGATGATTACAAGGATCTTTTGGCGTCCACCGGTGAAGCTTCTGCCGCGGATCTGGCGGCACGCTTCGGCATCAACATCCGCACCAGGAAATTCTGGGACGACAGCCTGGCCATCATCGGCAAACGCATCGACCGATATTGCGAATTGTAATCACTCCCTATAAAAATTGCAGGGACACAGCACCGCTGTGTCCCTGCTTTTAATTTTACGACCTTCTAATATTACGATTTGTCGACGGATGACCAGCCGCGTAATTCCATGGCTTTGACCACACGGTCAATGGCCACCATATAGGCTGCGTCGCGCGTATAGACTTTTTCCTTGAGCGACATATCCAGAACGCCGTGGAAGGCCTGGGTCATCTTGGTGTCGAGCCGCTGCAGGACCTCATCCTTGGTCCAGTAGAAGTTCATGTCATTTTGGACCGACTCGAAGTACGAGGTGGTGACACCTCCGGAATTGCACAGGAAGTCCGGGATATTAAAGATCTTGTTGGCTTTGAAGTATTCGTCCGCTTCCAGCGTGCAGGGTCCGTTGGCGCCTTCGGCCACGATCTTGACACGCTTCGACATCTTCTTGATGGTCTCGGCCGTAACCTGATCTTCTTTCGCTGCAGGAATCAGAACCTCGGCTTCCTTGGAAATCCAGGCATCGCCGTCTTCGACAACATAGCCCTTGTCCTGCGCCTTCTTCTTGTCGATGGTGCCGTACTCATCCACAATGGTCAGCAGGAAGTGCGGATCCACGCCTTCCTTGTGGCTGTAGGTATAGGATTTTTTGTCATTGCGATCCCAGCAGGAAACGCATGCGACTTTACCGCCCAACTGGTCAATGAAGCCGATGGCTGCATATTGCGCCACATTGCCGAAGCCCTGGATGGCGGCAACACAATTCTTGGAATCCATCTTGAGGTACTTCATGGCTTCCCGGATGTAATAGATCACACCGAATCCAGTGGCCTCCGTGCGGCCTTCGGATCCGCCGCCACCGAGAGGTTTGCCGGTGAACACACCCGGCGTATACTGACCCACCAGGCGGGAATACTCATCCATCATCCAGCCCATCATCTGCGGCGTGGTGCCGACATCCGGCGCCGGCACGTCGTTGCGCGGACCGATATTCTTCCACATCACATCCACCCAGCCCCGGCATAGTCGTTCCTTCTCATGGACAGAAAGCGTGGAGGGGTCCACGATGATCCCGCCTTTTCCGCCGCCCAACGGAATATCCGCCACAGCGCACTTCCATGTCATCCATGTTGCCAGGGCACGGACAGTATCCAGCGTCTCATCTGCTGCGAAGCGGATGCCGCCCTTGTTCGGCCCGCGCGCGTCGTTGTGCTGGACGCGGAAGCCTTGAAAGATACGCGTGGAACCGTTGTCCATTCGCACAGGGATGCGGAAGGAATATTCACGCATCGGCCAGCGCAGGACTTCAGCAACGGCAGGGTCGAGTTTGAGCATTTTTGCCACGTGATCAAATTGCTCCTGTGCCATTTTGAAGGGATTGAATTGTTCAGCCATTTTTTCTCCTGAGACAAGTTTTAGAAAATATAAGCGGGCAGACCCCGAAGGGTGTGCCCGCTTATGAAAAGCCCATGGAATGTTTGGTGCATATAAGAAAATCCTGAGGCCTTGCTCCTTAACCTTACACGACTTTCATTGCTGCGTCAATATGAAGAGCATCATGTATCGATTATTACTTACACAGATGATAATAATTGTCTGTCCAACTCGGCCCTGACCACTTGAGGGTTTGCCTTGCCGGCAGCCTTCCTCATGACTTGTCCAAACAAGAAGTTGACTACGCCGGCTTTGCCGGCTTTATAACTCTCAACTTCCTTAGGATTTTCCGCCAGCGTTTCCCTGACCAGGTTTGAAATTAACGATTCGTCTGATACTTGCCTGAAGCCGCGTGCTTCGACGATCTCGGCCGCGTTTTTTCCGGATATGAACATTTCATTCAGGACCTGCCGTGCACTGGATTGATTGATTTGCCCCTCGAATACCATCTTCACCAATTCGGCCAGTGCCTGCGGTTTGAATTTTAACTGCCCGATCGTCACATTGGCTTGGTTCGTCAACGCGAACAAGTCACCCAGCATCCAATTGGCGGTCGTTTTGGCCGGAACGGCTGACGGCAGGCTTTTCACCACGGTCTCGAAATAATCCGCGACTCCTTTTTCTTCTGTGAGCCGGGTCGCATCATATTCAGTCAATCCATAGGCTTTGATGAAGCGGAGATATTTTGCGCGGGGAAGTTCGGGTAGATTCTTGCGAATATCCTTGATCCGGTTGTCTTCCACAATCAAGGGAGGCAGATCGGGTTCGGGAAAATACCGGTAATCATGTGCGTCTTCTTTGCTGCGCTGTGAATACGTCTCGCCGCGCGCTTCATTCCAGCCGAGGGTTTCCTGTTCAATGGTCCCGCCTGCTTCGATGATTTTGCTTTGACGTGCAATCTCATATTCGATTGCTCGTTCGAGGGCCCGGAACGAATTGAGATTCTTTACCTCGGTGCGCGTCCCCAGTTTCTCGCTTCCTTTTTCTCTTACGGATACATTGGCCTCGAACCGAATCACGCCTTTTTCCATATCGCCGCTGTTGACCTCGAGATAGCGGACAATATCGCGCAAGGCTTCACCGTAGGCGCGTGCCGCCTCCGCCGAATGAAGGTCGGGCTCGGAGACAATTTCCAGTAACGGAACGCCGGCGCGGTTCAGATCCACCAGCGAATACGATTGACCATCGTGTTCCACATGGGTCAATTTGCCTGTATCTTCCTCCAGGTGTACACGGCGTACACGGATGGTTTGTTCGCCATCGGAGGGGTGAATGACAAGTTTGCCGTTGATGGCCAGAGGCTCTTCGTATTGTGAGATCTGATACCCTTTGGGAAGATCGGGATAGAAATAATTTTTACGGGCGAATATGCTGGTATTTTGGACCTCGCATTCGAGTGCCAGGGCGACGCGAATGCCAAACTCCACCGCGGTTTGATTGACCACCGGCAGCGCACCCGGCATGGCAGAACAGACAGGACATACGGTGGTATTCGGCGCGGCGGTTGTGGAATCGACCACGGCACACGAGCAAAACATTTTGGATTGGGTTCGGAGTTCCGCATGAACTTCGAGGCCGATGACGGGTTCAAATTCCATACTCTCATAGTCACTGCGAGGAGGGCGCTTTTCCCGACGTGGCAATCTCCTCAAGGAATCGATCGGCTGTTGCTTGAGATTGCCGCGCTCTTTTTACCCGTTCACAATGACACCTCCCAATTGAATTGTATATGGTCTCGCGCAAGAAGCTGGTTGTTTCGGTTCATCCGTCCCTATTCTAACGCTTGTTGAACAGAAATGGGTGCACTGTTGAAGAAAAGATGTTGCCACGGGGTGTTGGCAAGATGGAAAGCAGAATCTTCCCGATGGACCCAACAGTATTATTGTGAATGTTTTGCTTCCTGCAGCGCGGCATGAAAACACTTCGCGAATTCCTGCGCCGCTTCGACTGGTTTTTCGCTTTCTCCGATGTTGCGAACGCAGGCCGATCCGACGATGACCCCGTCTGCATTGGCAGCCACTTCCTGTGCCTGCTCCGGCGTGCCGATTCCAAAACCCACACATACCGGAATCGAGGTATGTTCGCGCACGCGCTCGATCAGGCTGGCCAGCCCATCGGCTACGGATTTGCGCGCCCCGGTCACCCCGGTCACACTGACGAGGTAGATGAATCCCTGTGCCCCACCCGCAATCTTTTCCATCCGCTCCGAGGGAGTAGTCGGCGCGAGCATTCGTATCAGTGGCAGTGACTCGTCAGCGTGGTCTTGCTGTTCACGGCATATCCGGCCTGCCCTTGCGAATTCCTCCGATTCCTCGATCGGCAAATCCGGAACGATAAAGCCGTCTGCGCCGGCAGATCCCGCTTCGCAGATGAAATTTTCCAAACCGAAGGCAAGGATTGGGTTGTAATATCCCATCAGGATCAATGGTATCTCCACACCTCGCCGGCGCAATTCCGCAACTGCACTCAGGGATTTTGCAGTGGTGATTCCATTTTCCAGTGCGATCTGGGTCGCCTTTTGAATTACCGGTCCATCCGCAAGCGGATCGGAGAACGATAAACCCACTTCGATCAGGTCTGCGCCATTTTGGGCTAAAGCCTCGATTATGTTGATCGAGGTTTCCAGATCGGGAAAGCCCAGCGGAAAATAAGGCATGAAGATCGGTTTGCTATTGAAAGCCTCGTCAATTCGGTTCATGGTCGCCCTGCCTTTGCATTTTCCATCTCCTTCATCACCGTATTCAAATCCTTATCGCCGCGCCCCGACAGATTTACCAAAATGATTTGATCCTTCCTCATCTTTGGGGCACGCTTGACAACCTCCGCCAGTGCGTGTGATGACTCCAGTGCTGGAATGATCCCCTCCATCTTGCACAACAACGAAAAGGCATTCAACGCTTCCCCGTCCGTCGCGGAGGTGTAGTAGGCACGTTCGAGGTCACGTAACATGGCGTGTTCCGGCCCGACGGCTGCATAATCCAACCCGGCCGAGACGGAATGGGTCTCGGCAATCTGTCCATCTTCATTTTGCAATACATAGGTCCGGGTTCCATGCATCACGCCGATGCGTCCGCGCGACGGGTCCCCGAAGCGGGCGGCATGTTTACCCGAATCGATCCCGCTGCCACCCGCCTCCACCCCGATCAACTCCACGGCTTCATCCCGGATAAATCCGCTGAAGATGCCGATCGCATTCGATCCGCCGCCGACACAGGCAATGACCGTGTCCGGTAATTGCCCTGCCTCAACCAGGATCTGTTCGCGTGCTTCGTTTCCGATCACGGATTGAAATTCCCGCACCATCGTGGGATACGGATGCGGGCCGAGTGCCGAACCGAGGAGATAATGCGTATCATGTACATTCGTCACCCAATCGCGGATCGCCTCATTGATGGCGTCCTTCAAGGTCTGCGTGCCGGATGTCACCTGACGCACATCCGCACCCAGTAATTTCATCCGAAACACATTCGGCTCCTGGCGTGCCATGTCCACGGCACCCATGTACACGACGCACTCAAACCCCAGCAAGGCTGCGACCGTGGCAGAAGCCACGCCATGTTGCCCTGCACCGGTCTCGGCAATGAGCCGGCGCTTGCCCATGCGCTTCATCAACAGCGCCTGTCCCAAGGCGTTGTTGATCTTATGGGCGCCGGTGTGGGCCAGGTCTTCCCGTTTCAAATAAATTTTCGCACCGCCGAGTTCTTCAGAAAGCCGCCGTGCATAGGTCAATGGAGTGGGGCGCCCAACGAACGAAGCCATCAGTTGATCATACTCACGATGGAATTCCGGATCCTGCCAGGCATCCACAAAGGCTTGTTCCAATTCGATCAGAGCAGGCATCAACGTCTCCGGTACGTACTGTCCTCCATAGGGACCGAACTTGGCGGGTAGTAGGGTAGAACTCATGTTATCTCCATTCAATCTGCATAGATTTCACTGCATTCACGAAGGCCCTGATCTTGCCGGCGTCTTTCTGCCCCGGACCGGTTTCGACGCCGGAGGCAACGTCCACACCCCAGGGCTTGACCTGCTGCACGGCCCCGGCGACATTCTCCGGATTCAGGCCTCCCGCCAGTAAAAGCGGATACCGCCTTGCCAATTCCGCCGCGCCGTTCCAATCAGCAGTCACTCCACTTCCACCATAAAAACCCTCCACGGAAGCATCCACTAATAATGCAGGAGGCTCATCTCTTGCAAACCGCCCGACATCAACAGGCATTCCGCGAAACGCTTTGAAGGCTTTGCCATCCAGCGCCGATACCATTTCGACCGTTTCATCCCCATGCAATTGCGCAAGATCCAAGCCGCATGAATCCATGATTTGATTGATTTCCTCGATGGATGAATTGACGAATACGCCCACCAGTTGAATCGACGGATACCGTTTCTTCAAGGTGGAAGTAATGCGGGCGCATGCTTGCATTTCAATATAACGGGCACTCTTTGGATAGAAATTGAATCCAAGCAGATCCGCACCCGCCTCGGCGGCGGTCATTGCGTCGGACAGGGTTTTGATTCCGCAGATCTTGACCCTGGTCATGGAACCATCACCCCCGTCAATTCACGCACCTTGGCGGCGATGTCGGGCGCGGTGACCAGGGCCTCGCCGACGAGAACGGCGTCCACCCCGGCTTTTGCCAGCCGCTCCACATCCCCCGCCCTGAAAATACCGGACTCGGAAACGACGGCGATGTTTGCCGGAATGCCAGGTCGCAACTGTTCGGTCGTTTCGAGAGAGACCTCGAAGGTATTCAAGTCCCGGTTGTTGATCCCGATCAATTGCAGGCCGGCCAACTTCAGGACGCGCTCCAACTCCTTCTGATCGTGCACTTCCACCAAAGGCGTCAATTTCAATTCGATGGCCAGGGTATGCAGATCGGCCAGCCGGCCATCATCTGTCAGTGCCGCAGCGATCAACAGGACGGCATCAGCCCCATGGACACGCGATTCGTAAAGTTGGGATTCGGAGATCAAGAAATCCTTCCTCAGCAAAGGCAGGGATGAATGGCGTGCAAAGCGCAGCTCACGCAGGGTATCCAATTTCCCGAGGAAATATTTCTCATCTGTCAGGACGCTGATGGCACTGGCACCGTTTTCGGCATAGAGTTCCGCGACCTCAAACAGGTCCAGGTGCGAAGCGAGCAGGCCCTTGGACGGACTGGCGCGCTTGAGCTCGGCAATCAAGCCGATGGGAAGGCTGGAGCGCCGATGCGATATCGCTGCAAGAAAATCCCTGGGCGCGGGAGAAGCTTCGGCGGCGTGCCGCAAGGCTGCGGCATCCAGGGCCGCGACCTCCGTCTTCTTGTGGGCGATGATCTCTGCCAGGATATTCGTCATGCCGCGCTTGGCTGGGTGAAAGATTGGCTGAATTCGATCAATGCGTTGAGCTTTTCGAGTGCTTTACCGCTATCGAAGGCGGTGCGTGCTTCGGCCAGGGCGGACTTGAAATCGCCGGTCTCGGCGGCCAGTGCGCCGGCGGCGTTGAGCAACACCGCATCGCGACGGGCGCCGTTCAATTTCCCATTGAACAGGTCACGCATCATCACAGCGGATTCATCGGGGGTGCCGCCGCGCAGGTCAGCGACGGAGGCACGCGGCAGGTCAAGGTCCGCAGGGTCCAGGCTGTAGGTGCGCACTGCACCGTCCTTGAGGTGGCTGATGCGGTTCGTGCCGCAGGGATTGAGTTCGTCCACCCCGCCGGCGCCGTGGATCACCAGCGCGGCATGGGCACCGAGATCTCCCAGCACCTTTGCAATCGGTTCCGTCAGGGAGGGTGAGTAAATCCCCATCAATTGGACATCAGCATCCGCCGGATTCGTTAATGGACCCAGTAAGTTGAAGATCGTGCGCTGACCGATCTCCTTGCGCGGACCGATGGCATGCTTCATGGCCGGATGGAATTTGGGGGCGAACATGAAACCGATGCCGATCTCCTGCACGGCCTGCCCGACCTGTTCAGGTGAGAGGTCCAGGTTGACGCCCAGGGCTGCGAGCACGTCGGCGCTGCCACATTGGGACGAGGCGGCGCGGTTGCCGTGCTTGGCAACCTTGCGTCCGGTGGCGGCAATGACGAAGGCCGCGGCGGTGGAGATATTGAAGGTATGAGCGCCGTCGCCGCCCGTCCCGGCGGTGTCA
>Ga0335071_10007766_pt1 | contig 11031 bp, 5 predicted proteins | sample Lox_Sample_15_FD_206724 | JGI IMG/M metagenome (GOLD analysis project Ga0335071, IMG submission 206724) | Soil microbial communities from Loxahatchee National Wildlife Refuge, Florida, United States - Lox_Sample_1.5 | ecosystem: Environmental > Terrestrial > Soil > Wetlands | place: USA: Florida...
GTCCAAAGCTCCTCGCGCAGCGGCCCCACGACCCCGAGGTTCTTTACCTCGCAGGCATTCTTGACCGCGCCGTTGGGGACTTCCCGCAGGCCAAAGCGCATCTTGAGGCCGCGGTGGCTCTCAATCCCAACTTCTTCAATTCGCGGTACAACCTCGGAATGGTCCTGGTTCTTCTGCACGAATGGAAAGAGGCCAAGGAGAATCTCGAGAAAGCGATTGAACTCGACACCCCGGTGCCGGAGGTTCATTTTGAGCTTGCCAAGGCACTGCGCGGATTGGGAGAGACCGAGCAGGCCAATCAAGAAATGAAGCTCTACCAGCAGCTCAAAAAGGCCGATGCGGTGGCGCTCGAAGCGGCCACTGCGGCTGCCCAGGGTGACAAGGACCTGAAAGCCGGAAAGACAGAGGATGCCAGCCGACGCTATCGCGAGGCCATCGAAGGAGCGCCTACAAATGCGATGTACAAATACAAGCTCTCCATCGCGCTCAGGGTCGCAGGGGATGAGGCCGGCGAACGCGCCCAGCTGGAAGAAGCGGTGAAGCTCGATCCCAAGCTAGCCGGGGCGCAGAATGAGTTGGGGTATGTGCTCTCTCGCGCGGGAGATGCCGCAGGCGCGCTCGAGCATTTTCGCATGGCCGTTGAGGCGGCCCCGGCCTGGACCGAAGCCTGGATCAATCTGGCCGGCCAACTCGCCGTGGCTTCCCGCTTCCCCGAGGCGCGCGAGGCAGTGGCAAAAGCGCTCGCGCTCGATCCGTCGAACGCAGAGGCCCGTGAACTGAGCGATCGATTGGCGCGGGAACCGGCACTCCAGCAGGCTCGACCCTGACGTTGCCCATTTCGTGGCCCGCAAAGCAAAATGAAGATGTCGACCAGATGAAGAAAAATCTCCCCAGTTCCCAGTGGACGAGGCGACGTCTGCTGCGTAACGCGCCAATGCTTTGCGCGTCGGCCCTGCTTCCCCGCATCGTTGCTCCGCGCCTGCTCGAGGCCCAGGCTGCACCTGCCGCGGAACATCCGCCTGATGCGCCTCAACCGCCAGTGCCCAAGCCGTTTTCCACCTTTACTGATGTGGCCCATAGCGCCGGCCTTACGGCAATGATGTACTACGGAGTTCCCGGGGCAGTCACCTACATCATCGAAGAGATGGGAGGCGGCTGCGCGTTCTTCGACTACGACAACGACGGCTGGATAGACATCTTCATCCTCGGCGGCCGCACACTCGAGGGGATTCCGGATGGCGCGTCCAACAGGCTCTACAAGAACAACCGCGACGGAACCTTCAAGGATGTGACCAAAGAGTCGGGCCTGTGGGACGCGGGCTGGGCCGTTGGCGTGTGCGTCGGCGACTACAACAACGACGGCTTCGAGGACCTCTTTCTGACCTACTACGGCCAGAACAAGCTCTACAAGAACAATGGCAACGGAACATTCACCGACGTGACGGCGAAAGCCGGCCTGCTGCACGACCGCGCCTATTTCGGCGCAGGATGCACTTTCATTGATTACAACCGCGACGGGTTTCTCGATCTCTTTGTATCGAATTACGTCGAGTTCGACATGGCTCATGCGATGAAGCCGTCACTCGACGTGCCCAACTGCAACTACCAGGGAGTGCCGGTCGCGTGCGGCCCGAAAGGCCTCAAGGCGCCGCAACACTTTCTCTATCGCAATAACGGAGACGGGACCTTCACGGATGTATCCAAAGAAAGCGGCATCGCTGCGATCAGAGATTCCTACGGGCTGACTGCAGTTTCGTTCGATGTGGATGAGGACGGCTGGCCCGATCTCTTTGTGGCATGCGATACAACGCAGAGCCTGTTGCTGTTGAACAATCACGACGGCACCTTTCGCGAAGAGGGTCTCTTCCGCGGAGTCGCCATCAGCCCGGAGGGCATGGAGATGGCCGGAATGGGAATCGGCATCGGCGACTACGATCTCGACGGACATCTCGACATTTTGAAGACCCACTTCCAGCTCCAGCCAGCAGGACTCTATCGCAATTTAGGAAAGGGCGAATTCGAAGATCACGCCCAGCAGGCCGGCATTGCCGCGGAGCGCAAATATGTGAGCTGGGGAACCTGCCTGTTAGATCTCGACAACGATGGCTACCCCGACATCTTCTGGGTCACCGGCAACGTCTATGCGGAGATCGAGCGCGTCAACCCGACCTTTCCCTACGCGGGGCCGGCGGTGCTCTTTCGCAACAAAGGAGACGGCACCTTCGCCAGAATCCGCGAAGAGGCAGGACCGGCCATCAACAAGCATCATGTCAGCCGTGGGGTGGCCTTTGGCGACTTCGATAACGATGGCGACCTCGACATCGTCTACATGAACCAGCGTGAACCTCCGACGCTGCTGCGCAACGACGCTCCCAAGGGGAACCACTGGCTCAAAGTGCGGCTCGAAGGAACGAAGAGCAACCGCAGCGCCATCGGAGCCCGCGTCATCGTGCGCTACGGCGGGAAGGCGCAGGCGCAGGCCGTCATGAGCCAGGCCAGTTACATGTCGTCGAACGACCCGCGACTGCACTTTGGACTCGGCGCCGAGACCACCGCCGACATCGAGGTTGTATGGCCGACGGGCACAGTCGACAAGTTTCCTGGTCAGAAGGCCGACAAGCTCATCACGATCCTTGAGGGAAAGGGAATCGTCCCAGGGAGGCCCTTTTAGGCTGGCCCGCGCATCCACGTGACCCGAATCACTGCCTGATCCCGGATAAATCGATTATTCCTAAATCTTCCTGTGTTTGCAGCGCTGTGTCGAAGATGTGTTCGCATGCGTGTAGCAGAGGCAGGAAGACAGGAGGTAGATTTCAGTAAGTATCGATTCTTGAGAGAGGTACAGGCTGCGCACCCGCGTGTTGTTTGCGCGGAAGAATTCGCTTGCCGATTATGTCCCAAGTGTGTTATCGATACCACGATCCATTAGTGTGCTTTTCTGACGTCGGCTAACCCGAAAAGAGCCGCGGTTTGTCGTGCGCCAGAATTTTACAAAAACAAGAACAACAATGCTTCAGGAGGCTTGGTAAATGTTCACAACCAGGAAGAAGACATCTGGGACATCCACGATGTCGAAATGGCGGCGGCGACTGCCATGGCTGGTGCTGCCAGTCATGCTTTTGTCGTTCTCCATTGCCCAGGCGCAGCAGTTGACTGCCACCCTGAGCGGAATTGCAGCTGATCAGACGGATGCCCGCATTCCCGGGGCAAGTATCACGGTCGTGAACGAGGCGACTGGCGATGCCCGTGCAACCAAGGCCGACGCCTCTGGTTTCTTCTCCGTCACGGCGCTGATTCCCGGCACCTACACGCTGAAAATCTCGGCAAAGGGCTTCGCAAGCTGGGAGCAGCAGGGCATTCTGCTGAACCAGGGCGATAGTCGAAGCGTTCCCAACATCCACCTGAAGATCGGTGGCGAGACGACAGCGGTCACTGTCATCTCCGGTGCCGATGCGGAAATACCCGTTGACACCGCTGAAGTCAGCGCAACGCTCAACAACGAGCTGGTCGACACGGCGACACTTACCGGCCGTAACGCAGCCGAGCTGATCAAGATGATGCCCGGCGTCGCGTTCAACAACGGCGGCGGCGCAGGATCGTCCTATAACAGCACGACAACCGGAACCAACAACGGGCCTGCCGGCAGCTTCTCGGCCAACGGCACACAGCCCTACGGCTCCACAGACGTCTACCTGGACGGCGCAAACCTGATCGATCCCGGCAACGCCGGCACCCAGGTCGCCAACATCAACCAGGACATGACCGACAGCGTGAAGTACCTTGCGGCCTCCTATGGCGCGGAATACGCCAAGGGACCCGCGGTTCTGCAAGCCTTCTCGAAGAGCGGCGGCCAGAAGTTCCACGGCGAAGCATACATCTATGCGCGCGACTCAGCGGCAGGCTTCACGAACGACTGGAACAACAAGGCTCAGGGAAACCCGATCTACCCGTCGTACTTCTATTACATCGGCGGCAACATCGGCGGCCCGGTCATCATTCCGGGAACGAACTTCAACAAGAACAGGGACAAGCTCTTCTTCTGGGGTGGCTACGAAAACATGATTCAGCACCCCTACAACGCCCCTGTGAACATGAACGTCCCCACGGCTGACCAGATCAAGGGCGACTTCAACAACATCGGCATTGACCCGCACGTCTACAATCCGGCGAACGACTCGGGTGCGTGGCACAACGCGTACGCCGTGCCTTGCAGCTCGGGCCACACATGGCAGGGATGCGACAGCACAAACTCTCCGTGGGTGCCCTCGGGCGGATTTAACCAGGGCAACAACCCCGGAATCCCGAACCTGACTCCATACTTCGATCCCGACGGCGTCAAGGTCACGGCTCTCAATCCAGCCTCGAACCAGACGCCGACCGCGGCTAACGGCTGGGCAAACTACCACTTCAGCCCTGCCACGCCGGTTAATCGCTGGGAAGCCACCGGCAAGGTCACCTACTCGTTCAACGAGAGCAACAAGCTGTGGGGTTCTTACGCCTACCAGTCAGAGACTGACGAGCACCCGCTGTCGATCTGGTGGGAGCCTGCGTATGCGATTCCCTACCCCGGCAAGCCGTCCGGTAAGGAAACCGCCCACGTCTATCTCGTGAACTTCACCCACGTCTTCAGTGCAACCACGACGAACGAAACGGTTTTTGCTTATTCGAAGTTCGTCAATTCCAACAAGCTGGGCAATACCGCGGCTGTGAGCCGTACCGCTCTCGGAGTAGCGACAACTGGTATCTTCGGCGACACGCACAAGATGAACCAGATGCCTGACTTCTTCGATAGCTGGGCCGGCGTGGGCACCACCGATATCCGCCAATTTAACTTCGATGGCGGCATCTACGGTCCGAACAGCTTCGGCAAGACCGCGAAGGCCCCGTCGATCGCCGACACCTTCACGAAGATCATCAAGTCGCACAGCGTCAAGGCCGGCTTCTACTGGGATGCCCAGGAGAATGTCCAGTCCTATAGCGCGTGGGATGGAAACGGTGAGTTCAACGTGAGCCCGTGGGCCAACAACAGCACGTATAACCTTGTGCTCGACCGCCTGCTCGGACGCCAGGCGAATTACAACGAGTCCATCTCGCAGCCCGCTCCCGATGAGCTCTGGCACCAGTGGTCGATCTGGGGTCAGGACTCCTGGAAGGCTTCGCGCAAGCTGACCATCAATGTCGGACTTCGTGCCGACCATATGGGCCAGTGGTACAACAAGGACGGAGACGCGCAGGTCTTCATCGCCAGCACCTACGACAACACACCCAACGCTGCGCCGAACACCGGCCTTGCGTGGCACGCGAACAACAAGAGCGTTCCAGCGTCCGGCTGGGGCAGCAAGACGTTTACCTACAACCCGCGCCTCGGCGTTGCCTATGACGTCTTCGGAAGCGGCAAAACCGTCATTCGTGCAGGCTTCGGAACCTATCGTTATCAGGTCTCGAACAACGATGCCGGCAATGCAATGAATGGTCCTCTTGGATCCTTCAACTACAACTCCTCTAGCCAAGTCCCCCAGTTCTACGGCTACAACGTGGCAAACGGACTGGTCTACACCGACCAGGCCCACACCGCCGCCAAGGCCTTGCAACTCAAGGTGCCGACGAAGCTGAACCAGAACGGCGCGTCTACCCTCAACTTCGACAGGTTCGGAGACGACAAGGTTCCCTATGCGAACACTTACAGCCTCGGCGTGGCGCAGGCTCTGCCTTCCCACACCGTCGTGGAAGCTTCGTATGTGGGCAGCATGAGCCGCGACCAGATCCTGATTGGTCAGGACCAGTTGCTCAATCAGAACCCGGTTCCCTACGGCGCATTCTTCAAGCCCAACCCGAACCCGTACAGCTCGAACTACGGCAAGCTGGAAAACCCCTCGGCAATCCAGGGCAGCGGAGATATCGCTACGGTCTCCCAGGATTTCCGTGCGATGCATAACTACGGCTCGATGCACATGTACCAGCACGGCGGCTATGCCAACTACAACTCGCTGCAGGTTTCAGCGCAGAAGCAGTCTGGCAACCTCTTCCTCTTCACGAACTTCACGTTCGGGAAGGTGCTCGGCACACGGGACAGCGGAACGTCAAACGGCAACGGAAACGGTCAGTCGGTCGATCCGTTCCACCTGTACAACAACTACGGCCCGCTGGCATATGACCACACCAAGGTCTTCAACCTGTCGTTCAACTACAAGCTGCCCCGGCCGGTTCACGGCAACGCGTTCCTGGGCCAGGTAGTGAATGGCTGGGAACTCTCCAGCTACACCACCTACCAGGATGGCTCGCCCTATCAGGCTTCTGTAAGCCGCAACATGAATGCCTCGTACAGCACCAACTCGGCGCAGCCCAACATCACCATGCCTAGCGGGTTGCAGACACAGGGAATCAGCGCAAGCACCTGGTTCGGCACGGATGAGTACCAGGGCCTGCTGCCGATCCTCTCCTGCGATCCTCGCAAGAACACGTCGAAGGGCCAGTACTTCAACCCGAAGTGCTTCACTGCTCCGCTGCCTCCGACAGCAACGTCGGTCGGTCAGATGGGTCAGTGGGTGTGGCCGTACATTCGTACGCCTCACTACTTCGGAAGCGACCTGGCATTCTTCAAGGCGTTCCGGATCAATGACGCCCAGCGTATCGAGACTCGCTTCTCGGTCACGAACTGGCTCAACCATCCGAACTCGGCGTTCAACATCAACGGAAACTCCGACAACCAGTTGACCTTCTTCGGATACAGCACTGGCTCGACGCTGGTCCACAACGGCAACGGCACCACAACCGGTGTCCCCGCTGCAAAGCAGGGATACAGGTGGATTCAGTTCGCAGCCAAGTACTACTTCTGATCGTTTGGGGATAGTACAATCACGGGAGGGGTGGCCCATCGCCACCCCTCCTTTTTCGTCTCTTTCAATGCCTAAGATCAAAGCCCTCTGGCTCTCGTTCCACACCCTGTTTCTCCTCATCCTCTTCGCAGGCTGGTGCCTTGCTCAGCAACGTGAGCAGGCCTCCCCGATTCGCTTTGAGCTCAAGCAGCTTCCCTTCCGCCTCGACAGCAATGAAACCCAGGCCCGCAACGTACCCGAGACCATGGCCGGCGGAGTCGCCGTATTCGACTACAACGGCGACGGCCGCCCCGACATCTTCTTCGCCAACGGCGCCGATCTCGCCACAATGAAAAAGTCCTCGCCAAAATACTCTGACATGCTGCTGCGCAACGATGGCGACGGAGTCTTCACGGATGTGACGGCCGAGGCAGGCCTCGCGGGAAGCGGATTTGATGTGGGAGTGGCAGCCGGCGACTACGACAATGACGGCCATCCCGATCTGCTCGTCACCGGCGTCCACGGCGTCACGCTCTATCACAACAACGGCAACGGTACATTTGCCGACGTCACCAAAAAGGCCGGCCTCGATAAGTGGAACGATCCGGAGTTTGGTCCGCTCTGGTCGGTCGCAGCTGCCTGGGTGGACGTGAACAACGACGGACTGCTCGACCTCTTCGTCGTGAACTATCTGCAATGGACCTGGTCAGACAAGCCGCTGTGCACGATCAACAATGTTTCGGAGTACTGCCACCCTCGCTACTACAAGGGCGTTCCTGATCAACTCTTTCTCAACCAGGGCGATGGCACCTTCAAGGACGTCTCGCGCGAGTGGGGTATCCGCGAGCACGTGGGCAAGGGCATGGGAGTCGGGGTTGCCGACTACGATCTCGACGGGCGTCCTGACATCTACGTGACCAACGATGCCGGATACAACTTCCTCTTCCACAACCTCGGCAATAAGTTCGAAGAGGTTGCGTTTCAGACCAACACCGCGCTGCCCGAGGAAGGCGCGTTCATCTCCGGCATGGGGCTCGACTTTCGCGACTACAACAACGACGGCTATCCCGACATCGCGTTTGTGGCGCTCAACCGGCAGACCTTTCCGTTGTTCAGGAACACGGGAAAGGGCGACTTCGTGGAAGTCACCTCCGCGATAGGAATGAGCAGTCAAAGCTGGGATATGTCCGGGTTCGGTCCCGCCTTATTCGACTTTGACAACGACGGCTGGAAAGACCTGTTCGTCTCGCGAGGCCACGTCTCCGCAACGCTTCCGCCAGGGGCCGTCGTCAAGCAACCGAACACGGTTTTCCGCAACCTCGGCGAAACCGGAAAGTGGAAGCCCCTTACGGATGAAGCAGGATTCGTTTCCTCGACGGCAGCTCGTCATCGCGGCTGCGCCTTCGGTGACTTCGACGGAGACGGGCGCATCGATGCTGTCGTTACGTCGATGGATCTGAATGCCGAACTCTGGATGAATCGCAGCCCCAACTCGGGCCATTGGCTCGACATCGCTCTCCAGGGCATCAAGAGCAATCGCGACGGCATCGGCGCGCGCATCAAGCTGGTGACAAAGGCAGGCACACAGTATAACCATCAGACATCGAGCGTTGGCTATGCGTCTTCCAGTCTCGGGCCGGTCCACTTCGGCCTTGGCGCGGAAACCAAAGCCGCGAAGATCGAGATCACGTGGCCCAGCGGCATCGTGCAGACCCTGGAAAATGTCGCGGCGGATCGCGTCTTGAAAGTCACTGAGTCCGTTCCATCGTCTGCGAAGTAGCTAGCGCCGCGGCCGGTTGCAGCTATTGTTTAGATGGACCAGATTTTTGTTCGCGCGCTTCGATCTGCTCGATCAGGTTGCGCTCGCGCTGGCTGTCTTCTGCCCGGTGTTGCTTGTAGTAGATGCGCGCGAGTTCGATGTGCGGGTCGATCCAGTCCGGGTTCGTCTTCTCAAGCTGCTCAAACACCGCCTGGGCCTCCTCAGTGTTGCCCGTCATCTCATTCAGCTTGGCGAGCTTCAGTCGCGCAAGCGGAGACGCCGGATCAAGCTGCTCGGCAAGTTGCAGCAGTGGCTTCGCGCCATCATAATCACCCTGCTCCAGCAGGTAGATTCCCAGGTGCAGGTTTGCTTCAAAGTCCCTGGGATCTGCGCGCAGCGCGGACTGAAACAGCGGAATCGCTCCCTGCGCATCTCCCTGCGCATGCCGGGCCTGTGCGGCCAATGAATAGAGACCGGGCAGCGACGGATCCAGCGCCAGCGCTGCGTCCAGATCGCTTCTCGCTTCGGCCAGCTCGTTCCGGTGGAGGCGCGCTCCCCCGGCAATCGTCCAGGCATTGGCCGACCGGGTCGTCCGCGCCACGTTCTCCATCCGCGCGATCCCTTCACTCTCCTTGCCCGATTGGATCAGAGCATAGGCCAGTGAGTATTCGAGATCCATATTGGCTTCGTCCCCGGGCTCCAGCGGCATCAGAAGCTCGACAGCCTCCGCGTTCCGTCCCATTCTGATGTAAGTATTGGCAAGCTGGGTAGCGATCTTCAGATCGGCAGGATCGGCCGCGTGCCGGGCCTCGAGTTCCATGCGCGCGCGGTTGAGGTCGCCTTGGCTCCCGGCATCTTCTCGATACGTTCCACTCTGCGTCTGCGCCTCGGTGACGAGGCACGAAACCAGAAGAAACAGGATGAGCCGACGCATGAACCTAGGATAAAACATCCCGGATTCGCGCCTCTCCCAGACACTCTCGATGCAACGTGTGTCTCACTGCTTTGGCGGACCTGCCTGCTGTTGCCGCGCCTGAATCTGTTCCACAATTTTCCGCTCGCGTTCACCGTCTTCAGGCCGGTGAAGCTTGTAGTAGATCGGTGCAAGCTCAATGTGAGGTTCGAGCCAATTCGGATCGGCCTTCTCGAGTTCCTCGAGCGCCGATGCAGCGTCGGCGTAGTTTCCCGTCATCGCATTGAGCTTCGCCATCTGCAATCGCGCCTGCGGAGCCTGCGGCTGAAGCTGGAGCGCCAGTTCAAGCAGCGGCCGCGCAGCATCCAGCTCTCTTTTCTTGAGGTGAATCGCCCCCAGATACAGGTTGGCGGTGAAGTCGCGCGGCTCGGCACGCAGGGCGGCCTGGAATGCCGCCTCCGCCGCTTCCGTATCTCCAAGCGCATCCCGCGCCTGTCCTGACATGGTCCAGAGACCTGGAATCGAAGGGTCGAGTTCAACAGCCACATCCAGGTCGGCCCGCGCCTCGGGAAACTCCCGGCGGTGAAGGCGCGTAGAGCCCGCAATCACGTAGGCCTCGGCTGACTTTGTCGCCTGTGCCACCTTCTCCATGCGCTGCAACCCTTCGTCTTCCCTGCCCGACTGAAGAAGGGCCGACGCAAACACGAATTGAAAATCGGTGTTGTTTCCGTGTGTGCGCTCCAGCGGAGTGAGCAGGGCGACCGCGTCGCTTCCCTTGCCGAGTTTCATCTGCATATATCCCAGCAGCATCGCGGCTGAGAAATCGTTCGGCCTGGCCGCGTGAACGGCTTCGAACTCGGGAAGCGCATGCTCAAAATCGCCCTTCTTGAAATAGGCGAGAGCCAGATTCATCCGAACTGCGGTCTTGTCTGGTGCGTTGGCCAGGGCGCGCGTGTCTTCCTCGATGGCGGCATCAAACTGTCCTGCGGCGGCGAGAGCTGCGCCGAGATTCGCATGGGCATCAGCCATGTCTGGGCGAGTTGCCAGGGCCTTCCGATACTCCTCAATCGCGGTCTTGAGGTCTCCGGTTTGCTGCGCGGCGATTCCCTTGCGCAAGTGCTCGTCTGCGTCGCCGGCGGCCGGTCTGGACGTCTGCGCCGCGCCGGCGCCAATGACTGAAACGAGAAGAACGGCCAGCAGGAATCGCATAGATTCAGAATAGAACAGTGTCGGAACTCCGAAGGTGACCGGCCTTGTAACCAGGACCGCTCGCCTTCCTCCGGCGAGCGCTGCGACCTCTCACGGGTGTTCCGTTCGAGTAGGCTCGCTCACAATCCTCATGCTCGATCCAAACCGCCGGTAATTCCGAAACTCCATGGAGTTCAGCACCGCGTCGTGGCGGCCCTGCAGTAATCGAAGCTCGGCGCTCACCGGCATCAGGTAATCGTGCGCGTTGATGGCCACATAGTCATAGTCCACCGCAATGCTCGTGTAGCGCGTGGGAAAATCCTTGGGCATATCGTCGGCGATCAGCGTAATCCGTC
>Ga0335071_10007767_pt1 | contig 11030 bp, 9 predicted proteins | sample Lox_Sample_15_FD_206724 | JGI IMG/M metagenome (GOLD analysis project Ga0335071, IMG submission 206724) | Soil microbial communities from Loxahatchee National Wildlife Refuge, Florida, United States - Lox_Sample_1.5 | ecosystem: Environmental > Terrestrial > Soil > Wetlands | place: USA: Florida...
GGGGCGTTCCTCTTTGCCGATATCGCACATCCGGCCGGGCTCATCGCAAAGAAACTTCTCGATGATCCGATTCCGTTTTGCCATGTCGTGACGTCGACAACACACAAGACCCTGCGCGGCCCCCGGGGCGGACTGATCCTCATGGGGAAGGATTTCGACAATCCGTTCGGCCAGGTGGCACCCAAGTCGGGTCGGACGAAGAAGATGTCTGAACTGCTCGACTCCATGGTCATCCCCGGCATTCAGGGCGGACCGTTGATGCATGTGATCGCAGGGAAAGCGGTGGCGTTCGGCGAAGCGCTGCAACCTTCGTTCGAAGCATACGGGCGCCAGGTGATTCGCAATGCCGCTGCGCTCTCCGCGAAACTGGTTTCCTACGGCTATGGCGTCGTCTCCGGCGGAACCGATAACCACCTCCTTCTCGTTGATCTTCGGAGCAAGAACCTCACGGGAAAGGACTCCCAGGAATCGCTCGACAGGGCGGGGATTACCGTGAACAAGAATGCCGTTCCGTTCGATGACAAAAGCCCGCTCATCACCAGCGGGATTCGGATCGGGACACCGGCGTTGACCACGCGAGGAATGAAAGAGACCGAGATGGAGCAGGTCGCAGACTTCATCCACGAAGTGCTGTCGCATCCCGGCAACACGGAGATCGAGCGGCGCGTGGCGAAGGACATTGAAGCCCTGTGCCTGAGATTTCCGCTGTATCCTGAAGCAGTCGCGAAAGCGCCGGAAGGCATGGTCTCGTACCATTGAGCCGCTCCTTCCCGCTACAAATTATTCTGGAGCCGCATGGCTGAGTCGATTTACCCCGGCATCGACGACGAGCGACAGGACGATGAAGGGAAACCGGAAGGGAAGGAGATGTCGTTCTTCGAGCATCTCGAAGAGCTCCGGTGGCGCATCGTTCGCATGCTGATCGGGATCGTGATCGGAACCATCGTCTGCTGGATCTTCATCGATTTCCTCGTGGATGGCGTTCTCCTGCGGCCGGTGACTCACCTGAATGCGACCCTGACCCAGGGCCAGCAGCCGATGCATCTCCAGAACCTCAAGCCCTTCGGCCAGTTGTTTCTCTACATGGAAGTCGCGATTGTTGGCGGCGGAATCCTGAGCCTGCCGAACCTTTTGTATCAACTCTGGGCGTTTATCGCCCCTGGATTGATGCCGAAGGAGCGTAAGTATGTGCGCTCCATTGTGTTCTTCTCGACGTTTTGTTTCCTCGCCGGCGTTGTCTTCGCGTATTTCGTCATGCTCCCGTACGCCCTGCAGTTCTTCGCCGGGTTCGGCTCGACGACCATCCAGAACAACATCGCTGTCAACGAGTACATGAGTTTTGTGGTCAGCGTGCTCCTCGCAGCAGGCGTGGTGTTCGAATTGCCGATGGTCTCGTGGTTTCTTTCGAAAATCGGGATCCTGAAACCCGAATTCATGCGCCGGTACCGCCGCCACTCGATTGTGGCGATCTTTCTGATCGCAGCAGCGCTGACACCGGGGACAGACCCCGTCAGCCAGATTCTCCTTGCCATTCCCCTGGTAGTACTGTACGAGGTCAGCATCCTCGTCAGCGTCTGGGCGTGGAAAGGGAGGAGAAAGAATGAATCCCCAGCCCAGTAAGCCACAGCGAGCCGCACGTTTGGACCTTCAAGCGATCGCCCAGCCGATCCAGCACCATCTGGAACACTTTAATACGGTCTTCCGCGCATCCATCAAGTCGCAGATCGGCCTCGTGGATCTCATCACGAAGTACGTCCTGAAGCAAAAAGGGAAAAAAGTCAGGCCGATCCTCGTCCTGCTCACCGCCGAGGCCTGCGGCGGAGTCAATGAAAAGAGTTTCCGTGGCGCAACCCTCGTGGAGATCCTCCACACGGCGACGCTGATCCACGACGACGTCGTTGACGAGGCTGACACCCGGCGCGGCCTCGCCTCCATCAACGCCATCTGGAAAAACAAGATCGCCGTCCTGATGGGAGATTTCCTCCTCTCCAAAGGACTCCTTCTCTCGCTGCAGAACGACGACTACCGGTTTCTTCAGATCACGTCGACGGCCGTGCGGCGGATGAGCGAGGGAGAAATTCACCAGATACAGAAAAGCCGGAAGCTCGACATGGACGAGCCGACGTACCTCAAGATCATCGGCGACAAGACCGCTTCACTGATATCGACCTGTTGCGAGATCGGTGCACAGAGCGCATCGCAGAATGAGGAACATCACCGGCTTATGAGGGAGTACGGGGAGAATGTGGGCCTGGCCTTCCAGATCAGGGATGACCTTCTCGACTATGTCGGACGGCGATCGATCACCGGAAAGCCGACCGGGCTCGACCTCAGCGAAAAGAAGTTGACGCTGCCGCTGATCTATGCACTCGCTGAAGGGGCAAGAAACGACGGGAAGGAGATTCTGGGAATGATCCGGACCGGAGGCAAGAAGATGGATGTCAACAAGGTCGTGGACTTCGTCGAAGGTCACGGTGGCCTCGCGTATGCGGAGCGGCGGGCAAGAGAATTCGCGGACCGGGCGATCGCCAACCTCGAGCCGTTGCCGGATTCGCCGAGCAAGGAATCGCTGAAGGGCTTCGCGGATTTCGTCGTTGAACGGGAGAAATGAATTTGAGACCAAACGTCAGCCGACAGCGGACAGTTGGCAGTGAGACGTCGTTCTCCATCTTTCTGCCTACTCCCTACTCCTTACTCCCTCCTGCCCACCATTGCTCTTCCACCGTTCTCCCTTCTACGCCTCGCCTTCCTTCGCGATAACCGGACGCACTGTCAGCACCGGACATTTCGCATTGTGCACGATCCTGTCTGCGGTACTGCCGAACAGGATCTGCTCCACCCCGCTGTGCCCGTGAGAGGCAACGACGATGAGATCAACATTGCGTTCGTCCGCTTCGTCGAGAATCTCCTGATGCGGACTTCCCGTTCTCACGGATGCCGTCGCAGGGATCACGGTTCCGATTTCCCGTTCGATCAATTGCTGCAATTCTTCCGACGCCTTTTGGCGCAATTCATCTTCCACGCCGGGCAACACCACCTGACCAAACCCGAGGTCGGCCGGATAGATCGTCGGTTCCACGACATAGACCAGATGGAGACTCGCGGAGAATTCCCCGGCGAGCGGGACCGCATACTTCAGTGCGTTGCGCGAATGGACGGAGAAGTCGATGGGGACGAGGATGTGGGAAATGGAGAGTCGCGGCGCAACGTGCTCCTGCGGAGCGGGTTCAGCCACGGCCTTGCGGGAGGGGCGTGGTTTTCGTGCTACCGGGGCTTTCGATTTCCGAACGGCCTTCGGTCGCCGGTGGACGGACGATTTCTTGCGCGAAGAGGGTGCCATAATGCCTCCGTTTCAAGAAGACATGAACGGGCACTTCTTCCCCTGATGCTCAGTGCCCGAGGAACCGCAGCCAATGATGCGGGTCGACGCCGTTGTTCACGATGTTGAAGAACGCCCGCTGGAGGTCCATCGTGATCGGCCCGGGTTTCCCATCGCCGACGGGAATGCGATCGACACTGCGGATGGGCGTAACTTCGGCGGCGGTCCCGGTAAAGAACACTTCGTCGGCGGCATAGACCATCTCGCGGGGGATCGCCGTCTCACGGACGTCATACCCTTTTTCCCGGGCGAGCACGATGATCGAGTCGCGCGTTATGCCGGGGAGCAACGAGCTCGAAAGCGGCGGAGTCAGAAGCACGCCGTCCCTCACCACAAACACATTCTCCCCGCTCCCCTCGCTGATATAGCCGTTGACATCCAAGGCGATGGCTTCCTTGAATCCTCCCTGGATCGCGTCGATTTTCATGATCTGGGACAGGGCATAGTTTCCCCCGGCCTTCGCCATGGTCGGGAGCGTGTTCGGCGCCGGACGGTTCCACGTGGACACGCACACGTCGATCCCCTTTTCGAGGGCGTCGGGCCCGAGGTACACACCCCATTCCCAGACCGCGATGGTGACGTCGACCGGACACGGCAGCGGGTTGACCCCGACATCGCCGTAGCCGCGGTACACGACTGGTCTGATGTAGCAGGCCTTCATCCGGTTTGCGGCGATCGTTTCGACGATCGCCGCCTCAAGTTGCGCGGAAGTATACGGGATCTCCGTACGATAGATTTTCACCGAGTCATACAGCCGTCGCAGGTGCCGGTCAAGTCTGAAGATCGCTGATCCCTTGGCGGTTTCATAGCACCGGATCCCTTCAAACCAGCTCGAGCCGTAGTGGACGACGTGGGAGAGGACGTGGATGCGGGCATCGTCCCAATTCACCAAGGACCCGTTCATCCATATTTTCTCAACTTTCTTAATCGACATGATAGCCTCAGGTGCGTGCGTGGAATGTCGAGGGGTGAATGCCCGGGTGGGCGAAACGCGCCGGGGGCGCCGGTCTGTTCAGGCGCCGAAGTTCATCTGGTACATGCGATAGCGCTTCGTCAGTGTGCCGTTCAACAGTTTCGCCCCGCGGTTCATCATGATGTTGTCTTCGAGAACCCAGCTCGCTTCGCCGTAGGGATAGCCGTTTGCGATCGCACGCAGGGCGGTCTCATAGAACAGCACGACGCCGACGCCCGACATCTGATATTCAGGAACGACGCCGAGGATGATGATGCGGATGCTGGAAATGCGCTTCTTAAAGAGCAGCATCCGGAGGATGGCCGGAACCATACGTCCGCTCTTGTTGAACCGGAGGATCTCGTTGAGGTCCGGCAGCGACATGCCGAAGCCCACAGGCTTGCCATTCAGCTCGGCGATCACGATAAGTTCCGGATTGACGACCGCCTTCAGGTCCTTTGCCATATAATTGAATTCGTCGTCCGTCAGCGGCACTTCGCCCCAGTTGTGCTCCCAACCGCGCGAGTACAGTTCGTGGACGACCGCGACCTCCTTGTCGAACTCCTTCATGTTGATGGAGCGGAAGGTGAATCCGTCGCGGCTCTTGACCGCCTCGGCTACCCGCTTGAATCGATCGGTCAGCACGTCGTCACGGTTGACCTGATAGGCATAGAGATCCTTGATCTTGGCGAACCCGTATTTTTCGATGAGCTTCGCATAGTACGGCGGATTATACGACATGAGAATCGCCGGCGGCCGGTCGAAGCCCTCGACCAGAAGGCCGTACTCGTCGTTCACCGATGGACTCGCCGGTCCGCGCACGCCCGTGACTTTTTGTTCCTTGAGCCACGCCACTGCGGCATCAAAAAGCGCGTTCGCCACCTCCTGGTCATTCACGCATTCGAAGAAACCGAAAAAGCCGATGTTCTCCTTGTGTTCGCGGTTGTGATTGTCGTTGACAATGGCGCCCACGCGACCGACGAGTTTGCCGTCGCGTTCGGCGAGAAACATCTCCAAGCGGGAGTGCGCGTAGAAGGGGTTGTGCTTCCGGTCGATCAGTTTCTTTCTGTCCATCAGGAGCGGCGGCACCCAGTAAGGATACTCCTTGTACATCGCATACTGGAGCCGGATGAAGGCTCGTTCATCAGCGCGGGATCGAACGGTTCGGACCGAGACTTGGGAACTCATAGGTATGCCTGCCCCGTGATTCGTGACCCCGGTGCACCCGGGAGAAACACTACAGGAAGGGAACTACTGAAGGTGATAGAAACTCGGTACTCCTGAAGTTGACCAATGAACCTCAGGCGATGATTTCCAGATCCTTGCCGATCTTCCGGAACGTTTCGAGGATCCTGTCGAGATGCTGATTCTCGTGGGTCGCCATGTAGCTCGTTCTCAGCATCTGCATCCCGTTGGGCACGCCCGGGCTGATGAACGCATTGACGAACACCCCCGAATCGAACAGCTTGCGCCAGAAGATGAACGTCCTCATATCGTCACCGATAATCACGGGCACGATGGCCGTCTGGCCGTCAATGATACGGAATCCCATCGATCTGAATCCATCGCGCATTTTCTGCGCGTTCGCAATGAGCCGAGCTATGCGCTCCGGTTCCTTTTCAAGTATCTCGAGCGCCACGAGCGCGGCAGCAACCGCCGCGGGCGTGGGACTGGCACTGAAGATCAACGCCGGAGCATGATGCTTGAGATAGTTGATGACCGCACGTTCACCGACGACAAATCCTCCGAGACTCGCAAACGTTTTGCTGAACGTCCCCATCGTCATATCAACTTCCTCTTCCAGTCCAAAGTGGCTTGCTGTCCCTCTCCCTCCTTTGCCGATCACGCCGGTCGCATGGGCATCATCGATGAGAATTCGGGTGCCGAATTCGTGGGCCGCCTTCACGAGATTCGGGAGATCCACGATCGTACCCGAGGTGCTGAAGACGCCGTCCGAAACGACAAGCTTGCCCGCATTCTTGGGAAGTTTCGAGAGCGTACGCCACAGATCGTCCATATCGTTATGCTTGAAACGGACGAATTCGGCAAACGCACCTTTCGCCATCAGATTCCCGGCGACAATACAGGCGTGATTGTCACGATCGGAAACGACATACTCCCCTTTTTGCACGAGCGTAGGGATGATTCCCTGGGCGGTTTGATACCCCGTGCTATACAGGAGGCAAGCTTCTTTTGCGTAGTATGCCGCCAGCCGCTCTTCAAGCTGGTTGTGAAGATCCAACGTTCCCGTCAGATATCGCGAACCCGAACATCCCGTCCCATACTTGTCGATGGCTTTTTTCGCCGCCTCTTTCACGCGAGGGTCCGCAGTGAGGCCAAGATAGTTGTTCGACCCTGCCATAATGATCTTTCTCCCCTCGATCATCACGACAGGCCCTTCGTTTTCCTGGATCGGACGAAAATACGGATAGTATCCTGCCGCCTTGATGTCGTCTGCTCTCGTAAAGGACCAACATTTTTGGAAGAGATCGTTTTTGCTCACTTTTGAAGCAGACGAGGAGGGATGATTATGTGTCACAGGTTCGGCGGCGGAGGAAGAGTGGTGGCCGGTTGTTGTCATAGGCTTCTTATGCTCTGGGAAGGTCAGAATTGCAATTAAACATTCTAATCAATATACTTACACAGCCTTATAAAGTCAATCCATTCTCTTTCCTCCCCTCTCTTCCCATGAACATCCTTGTCACCGGTGCCACAGGATTCATCGGTAGCCATCTCGTCGCACTGCTCCTGTCAAAAGGTCATCAGGTCCGGTGTCTCGTCCGCAAAACAAGCAACCTCATCTGGCTGAAGGATCTTCCGGTCACCTTGGTGGAGGGCGACGTATTCGACGACGACGCCCTTCGAAGAGCGGTCGATGGCGTCGACTACGTCTACCATTCGGCCGGACTGACCAAGGCGAAAACGCGCGAGGAGTACTTCCGGGCCAACGCAGAAGGAACGCAGCGTCTTCTCCGGGCGGCCTCGACCTCTCCGAAGCTTCGACGGTTCCTCCATGTCAGCAGTCAGGCAGCCGCGGGACCCAGCGCTTCCAAAGTGCCGATCACCGAGGATGCTTCCCCTCACCCGATCACGAACTACGGACGCAGCAAACTTCAATCGGAGATAGAGTGCCGCGGGTTCGATGGGAAGATCCGCTACACAATTTGTCGGCCACCCGTGGTCTACGGTCCGCGAGACAAGGATGTCTTCGAGTTTTTCCACACCATGAGCCGCGGCCTGCAGCCGATGGTCCGGTTTCATGACACGTTCGTGAGCATGATCCACGTGACGGACCTTGTCCGTGGGTTCGTCATGGCGGCTGAGTCCGACGCGGCCATCGGACAAACGTACTTCATCTCCGGCGCGCAAGTGTATAGCTGGGAAGATATTGGCAACGTTACCCGTGAAGCGCTTGGCAGGAAAGCGCTTCGGCTGAGAATTCCAGCGTTCGGAGTGTACGCGGTGGCGGGCGTCGCCGAGGTTCTGGCGAAGTTCAGCTCCAAGCCGGCCCTCATCAATATCGAGAAGGCCAGAGACATGGTGCAGGAATTCTGGACCTGCGACCCGTCAAAAGCAAAGAGAGACTTCGGGTTCGAACAGAAGATTTCCCTTCGCGACGGCGTCCTCGACACCGTTGCCTGGTACCGTGCGCAGGGCTGGCTACACTGATGTCTTCGGCGCGTAGAGGACTGCTGCTTTTTCCGCCGAGGTGACGATTCCCTTGATGAGCGCCGAGCTGAATCCGTGGTGTTCCATCTGGTTAAGTCCCGAGATGGTGCACCCCTGCGGGGTGGTGACTTTGTCCACTTCCATTTCAGGATGATTCCCCGCCTCCACGAGCAGCGACGCCGCGCCCCGGGCCGTCTGAGCAGCCATGAGAAGTGCATCCTCCGCATGAAACCCGATCTCAATCCCTCCCTGTGACGCCGCACGGATGGCGCGAAGGAAGAACGCGATGCCGCACGCGCAGAGCGCCGTCGCGGGAATCATGAGCGCTTCCTCGATCACCACCACTTTCCCCATTGCCTCAAACAGCTCCTGGACTTTTGTGATCGCCCCTTCATCGGCGGAGTTCGTGGCAAGACAGGTCATGGACTCCCGGATCGCAATTGCAGTGTTCGGCATGGCGCGGACGATGGTAACGTCCTTGCCCAACCGCGCGCGGATCTCGGCGATCGAAGCACCTGATACGACCGAAACCAGTGTATGACGGGCTGCGTCGACGATCGGCGCGATCTCCGCAAGCAAGGCATTGAGCTGCTGCGGCGTCACCGCAATGACGATGATGCCGGCGGACCGCACCGCGTCCGGGTTGTTTGACGTGACTGCGAAGCCGTCGGACTTCATGTCATGGAGATGCTCGACGGTCCTGCGCGTAAGGACGATCTTCCCAGCGGGATAGAGGCCGGCTGCCGCAACGCCGCGTGCAATGGCGCGCCCGATGTTTCCAGCGCCGAGAATGGCCAGGCGAGATACTTCTGCACTCATGAGACTTCCTCCAGGAGATAGGACTGCAAATCCTTGAAAGCCGAACTCAACTTCACGGAGCGTTTCTTCTTCTTCAGGACTGCCGCCAGACGCTCCGGGACGGCAATCGAGCGTTTGAGAACGTCGTCGTAGGCGTCGAGAAACTTCGCAGGATGGGCGGTCTCCAGCACCACACCGAGGGCACCGGACGCGTGCCCCGCACGCCACCGTTGAAGTGCTGCATACGCCACCGCCCCGTGCGGATCAAGAACATAGCCTGTGCGGCCGGCGACACGCCGGATCGTTTCCCGTGTTGCGTCATCCGTCACCGATGTTGAATCAAGGATCGCCTTCAACGCCTCCATGCTTCCCGCAAAGATCTCCGCGATGCGGGCGAGATTGCTCGGATTGCCGACATCCATGGCATTCGAAATCGTAGGGAGGGCCTGACGCGGAGTGAAAGCCCCCGTTTCCACATAATCGGTGAAGACCCTGTTCACGTTGGTGGCCGCGACAAACCGCGCGACGGGAAGCCCCATTTTCCACGCAAGGATGCCCCCGGTCAGATTGCCGAGGTTGCCGCTCGGGACAGAGAAGACAACCGGGCGACGCATATCGGGGCGGCGTGCATAGGCCTCGAAATAATAGAACGACTGCGGGACGAGTCGGGCAATGTTGATCGAATTCGCCGACGTCAAACGACACCGGGCCGAAAGCTCGTGATCCGCGAAGGCCGACTTCACGAGTCGCTGACAATCGTCGAACGTCCCATCGATTTCGAGCGCAGTGACATTGCCGCCGATCGTGGTGAGTTGAAGCTCCTGCGTCGTACTCACGCGTCCGCTGGGATAGAGCAGGACGACGCGGATCCCTTCCGCACCGAGGAACCCCTGCGCCACAGCGCTTCCGGTGTCACCCGAAGTGGCCACAAGGATTGTCCATTCCTGCGATTCCTTCCCGCGGAAATACGAGAGTACCTGAGCCATGAACCGCGCACCGAAGTCCTTAAAGGCCAATGTGGGGCCATGAAACAGCTCGAGGACGGCGGTGTCGTCGTCAACGCAATGCAGTGGCACGGGGAACGAGAGCGCATTCCTGACAATGACGGAGAGGTCACCGTCGGGGATCTCACCGTCGAGAAGTTTCCGCGCGACCGTAATGCCAATCTCCTGAAACGAGAGATTCCGGAACCCTTCGATCGTCGCGGGATCGAGACCCGGAATCGCTGCTGGCAGATAGAGTCCGCCGTCCGGCGCGATGCCGGCCATCACCGCCTGACGAAAGGACACCGCCGGACTCTTTCCCGATGTGCTCAGCAGGTGCATGTCATTCAACCTCGAGGACCCGTGCGCCGGAATTATGGATATTGGAGGTGAACACCGAGAACGTGACGCGTTCCTGTTTCAGCGATGCGCTCATTGCAGCTGCAACCCCGCCGGCGGACTCCTTCGATTCACACAACGCGAAGATCGCAGGCCCGGATCCGGAAATATTGCATCCGAGCGCTCCAGCCTCAAGCGTCGCCGCCTTCACCTTCTCATATCCGGGGATCAGGCCCTTGCGCACCGGCTCGGCGATTCTGTCTTTCAGCGAACGCCTGATCAGTCCCGCGTCGCCTGACATCAGTCCGGCGATCAAACCGGCGGCATTGCCGGTCTGCGCTACCACATCGGCCAGTGGGATATGCTTCGGCAGAAGCTTGCGCGATTCGCTGGTGCGTATCTCCACCTCCGGGACGATGACTGCACACCAGAGGGACAGCGGCGAGGCAATCGGGACGATATCGATCGGGTCGTAGCCTCGCACGAGGACGAATCCGCCCCAGAGGCAGGGCGCGAGATTATCGACGTGGAGCGCTCCGCTCGCGATCTTCTCCCCTTCCACCGAACACTCGAGCAAATCATGTTTGCTCAGTGTTCCTCCCAGGAGTGCATCCGCCGCGACGGCAGCCGCCACCGCGCTTGCCGCACTCGATCCGATGCCGCTTCCAATGGGAAGCCCTTTGTGAATTTCCACCTCGATGCCGCCGTCGTACCCGTACCTTCTCATCACCTCATGGACGGGAGGGCCGGCCGTATTCTTCGCGGGATCAGTCGGGATGGGACCCTGACATCCATCAATGGAAACGATGTGTATCCCCTTCTTCCCCGTGGGACGTACCGCGATTGTGTCACCGGCATCGCCGAGGGCAAAGCCCATGATGTCGAATCCGCATGCGACATTCGAGACGGA
>Ga0335071_10007770_pt1 | contig 11029 bp, 9 predicted proteins | sample Lox_Sample_15_FD_206724 | JGI IMG/M metagenome (GOLD analysis project Ga0335071, IMG submission 206724) | Soil microbial communities from Loxahatchee National Wildlife Refuge, Florida, United States - Lox_Sample_1.5 | ecosystem: Environmental > Terrestrial > Soil > Wetlands | place: USA: Florida...
CAGCAGGTAGGTATTTCCGCCAGGACCGCAGCGGCATACTGCGAGATGGCCTCCAGCGCGGTCGACTTCTACGGCCTGGAACGCTGCGCCCGGGTTCTGGAAGAAATGCTCAAAGAGCAGGTGCTGCCACACGTAGCGCTCAGTATCGTGCGTGGCGCCCTGGATAAAGGACCGACCACAGAAGAGGGTTCGGCGCTGCTGGATACCTGCGAAATCGCCGTATACGTGTGTCAGCAGAAGAAACACGCGGGACAAAGCCTCCGGAACTCGGCAGGTCTACTAGTCAAACTGATTAAAGACCCAGCTACCAGAGAGCGCGTGGTGAACGCCGACTTGGAAGCTGCCTTAAGAGCTAGCTTTCAGCGACGCCGCGAGGTTGCGGAACGGCAGGACCAGGAACAACTCGAACGCACTATGTTTCTGGAATACGAGCAATCCCGCATCGGCCTGGCGGAAAGAATGCTCGCGGAGATGCCTGAAGATAAGAAAACCCTGCTGCGCAAACTCAAAGCCGAAGCCATGCGCCAGCAGGAGCGGTTTCAGCGCATCTCGAAAGAAGCTCAGGAACGCGAGATCGACGCGGCTATCCTGCAGGATATTGCGCGCGAACAGGCCCCGCCCTACGAGAAATGGTATCTGCGGAAACAAGCGCAGCAGGCGGTGCTCGCGTTTGCTGACGCCGGCAGCACGGCTTTGGGCAGCATCGCCTGAAGCATTACTTCCCGCAGGCGGCCTGCAGAGATAGCACTGTGCCTATGTGCGGAAGTATCCAGAAATGGGGCAGATAGAGTATGATACAGGCATGTCCGAGCGGCTTGGAGTGAGGCTGCGATTGTTGCCGGACGGTCCGGTTCAGGATGCCGTCGAAATTGATCTCCGAAGCCGCTATCTCGAACTGGATTCAACGAGCTGCGACTTCGCCATAGGTTCGCTACTCGAGATCGAGCGCGGGTCAACGTTGTATCTTGGTGAGCTGCAACAGAAGACCGAGCGGACCGCCGTTGTGCGGATCGAACATTCCCTGGATCGAACCAAGCTACAAGCGATTCAGGACATTTGGGGCTAAGTCCGTTCCCGGTTATGCGTGAACTCCTCTGGATGACAGGCAAGGCGTTCGCCATCGCAGTGATCCTCACCCCCATCATTCGCGATGTCTCCCGGTCTTTCAATGCCGTTGACCGCCCGGGGAAACGCAAGGTGCATGCCTACCCCATGCCGCGGGTCGGCGGAATCGCGATCGCGCTGGCGTATGCGATTGCCATACTGACGTCTTCCAGTTCCAACCCGCTCCTGGAGGGCGCACTCGCGACGGCCTGGAAGTTAATTCCCGGCGCAGCCCTGGTCTTTGTGGTTGGCCTGGTGGATGATTTCCATCCCCTGAAGCCGGTGGTCAAGCTTCTCGGCCTGGTTGCGGCGGCATCCCTGGTATTCTTCAGCGGGGTGCATGTGGGAGGCGTGGCCAAGGCGGATCTGAGTGTGTGGCTCGACTTTCCGTTGACGGTCTTCTGGCTGCTGCTTACCAGCAACGCCTTGAACCTGATCGATGGTCTCGACGGGCTCTGCGCGGGCATGGGCCTGGTGGCCACGCTGGCGCTGTTTGTGGCGGCGCTCTTGCACGGCCACCAGGCGTTAGCCTACGTGATCCTCCCGCTGGCTGGCGCGCTGATCGGCTTCCTGTGTTACAACGTGAACCCCGCGACGGTGTTTTTGGGGGATTCGGGCGCTTTGCTGATCGGGTTTCTATTGGGCTGCTACGGCATGATTTGGACCGAGAAAGCTTCGGCCCTCCTCAGCATGCTCGTACCCCTTCTGGCGCTGTCGATTCCCCTGTTGGATGTCTCCCTCTCCGTGTTGCGGCGATTCTTGCGCCGCCAGCCTATTTTCGCCGCGGACCGAAGCCATATCCACCACCGTCTGCTGGAACGCGGCTTGTCGCCGCGCAAAGCCGTGCTGGTCTTGTGTCTGTTCGCAGCCCTGGCCGCGACCCTTGCGTTGCTCGGCACCTCTTTCCTCGGCGGCAAATACCAGGGCTTTGTCATTCTGCTGTTCTGCCTGGCCGCCTGGGTGGGCATTCAGCAATTGCATTATTCCGAATTCGACATCGCCGGACGGCTCCTGTTTCGCGGTGAATTCCAGCGCACGGTGCGCAGCCGGCTGAGAATGGAGTCGCTCGCGGCCGCCCTCGAGCGGGCGTCCACACCGGAAAAATGGTGGGAAGCGCTGGTACAAGGGGTGGCCGCCCTGGACCTGGCGGCAATTCGCTGGACCGCGTGCGGAACCGTGCGCGAACAGCGCAAGCCAGGCGCTGGCGGCGTCTGGTCGTTTTGCGTGCGCATCTCGCCGGACAACAGCGTGGAATTCGAAGGATGCCTGGACAATGATGCCGCCGCCTTCGATTGCATAGCTCTCGCCCAGACGATTACCCGGACGCTTCCCGCCGAAAAAGGCCGCGAGCCTAGCGCCGTGCCGGAGAGCCCCGTTCTGCGATGAACAGCTTCGCTGCGGCGAGATCCTCCCGAACGATTGTCTGGCTGAACGTCCCGATCGCGGCCGCCAGTTTTGCGCTTGCGGTTTGGGTGTATTGGGGCCATGCAGAAGGGAACTACTTCTTTTCGTGGTCCTGGGAACGGCTCGGTGAAGTGGCGGTAAGCGCCGCCATCACCTGGCTCGCATCGGGGCTTGGCGGCGATGCGCGAGGCATTCTCTTGCGCCTTACGATCGACCGCTTCTGCACGACCGTCGGTTTGAATTTTGTACTGCAATCCGGCCTGGCGTACCTGTTCGGAATTCGGCCCACGCCATGGCCGGCCGTGGTGGCCGGCTGCACCTTGACCGTGATCCTGCAAGCCCAGTTGCAGCGATTTTTCCAAATACGGGCCTGCGTTCCGCCCGTACTTCTGGTAGGCGACAATCTGGTTAGCGACGCGCTCTTACCGAGCCTGGGACAGAGTGAAACGCTGCGGCACGAACCGGCAGACCGCTCCCATGCTCTCCCAACACCGGGAGACGCAGGGCAACTCAAGCAAACCGCTGCTTCCGCCGGCGTCCGTTCGATCGTGGTGACGGATCCGCTCTGGCTGCGGCAAGTTCACCCACGGGATCTGCTCGACCTGCGTTATGCCGGAATCGCCGTGCAGGATGGCGCCGTGGTGTTTGAGAACCTCCTGCACCGCGTCTGCTGGGAGTGCTCGTTACCCCTGGATTTGCTCACTTCCGCGGCGCTCCGTGTCAATCGCGCGGCGATTGTTTTCGAAGCAGTTTATACCAACGTGGTCGGATTGGGACTTCTGCTTGCAGCTTCGCCGCTGCTGATTGTGCTGGGCGCCGCGTGCGCCCTGGCCACCCACGCTTCGCCCTTCGAGACGCAGGTGTGCCTCGGATTTCAACGCATGCCGTTTCGTCTGCGACGGTTCCGTACGCGCCGCGCGAACGGGGAACGGCCGGCGTTCGGCAAGCTTGTCGAAAAGCTACATTTGGTCAACCTGCCTCGATTGATCAACGTGGTGCGCGGAGAAATGTCGTTGTTCGGCCCGCCGCCGGTTCGCGAGGCGTACGCCCAGCGTCTGGGTCAACTTCTGTTCGCTTATGTGCATCGGTTTGCGGTGAAGCCCGGATTGATGGGATGGTCGCAATGCAATCTGCGGGACAATGCGCCAGACGAGATACTGCGGCTGGAATACGACCTGTACTACATCCGGGAGCAAAGCCCATCGCTCGATCTGGATATCCTGATCCGCACGGCGTTTCGAATGCCGGCATCCCGCCGCCGCCCCGTGACGGACAGTTCCCGCTGAGCGGCCGTACGCCGCGGATCCCTACAGCGCTCCGCGATTTACCAGATGCGGAGCGGGACTTCCCCCGGAGCGAACCCGAGACCGATTCGCGCCATATACACCGGCCGGTTGTACTTGGTGAAATCCGGGCTGCTATAGCGGGTGGCGTAGAGACTCGCGACGAAGTGGGTCGCGTGGGCCAGTTGCCGGGTTACGGTGAGTCCGCCCGAGAGGGTGTTGTAGCGCCCGACGAGGTTGCCGAACGAACTCCCCCAGTTCTGCGATACGTTGGTCCCGAAACTCCAGCGGCGCAGTCCGGTGTACGTGTATCCGGCGTTGGCATACGTGTTGAGCGAGGTCAGAAAGAAACCGTTGCCCGGCGTGGTGGTGCGTTCACCGGAAACGTAGGCCACGCCGCGAGAGAACGTCCGGGAAATGCGGATGTTCGCCGCCGGGCTGTAACGGATGCTGTATACCACCACATTGCCGTACCCGACCCCCAGGAGCGCCTGGATTGCGGGATCCAAGGGCACCGTTCTGACGAACGTGCTCTCGGTGCGCGATGCTCCCGCGTATGCGCTCAACTCCCACCAGCGGCTCAGCCGATTGGCATAGGTCAGCGCGGGCATGTGTACGTCCGCACCGCTGAACACGCCGATATAGTCGTAGTGCGTATATGCGTACATCGCACCGATCGTGGAGTGGCGCGTGAGACGATATTGCACGTCGCCGCGAGCCGAGGCGCCGGTGACTCCGTAGAGGGCGCTGGAGCGGCGTCGAACCAGGGACCCCTGGCCGCCGAAGGAAAATGAAAGCCGGGTGCTTTTCTGATAGATGAGGTTCGCGCCAGTCGAAAAATAGATCGTCCGGTCGTCGTAGAAATCCGTGGTTGGGACGTAGTTCGTGGATGGATCGAACTGGACCGTTTGCGGGAGGCCGAACAGGCCGGATGTGCCGGAGAACATGCCGGCCGATTCCTGCAGAGTAAGGCTGATGTGCTTCGTGAAATGATGGCTGAGGCTCAGCATCAGGGTCTGGTTCGAGGAGTCGTAATAGGTCTGTTGCGCGTAATGCCGGTAGGTGCCGCGATAGTCCAAACCGAGAACGGTGTGTTTCCAACTATGCACTCCGCTGATCCCAGCCGTGAGCTCCGCGCCATAGCTGTGATCGTTGGCGATATCTCCCTGTTGGTTGGCGGTAACCCCGGTCAGGCCGGTGTCGTAAACGCCCGATGCCTCCAGATAGGGCCGGAAATCGATTTGCGGGGCCGTCATGGCCGCGGGAGCCTCGCCGCGCGACAGAATCGCCGGACCGGCATACTGGGCAAAGACGGGAATCGTCCCTGCAAATAACACTAACGTCTTTGAAAATCTCAAATTCCGGCGCCTCCTTGGAACCCACGCGGCAGCAGTAGCCCTCAATCAAAGTCTGACCCTGCCTTCCGCGATGTGTCAAGCTTCGGCAATACCTGGGAGCTACTATCCTGTTACACAACTTTAGTCGGCTGTCGGCTCACGGTTAGGGGCGTGCGCTTGGAGGCCGCCAGGCAAGACTCATCTCCGAGATCTTCCGAAACGCAAAGCGACGGCCGGTGGAAGAATGAAAGAATCAACAGTACGCATGTCGGGCGCTGTGCTTCTCGGGCGGACCTCCGCCGAGCCGCGCGGCGGCCAGCAGAGCGGCCCAGCAAAGGAGCAACGACAGCATGCGCGGTTTTGCTAGCGAAAGAGACGTTCCTGGTAGCGCCGCCACCGCCTGTCAGACGGTCAAACAGCTGCGCGCGCTCGCAGTGTTGCTGTCCATCGCGCTGCTTCACGCCCAATCGGGCGAAAACATCCTGCTGGTGGCGAACCGTCGCGATGCCGTATCCCGGCAGATCGCCGAATATTACCGCCAGAAACGCTCCGTTCCGTTGCACAACGTCTGCTGGCTCGATACCACGACCGAAGAGACCATCGACTGGAGTACCTATGTCGGGCAGATCGAGACGCCGGTGGCGAGATGCTTACAGTCGGCCGGGATCGAGGAGAAGGTGCTGTATATCGTCACCACCAGCGGCGTGCCGCTGCGCATCGACGGCGCGGGCGGGGATTTGCAAACGTCGGAACATTCCTCGGTCGATTCCGATCTTGCCCTGCTGTACGCCAAACGGCACGGATTTGCGTTCCACCGAGCCGGCGGCATCCCCAATCCGTTCTTCGGTAAACGCGACGCGCCGTTTCGGCGCCCGGATTTCCCCATCTACCTGGTAACCCGTCTGGCGGGCTACGATTTCGCGGACGTCAAGGGCATGATCGACCGTTCGTTGGCGGCGCGCGATCGGGGCAAATTCGTGATCGATCTGAATTCCGGCGGCGACAACCAGGGGAACAATTGGTTGCGGGCCGCAGCCCTGCTGCTGCCGCGCGACCGGTTGGTCCTTGAGGAAACCACCGCGGTGCTGTACGATCAACGCGACGTCATAGGCTATGCGTCCTGGGGGTCGAATGACGACCACCGTACGCGCCGCCTGCTGGGATTTCAATGGCTGCCCGGCGCCATCGCCACCGAGTTCGTATCCACCAACGCCCGCACCATGACGCGCCCGCCGGACAACTGGAACCTGACTACCTATGAAGACCGCGAGCACTGGTTCGCCGGCTCTCCCCAGAGCCTGAGCGCGGACTTTCTTCACGAAGGCGCCACCGGCGCTTCCGGCAACGTATTCGAACCGTTCCTGAGCGGATGCGTGCGGCCGGAGTACCTGCTGCCCGCATACGCGCAAGGCCGCAACCTGGCGGAAAGCTACTACCTAGCCATGCCCTTTTTAAGCTGGCAGGGAGTGGTTCTGGGCGATCCGTTGTGCTCGCTGAAGAAGCGGTAACGCACACGGCGCCAGAGCCGCGGCGCGAATTCGCATACTCTAGGAATGTGAAGTACCTCCTCGTTGCGGGCGCCCGTCCCAACTTCATGAAGATCGCCCCGATCTACAGAGCGTTTTCAGCGAACCGCCGGGGCCAGCAACTGCTGCTGGTCCACACCGGCCAGCATTACAGCCGGAACATGTCGGACGACTTCTTCCGCGATCTCGGCATTCCCCAGCCCGACATCAACCTGGAGGTCGGCTCCGGCTCCCATGCCGAGCAGACCGCTCGCATCATGATGGCTTTCGAACCGGTCTGCCTGGAACACCGTCCGGACTGGGTGGTGGTGGTCGGCGACGTGAATTCCACGCTGGCGTGCGCTCTCACCGCCAAGAAGCTCGGCATCCGCGTGGCGCATGTGGAAGCGGGCCTGCGCTCGCGCGACATGTCGATGCCTGAGGAGATCAACCGGCTCTGCACGGACGCGATCTCGGACCTGTTATTCACCACCGATGTCCTGGCCGGCGCCAATCTGCGGAACGAGGGAGTGGCCGAAGCGAAAATCCGCTTCGTCGGCAACACCATGATCGACACCCTGCGGCAGCAGATCGACCGCGCCCGCGCACTGCCGGTGCCTGACGGACTGGCGGCCGGGGGTTATGCCATCCTCACCTTGCATCGCCCCTCCAACGTGGATTCCGCCGAGTGCTTCGCCCCCATCCTCGGCGCCATCAACCGGATTGCGGACTGCCTCCCGGTGGTCTTTCCTGTCCATCCCCGTACGGCGGCCCGCTTGAGCGGCGCTCAACTCCACCCCCGCCTGCGCATCGTCGAGCCGATGAGCTATCTGCCCTTTCTGAATCTGGTCGCCAACGCGCGCATGGTGCTCACCGACAGCGGCGGCATCCAGGAAGAAACCACCGTGTTGGGTGTTCCCTGTCTCACCATGCGGCCCAACACGGAACGCCCGATCACCTGCGAGATCGGGACCAACATCGTGGTCGGCTCCGACCCCGAGCGCATCCTGCACGAGGCCAGTGAGATTCTCAACGGCCGCGCCCGCCCCGGCGCGATCCCGGAAAAGTGGGACGGCCACGCCGCGGAGCGAATCGTGGGTATTCTGCTGAATCAGGCCGAAGGCGACGCCGGAGAGTCGGCTTAAGCCAGCGAGGCCAGCACGATCTCGACGGCTTCCGCCAGGCTGCGCGCGGTGTGTTCCGGGCGGCAATTCTGCTCCGCGCCATAGCCGGTGAGCACCAGGATCGCGGCGGTTCCGGCGCGGTGGCCGCACTCGATGTCGTCAGCTTTGTCGCCGATGAAGAACGATCGCGAGAGGTCGATCCCCCAATCCGCGGCGGCTTCCAGCACCATGCCGGGCTCGGGCTTGCGCCGCCGGGAAGGCGTGCCGGGCACGTCGGGGCAGAAATATGTGGCATCGATCAAGCCCGGGCCGGCCTGGCGAAGGAACTCAGCCTCGACCGCCCGATATTCGGCCTCCGTAAAGTATCCCCGGCCGATACCGCTCTGATTGGTGATCACGATAACCAGGAAGCCAGCCCGGTTCAGTTTCCGAAGTGCCGCGGGGACTTCGGGAAAAACGCGCACGCGCGCGGGATCGGCGCAGTAGTGGACCTCTTCCATCAGGGTGCCGTCGCGATCGAGAAAAACCGCCCGCCGCCTGCCGCTCATGACGCGAGATTCGCCAGCAATTCGGCCTTAGAGACCGTGGCCGTACCCAGCTTGCCCACCACGATTCCACTGGCACGGTTCGCCAGGGCCGCCGCTTCCGGGGCGGTTGCGCCCGCGGCCAGACCCAGGGCAAAAACGCTGATCGCTGTGTCGCCGGCGCCGGAAACGTCGAACACGGATTTGGCGGTAGTGGGGATGTGATGCGGCGGCTCGCCCGGTTCGAGCAAGAGCATGCCCTGCTCGCCGAGCGTGATCAACAGGTGCTTGGGCCCCCAGCGGTCCAGCAAGCGCCGGCCCGCTTCGAGCAGCGCCGCATCGCGGGATACCGGCTCTACCGGTTCGGCCGCCGTCAGCCCGGCTGCCAGGAAGGCCTCGGCGCGGTTGGGCTTGATGGCCGTAACGCCGGTCCAGACCAACGACGTGTGCGGATGCGGATCCACGGCGAGAACGGCGCCCGCCAGGCGCGCTTTCCGGGCGATGAAATCCGCCAGGGGCTGGGTCAGAAACCCTTTCCCATAGTCGGCCACGATGACGGCATCGATTCCGTCCATGGTTCGATCCAGGTACGCGATGGCGCTGTCGGTTTGCGCCGCCGTGAGGGGCGCCTTGCGTTCCCGATCCACCCGCACAACCTGCTGGTTGCGGGCGATGATCCGCGTCTTGACGGTGGTGGTGACGGCGGCGTCCTGCTGCACGCCGGCGATGTCGATGTCCGTGTCACGCAACAACGCCAGCAGGCGATCGCCGTACCGGTCGCACCCCGCGATCCCCGCGATGCGTGTGACTGACGTGAACTCGCGAATATTTCGCGCGACATTGGCCGCCCCGCCCGGATAATACGATTCGGCCGTCACCTGGACCACCGGGACGGGCGCTTCCGGAGAAATACGCGAGACCTTGCCCCAAACGAACTCGTCGAGCATGATGTCGCCGATCACCAACACACGCTGGCGGGCAAATTCTTCCACGATTCGGCTGAGCACGATAGCACATCATAGCGCGGTTGCGCCGCCAGCCCGCGCGGTCCGGCGCGGCGGAAGAGACCTATTTCATGATGCTATGATTGCTCTTCCGTGAATCCCGCAGGTGCGCCTTCCCGGGCATCGACGCCCATCCCCGAACGCGGCGGCAGGGACTGGCCTCCCGTCGTGATTGGGTGCGTTCATCAGACCGGGCTCAACCTGATGCGGGATTTTGTCCGCAAAGGCGTGCGCGCGATCGGCATCGATTACGATCGGGAGCACGAAGGCTTCCGCTCGATTTACGGTGAGTCACGTGTCTGTCCCAATCCCGACGAAGATCCCGGCGGATGGCTCGTCTTCATGCGGGCTCTGGCCGGTTCGCTGAACACCCGCCCCGTCTTCATTTCCGCGGCGGACGTTTTTGTATCGGCCCTGGGACGCCACGCCGCCGAACTGCGTGAGGCTTTCGTCTTTTCCGAAACCGCGGAGCTGCATGCCGATCTCGGCACGAAGGAACGGCAATACGAGCTGGCGGAACGCCACGGGTTTCCGTGTCCCCGCGCGGCCTACATCCACGGCGAGGCCGATCTCCGGACCTTCACCCAGATGGCGCGGTTCCCGTGCGTGCTGAAACCGCGTTATCAGCGGGAGTGGGAGGCGCTGCCCCAGGGCAACCCCTTGCGCGGGCTGAAGCTGATGTCCGCTGACACCGCGGAGCAACTCGCGGAGCATTACCGCCACGCCCTGCCGCACCAACCGGACGCGATTGTGCAGGAGTTCATCCCCGGCCCGGATGACGCCAAGTATTGCTACCTGTCCGTTTATGCCGGCGATGGTTCGCGGATCGGAAGCTGCGTGGTGCGCGAGTTCCGGGCATTCCCGGTTTCGTTCGGCTCGGCCAGCGTAGTCGCGCCGGTGGTCGATTCCGAAATCGAAGATGTCTGCGACCGTTTCCTGCGCGCCCTGCACTACGCCGGGATTTGCGAGATCGAGGTGAAGCGCGATGCCCGGGACGGCAGCGTTAAGCTGATTGAGGTGAACCCAAGATTCAGCGGGACGGGCGATTCGGCCATCTACGCCGGCGTGGATGTGGGCTGGCTCCACTATCTCGACTTGATAGGCTACAAGCTGTCCCCCGTCAAAGCCACCCGGCTGAACTTTCGTCATATCACGTTCCGGCGGGATTTCCCGGCGATCCCGCCTTCGCTCGCAGCCGGGCTGGTGTCGTGGCGAGAAGTCTTCCGCTCGTACCGTCCACCGCTTGAATTCTTCGATTTCGATTTGCGGGACTGGCGCGTAACCGCCGCCACCATGAAAAGCGCATGCCGCGCACTGGTGGGCGGGATGTTGCGCGCCTGGAAAAAGAGGGCCTGACGGCAAATGGGCGCACGCCTTGACAAGTTCAGAGAGCTCAACGGCCTGGCCGGCCGCTTGCGGCTCACGCCGGCCAACCGGTGCAGGCTTCTGGCCGCCAACTATCTGGAGAGGATTCAAACACGGGTCCCCTTCCTGCCACTGGTGCGCCTGAAGCTCTCGTTTCAGGTCGAGGGCCGGCCGGTCTCGTTGTCACTGCGCTCGAACGGTGTGGACTGCAGGTTGCTGAGCGGCGTTTTCGATCTCCGTGAATACCAGGTCTCCGGTGCACATCCCAGACGGATACTCGATCTGGGAGGGAACATTGGCGTGGCCAGCGTGTTCTTCCACGCGGTGCATCCCGAAGCCGAGATTGTGGCGGTAGAAGCGCTCCCCGCCAATCAGACGC
>Ga0335071_10007771_pt1 | contig 11029 bp, 10 predicted proteins | sample Lox_Sample_15_FD_206724 | JGI IMG/M metagenome (GOLD analysis project Ga0335071, IMG submission 206724) | Soil microbial communities from Loxahatchee National Wildlife Refuge, Florida, United States - Lox_Sample_1.5 | ecosystem: Environmental > Terrestrial > Soil > Wetlands | place: USA...
TGCCATCGAGGTGCTCAAGGATCAGCTCCGCAGCCACAAGATCCAGTACACCGATATCGTCCAGCCAGATCCGCAGAACAATCCTGATCACATTACCCTGAAGGGCGTTTCTTCGGATGCGCGTAGCGATCTGCGCCAAATAGTGCAGGATCGGCTCCCGGAATACGATCTCAACAGCGGAGCCGAGAATTCGTGGACTTTGGCGATGAAGCCCTCCAATCTCGCGGAGCTCAAGAATCGTGCGGTCACGCAGGCCATTGAGACGATCCGCAATCGTATCGACGCGCTTGGAGTCAGCGAGCCGACGATCCAGGAACATGGGCTAGGCCAGTACCAGATCCTTGTGCAACTTCCGGGTGTCGACGATCCGGGCCGCGTGAAAGAGATCATGCAGAACACCGCCATGCTTGAGATCAAGCAGGTGATCGGCGGGCCGTTTCCGAGCCAGGCGGCAGCATTGCAGGCAAATAATGGGCTTATACCCGCGGACCAGTTGCTGGTGCAGGGAAATACGCTCGGCGGGCGCGCCGAAGGCGAGCAGTGGTTCCTGGTGTCGCGCGTTTCGGCCATCAGCGGTAAAGACTTGCGTCATGCTGATCCCACCACAGATCAGAATGGCCAGCCTGACGTGAACTTCCAACTGACCAGCGAGGGCGGCCAGCGCTTCTTCAGCTTCACCTCCGCTCACGTGAAAGACAGCCTTGGTGTCGTGCTGGATGGCAAGGTTCGCGAAGTGGCGACAATCGACGAGCCGATCCGGGACCAGGTTCAGATCCGCGGCCACATGGATGCGCAGGCAGCGAAGGATCTGGCAATGATTCTGAATTCTGGTGCACTGCCGGCAAGCATTTCGTACCTGAACGAAGAAGTAGTCGGTGCGTCGCTGGGAGCTGATTCCATCCGCGCGGGCGTTCGTGCTGCAATCATTGGCATGGTGGCCGTGTTGGTCTTCATGCTGATCTATTACCGCGGCGCCGGTGTCAATGCAGATGTGGCATTGATCATGAACCTGATCATTCTGCTGGGATTCCTGGGATGGTCAACGATTGCGGGAGTCAATGTTGCCCTCACCTTGCCTGGCATAGCAGGAGTGATTCTGACCGTCGGTATGGGTGTCGACTCAAACGTGCTGATCTTTGAGCGCATTCGTGAGGAGTTGCGAAACGGCAAGACGCCCCCCTCGGCGGTAGATCAGGGATTCAGTCATGCCTGGATCACGATTGTCGATACGCACGTGACCACGATTGTCTCGGCGGCGATCTTGTTCATCTTCGGTACGGGGCCGGTGAAGGGTTTCGCAACGACTTTGACCTTTGGTCTGCTCGCCAATCTGTTCACGGCAGTCTTCGTTTCCCGCGTGATTTTTGATTGGGTTCTTAGCCGCAAACAGCGCGGAGATGCGCTGAGCATTTAATGGATTGAGTCATTGAGTGATCGGGCCATTGAGCGATTGAAGAGCAGATCTAATCGCTCAATTATGAAATCGCCCAATCGCTCAATTTGAGATAAGGGGCATCAACCGGTGGAGTTCTTTCATAGCGTAAACATCGATTTTCTTGGGAAGAAGTGGTATTTTCTCGCGTTTTCGCTGATCTTTAGCGTGGCCGGCGTGCTTTCCATGCTGTTCTGGCACGGTATCCCATGGGGTGTTGATTTCCGTGGTGGCACGCTGGTGTACGTGCGGTTCTCGCATACGCCGGATCTGAACTTGGTGCGCTCAGACATGGATCGTGCTGGGTTGAAAGATCCAAAGATTCAGAGCTATGGCGTCGCCTCGAATAACGAGGTTTTGATCGACCTGGGTCTCAGCGAGACCAGTGAGCAGTCTCTTGAACAAGGCAAGAACAAGATCATCAGCGCACTCGAAAAGAATGTTCCGGCTGGCAAACAGGACCTGAACAATGCGGCTGTGCTGACTATCAAGAGCTATCTCATGGATAAAGACCCGATGCACCTGGGCACGGATGCCGACCCGAAGTACGGAGCCCAGGCGCAAGCAATCGCCGATTTTCGGGATAAAGTGCGGGGAGGCGTCCTTAGCTCATTGGATCAGCTCAAAGGCGCCCCCGGCGTTGATCCGGCTGCTGCGGCTTCCATTTCAGACGGTTTCTATACCTCGGATTTCCATGTCCAAAACGTGGCAATCGTCGGTCCTCAGGTTGGCAGCCAATTGCGGACCCAGGCTGGGCTGGCCACTCTCTATTCTTTACTCGGAATGTTGGTTTATCTTGGCTTCCGGTTCGAGTGGATTTATGGCGTCGCTGCTGTAGTCACTGTATTCCACGATACGTTGATCACAGTAGGCGCATTCTCCCTCACCAAGACCGACATCTCCTTGACGGTCATCGCCGCCATTCTCACCCTGATTGGTTACTCTAATAACGACACGATCGTGGTATTTGACCGCATCCGCGAAAACATTAAACTCATGCGGCGGGAGAAGCTGTCGGACATCGTTAACCGCAGTATTAATCAGACTCTTAGCAGAACCATCTTGACAGCGGGCTTAACCTTCCTTACTGTACTTGCTCTCTTCTTGTTTGGCGGCGAGGTGCTGCGTGGATTCAGCCTTGCGCTGGTAATTGGCATCTTAATCGGAACGTATTCTTCGATTGCCATTGCCGCCCCGATCCTGGTTGCGTATCAGGATTGGCGAATCGAGAAGGGCAAGCGACCGGTCGGTATGCCAGTAGGCAAACAGGTCAGCAAAGTTAGGTAAGAAACCCGATAGAAATCACGGAATCATTCGTTTACGCCTTCTTAAATGCGCGTTAGAAGGTTTGCTTCGGCGCCACGTCGGATCCAAAGGACCCCTTGGCGCGCAATGAGATTCTGGGAGCAAAGGAGAAGTAGTCGGTGTCTAAGTATCCGTAGGGGTCTGAACGTTTGGGGAGAATCACATGTTTGAAGATAGCCTTATCGAGTCAGGCGGCAAGCTGAAGACGAAGCGAGGATGGACGTCGATAGTCTCGTTCCTCCTGCAGTTCATGATCATCGGAGTCATGGTGCTGATTCCATTGATCTTCACAGAAGCTCTTCCGAAGACAGTTACTCTTGGATTTTTGGTAGCACCTCCTCCGCCACCGCCCCCTCCACCACCGGCTGCAGCTCCGGTGAAAGTCGTAAAAGTCATCCAGACAGACATCGTCAATGGTCAGCTGCGTACACCCACCAAGATTCCACAAAAGGTGCAGATGATTAAGGAAGAGGAGGCGCCACCGCCGGTTATGGCTTCGGCGGGAGTAGTAGGTGGCGTCCCTGGTGGCGTCCCTGGCGGGTCGATGGGTGGCGTTATCGGTAGCGTGTTGAGTTCGACTCCGGTTGCCGTTCCCAAGATTGCGACTCCGCAACGTGTCCGCGTTTCAGCCGGTGTTACGGCCGGTCTTTTGGTGAAGCGCGTTCAGCCGACGTATCCGCCGCTCGCGCGCCAAGCCCGTATTCAGGGAACGGTCGTTCTGCAGGCTCAGATCAGCAAGACTGGGGATATCGAAAACTTGCAGTTGATCAGCGGCCACCCAATGCTTGCACCAGCAGCGATCGAAGCAGTGAAGCAGTGGAAGTACCGGCCTTACCTGCTCAATGGCGAGCCAGTCGAGGTTGAGACGCAGGTACAGGTGAACTTCACGCTGGCCGGAGGCTAGAACCATGTGCACGGCCGCCCTCGGCCGTGCCAGCGAGCCTCGGCTCGCGAGGGGAGTTGCGGACCCGGACAGCCGAGGGCGGCTGTCCCATGTTGGACGAGCAGTGCCCTCCCCGTCCTACCTCGAGGGGTGACAGGAAGGTAGCTTTACAACTGCCGAACCTCGCCCAGCATCTGCACACTGCGAATTTTATTTGTACGGCTTGAGCCGTGCATTCGCTGGCATCGCGAATTCCAGCCAGCGGTTAGCACGAGAATACGCATCAAAGGTTCCTAGTTACGAAGCAGTAAAGAGTTCCGAGGAGGAAAAGCAACTCATGTTCGCACTTCACGTAGCAGGCGTTCTCAATCACGTACCTGCCGCAGCCACCTGGATCGTCCAGGAAGGCGGCGGTGCCATGGCGACCGACCCGTTGGGTTTGTGGAAAGCAATGGGATGGGTTGCCCGAACGGTGGTCATCATCCTGTTCATCATGTCTGGTTGGTCTATCGGTGTGATGATCGACCGCTGGCTGGCGTATAGCGCAGCTCGCAAGCAATCTCGCGCCTTCGCCCCAGCCGTAGCTGGAGCGCTGCGCGATGGCCGGATCGATGAAGCCATCAAGGTAGCCGAGCGCAACAAAAAGAGTCACCTGGCCAAGGTTGTCACCGCTGGGTTGATGGAGTTCAAGGCCCACCAGGATAGCCCCGGTGCCATCCCTGGAGAGACGATTGAAGCTTCCAAGCGCGCTTTGGAGCGTACAGAAGCGATCGTCCACGCCGAGTTGAAACGCGGACTGGGCGGCTTGGCCACAATCGGCTCAACCGCACCCTTCGTCGGCTTGTTCGGGACCGTGATGGGCATTCTGAACGCCTTCATCGGCATCAACAACTCGAAGGCTACCGGTTTGGCTGCCGTCGCTGGTGGTATCGCGGAAGCCCTTGTAACGACCGCCATCGGACTGCTCGTCGCTATCCCGGCCGTTATGATGTTCAACTACCTGACTGGCCGCGTGGAAGCATTCGACGTCGAGATGGACAACTCGTCCTCTGAATTGATCGACTACTTCCTCAAGAAGCGCGGCGACGTCAGGCGGTAACGCCCGCCAGTAAAGCCGCGGGTCTGGTTTCGCACTGAGTTGCTTGTCCGGCGCTGGAGCATTCCGGCGCCGGCCTTCTCAACCCCAAGCGATAGCACCATGCGGCTGTGGAAGGACGGGAGATTAACCTATGGCATTAGCGAAAAGAGACGAAGGATCGAAGGTCAGTTCAGAGATCAACGTTACCCCCATGGTGGACGTGATGCTGGTTCTGCTGATCATTTTCATGGTGGTCACGCCCATGTTGCAGAAAGGCATCAGCGTGGACATGGCCAAGGTAAATAACCCGGAGCAAATGCCCGACGCGGATAAGGAAGATGCGCTTTTGGTCTCGATCACGCGTAACGGCGAGGTTTTCTTCGGCAGCGAGAAGATTTCGGTCGACAACTTGACGGGAAAAGTAAAGGATCGCCTTGTAAACAGGCCGGACAAGCGCGTCTATGTGAAGGCTGACATGCGCGCCCGATTCGGCAGCGTGGTGCAGGTGGTCGATTCTGTACGCGCCGCCGGTGTGGACGATCTTGGTCTGCTGACTGATCAAAGGAAAACATCTCCAACCACCCCACCGCCGGCTGGGGCAACAGGCCAAGGCCAGGCAGGGCAATAGAGGAGAGCTACTATGGGAATGAATGTTGGCACGCATGGTGGGCAGAGCGCGAACATCAACGTTACGCCACTCATCGACGTGCTTCTTGTGCTGTTGATCATCTTCATGGTGATCTCACCAGTGACACCGAAAGGGCTGGATGCGCTCGTTCCACAACCGCCTCCGCCCAATGCGCCCAAGAACAACACGCCTGACCGGACGATTGTCGTCCAGTTGATTGACCGTGGCGCAGGGCAGGACCCCGGCGTCAAGATCAACAACGAAGACGCAACTTGGGACAATCTCCAAGGTCGGCTCACCGATATTTACAAGCAACGCGCGGAAAAGGTGATGTTCGTGAAGGGAGACGATGCAATTCCTTTCGTCAACGTCGCCAACGTGATCGACATTGCTCACGCTTCGGGTGTGGACAAGGTTGGTCTGATTACCGCGAAAATCGAAGCGGGCGGCTAGACCGTCCACCCAGTACGGCCTGGAGTTGTGCAATTCTTCACTCGGCCCGCGACACGGAAGCGTCCCGCTTCCGTGTTTGCCAGGTCGGCTTGTCAAACTGTCGTCTCTGGGCCTAGGATGCTGTGGCGAGGGAGACTAATACCGCAATGAATAAAACTCTTAGACTGCTGACGCTGGCGGCAGTAGCGCTGGCGCTTTTCTCCTCTCTGGGATGCGACAAGCTGAAGGCGCGCGACCAGCTTAACAAGGGCGTTAAGGCCTATAAAGACAATCATTACGAGCAGGCAATCGATCATTTCCAACAGGCTGTGCAGCTGGATCCCGCTCTAATCAACGCTCGTATGTATTTGGCGACTGCCTTTGTTTCGCAATATATTCCGGGCGTCGATTCCCCGGACAATCTGCGAACCGCGCAGCAGGCGATAGACGAATACACAAAGGTGATCGACATGAATCCGTCGCGCGACCAGAAGGTTAATAGCGCGAAGGGCATTGCTTACCTTTACCTGAACGAGAAGAAGTGGGATGACGCCAAGAAGTATTACCGTATGGCTTCAGACCTCGATCCCAACGATCCCGAGCCCTACTATTCTGTCGGCGTCATCGACTGGACGGCCTGCTACCAGCCTCGGATGGAAGAGCGCGCCAAGTTAGGCATGAAGCCCGAAGAACATCTGAGCGCGAAGAACAAGGATCAGAAAAAAGCCTGTGCCGAGCTCAAAACCAAAAACAACGCCGCAATTCAGGAAGGTATTGACAGCCTGAACAAAGCGATCCAGCTTCGTCCCGACTACGATGACGCAATGGCCTACATGAATCTCATGTACCGCGAGCGCGCCGACGTGGAGTGCGAAGATGAAGCTGCCCGGGCGGAGGACTTGAAAACCGCCGATCATTGGGTGGATGAAACCCTCCGCGTAAAGAAAGCCAAAGCTGAAAAGGCGGCACAGAGCCAGGGTGGCGGCATCACCATGGACCAAAGCAAGTAATCTCAGCCTCGCGAAGTATCAAGCCCTCCGCTTCGGTGGAGGGCTTCTTTATTGCGCATAAGGTGAGCTGGCTAGCGCTTGCTGTACAGGCGCACTTCCACCTTTGCGAATTGCCAGGCCTGCATATGGGGAAACATCTGCGGTAGCGTCTGCGTCAGCATCACCGTCGTAGGATCGGGCTTCTCCTGCGTCCCATTGTTCATCAGCATGACCCAAACATTGGAGTAGTGTTGCAGTTCCTCCCGAAGGAATTCCGCGCGGGGCTTGCCAGTGAAGTCCCGGTAATCGAGTCCTGGACCATGGTGGGGAAATGCGATTTCCGGCCCAAAGTGTTCTTCGAAACTTGGGCCCCCAGTGTTCTTTCCTGATCGCAATGAGCGCACGTACTCATAGGGAATTCGTGTCTCTGCAATGTGAAACACGACCGCATCCTCAGGGTGAGAATGATCAAGGATGAATCCCGACGCGGCGATTGATCCATCGCGCTCGTTGTCAAAGTCATGAGAGTAAACCACTGGTGCTGACTTCGCGGAAATTAGCAAGAGGGCCGCTGCCAAGGCGCCGCTCAGCCATAACGGGCGGATACGTCCGATTCCTGCCGCCGTGAGAGTGACGAGCGCTGGAATGCAAAAGATCATGTAGCGTGGCAAGAAAACCGGTCGCGCGAATGAAAGCAGCACGGTGAGCACGATCGGGAAGAGCATCCAGATTGACAGGAATTGAACTCGCCAGGAATCCCAGGAGCGTCGTCGCTTGAACAGATTTTTGCCGATCGCGAACAGTACAATAGCGCATCCCGTGACATAGAGGATTGGCCATCCATTTGTGATATCTCCGAGGAATCGCAACAAATCGCCAGCCCCAGGACGCTTGATCCATTTGATTGGTCCTGCTCCCGTTTTCGCCACGAATATCAGAACAGGTGCGGCGCCCGCAGCGATAACTCTCCAACTTTTGCGTATTTCTCGGACGTTCAGAGACCAGGATTCTTCTCCCGCACGAGATTCTTCCGAACTCGTAATCGTATCCCCAACGCACAGCATTGAAAGCCATTGCGCAGTGATCAACAGAAGGGCATAGAAATGCGCATAGATCGCCAGTATAGAAGTGAGCAGGTAGGCCAGCCGATTCGTTCGCGTGGGGCGTTTGAGAAATGCAATCAGAAACGCGGATGAAAGCGTTCCCAGCAGTGCAAGAAGAGCATAGCTTCGCGCTTCCTGCGCGTAACGAATGTGATAAGCATTGAAAGTGAGTAAGCCGGCGCCGATCAAGCCTGTGCGACGATCGTAGAGCAGACTTCCCAGCCAGTAAACGGCCGGGATCGTGGCTGCGGCGATTAAGGCAGAAAGGCTCCGGACCAAGAACGGGCTCTGCCCGAAATGCAACCATGCCCTCAGCAAAATGTAATACAACGACATGTTGGCTTCACGCCACCAAAGCAAGTGCAGGAAATTCGGCCACGTGACCCGAGCCATTTCTACGCTGAAGGCTTCATCGAACCAAAACGGCTTGCATGTCAGACAGAATAGCCGTAGACCAAGCGCAACGACCGAAAGGACAGTGACCGCTATCCAGCGCCAGATTCCGAGGGGCCCAGTTTTCGAGGAAGTGCTGGTTGCAACTGTGGAGGTGCTGGAGATTGGCATGCCCGGCGTAAACGCTCACCGATCATACTATGCGGAATGCACTCTTTCGGACCCGCTAACCGCGCAACCTCCAATTGCGCTCTATAGTCTCCAGTACAATATCCCGTTTGGCCTTGAGCGGAATTTCTGAAGCGCACACCATGTTCAAGAAAATTCTCATCGCGAACCGCGGAGAAATCGCAGTCCGGGTGATCCGCGCCTGCCATGAAATGGGGATCGCGGCGGTGACAGTCTATTCCGATGTGGATCGCGCCGCGTTGCACGTCCGCAAGTCGGACGAAGCGTATCCCATTGGCCCAGCACTGGCGAGCGAGTCCTACCTGAATATCGAGAAGATTCTCGACGTGGCAAAGCGTTCTGGCGCCGACGCAATCCACCCCGGTTACGGATTCCTTTCGGAGAATGCAAAATTTGCGCGAGCCTGTGCTGACGCTGGGGTCAAATTTATTGGCCCGACTGCGGCAGCAATGGATGCGATGGGCTCGAAGACTCGTGCCCGTCAGGCGATGGAGGAAGTGGGAGTTCCCACTGTGCCCGGGACGTCCCGCGGGCTGGACTCGATTGAGCAAGCAATGGAAGTGGCAGAGCGCATCGGATACCCGGTGATGCTTAAAGCTGCGGCCGGGGGCGGTGGAAAGGGCATGCGCCTTGTTCACGCGCCCGCTGATCTGAAGTCGGCCCTCGATGGCGCACGCAGCGAGGCAGAGCGAGCCTTTGGCGACGGAGAAGTCTACATCGAGAAAGCCATCATCAACCCGCGCCATATCGAGATTCAGGTGCTGGCCGACGAGCACAGCAACACGGTTTATCTCGGAGAGCGTGAGTGCTCCTTGCAGCGCCGCCACCAGAAAGTTGTTGAAGAGGCGCCGTCTCCAGCTGTCGATTCCGAGATGCGTAGAAAAATGGGTGAAGTGGCTGTTCGCGTGGCGCAGGCTGCTGGATATACGAATGCCGGTACCGTCGAGTTTCTTGTCGACCAGCAAAAGAACTTCTACTTTCTCGAGATGAACACGCGTCTGCAGGTAGAGCACCCTGTCACGGAATTGGTTACAGGATTGGACCTGGTTCATCTGCAGATTCGAATCGCCAACGGCGAGCCACTGCCCATTACCCAAAAAGATGTGACGATTCGCGGTCATGCTATTGAGTGCCGTATTTACGCCGAAGACCCGGACAACAACTACTTTCCGAGCCCCGGAAAAATCACGCTGCTGTTGTTGCCGTCCGGCCCTGGAATTCGGCGTGACAGCGGTATGTACGAAGGCTGGACCGTTCCGATGGACTACGACCCTCTACTCGCGAAGCTGATTGGCTACGGAACAGATCGTGAAATGGCGATTTCGCGCTTGAATCGAGCTCTAAACGAGTATTTCGTAGGCGGCATTAAGACGAACATTTCGCTGTTTCGCCGGATCCTGAATCATCCTGACTTCCACGCCGCGAAGATCGACACGGGATTTTTGGACCGCATGCTGAAGCAACAGAAGGATCCGAGTGCCAACCCGCAAGCCGATGCCGAGGCAACCGAAGTTGCTGTGATCGCCGCCGGAATGTTCACAGCCCTTGGCTCTGCCGCCGCGGGGCCTGGCGATCGCACTACGACAGATGGCGCACTACCAAAATCTGCGATCGAGTCTAACTGGAAGAAAGCGGCGCGCCGGGAAGCACTGCGATAACCCCGAAGGTGTAGTTTTGAAAACTGACAACCGGTTACTGAATACCGAGAACTATTGTTGATGACTTACGACGTCTCCATCGACGGCAAAACCTACCGGCTTGATCTGACTCAGATCGATGCCCGTTGGTCGTGCCGCCTTGACGGCCGCGAGATTGAAGTAGACGCGGTTCTCGCCAGGCCAAACGTTCTCTCGTTGCGCATCGGAAATAACGCGTATGAGGTCAAATGCGAGCGCGTTGGCGCTGATACGCATATTTGGGTGGGAAGCCGCCGCTTTGCTCCTGAGGTGCGCGACCCGCGTTCGCTACGCAGCCGTAGCCGTGCGATCGACGAACACGGTCCGCGAAGGTTGACAGCCCCCATGCCTGGCAAAGTTGTTACTGGCCCAGGGAAGTGCAGTCGAGGCTGGTGCCGGTATCCTCGTTGTAGAGGCGATGAAGATGCAGAACGAGGTCAAATCGCCAAAGAAAGGAACGATTCAGAAGATCCTGGTTACAGAAGGGGCAGCCGTGAATTCGGGAGATGTGCTGGCGATCGTGGAATGATTCGGCTCGAAGCTAGTTGGCCCGATCTCTACTTCTCCATTCCGTTGCTATCCAGCACTTTCTTTGCGTAGTAGTTCTCAACCTTCGCAGAATCCCGCAGAACTTCATAATAGGCAGCTTTCAACAGTTGTTCGCGGCGGTCGTGGAGTTGCGAACGGATAGCCTGTTGCACCCGGGGATCGGCAAGTTCACGCTGCCCTGCAGGCTCCTTCGCCACCAGCTTCACGATGCGGAATCCCATCGCCTGCTTTGTGGCGGGATTGATCACGCTGATAATCGAGCTGTACTGGCCCGGCTTCAGCTTGAGAACTGCGTCGCGCGTTGCGGGATCCGTTCCTCTCAGTCCAGACTCCTGCACTGTCCCCAAATCGCCACCATTGCCGGATGTCTCC
>Ga0335071_10007772_pt1 | contig 11028 bp, 9 predicted proteins | sample Lox_Sample_15_FD_206724 | JGI IMG/M metagenome (GOLD analysis project Ga0335071, IMG submission 206724) | Soil microbial communities from Loxahatchee National Wildlife Refuge, Florida, United States - Lox_Sample_1.5 | ecosystem: Environmental > Terrestrial > Soil > Wetlands | place: USA: Florida...
TGCGATGCTTATCCGCCCACCAACCCCACGGCAGCGCAATCCACAGTCCGAGGCTGCTAAGTTGGGCTCCAATCCCATCCCTCTCCTCCATTTAATTTTCACCGCCACTCGGCTGGATAGTCGGCTTTCCGTCGAAGTGACACCACTCCTTGGTGACGGGAACAGATCCTTAGTCTCGACGAACGAACAGGTTCTTGTTGGTGTCCGCAAGCCACTTGGGCGTATAGCGCGTTTTCCATCCAAGTACCGTACGCTCACTCTGCTTCTGACGATCAAGTCGGGACAAGCCTGAATGATCACCAGCGCTGATTGGCGGTTAGCCGAGAAGGAGTCTCCTCAGAAGGCGCGCCTTAACGCATTTCGCGACAAGACTGCCAGGCACGCCAGCGCGTGCACATGTCAGGGAGCCTTCGTGCTCAACGTTATTTTTTTCGGTGCCACATTTTCTTCTGTGCAGAGCGGATCGCAACTATGAAACACAAAGGACGGTGCCACTTCCCCGGGTAGGCACGCGTTCCCGACATCAGGCAACCGTCAAATCTCAAGTGTTTCCGGCAGTTAGCGTTTCGGTCTCGTTCGCTGGAACATCGAAATTAATGAGGTCGCGCTGGAAGCCGTGGGTGTTGTATGCGCTGTAGGCGATTCCAAGCGCCATCCAGATGACCCCAAGTAGCTTGGCATGCCAGCGGAGGTTCAGCCAAAGCAACAGACACACGACAAATCCAAGGAGGGGAGAAAGGGTTCTGGCTGCGTCGGGCGCCTCGCTGATCAGCACCCGTGCGCTAACAATTGTCATCCTGCCGGCCTACGGCAGCCTGGTGGTCAGCGTCGAATAACCACCATTAGGAATTTCGGTGACGATTTCTTTGCCGGCCCCTAACTGCCAACGAACTGATGCCCTTGTTCAGAATGGTGTACTATCGAGCGCAAGGTCATGCGGGAACCGCCATTTTCATTCCGAGGCGACGGCTGAGACTAGAGTAAATGTCCAGGGAACTCCGAGAACAGGCGAAGTCCAGAAGCTCTTTCGTCAAGGTAGGTGACCGCCGAGGATACCGATTGGTTGCTGACTGGGGCCACGTGACGCTGCTAGAAGGCGGTTGTCACTTCTGCGAGTTGTCCTCGAACAAACACGGTGGTATGAGTCCGCTGTGGCGGCCTCCTTGGACGACGATAGACCCGCACACTTACAATCCTGTCCAATACCAGACGAAATATGGCGGCCCGCCCGATGGAAGGCTACTGGCTGGGATAACAGGGCACAACTTGAGCTTTGATTATTTCGGGCCGCCCTCGAAGGAGGAGACTGCTGCAGGCCTGAGCACGCACGGTGAAGCTTCCTGGAGAAAGTGGAAGCTCTCCGCTGCACAACAGGGACGTAGTCCTTCGCTTGACTGCTGCGTGGAACTGTCCGACGCGCAGATACAGCTGAGACGGATTATAACTCTCGAGCAGCACCAGCCTGTTGTCTATTGTGAAGAGACAGCGACGAGTCTGACGAACTTCGACCGGCCGATCTCCTGGGCGGAGCACGTCACGTTTGGGCCACCCTTTTTGGAGCCGGGCGTGAGCGCGTTTGACATGTCGGCAACACGTGCAAAAGTGTGCCCGGCGGCGTATGGTTCCCGCCTAGGCCTGCGGCCCGACGCGGAGTTTCGCTGGCCTTATGCGCCCACCATGAAAGCCCGGGTGGACCTGCGAAGGACAGCAGGGAATGTCCATGGGCGCTATACGGCTCAGCTGATGGATTCACGGATAAAAATTGCCTGGGTTGCAGCGAGCAATGCACACCTTGGACTGCTGGTTCTGTATTTGTTTCAGCGCTCTGATTTTCCGTGGGTGGGGAACTGGGAAGAGCGGTTTTATCGAAAAAACACACCGTGGGAAGGGAAAACATTCTGTCGAGGAATTGAATTCAGCACCACCCCCTTCCCTGTACCCCGTCGGGAAAGTGTCACGCGAGGCAGATTATTCGGTCAGGCCACCTACCGCTGGTTACCGGCGCGTTCAGCGCAGCGGGTGCGCTACTTGATTCTGCTGTTGGACATTCCCAAGGATTTTCTCGGGGTTGCCCAAGTGTTCTGGAGAAAAGGAAACATTGAAGTGATAGGAAGGAGCACTTCCCTGCGGACGATTCCCTGCCAGGTTCGTGATTTTCTTTGTTGAAGAATTTGTAGAAGATTCGGAGTGATGGCTGACCATGAGTCTACACGGTTCACAGAGCTTGGAGGGGAACGAAGGAGGAGCCGTGAAAAAAATGCGCGGCTTAAGAATGATCGGCTTGTTGGTCACAATCATATGCCTGTCTCGGATGATAGCGGTTTCCCGATCGGCTCCGGCTTCAAGCCAGTACGATACTCGGGAACTTGAGAACGAGTTAAAACGTTTTGCAACACTCGATCCAATTGACACACATACGCACGTTCTCCAAAGCGATCCAGCCTTCCCTGCGATGCTCAACCGATTGCGCCTGTACCTGCTGGACATTTGTGTTTCTTCACACAAAGATTCCGAGTTTACGCAATTGCAAGCCGAAATCGACTCGGCAATGGCCGTGACTCGCGGTGCGCATGGTCGCGTGTCATGGTGCACCACGTTTGATCCGTTCAAGTTTCGCTCTCCCAATTTCGCCGCGGAAACCGTCCGGCAGCTCGATCGAGACTTTAAAAACGGTGCCGTCGCAGTGAAAATCTGGAAAAACATCGGTATGGAACTTAAGGCCCCAGATGGTACGTTTGTTATGCCCGACGATCCGGTGTTTGCACCCATTCTCCGCACAATCGCCGCACACAACAAAACCCTGATCGCGCATCTGGCCGAGCCGGATTCCTGTTGGCAACCGCTGGACAAGGAGAATATCGACGCCGATTATTACAAAGAACATCCGGAATGGTACATGTATGGCAAGCCGGATCATCCCTCGAAGGCAAGAATACTCGAGGCTCGCGACCACTTGCTAGCGGAGAATCCAGACTTGCGCGTCGTGGGAGCGCACCTTGGCAGCATGGAAGTGGATCTAGATGGATTGGCTCAACGCTTCGATCGCTATCCCAATTTTGCTGTCGACACAGCCGCCCGCGTAATTTACCTGGCGATCCAGCCGCGTGAAAAAGTGCGGGCTTTCCTGATGAAGTATCAGGATCGCGTGCTTTACGGCACGGACCTTGGCTACCGGCCTAAAGGTGACTCTGACAGCATGCAAGATTGGGAGTCCACGTACTTGCGAGACTGGAAATTCTTTTCTACCAGTGATGTCGTTGAATTCGATGGACACGAGGCCCGGGGTCTCCAGTTGCCGGATTCCGTTCTCCGCAAGCTTTACCACAATAACGCTTTACAGTGGATTCCGATGAATACGAAACATCCCGCTCGCTGATCGTTTTCCACACGGTTCCAACCGCATCAAATCTCTGACTTTTCAAACCTGCTCCCGAGCCCTCGAGGCAGAGTGTTCCTGCCGCGCTTGGCGTTCGGCCAGCGATTGAGTAAAGTTGTGCACGTCGGCATTGTCCGAGGCTCTTATGGCCGCCACCCACTCCAGACATCGCATGGTAACGATTCGGGACCTCGCGTACGAGACGGGGCTTTCCGTTGCAACGATTTCAGTTGTTCTCAACCAGGCACCCAAAGCACAGAGAATTCCATGGAGTACCCAGAATCGGATTCAGGAAGCGGCGCGAAGGCTGGGTTACACGCCGAATCTCATGGCCCGGTCCTTACGAAGCAGCAGCACCCACAATGTGGGCTTGCTGGTCTTTGATATCACCGACCCCTACTGCTCCGTCATCACCGGGGGAATTGAGAGGTCACTGTCCGAATCCGGATACATGGCCGTGCTGACGGACCTGCAGAACGACCCAATGCGACTGCACAGTTGCGCAAAAATGCTCATGGAGAGACGCGTAGGCGGTGTCATGGCAATCGCCAACCCACTCTATTTTGAAAAGGATCTTTTCGACATCCTTTCAGAATTTCGAGTGCCGGCTGTCATTATCGGTCGGGAGATGAAAGAAAATGGATTCAGCTCGGTGGTCATCGAAAATGAAATAGGCACCCATGCGTTGCTGAAACATATTTATAAGCTTGGTCACCGTGAAATTGCTTTTATCAAGGGGCCCGAAGCCTTGAACGACAGTGAACCGCGGTGGAACGGGATTTGTGCTTTTGCAAAGAAGGCCAAGCTCAGGATTCGGCCGGAACTGGTCGCCCAGATCAAAGGGCGAAACTCAAGCTATGAAGAAGGCTACCATCTCACGCAAGCCCTGCTGAAAAGGGGGCGGCGGTTCACTGCTCTGGTTACGTTTGACGATTTGACGGCATTTGCCTCGATCGTGGCGTTGACGTCAGCAGGAATTCGCGTGCCGCAGGATTGTTCCGTCGCCGGATTTGATGACCTGCCGAGTGCCGCGTTTTATAATCCCCCGCTTACGACGGTGCACCAGTTTCTCGAGCGACAGGGCTTTCTCGGCGGAGATTTGATCAAAACCCTTATGGGCGCAGGGCCCGGATCAAAGGTGAAGAGCATCCATCGGAGAGTAGTACCCCAGCTGGTGGTGCGGCAATCGACGGCACCAGCGCCAAGGTTGCTGCCACCGGGCCTGGTAAAGCAGGAGAGACAGAGGAAATAAGGCCTGGGCGGAGAAACATTTCCCTTGACAAGCGTGCGGATGGGTATAAATTGCAGGAGAAACGTTTAACCTGGGCTTTTTTCGAGGACTCCTACGCCTTAGGCCAGCGTTTCCTGAATCCCAAGCGACACCCTGCGCCCTGATCGGCGTTAGGGACGCGCACCGCATGGTTGATTGCGTGGTCATCCCATCGCGAAGGAGTCATCTCGTGCGCAACTTCAGCCTTCTTCCATCTAGAACACACCATTTTGAATTCAAGAATGCAATTGAGACCGTCACTTTGCCCCTTGCTAGGCTTCCGAGAAGAACTTCCCACGTCTTCGTTGGATTCTTGGTCTGCCTCCTGCTGGTCTCGGTGGCGGCGGCACAAAAAGATGCCGGCACCATTGTCGGAACGGTAAAGGATTCTTCCGGGGCCGTCGTGGTAGACGCCACCGTATTGGTAAAGGATGTTGACCGGGAAGGCAGCTTCGCGACCAAGACGGACTCCAGTGGCGAATTTGTGGCTGGGCCATTAAAGATCGGGCGTTACCTGGTCACGGTCCAAAAGGAAGGGTTCAAGAAAGTCGTTGCCGGGCCAGTTGCGGTCGACGTGCAATCGAGAGTTTCCGTCGATTTGGTCCTAGAAGTTGGGGCGCGGTCTGAGACCGTAACGGTAAACGCCAACGAACTGCGACTCGAGACACAAACTTCCGATCTTGGGCAAGTTGTTGATAGTCAACGTGCGACCTCGCTTCCCCTGAACGGAAGGAACTACGCCCAACTCGCCCTGCTAGGCGCTGGCGTCGCCCCCAGCGAGCCGGGATCTCGGACAGAAACCAGTTACGGGTTCAGTTCCAACGGCGCCCGCGCGCTGCAAAATAATTACTTGTTAGACGGTGTCGACAACAACTCCAATCTGGGTGACGTACTGAATGGGAGCGCCTACGTGATTCAGCCGTCCGTAGATGCGATCGCTGAGTTCAAGGTCCAGACGAATTCTTACAGCGCGGAGTTCGGGCGTGGCAATGGCGCCATCTTGAACGCGGTGATCAAGTCTGGGACAAACAGTTTTCATGGCAGTGTATACGAGTTCCTGAGAAATGACGTTTTTGATGCCAACAATTACTTCAATACATCGGGCAAGCAACCGTATCAGCAGAACCAATTTGGGGGCACCATTGGCGGCCCGATTGTCAAATCGAAATTATTCTTCTTTACCGACTACGAAGGTCTGCGGATTCGCAAGGCCGAGCCCCAAGTCCTCTACATCCCCACGCCACAGATGCGCGCGGGAGATTTTTCCAGCTTTCTTGGGGCGGTAATCCCTGGGGTTTACGACTGCTCGGGTAATCCGACCTATCAGGGAGAGATTTTCAATACGCGACTCACACAAGCTTCAAGCTTGAATGCAACCGGTTATTGTGGCGTTCCCATTGGCACGGATTCATCCGGCCATCCAACGAATATCTTTCCCTCGACTGGGCCGAGCGCCATCAGTTCTGTCGCTCAGTCGATTGTAGGTTTATTTCCTCCCGTGAACTACAGCTCTGGAGGAAACAACTACTTTGTCGACCCCAAAAAGAGCGTTGATCAGAACAATTTTGACGTGCGCATTGACTACAACGTACGCCCCAACGACAGTCTTTTTGGACGTCTCAGTTACGAAAATCAACCGAGCACGGCACCTGGACCATTCAACAACTATCTAGACGGAGGGGGCTTTGCCTCCGGTGATCAGGACAACGCCTACTGGAGCCTAGCCATCAGCGAGACGCATGTTTTCCGCCCAACGCTAGTGAACGAGTTCCGCTTCGGCTACAACCAAATTAATTCGCACCGCCTGCCGCCCTATGCCAATACTGATGTTTCTGGGAGCCTTGGCCTGGCCGGGGTTCCTTACCAACCCGGAATTGGAGGATTGCCTTCCATCTCTTTTTCAAATGACGGCCTAGCCACCATCGGCAGCTCGGACTTTCTCCCCTCGATCGAGAAGCAGTACAGCTATGTCTTCAACGACAATCTGACCTGGGTCAAAGGAAAGCATTCGCTAAGATTTGGAACGGAAATTCGCATTGAGAAATTCACGATCTTCCAACCTTCCTCTCCACGAGGCAGCTTCACCTTCGGGCCCGATTTCACGGATAATCCCGGAGCTCCAGGTACGGGGGGTGAAGATTTTGCATCATTTCTGCTGGGTTTGCCGGACAGCGGCGGTCAGATCGTAAATCTGCACAATGTCCAATACCACCGCAATATCTTCGCCTTCTACGCACAGGATGATATCCAGTTAACCAAGCGCTTTACATTAAATATCGGCTTGCGATATGAGATGTACCGGCCCATCACCGCAAACAACAATGAGCAAGGAACCTTTGATTTCGCTACGGAAAGCCTGATCTTGCCGAAGGGGCAGACCGCTCAGCTCACGCCTTTCTTGTCCACCATCATTCCCGTGCAGGCGACAGCCAGCTCTGGGCTGATTTCGCCGGACGATACTGACGTGGCCCCACGAATTGGTTTTGCCTATAGAATCACAGACAAACTAGTCATGCGCGCTGGGTATGGCATCTTTTATGGTGGACAGGAAAACGGTCCGTTTTCAAATCCCAGCCCTGGGTTTAATCCCCCCTTCTTCGTGACACAGAGTTTTAATTCTCCCTGTGGAGCTGCGCCGGTCTTCCCGAATAGCAATCTCTCGGACCCCAACAACTGCACTTCGGGATACAACCCAAGTGCTCCAAATCCAGCTGGTCAAGCAATCAACAATTTCTGGAACGCAGCGATACCGCCAGATGCCCTTAACGATCCGAATAGTCCGCTGCTCTATTCCTTGGCACCGGACTTGAGGACTCCATTGAACCAACAGTGGCATCTGGGGCTGCAATATCAACTTACGACCAACATGATTGCCGAAGTCTCCTATGCCGGTTCGCATGGACAGAGACTCTACGCGTTCTATAACGGAAATCAGTTGGAAGGCGGCATCGGCCCCAACCGGCCGTTTCCTGCCCTGAACAATCAAATCAGTCCGATCGCGACATTCCGCTCCAATGCTTTCTCGAACTACAACGCTTTACAAGCACGACTAGAACGCAACTTCTCGAACGGCCTTCAGTTCGAGTTCTCTTACACTTACAGCCATACGCTGGATGACGCCTCGAGCGCGAACCTTGGATCGCTCAACAATGGAGATTTTCGCGATCAAACGAAGCCTTGGTGGGAGTATGGAAACGCGGACTTCGATGTTCGGCACCGGTTCACGGTGAGCTATATCTACGCGCTACCGTTCGGCAAAGGGAAGGCTTTCGGAAAAGATGTCTCTGCCTTCTGGGACCAGGTCATTGGCAGCTGGCAAATCGCCGGCATTACTGCTGCTTCCACTGGAAATTATGCGACGGTTAGTGACCCCGCAAATCCTATGGGTGTGGATTGCGGCGGAACCGTGACCTACAACTGTGCGCGCGCAAACCTTGTTGGCAACCCTAACGGCAAACACTGCCTGCCAGGGACCTTCTTCGATACGTGCGCGTTCACCAGCAACAACGGCCCGGCTGTTTTCGGCAATTCTGGCCGGAACATTGTGCGCGGCCCAGGCTTCCAGGAGTGGGATATTTCCATCCTGAAGAATTTCCCTATTCGCGAACAGATGCAGCTGCAATTCCGGGCTGAATTCTTCAATGCCTTCAATCATCCAAACCTGCTTTGGGGGCCAATCGGAGCTCTCGGGCAAGTTGAGCCGGTCGCAATCGAAGTGGGTACCCCTCAGTTTGGATACCCGCAGGCGGCCCGGGATCCAAGGCTGGTCCAGTTTGCATTGAAATTTGTGTTCTAGAGATTCCGCCCCACTCAAGTCGCACACTGAGAAAGGGGCAATGTTGCCGTCACCTCCTGGAGGCCCAATGGCGTATCTTCTCCGGTTCACACAGCAGTACCAGGCTGCACATCACGAAGAGGTCATTAAACTCGAAGCACAATTCAAGGAAATCGAACGACAGGATCCGGAATTTCCCCAAGGGAGAAGGTATCAGCCATTTGCCAGCGGTGAGGCCACGCATACCCTGATTTGGGAGTGCGAGTTCCCCTCTTTGGCCGCCGTACAGCGGGCGCTCGAAAAAATTGAGTCCGACCCTGCGCACACCAAGTTGTTCGCAGAGCAGTCTGTGTTTTTCACGGGCATGCGCACGGAAATCTTCAAAATGCTCGACTTGTAGTATGGACTTGAGTAGAGGCGAAGGCAGAACGACAGTCATGATCGACACAAGAAAGCTCTACGAATGGTGTTCTATTCCTGCGAACCGGCTGGAAAAACATCCTGAGCTTCGTGTGGCTTACCGGCAGGTCAAAGATTCAGGCGAAATGGGCGAGACCATGGCGCGAGACCTTGTCGATGTGATCGAAGCAAATAACCGCGAAGGCCACCCGACGCGAGCAATCCTTCCCTGCGGCCCACATTGCTGGTATGCACCATTCGCGAATCTGGTTAATTCGAGAGGCATTTCACTAAACAATCTGCATGCATTTCACATGGACGAGTGCCTCGACTGGCAAGGCCAACCTCTACCTGAACGCCATCCCTTCAATTTTCGAACCTACATGGAGAAGCACTTCTACGGAGGAATCAAACCTGAACTTTCGGTGCCAACCGGCCAACGCTATTGGCTTTTGCCGTCGACCATGGATCAGGTGCGCACGGCAATCGGGAGTGCTCCGATTGACATTACCGTCGGTGGCTGGGGGCAGGATGGACACGTCGCCTACAACCAGGCTAGGCGCCATCCCTACCATCAGGTTTCCCTGGAGGATTTGCGGACATCCACAATCCGCGTTCAGGAGAACAGCCTCGATACCATTCTTGCCCTGGCTCATCGCACTTTCGGCGCGGCCTACCAGTTTGTTCCGCCCATGTCCGTGACGCTGGGCCTACGCGAGTGCCTCTCGGCAAAGAAAGTCCGCGTTTACAGTGACACGGGAGCCTGGAAGCAGACCGCCCTGCGTGTTGCCCTGTTCAGCGAACCAACGCCCGAGTATCCGATGACCCTGCTTCAAACACACCCGGACGCGCTGATCACCGCCACCAGCGAAACCGCAAGGCATCCTATCAGCGAAAACTCAGACTGGGAGTTCTTCTAGGACCATTATGATTGCTTTCCGACCAGATCCGGAGATTGGATTCTCGCAGGCGGTGGGCATTGGTGGCATTGGCCGTGGAATCGTATTTGCCCTCGAAGACGACCACACTCTCGGGCGAAATGAAAGCCGTCTGGGTGCTCTACTCGACGTAAGGGACTACTGCAAACTTCACATCGTCTCGCACTACATGAGCCGGTTGATGGGATGTGGGGAGGATCCGGCGACATTTGCTGTAATTCCTGTCGGGGTTGTGGGAGATGACACGACAGGCCGGGAGCTCCTCCGGGAAATGAACGAGGCAGGGTTGGACATCCGGTTTGTCCGAACCCATGCGCGAAGCCGGACTCAATTCAGTGTGTGTTTTGTCTATCCAGATGGAACGGGCGGCAACATCACCACGAACAATTCGGCCGCGTCGCAGTTGACTTTGGCAGATTTGGACACTGTAAGAGAAATGATGAAAGATGCCGGCAAGCGCGGACTGGCGGTTTGCCTGCCCGAAGTTCCCCTGGGAATACGGAAAGAATTCCTGGAGATTGCTACGGAGTACTCGAATTACCGCACGGCTTCGTTTGTCTACTCCGAAATCCCGAAGGCAAAGGAAATGGGCCTTTTGGCTTTACTGGACTTGTTGAGCGTCAACCAGGAAGAGGCATCCGCAGTCGTGGGTTACCCGTTTGACAGAAAGAACCCAGAGGGTTTTCTAGCTGATGTGTCGGCAATTCTGACAAGGCATCAGCCGGAGATGCGAATTGTCCTTTCTGCAGGAGGTCTGGGAGCCTATGGCTACGAAAAGGGCGAATGGAGATTCGTGAGGGCACCCCAGGGCCAAGTCGTGGCCACGGCTGGTGCGGGAGACGCGCTGCTGGCAGGAGTCTTAGCAGCACTGTCAGCAGGGCTTGCGTTCCTGCCAGCAGGTTCACTGGCTCAGGCCGAGCAAAGCAAGCAGCTTGAATCCGCACTGGAATGCGCTGTGTTCGTTGCGAGTTTCAGCGTCAGTTCTCCACACACGATTCATCCAGAAGCAGATCTTGCGATGGTGCGGAAGTACGCGGAAAGCAGAGGATTTCGGTTAGCAGACACTTTGCTTCAAGCTTGCCACGAAGTAGGTAGCAAGCGAACCGATGAACTATCGCGTGTGTGAGTGCCCTAGCTTGTGAAAGGGCTGGACGAATTTTTGAGCTTGATGCAACTCGAGGGGAGACTGCGATGGGCAGGCAACCGGGTGGCAGATTTATTCCGGCAAGACTACGGTATGCAACTTTCTTCGTGATCCTGCTGGTGGGTG
>Ga0335071_10007774_pt1 | contig 11025 bp, 11 predicted proteins | sample Lox_Sample_15_FD_206724 | JGI IMG/M metagenome (GOLD analysis project Ga0335071, IMG submission 206724) | Soil microbial communities from Loxahatchee National Wildlife Refuge, Florida, United States - Lox_Sample_1.5 | ecosystem: Environmental > Terrestrial > Soil > Wetlands | place: USA...
GCGGTAGGCACTGACGGTACGTCGCCGGCGGGCGCTGCGGCGCACCTCCACGGTCGGTTCGAGTGGGCTGACCTCGTCCATGACCGGCGAGGCTAACGCCGCGACCCGACAGCGGCCCGCCGCGGGGGCCGACTTCTTTTCGTCCACACCCGGTGCAGGACGTCTCCGCAGGTCACTGTCCGCCCGGAGGAGCTCCGGCGGCGGCACCAACAGCGACGTTCACCGTCTGTCCACAGCGCCACGCCACGCCGTCCCCACGTCGTCCACACCCTCGTCCACAGCCGGGTGGCGGCCCGCGTTGACTTGCCGGGCCGGACCCGCCTACCGTCGCCGTCCATCGAGGCCCCCGGGATAACTCGGCCCGGGCGTCCGCAAGGGGAAGGCGGACGGTCGGGGCGTGCGACCCGGGGGCCTCGGTTGCGACAGGCTCGCCGCGCTGTCGCCCGCCGCGCGGCCGACGCGAGCCCCGCGCGCCCACGAGGCGGTCGCCCCGCGGTGACGTACGCTGAGCGCCGGTCCGGCCGCCGGTCCCAGCCCCCTCGGGACCGGGAGCCTGCGAGCCGGAACGCCCGGGGCGCGGCCGGAGGGACCGGGTTTGTGCCAGCCGGACCTGATAAGCCAGACCTGACCAGCCGGACCTGACAAGCCGGATGTGACACGAGGCCGCGAGACCAGGCCGACACGACATCGAGCGAGATCGATCGACATCAGGAGGACCCATGGCCGAGAGCTACACCGGCGAGGCGTACTGCGTGAAGTGCAAGGAGAAGCGCAACTTCACGGGCGAGATCAAGGTGAGCGAGTCCGGTCGCCGGATGGCCCAGGGCATCTGCCCGGTCTGCGGGACCAAGCTCAACCGGATCCTCGGCAAGGCCTGACGCCCGGCTAGCACCGCGGCTCTGGGGACGGCACGGACCGTCCACAGGGCCGCGGTCGCATGCTGGGCGCGTGCGACCCCTGCTCAAGCCGGCGCTTCGTCGCCTGTGGCGTGACTCCTCGAGCCTGCAGCTGGGCGTGGACCCCGGGCGGGCGCTCATCCTGCAGGACCTGGCGCCGCCGCAGGCCCGCCTGTTGCTGGGCCTGGACGGGACGGCCACCCGCGAGGAGGTGCTCCAGCGTGCCGCCGGGTGGGGACTGGACCCCTCGCACGTCGCCGACATGCTCGACCAGCTGGCCGGCCTGGGGATGCTCGAGGACGCCGACCTGACCCGGACGGGCGGCCTGGGCGACCTCGACCGGGATCGGCTCGCGCCAGACCTGGCCGCGCTGTCCCTGGCGCGCCGGGACCCGGGGGGCGCGCACGCCGCGCTGGCCCGGCGGCGGCAGGCCTCGGTGGTCGTGGAGGGCGGGGGTCGCCTCGGCGCGGCCGTCGCGGCCCTGGTGGCCGCGGCCGGGGTGGGCCAGGTCCGGATCGATGACCCTCGGCCGCTGTCGGCCGCCGACCTCGGGCCGTGCGGGCCCGGGGTGGACGCGCTGGGCAGCCCGCGCGCGGAGGCCGCCCTCGCGGCGGTACGACGCAGCGCGCCGGCCACCCGGCCGGACGCGGGTCCGGCCGCGGTCACCGTCCTGGCCGACGAGGAGGTCCTCCGGCCGGCCCGGCACGCTCAGCTGAGTGCTCAGGGGGCCACCCACCTGGCGGTGACGACGCTGGGCGGGGGAGCCGTGGTCGGCCCGCTGGTCCGGCCGGGCCGCAGCCCCTGCCGACGCTGCGTCGACCTCCACCTCGCCGACTTCGACGGTGGCTGGCCACGGCTGATGGCCCAGCTGTCGAGCCCCCCGGCGCCCACCGCGCCCTGCGACGTGGTCCTGGCGACGGCCGCCGCGGCACTGGCCGCCCGTCTGGTGCTGGACCAGCTGGACGCCGGCGCCGTCCCCGGGCCGGGGCCTGCCCTCGTGTGGGTGTTCGGGGCCGGGGAGCCAACGCCCAGCCAGCGGGCTTACGGGTTCCACCCGGCCTGCGGGTGTCAATGGGGCGGACAGCACTGAGAATGGATCCGTGACCGAGGTTCCCAAGCGCGCGGTGACCCGGACCGCCAAGCTCGCGGCGCTGCCGATCGGCTTCGCGGGGCGCACCGCCGTGGGCTTCGGCAAGCGGGTGGGCGGCCGTCCGGCCGAGATCGTGGCGGCCGAGATCCAGCAGCGCACGGCCGAGCAGGTCTTCCGCGTGCTCGGGGAGCTCAAGGGCGGGGCGATGAAGTTCGGCCAAGCCATGAGCATCTTCGAAGCCGCGCTCCCCGAGGAGCTCGCCGCCCCCTACCGCGCCACGCTCACCAAGCTGCAGGAGGCGGCCCCGCCGTTGCCGGCCAAGGCGGTCCACGCGGTGCTCGCGGAGTCCTTCGGACGGCAGTGGCGCCGCCGGTTCGCCTCCTTCGACGACACCCCGGCCGCGGCCGCCTCGATCGGGCAGGTCCACCGTGCGGTCTGGAAGGACGGCACGCCGGTGGCGGTGAAGATCCAGTACCCCGGGGCCGAGAAGGCCCTCACCGCCGACCTCAACCAGGTCGCCCGGATGGGCCGGATGCTCGGGGCACTGATGCCCGGCGTCGACGCGCGCGCCCTGGTGGAGGAGTTGCGCGAGCGCATGGTCGAGGAGCTCGACTACTCCCTGGAGAAGCAGGCTCAGGAGGCCTTCGCCGCCGCCTACGAGGGCGACGAGCGGGTCGCCGTCCCACACGTGCTCGCCGGGTCCCGCCATGTGCTCGTGACCGGCTGGATGGAGGGACGGCCACTCTCCGACATCATCGCCTCGGGGACGCAGGAGGAGCGGGACGCGGCCGGCTCCGCCTACGTGTACTTCCTGTTCGCGTCTCCGGCGCGCGTGGGCCTGCTGCACGCCGACCCGCACCCTGGCAACTACCGCATGCTCCCCGACGGCCGGCTCGGCGTGCTGGACTACGGCGCCGTCGCCCGCCTCCCGAACGGCCTGCCCGACTCGATCGGGATCCTGCTGCGCACGGCGATGCGAGGCGACGCGCAGACCGTCGTCGACGGCCTGCGAGAGCAGGGGTTCATCCGTCAGAGCACCCGCGTCGACCCCGAGCAGGTGCTGGCCTATCTGGCGCCCTTCGTCGAGCCGGCCGAGCATGAGCGCTTCCGCTTCACGCGCTCGTGGATGCGTGCGCAGTTCCAGCGGATCAACGACCCGAGGCGGGAGAACTTCGCGACCGGGCTGAAGCTCAACCTCCCGCCCGAGTACCTGCTGGTCCACCGGGTGTGGCTGGGCGGGGTCGGGGTGCTGTGCCAGCTGGGCGCCGAGGTCGAGGTCCGCGCGACCCTGGAACGCTGGCTGCCCGGCTTCGCGGGAGCGCCCTAGCCTCACCAGTGCTCGGCGTCGAGCTTCGCCTCGATGGACCGCACGTGCTCGCGGGCGCACGCGGGGCAGTACTGCCGTTGCGGTGCACCCGGGGAGCGCTCGACGACCCAGTCGACGGGCGCCTCGTCCGGCGGGTCGGCCACCTGGCCGCACCACGAGCAGGTCACCACAGCGCCCCACCCCCTCGATCCGGCGAGCAGCCTACGACCGGGGGGCGGGGCGCGGTGGGTGGAGCGATGTCGACGCGCTCACAGCGATGCGAGGGCGAGACGGGCCCGCAGCGCAGCGCGCTCGGCCCGCAGCGCCTTGCGCCGCAGCCGATGACGCGCCAGGTGACGGCGGGCCAGGCGGGAGCGCTCGGCCTCCTGCAGGAGGTCGGAATGTCGTGACCGAGCCAGGTGCTCGGGCAGCAGACTCGCGTTGAACATGGCGAAACTCCTCGGGACGGACGGTGACGGCACCAGGTCGGGGCCGTCGGCGATGTCGGACGGGGACTGGATGGGCAACAGGACTCCTCGGGGACGCGATCGGATCCGGCTGGACCCGTCGAAGAGGACGGCGCTAGGCCGCGACCTCGTTCTTGCGGGGACGGCCGCGGGGCCGCTTGCGCGGGACCACGACGCCCTGGACGAACAGCTCGCCACCCCAGACACCCCACGGCTCCTGCCGCTCGAGCGCGCCCGCGAGGCAGGCGGAGCGGACGGGGCACGCGGTGCACAGGGACTTGGCGTACTCGACGTCCTCCGGCGACTCGGCGAAGAACAGCTCCGGGTCGTAGGACCGGCAGGGCAACAGCTCACCGAGCGCGTCGGCCCCGGGGGTCTCGTGGACGAGGGTCGAGAGCAGCACGGTGTCACCTCCAAAGGACCTCACCGCGCCTTGACGGCGCGCCCCGTCGTCGGGTCGGACGGGGTCGTGCGGCCCGGACGACCGGTCGGTGCGTCCGGGGGAAACAAAGAGGCCGCGGATCCCGGGTGTCGGGTTCCGCGGCCTGGAGGGCTGCCGGTCTGGTCGGTCAAACCGGCGGACTCCAGGTGCGGAGGTCGAACTCATCGGCCACGGTCGCGTGCGGACGCACGACACCCGTGGTGCCGATCTGGTCGGCGGGCAACAGCACGACGCTGGTCCGGCCACCCGTGAGGGGCCGGACGGACATGCGAGCGCGGAGGAACGACGTCGCGCTGGTCGACGTGCGGTACGTGGTCTCCATCGTGACGCTCACCTCCTGGGTCGGTCCCGGCGCCGTTGCTGCGGCGGCCGGCCGGGCGGACGAGACCCGGTCCGAGCACGGTAGGGAACGCCGGTGGGGCCAGGCAAACCATTTATCGCGGTCGGTCGAAGACCGTTACCCTTCCGTGACCTCCGGCGCGGGCGCCGGACGCCCGGCCACCATCGCGAGCAGCGCGCTCCCGTAGCGCTCGAGCTTGGCCGCCCCGATGCCGGGGATCGCGGCCAGGCTCGCGACGTCCTCGGGGCGGCGGCTGGCCACCGCCTCGAGGGTCGCGTCGGTCAGCACCACGTACGCCGGGACGGAGTCGGCCCGAGCCCGCTCGAGCCGCCAGGACTTCAGCCGCGCGTAGAGGTCCTCGTCGTAGGCCGGCGGGCAGCCCTCGCAGCGGCCGCGCTTGCGGTCGGTGGCGCTCACCAGCAGGCGCCCGCAGGCGTGGCAGCGGACCTCGGCCCGTCGCGCTCCCGGCCTGCCCCGCACCGCCGGCCCGGGTCCCGACGACGCCGGCCGGACCCCCTCGAGGAAGCGGGAGGGCCGGCGGCTGCGGCTGCCGCCGGGGCTGCGTGCCAACGCCCAGGAGAGCGCGAGGTGCACGCGAGCCCGGGTGACCCCGACATAGAGGAGGCGACGCTCCTCCTCCACCGCCTCCGCCGTGACCGCGTGGACGATCGGCAACGTCCCGTCGACGAGCCCAACGAGGAACACCGCGTCCCACTCCAGACCCTTGGCGGCATGCAGGGAGGCCAGGGTCACCCCCGGGACGGTCGGCGCGTGCTGAGCGGCCGCTCGCTCGTCCAGCTCGACGACCAGCTCCCGCAGCCCGGCGCCGGGGTCGCGCGCGCTCAGCTCCTCGGCGAGCTGGGCCAGCGCGGCCAGCGACTCCCACCGCTCCCGGCTCGCGCCGCCGGCGGGGGTGACCTCCGGGTCCCAGCCCATCCCGGACAGGACCTGGGCCACCTCCTCGGCGAGCGGGCGGTCGTCCCCGGTGGTCTCGGCCACCCGAGCCGCGCCGCGCAGCAGCACCACGGCCTGCACGACCTCGCGGCGTTCGAAGAAGCGTTCGACGCCGCGCAGCACGTAGGGCACGGACGCAGCCGCGAGCGCCGCCTCGTAGACCTCGGACTGGGCGTTGACCCGGAACAGCACCGCGATCTCGGCGGCGGGCGTCCCGGCGGCGATCAGGGCCCTGATCCGCTGGGTCACGGCCGCCGCCTCCGCCGGCTCGTCGTCGAAGCCGGTGTAGGTCGGCTCGGGGCCCGGCGCCCGCTGCGCCCGCAGTTCGAGGCGCGCCGCACCCGATCCGCCCGCCCGCGCCAGCAGGCGGTTGGCGAGGTCGACGATCTGGGGGGTGGACCGGTAGTCGCGCTCGAGCTTGATCACTCGGGCCGTCGGCCAGCGCCGGGTGAAGCCGAGCAGGTAGCCCGGCGTGGCCCCGGTGAAGGAGTAGATGGTCTGGCCGGGGTCGCCCACCACGCACAGCTCCTCGCGCCCGCCGAGCCAGAGCTCGAGCAGAGCCTGCTGCAGGGGGTTGACGTCCTGGTACTCATCGACGGTGAGGCGGCGGTACACGGCCCGGACCTCCTCGGCCACGTCGGGCCGCTCCTCCAACGTGGCGACCGTGAGCAGGAGGACGTCCTCGAAGTCGATCAGGCCGGCCGCCCGCTTGGCCTCCTCATAGCCGGCGTAGACCCGTGCCACCGCCTCCAGGTCGTAGCCGCCCGGCAGGCCGCGGTCGCCCGCGTGCGCTGCGGCGACGTAGCCCGTGGGCGCGGTCCGGGTCACCTTCGCCCACTCGATCTCGCCCGCGAGGTCACGAAGCGCGGTCGGTGCCGGCGCCAGTCGCAGCCGTCCCGCCGCCTCGCGCACCAGCGCGACCTTGGACCCGGCGATCCGGGGCGGGTCCCCTCCGACCACCCGCGGCCAGAAGTAGGTGAGCTGGCGCAGCGCCGCCGCATGGAAGGTCCGCGCCTGGACACCGGACACACCGAGCTCGCGCAAGCGACCGCGCATCTCCCCCGCGGCTCGGGCGGTGAACGTCACCGCGAGCACCGACCGCGGGTCCCAGGCCCCCGACGCGACGCCATAGGCCAGCCGGTGGGTGATCGCACGGGTCTTGCCGGTTCCTGCGCCGGCCAGCACGCACACCGGCCCCCGCAGGGCGGTCGCCACCTCGCGCTGCTCGGCGTCGAGTCCGCCCAGCAACGCGTCGGGATCCACCCCTCCATCCTGGCAAGAGGCCACGACAGCCCGGTCGCGGGAAGACTGGAGGACCCGGCCACGTTGTCGCTGCCGGGTGCTACAACTGTCAACGACTTCCCGGCCCCCCGTCACGACGACCCGAACAGGACGCCCGATGACCGCCCCGATCACCGTGTACAGCACTCCCTGGTGCGGATACTGCCACCGGTTGCTGGGGCAGCTGGACCGGGAGGGCATCGCCTACACCGTGGTCGACATCGAGCAGCACCCCGACGCCGCGGCGTATGTCCGGTCGGTCAACCACGGCACCGAGACCGTCCCCACCGTCACCTTCCCCGACGGCAGCGCGCTGACCAACCCGAGCCTCGCCCAGGTGCGCCAGCGCATCAGCGCTTGAGACGGATCACCGCCGCCCGCCCGGGAGCGGCCCGCCGTACCAGTGCTCGATCAGGCGCCGGGCGATCGAGATGCCCGGCGGGATGAGCACCTCGCCGCGCGCCAGCGCCTCGGCCAGCTCCTCGCGGCTGAACCAGCGAGCCTCGGTGATCTCCACCCCGTCCACGTGAACCGTGGCCGGGGCCAGCGCCCGCGCGGTGAAGCCGAGCATCAGCGAGTGGGGGAAGGGCCACGGCTGGCTGCCCAGGTAGCTCACCTCGGTCACCTCGACGCCCGCCTCCTCCGACACCTCCCGCGCGACGGCCATCTCCGCCGACTCCCCGGGCTCGACGAAGCCGGCCAGCGTGCTGAAGCGCCTGTCCGGCCAGCGCGGGTTGTGCCCGAGCAGGGCTCGGCCCTGCGCGTCGGTGACCAGCACGATGATGGCCGGATCGGTCCGCGGGTAGTGCTCGGCGCCACAGCTCGGGCAACGTCGCACGTGCCCGCCGTGGATCACCTCGGTCGGCTGGCCGCACCGTGCGCAGCACGCATGGGTGGCGTGCCAGTGGCCGAGCGCGACGGCGTGCACGACGAGGCCGACCTCGCGGTCGTCCAGCACGCTGCCCACCGCGCGCAGGTCGAGCGCCTGGACCCCGTCGGCCTCCTCGATCGCGGACTCCGTGAGCACGCCGACGTAGGCGACGTCGTCCTCGTCGACGCCGAGCAGGAACGTCGTGCCCGGGCCGGCCGACGTGACCGGGACGAGGGCCAGGCGCGAGTCGCGCACCGGTACGCGGCCGTCGTGCACCCGAAGGGCGCGGGTCCGCGGATCGGTGAGTCGCTGGGCGATCCACGCCTCGTCGGTCCACCGCTCCCCGGCGCGGTCCATCGTCGCGCGAGCCAGCGCCAGCCCGTCGAGCACGGACGCGACGCTACCGGCGGGCGGGCGCCGGCACCGGTGCGTAGCGTGTCCTGATCATGCGCGTGGCGACCTTCAACCTCTTGCACGGGCTGGCCCTGGACGACGGGTCGGTCCGCGCCGACGCGCTGCGCGCCGCGGCGCGGACCCTCGACGTCGACCTCCTGGCGCTGCAGGAGGTCGACCTGGGCCAGGAGCGGTCCGGCGGGGTCGACCAGACCGCGCTCGTCGCCGAGGAGCTCGGCGCCCGGAGCTTCTGCTTCGCACCGGCGGTCCTGGGGACCCCCGGGGACGCGTGGACAGCCGCGACCTCCGCAGCCGGGGAGGCGGTGACCGGGCCGGCGTACGGGATCGGGCTGGTCTCCCGGCTCCCGGTGCGGCGCTGGTGGCTGCGCCGCTTCCCGCCGGCCCGTCTTCCGATGCCGCTGCTGGTGCCAGACCGTCCCCGGCCACGCCTCATGGTCGTCGAGGACGAGCCCCGGGTCGCCCTGGCCGCGCTGGTCGACGGGCCGCACGGGCCCTTCACCGTGGTCGGGACCCATCTGTCGTTCGTGCCCGGGGTGAACCTGCGCCAGCTGCGCAGCGTGGCGCGATGGGTGGCCCGCATGCCGGCCCCGGTGCTGCTGCTCGGCGACCTCAACCTGCCGGGCCGGCTGCCGAGCCTCGCGACGGGGTGGCGCGAGCTCGGCGGCGGTGCCACGTACCCGTCGTTCTCGCCCCGCGTCCAGTTCGACCACGTCTTGGCGCACGGGCTGCCGCCGGGCGTTGGTCACCACGCCGAGGTGCTGCGCCTGCCGGTCAGCGACCACTGCGCGATGCGCGTGTGGCTCGAGACGGACTGAGGAGCTCGGCGAGCTCCTCCCCGCCGGGCAGGCGGTCCGGGCGTACGACGCGCCCGCTCAGCACATCGTAGAAGGCGGCGCCCACGCGCTCCTCCGGCACGCCGGCGACGCGCGCCCACGCGGCGCGGTAGAGCGCCAGCTGCAGCGGGTCCGCGGGCCGGCGCCCGGTCTTCCAGTCGACCACGTCGAAACCGTCCTCGGTCACGTAGACCGCGTCGATGCGACCCCGCACGACCCGGCCACCGAGCACCAGCTGGAACGGTGCCTCGACGTGCAGGGGTACCCGCGACGCGTACGGGCCGCGCAGGAACGCCTCCTTCAGCTGCGCGAGGTCGGCCTCGGCGTCGACTTGCGCGTCGGCGGCCCCCGTCAGGTCGGTGCGGTCGATGAGCGCGTGGCTCCCGAAGTGCGCCTCGACCCACGCGTGGAAGCGGGTCCCCCGGCTCGCCGCGTCGGCCGGCGGGCGGGGCATCGGACGGGCCAGGTCGCGCGCCAGGCCGTCGGGGTCGGCCACCAGGCGCACGACCGCGGACGCGGAGAGCGCATCCGGGAGGGCGACCTCGCGTACGGCGGCCCGCCGGGCCGCCTCCTCCTCCAGCAGGGACGCGAGATCACTGTCCCACGCCGCGACCAGGGACAGCTGCGCCTCGCCCAGCCCCGAGGACTCCACCGGCAGCAGGTCGAGCTGGGATGCGACGGCCCCGGCCTCGATGAGAGCGGCACGGACCAGGTCCGCCCCCTCCCGGCGAGCCACCAGCGCCGCGGGGTCCAGGGGTGGCGGCCATTCGTGGACGTGGGTCGGCTCCAGACCCGGGTTGCGCTCGTGCACCGGCTCCTCGGCCCACCGCGCCACCGTCCCGAAGCCGGCGTCGCAGTGCTCCTTGATGGCGCGCAGGAACTGCGACGGCCCGCGCGGACGCGCCTGCGTGGGTCCCCACCAGTGGGAGCTGGCCAGCAGGAGGTCCTTGGCCCGAGTGGCAGCGACGTAGGCCAGCCGGCGCTCCTCGACAGCGTCGAGGTCGCGGCAGGCTCGGTCGAAGTCCGCCAGCCCGCTGCCGGACCACTCCCGCACTTCCGGGTAGTCCTCGGCGTCGCCGCGCAGCCGGTTCGGGAGCGTCTTGGCCGAGCGGGTCCAGCGCGGCCGGCCTCGGGTCGCGGGGAAGACACCGGCGGTGAGGTCGGGGACCACCACGACCGGCCACTCGAGGCCCTTGGCCTTGTGCACCGTCATGACCTTCACGCTGTCCTGGTCCGACGCCGCCGTCGTGTCCAGGCCCTGGTCGAAGTCCTCGGCCGCGTCGAGAAAGGCGAGGAAGGCACGCACGCTGGGGTCACCGTCGAGGTCGGCGAAGCCGGCCGCGTGCTCGACGAAGGCGCCCAGTCCGGACGCACGCGAGGCCTCGACCTCCAGCCCGGTCACCGCGAGGACCCGCCGAACGAGGTCGACCAACGGTTCGCCGAGGTGTGCCCGCAGCTCGCGCAGCTCGGCCGCCAGGCGGGTGAAGCGGGCCCGCGCCTGTGGCGAGTACGCCGCTGCCCCTGGGTGCTCCAGCGCCTCGCAGAGGCTGACCACCTCGGCCGGGTCGACCCCCGCGACCGCCTCTTCGAGGGAGCGTTCGAGCGCCGCCGCCTCCTCGAGCTCGCCGGTCCGGCCCCCCGACCCAGCGACACCCACCAGGGCCGAGGCGCGGCGGCCGAGCAGCGCCAGGTCGCGTGGGCCGATCCGCCATCGCGGACCGGTCAGCAGGCGCAGCAGGGCCGCGTTCTCAGTGGGCTCGTCGAGCACCCGCAGGGTCGCGACCAGATCGGCCACCTCGGGCAGCTGCAGCAGGCCACCCAGCCCCACGACCTCGACCGGGACCCCCCGGGCGGTGAGCGCCGCATGGAGGGCGGCGAACCCCGAGCGCGCGCGGAGCAGGACCGCCACGTCGCGGGGGCGGTGCTCGCCCCCGGCCAACAGGCCGGCGATCTGCTCGGCCACCCAGGCGACCTCGTCCTCGGCGGTCTCCATCAGCGCGCAGTGGACCCACCCGTTCGCCTCGGCGCCGGGCCGGCTGTGCAGCTCGGGGACCGCGGCGTGGCGGGCCCGCAGCGGCCGGGACAGATCGTTGGCCAGCGCGAGCAGGTGGCCACCGGACCGGTTGTTCTG
>Ga0335071_10007775_pt1 | contig 11025 bp, 7 predicted proteins | sample Lox_Sample_15_FD_206724 | JGI IMG/M metagenome (GOLD analysis project Ga0335071, IMG submission 206724) | Soil microbial communities from Loxahatchee National Wildlife Refuge, Florida, United States - Lox_Sample_1.5 | ecosystem: Environmental > Terrestrial > Soil > Wetlands | place: USA: Florida...
CGATCCTGTTTGTTCACCCCGAACTCCTCTCTAATTTCTGCAAGATTGCCGTCCGGTTTGGCGAAGAAATCGATGTACTCGTCATGGCTGAAGAACGCGTTTACGTAGTTAGCCTGCGTTAAGACGTAGCCACCCCATCCATTCAACATAGCGACTTGCAAGAAGGACGCCAGATCTTCCGATTCGTGTTCCAGAAACAGGTGGCCCGGGGCTTCATGAAGCAATCGCCGATCGCTGTAGGTGTTCCGTAACGTGTAATACAAATGCCAATTCTCGGTGCTGGGCCATATGCCCCATTCTGTAATCCAGAGAAGCGTTGGCTGTCGGAATGTTAACGACTTCGCGACCCAGTGTGCCATATAGAAAATGCGATGCGGTTCTTTCGGGTAGTCGAATCGCTCCATTTGGACTTCGGGAACTGCGTCCGGTTTCGGGCGTTCTCGATCGCGAAGCCACTCCTCGCATTCTGCCTTCGTATAGAAACGCATTTGCAACCCCTAAGCACGGTGTCAACTTGCAGTTGCCCGACCAAAATGATATCGAATGGCTCCTAATTATCGAAATCATGTTGACGCTCAACAACGCAATTGGGATTTGGACAGTCCGAACGAAAACTTCGCTCACGATGACACTATTTTGAATCAGCCGATTGTGTTGGAGATGGATAGGAAGTCAAAAAGCCCCACCCTCTTTCGCAAACTGCGCGAAAGCAGGGTGGGGCACCCCCTCGATTCTATTATTCCGCGACTGTGGCGAAGTGGACTTCGCCTTCTGCTGGCGGGAGGAGATCCTGAAATTCGTCTTTGCCCTTGTGCGTGTTGCGCTTGTGCAGCCAATGCTTGAGGTGCTTGCGGGCTGCGGGCGGGAGCTTGGAGAAGAAGAGTCCGGCGCGGCCCTGGTCGCTGGCCCAAATCACGTCCGCATGGCCTTGCAGAGTGAATCCCGTACCCGGAAGCACGCAGCGGAACGACACGTTGGAAACGATCGGCACAGGCTCGGTGGTCTGGACGGCGAGGCCATGTTCGCCGATGTCAATGCTGATGCCGGGGACGGTACCGCTTTCGAGATCGAGGTAGACGAGCGTCTTCAGTTCGTAGCGCTGCGATTTGCGGCGCTGCTTGAAGGCGCGCTTGGTGCTCGACTTGAGCACGTCTTTGAGCTGATTTGGATCGAGTGGACGATACAAGATGCGGCTGGCGCCCGATTGAAACGCCTGTCCGGTGCCGGGCCAGGCGCGGCTGGCGACGGCCAGGAGCGCGGGCTTCTGCGTCGGCGGCAGCATCGCGGCCATGCGGATGACATCTTCGGCGCCGGGCAAATCGAAGTCGACGATGAGCGTGGAGGCGCGTCCGGTCATGACCAGTTCGAGCGCCTTCTGGCCAGAAGAGCAGTTGGTAAGTTCGATTCCGAGGGCTCCGAGGGCCGTGTCGAGGGCGCGGAGCGAAGTTTTGTCGTTACAAACTACGGCAGCGGACTGTGGCATGGATTAGAAAGTACGGGGTGAAGGGCATCGGAAAAAGTCACAGGGGTAATCTGCGGAATGGTTACTGAGGGACTCTGGACCGTTCATCGGCGCATCCTGAAGGAGAATCGCTTCACCCCACAAAGCAGTGGCGCGGGAGATCCTTCGCTACGCCTGAAATGCGGCTGCGCTCGGGATGACCAGGCTTTTCAGATAGATACACGACACTTGGCGATGCCTCGTGCTTGCTATAATCAAGAATTGCGCTCATGACTACGAAACGACTGATACGTTCGACGACGGTTTTGTCGGTACGGCGGGGTGGCAGTGTCGTGCTGGCGGGCGATGGACAGGTGACGCTGGGTGAATCTGTCATTAAGCATACGGCTAAGAAGATTCGCCGCCTGTATAACGACAAGATAATGGCGGGATTTGCCGGGTCAACCGCGGACGCGTTCACGCTCTTCAGCCGGTTTGAGGCGAAGCTGGAGCAATATCACGGGAACCTGGGCCGGGCGGCGGTGGAACTGGCGCGCGACTGGCGGACCGACAAGTTCTTGCGGCATCTGGAGGCGCTGTTGCTGGTTTGCGACAAGGAACAGACCTTCTTATTGAGTGGGCAAGGCGATGTGATTGAGCCCGATGGGTCGGTGGCGGCGATTGGCAGCGGCGGTCCTTATGCGCAGGCAGCGGCGCAGGCCTTGGCGGAGCACACGGAGCTCCCGGCTCGCAAGATTGCCGAAGAAGCAATGAAGATTGCGGGCAAGATGTGCATCTATACCAATGACAGTGTGACGATCGAGGAATTGTAGTTCTCAGTTCTCGGTTCTCAGTTCTCAGTGAAAACCTGGCGACTGAGAACAGAGAACTGGGAACTGATAACTTTTTATGGCTATTTACCTTCCCTCTACCGCAGAAGAAGAGCAGTTGGCGTTGGATGAGTTAACCCCGCGCGAAATCGTGGCGGAACTCGACAAGCACGTGATTGGGCAGAAGGATGCGAAGCGTGCGGTGGCGATTGCGCTGCGGAATCGCATGCGACGGCAGAAGCTGGCGCCGGATCTCGCCGAAGAAATTATCCCCAAAAATATCATCATGATCGGTCCCACGGGCGTGGGCAAGACAGAGATTGCGCGGCGGCTGGCCAAGCTGGCGAACTCTCCGTTCCTGAAGGTGGAGGCCTCGAAGTTTACCGAGGTGGGATACGTGGGGCGCGACGTGGAGTCGATGGTGCGCGATTTGGTCGAGATCGCGATCGATAACGTGCGCGAAGAGAAACTGGAAGACGTGGCCGACAAGGCGGAGTTGAATGCGGAGGAGCGACTGCTGGACATTCTGTTGCCGCCATCGCCGCCTGCGCAGAGTGGATCGACTTCGGGCGGCGTGGTGATCGATGGTGGATCGACGGCGCTGGCGGAGTCGTCGAACCGGACACGCGAAAAACTCCGGCAGCAACTGCGCGAAGGCAAGCTCGACGACCGCACGGTTGAGATTGATGTGCGGGAGCGGAACTTCCCTTCCTTCGAGATCCTCACAAACCAGGGCGTGGAGGAGATGGACGTCAACATTAAGGACATGTTGCCGAGCATCTTCGGGCAGCGCACGAAGAAGCGGAAGATGAAGGTGAACGAGGCGTTCGAGTACCTGATCCAGGAAGAAGAGCAGCGGCTGATTGATATGGATCAGGTGACGCGCGTGGCAATCGAGCGCGTGGAGAACTCGGGCATCGTGTTCCTGGACGAGATTGACAAAATCGCGGGACGTGAAGGCGGCCATGGGCCGGACGTTTCGCGCGAGGGCGTGCAGAGGGACATTCTGCCGATCGTGGAAGGCACGACGGTCAACACGCGCTACGGGATGGTACGGACCGATCACATTCTCTTCGTGGCGGCGGGAGCGTTTCACGTTTCGAAGCCGAGCGACCTGATCCCGGAGTTGCAGGGGCGGTTCCCGATTCGCGTGGAGCTGCAGTCGCTGACGATGGAGGATTTCGTCCGGATTTTGACGGAACCGAAGTCGTCATTGGTGAAGCAGTACACCGCGTTGCTTGAGACTGAAGGTGTGAAGCTGGAATTTACCCCGGAGGCGCTGGATGAGATCGCGCATTTTGCGTTTCGCGTGAATGAGAGTACTGAAAACATTGGTGCGCGGCGGTTGCACACGATCATGGAGCGCGTGCTGGATGAATTGAGCTTTGAGGCTCCGGAGAAGAAGGGTCAGTCGGTGACCGTGGACGCGGAGTATGTGCGGAAGATGCTGACCGATATCGTGAAGGATCAGGATTTAAGCCGGTACATTCTGTAGAGCAAAGCTTTCAACACAGAGGGCACAGAGTTTTATAGAGACTCTGTGCCTTTTTGTATTTCGTCAGGTTTCTGATACCTTACTGGTTTTCAGTAGAGTTTCAAAGGGGCAGAGCACGCATGAAATCCATTGATCGAGCGCGGTTGCAGTTGCTGATGCAGCGGGAACAGAAGAAGTTTGTCGACGAGCGGCCGAAGTCGAAGGCCCTGTTTGAGCGGGCAAGGAAGTCGCTGCTGGCGGGCGTTCCCATGAACTGGATGGTGAAGTGGGCAGGCGCGTTTCCTCCGTTTGTGCGTGAGGCGCAGGGAGCGCACTTCTTCGATGTCGACGGGCATCGCTATACAGATTTTTGTCTGGGTGATACGGGAGCGATGACGGGACACTCTCCCTTTGCGACGGTGAAGGCGGCGGAAGAGCAGATGCGGCGCGGCATCACGCTGATGTTGCCGGGCGAGGATGCGATCGTCGTGGCGGAAGAGTTACAGAAACGTTTCGCCCTTCCCTACTGGCAATTCGCGCTGACGGCGACCGATGCGAACCGGTTCTCGATCCGGCTGGCGCGACAGATCACGGGGCGTCCGAAAATCCTGGTGTTTCACTGGTGCTACCACGGGACAGTGGACGAGAGCTTCATCACGCTGCGCGCGGATGGAACGGCCGGGCCGCGCCCCGGGAACATTGGGCCACCGGTGGATCCGGCGGTGACGACGAAGGTGGTGGAGTTCAACGATGTGGACGCGCTGGAAAAAGCGTTGGCTCCCGGCGATGTCGCTTGCGTGCTGGCTGAGCCAGCCATGACGAATGTTGGCATCGTGCATCCCGCGCCGGGATATCACGCGGCGCTGCGCGAACTGACGCGCAAGTACGAGACACTGCTCATTATTGATGAGACGCATACGATTTGCGCGGGGCCGGGTGGATATACGCGGGCAGAAAATCTGGAGCCGGATGGGCTTGTGTTTGGGAAAGCCATTGGGGCGGGGATTCCGGGCGCAGCGTACGGATTCTCGCAGGAAGTGGCAGATCGGATTGTAGCGAAACAGGAGCTAGAAAATTGCGACGTGGGCGGCATTGGAGGAACGCTGGCCGGGAATGCGCTATCGCTAGCGGCGATGCGCGCGACTTTGACCAAGGTGCTGACCAAGGAAGCATTTGACCGAATGATTCCGCTGGCGCAGCGGTGGACGGATGGCGTGGCCAAGGAAATCGCGAAAGCAGAATTGCCATGGCATGTGACGCGGCTGGGTTGCCGTGCGGAGTACATGTTTGGGCCGGAACCGAAGAATGGCCGCGAGGCGCATAATGCCATGGACTTTGAGTTGGAGCGATTCATGCATTTGTATGCCATGAATCGGGGGATCCTGCTGACGCCGTTTCACAATATGGCGCTGATGTGTCCGCAGACGGAGAATGAGGATGTGGACCGGCATACGAAGGTGTTCCGGGACGCGGTGGGGGAGTTGCGGGGATAGCGGAGCGGGTCTTGGGTCTTGGGTCTTGGGTTCCCGAATCTTAACTTGTCCGTTTGGTAGTCTGTTGTTCCGCATGAAACTTTCTGTTTACGGGCTCGCCGGGGTTGCGGCTTTGTTGGTTCTGACGGGTTGCGCTTCGATTGCGCCGCCTCAGCCGCCTTCACTCGATTTGCCGAAGCCTCCGTCGGATTTGAAGGCGGTGCGCAAGGGAGACTCGGTCACGTTGACGTGGAGCGTCCCCACTCTCACGACAGATCGCCAGCGAGCCCGGAGTCTGGGCGTCACGCGCATCTGCCGGAGCGCTGCGGCATTGACACAGTGTGGAACCCCGGTGGGACAGGTGAATCCGCCCGCGTCCTCAAGCAACAAGAACGCAGCGGGGAATATTGTTGCGACTTGCGTCGACAGCATTCCGAGCGAGATGCAGAGCGACAATGCCGATGCCTTCGCTCTTTTTGCGATCGAGGTACAGAATGCCGACGGTCGCAGTGCCGGGTTGTCGAACGTAGTGCGGGTGCCACTAATCCGGACACTCGCGCCTCCGCAGAACTTTCAGGCACACGTGGTGAAGGAGGGCGTCGCACTGAGTTGGACGGGTGGCAGCGCGCCATCGATTCAAGATGCGCGGGTGCAGTACAAATACCGCATATACCGCCGCCAGGAAGGGACCGCGGGGTGGATGCTGGCGGGTGAAGCCGTTGCCGACAAGGCGGGCGACTACAGTTTGACCGACTCGAGCATCGAGTGGGAAAAGACCTATGATTACCGGGCGGCTGCGGCAACTGTGCTGCAATCGCAACCGGTTGAGAGCGCGGACACACCTGAGGTTAAGGTATTCGCGGATGATGTGTTTCCTCCGGCCGTACCTTCGGGATTGCAGGCCGTGTTTTCGGGGCCGGGGCAAGCGCCATTTGTGGATTTGATCTGGTCTCCCGTACCGGATGTGGACCTGGCCGGGTACAACGTGTATCGGCATGAAGAGGGCGCGGCGGCGATGAAGGTGAATCGCGAGATGGTGAAGTCGCCGGCTTACCGGGACGCGGGGGTGAGCGCGGGGAAACATTATTTCTATGCGGTCTCGTCGGTGGATGCGCGGGGGAATGAGAGCTCGCGGTCGGAGGAAGCGGAAGAGAGTGTGCCGTAGAAAGGCAGTGGTCAGTACTCAGTACTCAGTACCCAGTACTCAGTACTCAGTTGTCAGTTGCATTGCTGATTTTAGAACTGTCTGATCCCTCGCAGGCAAAGCCTCCCCTTACTTTTCGTAAATGTGGTTAGATAGGACGCTATGAGATATTGCCGGTTTCAAGTGAATGGTGTGGCGGAATATGGGCTGGTGGAGTCAGTGGGGGGGCACGACGTCATCGCCCGCGTGCTGGCGACTCCTCCAGAAGAGGCGAATGGCGACGTGGAAAGTTTGCGCACGCGGCGGATGCCGGCGGCGATCGCGCTGGAAGAAGCGGCCCTTCTGCCTCCGGTGCGTCCGTCGAAAATTATTTGCGTGGGGCGCAACTATCGTGAGCATGCGGCGGAGCTCGGGCACGAGGTACCGGTCGAGCCGCTGATTTTTTTCAAGCCGACGTCGGCGTTGTTGCCGCCGGGAGGTGTGGTGCGGCGTCCGAAGATTTCGCAGCGCGTGGATCATGAAGGTGAGTTGGGCGTGGTGATCGGCAAGACATGCTACAAGCCCGGACCGGATGAGGACATGCGGCAATACATCCTGGGCTACACCTGCGTGAACGACGTGACCGCGCGCGACCTGCAGAATAAAGACGGGCAGTGGACGCGGGCGAAGGGGTTCGACACATTTTGTCCGGTGGGACCGGTAGTAACAGATGAGATTGATCCATGCTTCGGAGCGGGGTCAGGCGTGGGCGTGGAAACGCGGGTAAATGGCGCGGTGCGGCAGTCGGGAAACACGCGCGATTTTATTTTCAAGCTGGATGTTGTGATCCGGCACATTGCGCAAGTCATGACTTTGTATCCGGGAGATTTAATTCCGACCGGGACGCCGGCAGGCGTGGGCCCGGTGCAGGCTGGAGATGTGATGGAAGTCAGCGTGGAAGGCGTAGGGACGCTGCGGACTTCTGTGGTCGACGAGTAAGTCTCGGAATTAAATAGTCCGATACGCGAATATAGTCCGAGTGCTGGACAGTTCAGGGAACGAACCCACTTTTCCCAAAATCAGGAAGAATGGGACTCGTTCATATAATCTGCCCAAGATCAGGCGGTCGCTTTTTCCTCGCGACGGCGGCGCATCTGCAAATAGATCTCGCGATGACGCGCGGCTTTACCCGGATCGCCTCCGGCTTGCTGGTAGAGCGCGGCGAGCCACCGGTGAGCAGCGACTAATCCCGGAAGCATGGTCAACGAAGTTTCGAAGGCGAGCGCCGCGCGTTCGCGATGGCCGAGACGGGCGAGTGCGACTCCGAGATAAAAGTGTCCCATTGGCAGGAAGTGCTGCAGGCCGACGGCTTGCAGCGCCTGTTCGGCAGCTTGCTCGTTACGGCGTTTGCGCAGATGAACCATCGCCAGGCCGAGGTGCGCAGCGGGACTATCGCCATCGATGTCGAGAGCTTTTTGGAAAGCGCGCTCGGCATCATCGCTGCGACGCTGGCGCAAGTACACTTCTCCGATCCGCAGATGGAGATCGGGCAGACGCGGATCGGCGCTCTCGGCGCGGAGAAGGCTGGACAGGGCGGCGTCCATGTCGTTTTCTTCGAAGTGGATGATTCCCATCAGCAGATCGGCCCAGGGGCGCGGCACAGGCTTGGCGTCGGGCGCGGGCTGCGGCGCTTCGGCGTTCTGGACTTCTTCTTTCTGAACTTCCTGTGGAACTTCTTCTCGAACTTCAGGTGGAGTTTCCGGCTGCTCGTGTGCGTCTTGCGCAGCGGCTCCGGCTTTCTTCTTCGGAGGCGCAGGCTTCGGAGGATTGTTGATGAGTTCCTCGAGGATCGCCTTCGCTTCGGCCCGTTTGCGCAGGGCGAGATAGCACTGCGCCAGATACTGGGCGAAACGGGCTTGATCGGGCCACTTCTTCCAGAGTTCTTCGAGGATGGGCAGCGCGTCGTGCGGACGTCGTGAGTCCAGGTACATACACGCCAGGTTGTACTGCTGTTCGCGCACGGCGGTCTCGACGGCCTTGTTCTGATCTTCGCTGGGCTCCTGAATGTATCCGAGCGCGACGAACTGTTGCAGCACCGCCTGAGCGGCTGCGGGATCCATGCGCAGGTCGCCGGGATGCATGCCGCACTCGCCGGCTTCGTTCTCCCAACTCGGAATGCGCGTGATGGCGGGAGGCTCATCGAAGGCCTGCACGAGCACGCGGCCATCCATGTCTTCGCCGACAGGGAGTCCGAAGAGCGTGAGCACCGTGGGCGTGATGTCGAGGAGCGTTGCACCGTAGATGCGCTCGTCTTGCTTGATGTGATCGCCCTTCATGCAGACGATCCCGAAGGGACGATGTTGAATCGCAGGTCCGGCCGGCTCGTTCGGAATACCCATGGGACGCAGGTGATCGGAGTGAAAGCCGTGATCGGAGCAGAGGATCACGGTCGCGTCCGGTCCGGCGAGCTGCAATAGCGTCTCGAGCATCATGTCGTGAAAGCGGTACGCGCCGTTCACGACCTCTTTGTAGATTTCGAATTTGTCTTCGGGAATGCCGGGCAATTGCGGCGGATGGAAATGCATGAAGCCGTGGCAGAAGTGATCGATGCCGTTGTAGTAGACGGCGAGGAAGTCCCACTCCTCGTTCTGGAGAATCCAGGTAGCGGCGTTGTGGATGGAGCAATTCTCAGAAAGAATCTTGGCGAACGACTGCAGGCCCTTGTCTTTTTCCTGATCGATTTGTCCGGCCTTGGGGATCCAGGGCAGAATCGCGGCTTCAGTAACTTCGGCGGGATGCATGCGCAGTTTCGCGAACGTATCGCGCAGGCTTTCGGGATGAACCGCGCCGGGCGGCACCGGCCATTCCTTATCGAGCGGCCCGACCGCATAGGGAAACAGATCGGAGACGGAAATTCCATTGATAGGCTCGGCGGGATGTCCAGCGAACCATCCGAGCACGTGCGATTTGTAGCCGCGCTGGGTGAGGATGTTCCACAGCGCTTTCACTTTGCGCGAAGTGCTGGTAACGGGACGAACACCACCGGTTTGCGGATCCGGCTCCATGAATCCGAGAATGCCGTGCTTGTCGGCGCGCTTGCCGGTGGCGATGGAGTTCCACAGCATGGGCGAAAGAATCGGGCGCAAAGTGGCGATGTTGCCCATCACACCGTGATTGACGAAATCTTCCAGCGTCGGCATGAGGCCCTGATCCATCAGCGGATTGATAACTTTCCAGTCGGCGGCGTCCCAACCGATAAGCAGAACTTTCTTCGCGAGAGGCTTGGTCATGGAGGTGAACCTGAGGACTAAATGGGGGACGCCAGTCTACTACACTCGTTGGATTTGTGAACAGCTCGTGGGGAAAATTTCCGGTATGCAAATTCCTGCATCTTGTTTCGCCGGTTCCGACACGCATGGTCCCTTCGCGGTTGAGGCAACCCATCGGGGGACAATCGTTTACACCGCGAACACTAACAATACTGTGTCTGAGTAGGCGAAGCAAAGCTAGGGTTTTGACGGCGCAAGCAGGGCGCGGGTTTGTTGCGCAATCAGCAGGGCGCCGTTGGCGGTGGCGTCCTGTTCCAGCGATTTCAATTCGGGCGTGGCAGAGAGCGAACCAGTCTGCAACAACATCTCACCGATAGCAAGACGCGCCTGGTACTCATACCAACGGTAGCCGAACTTGCGCGCAGAAGTGAGGACCGATTCCACTTCTTTACGAGCCCCCGCGATATTGCCAGACTTTGCCTTTACTCGGGCATCTGCCAGCGCAGCTTCGTAGCGCGGGCTTTCGCTAGTGGTCTCACGGGAGAGCGCCAGAGCTCTCTCGGCTTCTGATTTCGCCTCTTCTTGCTTTCCGACCGCCAAGAGCACCTTCGCCAGGACGCCGTGCGCCCAGGCGCCGCTTCCCGCGGAATTGGTCTTGTCAAAATTCGCGGCAGCGGCGCGCGCGAGTTTCTCCGCGTCGTCGAGGCGTTTCTCCTGCAGGGCGAGAGCGGCCAAGGCGACGCGAATCTGCGCCGCAAAATCGTCGTCACCGACTTCCTGACACAATGCGAGTGCCTGCTCGTAGTGCTTTCTCGCCTCGCCCGTGTTTCCTTGTGCAAACAGAACGTCGCCCGTCCCTGACAAAGGATACGGTTCTCCACGACGATAGGCAATCTCTCGTGCGAGCGCCAAAGCTTTTTCAAAATTCTTATTGGCCAGATCATAATCGCCCATCTCGGCCGCGAGATTTCCCATGTTGTTCAGGGTCGCAGCCTGGCCGCGGCGTTCGCCGATTTGTTCGAACGCGGACAGGGCCTGCTGCTGCATCTTGAGCGCGCCTTTGAGGTCGCCCAGACCGTCGAGGCAATTGGCGAGATTGCCGTAGTCGCTGGCTAGTCCGTTGGGATCATTGAAGTCACGGTCGACCACCAAGGCCTGGTTGTAATAACTCTCGGCTTCGCGCAACTTGCCTTGCCCGTAATAAACGTTGCCGATTCGTTCCAGCGTGCCGCGGATGCGCTTCTGGTCGCCGATTTCGCGGAAAACGGGAAGAGCGGTTTCATATTGCTTGCTCGCACCGGCGAAGTCGCCTTGATCAAGCTGTTGATCGCCAGCCATGAGAAGCGTGCGCGCGGCCCCCTGGCGAAACCCGGCGGAAGTAAACATCTGCCTTGAGTCACTCAACAGCTGGATGGT
>Ga0335071_10007776_pt1 | contig 11025 bp, 10 predicted proteins | sample Lox_Sample_15_FD_206724 | JGI IMG/M metagenome (GOLD analysis project Ga0335071, IMG submission 206724) | Soil microbial communities from Loxahatchee National Wildlife Refuge, Florida, United States - Lox_Sample_1.5 | ecosystem: Environmental > Terrestrial > Soil > Wetlands | place: USA...
CATGGATATGCGCCATCGGTATGGTGAACGGCACCGCGGCCACGGCCGCCGCCAGCATTTCATACCGATCCCCGATCAGCACCAACAGATCCGGCTGGAGTCTTTCGTAAGCCGACGCAAACTCCCGGACCCCCGCCCCCATCGCATACGCCACATCCGCGCGCGTGTCGCCCCCAAGCGGCATCGGCACTTTCGCTGTCACCGCAAATCCGTCGCCCTCGATCTCTTCCAGCGTGCTTCCCTGACTAGCCTCCAGGTGCGCTGCTCCAACGATCAATCGCAAATCGAAAAACTTGTCCGCCTGCAGCCGCCGCAAAACCGGAACGTAGATACCGTAATCCGATCGTCCCACCGTGACCACGCCTACGCGCAGCGTCATGCCAGATCACCCATCGTGATCACCGTGTCCGCATCAATTGCATGCGCCGCCCGGCGTCCTGCAACTTTCTTCCACTCCGCCGGCGAGATCCCTGTTCCCGGCCGCTTGAACACCAGCATCTCGCGCGTAATCGTCTCTCCCTGCGCTATCGCGCGCGCTGCCACCACGCTCCGCCGCGCCACGTCGCGCACATTCTGCTCGCTCGCTGCCGGTTGCTTCACACCGTCCCCGCGCGCCGACTCGACCGTCCGAATCACCTGTACCAGTTCGCGAAATCGTTGCGGCGTGAGAGAAACCCGGTGGTCCGGCCCGGGAAGATTCACATCCAGCGTGATGTGCTTCTCGACAATGCTCGCCCCCAGTGCAACCGCCGCCACCGCCAATTCGTTTCCTAGGAAATGATCGCTGAACCCTACCGGCACGTCGAAGTGATCGCGCAGTGTCCGCAGCGCGCGCAGGTTCGCTGCCCGCGGATCCGCCGGATACGCCGACACGCATTGCAGTAACGCAATCTGCGTACTGCCCGAAGCCAGTAGAGTCTCAACCGCGCTCTCGACTTCGCTCAAATACGACATGCCTGTTGAAAGAATCACCGGTTTGCGCTTCCGCCCGATGAACTCAAGAAGCGGCAGGTCGGTCACATCGCCCGAACCTACCTTGAACGCGGGCACGCCCAGGTCATCGAGCAACGCAACACTCGCTTCATCAAATGCCGTCGAAAGAAAGATGATGCCGCACCCCGCCGCGTGCCGGGCGACTTCCCGCGTCATCTCCTCGGGCATCTCCAGCCGCCGCACCATCTCGAGTTGCTGCTCCGCCGCACCCGTCGTTGTTTTCTGATATTCCGCCTTTGGCGCTCCCGCGGAAATCAACTGGTCGGCGTGGAATGTCTGGAACTTCACCGCATCCGCGCCCACCTCGGCCGCAGCCTCCACCAGGCGCTTCGCCAGACCAAGGTTGCCATTGTGATTCACCCCGGCTTCGGCAATCACAAAACAGGGCTGCCCGTCTCCGATATGTTTCCCACCAACCTGGATCGCCTTCATGAACCAACGCCGCACTTAGTGTAGTGCATCCTCGTCGCTGCTCAACCGTCTCGTCACTTCAGCGTCAACCTCAATATCTCACCGATCCATGCCGTCCCCATCCTTGCAGTTCATCGCGGAACGGCGGAAGCAGGGCCTCAACGTCTCACCTGCCGGCCTCCTGAGGCTGATGGTAAGATTTAGCAGACTCTATCTCGCTCCTCCGCCAAAAGTCGGCGAAAGCCCAGCGGGCTCGTGCACTCTCGGGACCAGTGATGCAGCTCATCGAAAAGATTTGCACGACCGAACAGGCCACCCTGCGCGAGGTCATGGCTTGCATCGATCATGGGGCGAAGGGGATCGCCCTCGTCGTCGACGACCAGCGCCATCTCCTCGCCACCCTCACCGACGGCGACCTCCGCCGTGCCGTCCTCGCCGGTCACAGCCTCGATCTTCCCGTCTCGCGCCTGCTCGAAACTCTTCGCGCCCAGGGCAAAGCGCAGCCCGTCACTCTTCCTGCCGGCAGCGAAAAAGACATCATCCTCGGCGAAATGAAGGAGCGTTCGATCCGGCAAATCCCGCTCGTCGATGATCTCCAACGCGTCACCAATCTCGCTGTCCTCGATGACTTGGTTGGAGACGGTCTGACTGGCGAACGCCACCGGCGGGTCCACGCCGTCGTCATGGCCGGCGGCTACGGAACCCGGCTCATGCCCCTCACCGCCACCACGCCGAAACCCATGCTTCGCGTCGGCGAGCAGCCTCTCCTCGAGCGACTCGTCCAGCAACTCAAACAAGCCGGCATTCCCCGCGTGAACATCAGCACGCACTACCGCGGTGACCAGATCTCTGAACACTTCGGCAAGGGCGAAGCCTTCGGCATTGAGGTCGAATGCCTCTCCGAGGAACAACCCATGGGCACCGCCGGCGCCCTCTCTCTCGTATCCGGCAATGATCCGCTGCTCGTCATCAACGGCGATATATTGACGGCGCTCGATTTTCGTTCCTTCCTTGACTTCCACTTCGAGCACGCCGCTGCCATGACCGTCGCTGTCCGCGAATACGGCTTCGACGTCCCTTACGGCGTCGTCGAAACCGACGGCCTCCACATCACTTCCGTGACCGAGAAGCCTTCCATCAAATTCTTCGTTAACGCCGGCATCTACCTCATCTCGCCCTCCGCCCGCACCCTCATCCCTTCCGCTCAGCACCTCGACATGCCGCAGCTTATCGAGCTCCTCGTCAAGGCCGGCCGCAAGGTCGTGAGCTTCCCCATCTGGGAGTACTGGCTCGACATCGGACGCCAGGAAGATTACGAGCGCGCCCAGCAAGACGTCCGCAAGATCGGAGGGCGCAAGTGAACTGGAAATCGAAATCTGTTCTGGTCACCGGCGCTGGCGGCTTTATCGGCAGTCACCTCGCCGAAGCCCTTGTCCGTGCCGGGGCCAAGACCCGTGCTCTGGTTCACTACAACAGCGCTGGACGCCATGGCTGGCTCGACCAAAGCGATCTCGCCGATGAGATGGAGATCGTCGCCGGCGACATTCAACAACCCGACAGCGTCAAAAACGCCCTGCAGGGTGTCGACGTCGTCTTTCACCTCGCCGCCCTCATCGCGATTCCGTACTCCTACGTTTCTCCTTCTTCTTATGTGAGTGCCAACATCGTGGGCACGCTGAACATCCTGCAGGAGGCGATGCGTTCCAATGTTTCGCGCGTCGTGCACACCTCCACCAGCGAAGTCTACGGAACCGCGCGCTGGGTGCCCATCACCGAGGATCACCCACTCCAGGGCCAATCCCCTTACTCTGCCACCAAGATCGGCGCCGACAAGCTGGCTGAATCTTTCCACCGCGCCTTTGGATTGCCCGTCAGCATCGTCCGCCCTTTCAACACCTACGGCCCCCGCCAATCCGCTCGCGCCGTCATCCCCACCATCATGACGCAGGCCCTCGCCGGCGATCCTGTTCACATCGGCAACACCACGCCCACCCGCGATTTCAACTACGTTGCCGATACCGTACGCGGCTTCATGCTCAACGCCGCCAGCGACTCTGCCATCGGGCGCGTCATCAATCTGGGCACAGGCACGGAAATCTCCATCGGGGAACTCGCCAAGACCATCTGCGCCATCGTTGGCTCCAACTGCGAAATCGTGCAGGACGACCAGCGTGTCCGTCCGTCGGCCAGTGAGGTCGATCGCTTGCTCGCCGACAACCACCTCGCCACTGAACTGCTCGGCTGGCGTCCCGAAGTCAGCCTCCACGAAGGCTTGCAGCGCACCCTCGAGTGGGTCCGCGACAATCTCGATCGCTACCGTACCGGAGTCTACGCGTTGTGAAGATCCTCAGTGGAGATCGCGCATGACCAAGCCCGGCACCGCGACCGTCTCCATTCCGCTCTCCGTCCCCGAGATCCGCGGTAACGCGTGGAAGTACGTCAAGGATTGCCTCGATACCGGCTGGGTCTCTTCCGTCGGCGAATACGTGAACCGCTTTGAGCGCATGCTTACCGAAAGCATTGGAGCGCACGCCGCCGTCGCCACCAGCAACGGTACCTCTGCGCTCCACATCGCGTTGCTCGTCGCCGGCGTCGAACCCGGCGATGAAGTTCTTGTTTCCACGCTCACCTTCATCGCACCGGTTAACGCCATCCGCTACGCTAACGCCTGGCCCGTACTCATCGACGCCGAACCCGAGTACTGGCAGATCGATCCGCAGAAGCTTTCGGGCTTTCTCCACCACAATTGCGAGCGGCGAGAAGGCGTGCTGCTTAACAAGAAATCCGGTCGCCGCGTCAAAGCCATACTCCCCGTCCACTTGCTCGGCCATCCCGTCGACCTGGACCTGATCCTCGCGCTCGCCCGTGAATTCAATCTTGCCGTCATTGAAGACGCTACCGAATGCCTCGGCGCCAAGTACCGCGGCCGCAACATTGGCAGTGGCGATCTCGCCTGCTTCAGCTTCAACGGCAACAAAATCGTGACCACCGGGGGCGGCGGCGCCATCGCTACCTCGAATCCCGAGTGGGCTGCGCGTGCAAAATATCTCACTACCCAGGCCAAGGATGATCCCATCGAGTTTGTGCATGGCGCCGTCGGCTACAACTACCGCCTCACCAACCTCCAGGCCGCGCTTGGCTGCGCGCAACTCGAGCTTCTTCCTGAATATATCGAGAAGAAACGCGTCATCGCAGCGCGCTACGAAGACGCCCTGCGCGATCTCCCCGGCATCACGCCGATGCCGCACGCTGCTTGGGCCGAAAGCACCTTCTGGCTCTATACCGTGCTCATCGACGAAAACCAGTTCGGTCTCACTTCGCGCGTTACGCTCAAAGAACTCGAGGCCGCTGGCATCCAGGCCCGGCCGCTCTGGCAACCCATGCATCGGAGTCCCGTGCACAGCGACTGCGAAGCTTACCGCTGCGAAGTTGCCGACTGGATTCATGCCCGCGCTCTCAGCCTTCCCTGCTCCGTCGGCTTGAGCGAAGCGGACCAGGACTACGTGATCGAATCGCTGCGCAATCTTACGGCCCGGGCCCATCGCTGACTCCGCTCCATCGGAAATCTCCGGTCCGACTCTCAACCATCAACGCGCCTCGCGCGAATCCACTCGACGTCGCGCTTTCCCCGCGCAGAAAATAGTTCCATGCCCGTGCGCGTATTTGTTCCCCGGTGGATGGACCGAACGAATACTAACGCGCAAAATGCCAACGCCCGTGCCCTGCTCTCGCGCTTTCGCGGTGCCCAGGCCTGCTGGACCGCGCTCGCCAGCGACGGTCCCGCCGACTCCATCCTCCAAAACAAGGTCCAGATCCGCACCATCACTCGGTCCCGCTTCTGGAATCTGCATCTCGCGCTTCGCTATCAGGAACGCTTCGACGCCGTTTTTTATCCCGGTCCCCATTGGGGAGACTACGCTGGCCTCGAACTTCGCAGCCTGCGCGGCAAGCCCGCGCCCGTGATCGCTACCATGGAAGGCATCATCGCCTCGCCCGACGATGTCCAGAAAATCAGCGGCCTCGTCGGCCACCCTGTCTCCTCACAGCCCGGCACCGATGCCGCTATCCCGCGCATCCGCGCGCTCTACCAGCGAGCCGACCACATCATCGCCCTCAGCCCATTCCTCGCCCGCGTCGGCAAACTGCTCTACGGAGACAAGCTGTCGAGTCTGCCCCTCGGCCTCGAGACCCGCATCTTTCATCCCGAAGGACGCCAGGAACCGGCGCGCTGCCGCGTCGTCGGTTGTGGCACCGTCAAAGCCTCGAAGAATATCTCCGCCTTCCTCCGCGCCGCTGCGCAATACAAAGACGCCGACTTCGTCTGGTTCGGCAGCGGCGAGGGCCTGCCATCTTTCATCGCTGAAGCTCAGCAAAAAAATCTCGCCAACCTCCACTTCCCTGGCCCCGTCCCGCCCGATACGCTCGCCGATGAATTCCGCCGCTCTTCCATCTTCGTCCTGCCCTCCCACTCCGAAGGTGTCCCCAAGGTCACGCAAGAGGCTGCTGCCTGCGGCTTGCCCGTCGTCGTCATGGGCTTCTTCGAAGCCCCCAGCGTCATCCAGAACCAGAACGGCCTTGTCGCCTTCTCCGACGATGAACTTCTCGAGCACGTCGGCACGCTCCTCCGCAATCCCCCGCTGCGCTCGCAAATGGGCGCCGAAGGCGCTCAGATGGCCAAAGCCTGGGACTGGGACCGCATCGCTCCCCAGTGGGAGGCCCAGATCCTCTCCTCCCTGGGCAGATAACTCCACTTGCGACGCTACGCCGATTCAAGCGCGCTTTTGCGATCGGGTGATTTGTAAAAAGTCTTAGGGCACGACACAACGCACCGCGCGTGTCTTGCACTCGAACTATCTCGACAATCATCGCCGGGCTTCCCCCTCGCAATTGGCCCCTCGTGCGAATTTCTAGTACTCTACTAGGGATTAAAACGACCTCCGAAGGGGACCTAGCGTCATGAACATCGCCAACGACGTCACCGAGCTGATCGGCCGCACCCCGCTCGTTTTTCTCCACAAAGTCTCGCACGGCTCGAAAGCCAAGATCGCCGCCAAGCTCGAAAGCTTCAACCCCTGCGCCAGCGTCAAAGACCGCATCGGCGTCAGCATGATCGAAGAGGCCGAGAAAGCCGGCAAGATCACACCCGGCAAAACGGTCCTGATCGAGCCCACCAGCGGCAATACCGGCATCGGTCTCGCTTTCGTCGCCGCCGTCAAAGGCTACAAGCTCATCGTCACCATGCCCGACACCGTCTCCCTCGAGCGCCGCATCCTTCTCCGTGCCTTCGGCGCCGACGTCATCCTTACCCCCGGCCCGAAAGGCATGAAGGCCGCGATCGCGAAAGCCGAAGAACTGCTGGCGCAAAATCCCAACGGGTTTATCCTCCAGCAATTCGCCAACCCGGCGAACCCCAAGATTCACCTCGAAACCACCGGCCCCGAAATCTGGAACGACACCGATGGTCAGGTCGACATCCTCATCTCCGGCGTCGGCACCGGCGGCACCATCACCGGCGTCACCGAATACATTCGCCCCAGAAAGCCCAGCTTCAAAGCCATCGCCGTCGAGCCCGTCGAAAGCGCCGTCCTCAGCGGAGGCGCGCCCAGCCCGCACAAAATCCAGGGCATCGGCGCCGGTTTCGTCCCGCAGATTCTGCGCACCGACCTGATTAGTGAAATCGTGCAAGTCTCCAGCGATCAGGCCATCGCCATGGCCCGCCGCCTCGCCAACGAAGAAGGATTGCTCATGGGCATCTCTTCCGGCGCCGCCGTGCACGCCGCCGTCGAAGTCGGCAAGCGTCCCGAAAACGCCGGCAAGCTGATCGTCGTCGTCCTGCCCAGCTTCGGCGAGCGTTATTTGAGCAGCGTGTTGTTCGAGAATCTCCGCAAAGAAGCGCAGGAGATGCAGGCCGTCGCGGTTTGATGTAATCGATGCTGCCCCAGGCTCGCGCCGTCCTTTGGCGCTAACTTGGGTCCCGATCGTGCTGTAACCTGAAGGCCGGAGCCGGAAGCCCAAAGCCTGACGCCTACTTGTTTTCCTTCCTCCAATCCGTTCGCGACGACATCCGCGCCGTCTTCGAGCGCGATCCCGCCGCGCGCTCGTACCTCGAGGTCCTGTTTTGCTATCCCGGCCTGCACGCGCTCTGGTTTCACCGCATCAATCACTGGCTCTGGAAGCTCCACTTCCGCTTCCTCGCCCGCTTTTTCTCCCAGATCGCGCGCTGGCTCACCCTCATCGAAATCCACCCCGGCGCCCAGATCGGCCACCGCCTCTTCATCGATCACGGCTCCGCCGTCGTCATCGGAGAAACGACCATCATCGGCGACGACGTCACCCTCTATCAGGGCGTCACCCTCGGCGGCACCGGCAAGGAAAAAGGCAAACGCCACCCTACCATCCTCAACGACGTCGTCATCGGTTCCGGCGCCAAAGTCCTTGGCAATATCACCGTCGGCAACAACTGCCGCGTCGGCGCCGGCTCCGTCGTCCTGCGCAATATCCCCGACAACTCCACCGTCGTCGGCGTCCCCGCCCACATCGTGCTGCGCAATGGTAAGCGCGTCGTCATCAGCGATCCCAAGGAAATTTCCGACCCCATGTCGGATGTCTTCGTCCGCCTCGCCGCCGAAGTCCACCAGATCCGCGAGCAACTCGAGCAGCACACCTCTGCCCAGCTCGCCCCCGAACCCGTCTTCACCTTCGACGAAGAGTACGACGCCTATACCGACGGCGCCGGCATCTGAACCACGTGCGGAAAGCGGACGCGTCCTCCGGATCTTCGCCGTCGCGCACTCAAAAGCGTTACTCTCAATGAGCTGCGTCCGCCGCATTCCCTGATCGTCAACGTGAGGAGCCTGAGCATGACACTTCCCACTCGCCAGCGGGTTTCGACTGGATCGCCGTTCGAGCCAAAAGTTGGAATTTCTCGCGCCATACGAAGCGGCGCCGTCATCGCCGTGACTGGAACCGCGCCACTCGGCCCGGATGGCAAAACCGTCGCCAAGGGCGATCCCGCCGCTCAAGCACGAAGATGCTTTGAGATTGTCCAGGCTGCTATCGAAGCCTTAGGTGGCCAGCTTTCCGACGTCCTGCGCACCCGAATCCTGCTCACGCGCATCGAAGATTGGCAACCGGTTGCCGCCGTCCACGGCGAATTCTTCGGCGCCATCCGCCCCGCAAGCACAATCATGCAAGTCGTCCGCTTTATCGATCCGGATTGGTTGGTAGAAATCGAGGCCGATGCGATCGTCGAGAAATGATTTCGATGATGCCTAACACTTCTGTGGCATGCGGCGCTTCCCCATCCGGGGGATCGCACAAATTACGGAATCTCCGCCAAACCACTGCTCATCTGATGAACCAATCTCGAGCCACACCTTCGAGATATTCACCTCAGCACGGAGTAAACCATGGCACGACCACTTGAAGGGAAAGTTGCCCTCGTCACGGGGGCATCGCGCGGGATCGGTGCTGGTATCGCCAAGCGTCTGGCTGCCGATGGCGCCCATGTCGCAATCACCTGGCAAAGCCGTCGCCATCCAAGCCGACGCCGCCAACCCCGAAGCCGCCGCCAGCGCCGTCGAGAAAACCGTCGCCTCCCTCGGCCGTCTCGATATCCTGGTGAACAACGCCGGCACCGCCATCCCTAAAAGGTTCGAAGACTCCACCGTCGAAGACCTGAATCGCGTCATCGACCTCAATTTGCGCGGCGTCATGTTCGCCACCAAGGCCGCCCTCAAGCACATGAACCCCGGCGGCCGCATCATCATGATCGGCTCCTGCGTCGGCGAGCGCATGATGACGCCCGGCCTCGTTTCCTACTCCGCCACCAAAGGCGCCGTGAAAATGTTTACCCAGGGCCTCTCCCGCGAAGTCGGCGATCGCGGTATCACCGTCAACAACATTCAGCCCGGTCCCATCGACACCGACCTGAATCCTGCATCGGGTGATTGGGCCGCCCCCCAAAAAGCCGTGACTGCCCTCAATCGCTACGGCACCGTCGACGAAGTCGCCGCCGCGGCCGCTTTCCTCGCCAGCCCCGAGGCTTCCTATATCACCGGCGCGAGCCTGACCGTCGACGGCGGGACCAACGCCTGATCCGCACGCCGTGTGCCCTATGCCTCGCATCTTTTTGCGAGACGTGGGACATTGATACGAGGGCGGAAAAGCAGTCAACTCTCTCAAAGTACGCATCGCTCCTTGCGAACCCGCACCGAGCTCAGCTTACTCAGCAAGTAAAGGAATTCTTCCCATGCCCTCCCAGACCAAGACCGCCCTCGTCACCGGGGCCTCCCGCGGCATCGGACGCGCCACCGCTCTGGTCCTCGCCGCTTCCGGCATCCGTGTGCTCGTCCACTACAGCCGCTCCGCCGAAGAAGCCCAATCCGCCGTCGCTACCATCCTCGCCGCTGGCGGACGCGCCGACGCTCTGCCCGCAGATCTCTCTGCGCCCGACGGCCCCGCTTTCCTCGCCCAGCAAGTGCGCTCCATCGTCGGCGATCGCCTCGACATCCTCGTCGCCAATGCCGGTGTCAGCAAAAGCGCCACCCTCAAGGATTACGTGCCCACCGACTTCGATCCGCTCTTCCACACCAATGTCCGCGGCCCGTTCTTCCTCGTCCAGCAACTTCTGCCCTTGCTTCATGAAGGCTCGAACATCGTGTTCGTCTCCTCTGTCGCCGCCCGCTCCATCGTCGGCAAGCCCGATCCCGACGGTCGCTCTATCCTTCTTTATGCTTCTACCAAGGGCGCCATCGACACGCTCGTTAGAAACTGGGCTGGACTCCTGGGCCCGCACGGCATCCGCGTCAATGCCGTCGCCCCCGGCATCATCGATACCGACATGTCCAACTTCACCAAGACCGAGGCCGGACGCCAGGCCGCCCTCAACATGCAAGCCCTCCAACGCATCGGCAAGCCCGACGATGTCGCTGATGTCGTCGCCTTCCTCGCCTCCGACCAGGCTCGCTGGATCACCGGCGCCACCATCCCCGTCGACGGCGGCACCAAACTCTGACTCGCAAGCGCGACCGTCCGGCCCATCTCGCTTTCTTCGAACCTCTGCGCAAGCGCCCAACCACGGCGCCACGCCCGGTTCACGCAGCGCACCGTCCACGGGACCAATGACCGCCGTAACCGCAGTGTTTTCCCACTCTCCCTCCCCGTCTGATATACTCTTTGTGTTAACGCTTTTGCTACGGTTTGCTCGTCACGCGGTGGTCACTTCTTTAGGCCAGATCCATCTCCGCATTTCCTGCCCGCCGTTTATTTTGCGTGAATTCCAAGATTAATCGTGAGTAGCTGCGCGCCTCTCGACGTGTGTCAGAGTGTGCGCCGCGCTCCAGAAAGAAACTAAGCCGAATGACCACATTTTCAGAACTGCCCCTCTGTTCCGCGCTCCAGCGGAAGCTCGTGGCAGCTCAATTCATCAACCTCACACCAATTCAGGAACGCGCGATTCCCCCAGCCCTCGAAGGCCGCGACGTCATCGGAACTGCCGAGACCGGCACAGGAAAAACGTTAGCGTTTCTCATTCCCCTCCTTGAGACCTTGAGCCAGCAGCCCGCGCGCCACACGGTCGCCCTCGTTCTGCTGCCAACTCGCGAACTCGCGATGCAGGTT
>Ga0335071_10007777_pt1 | contig 11024 bp, 7 predicted proteins | sample Lox_Sample_15_FD_206724 | JGI IMG/M metagenome (GOLD analysis project Ga0335071, IMG submission 206724) | Soil microbial communities from Loxahatchee National Wildlife Refuge, Florida, United States - Lox_Sample_1.5 | ecosystem: Environmental > Terrestrial > Soil > Wetlands | place: USA: Florida...
TTCTGCCACCACCTTCGGCGCTTCGTCCACCGGAACGGTTCCCTTAGCACTCCCCTCCGTCCTAGCTGGACCCGTCAACGCCACCCTCGCCATCGCCGAATTCACGCGCAACGATTCCGTCAATCGCCTCGCGCCAACGTAGGGTAGCGTGCCCGCCCAGACCGCCAACGCCGCCAGCGCCACGCCCTGCCAGATCATCCCACTCGTCACCACCGTCGCTGGCAACCGAATCCCCGTCCGCCGCCTCATCCCTGTCGCGCGCGGTTTCGCTGTCGCCGTCGGCGCCTTCTCTGCCGGCTTCCCGTTCGTACTCGGCCTCGCTGCAACACGGAATTCCGTTTTCTCCGCCGCTCTCTCCACAATCTCCGCGGAAATGGTCGCACTCCTCGTCGCCACACCTTCTTGCAACGCAGCGAAACAGATCTTGTTGATCTCGCGTGGCACTCCCCGGCTTCTCTCTGCTACCAACGCGAGCGCCTCCCGCTCAAACAGCTCGCCCGTCGGGTGGCCCGCTACCCGCAGCCGATGCTGCACATACGCTGCCGTCTCCGCTCCGGTCAGCGGCTCCAGCTGTTTCATTACTGTGATTCGCTGTGCCAACTGCGCCAGTTCTTCCCTCCGCAGCTTCCTCTGCAGTTGCGGCTGCCCCGCCAGGATCAGTTGGATCAGCTTGTAATTCGGTGTTTCGTAATTCGACAGCATCCGGATGGTTTCCAGAACCGAATCTTCCAGGTTCTGTGCTTCGTCGACGATCAGCACAAACCGGCGTGCCGCCATCATCTCCGCTAGCAGGATCTCGTTAAGCTTGTTGTGCATTCCCACGAGCCCCAGATTCGTGGAATCCACGCCCAGCTCGCTCATCATGTATTCGAAAAATTCGCGCGAACTGCACTGCGTTTGCGTCAGGAAGATCACCCGGGCGCTGTCTCTCAGCCGATCACTGACTTGGTGCAACAGCGTGGTCTTGCCTGTCCCGGGCTCGCCAATCAACGCCACAAATCCTCGGTCAGAAAGGACCGCTTCGGTCAGCGCGTCGAGCGCTTCGCAGTGTGTCCGGCTAGGGTACAGGTACGCAGGGTCCGGCGAGACGCCAAACGGCTGCTCGCGCAACTGGTAGAACTCCAGCGAATTTGCCAGAAGCTGCCTCCGTCTCTCGCAACCTTGTTAGTTTACGCGCCTGCTCATTCGCAGAAAAGTTCCAGAACTCCCTCAGCCATCCGCTTGGCTACGCTTGCTTTCTCACCGTTGCCGTTCCGACCGGCAGCTCCTGCAGCGTCGTTCCACCCGCCGCGAAACGCGTCAGTTCACCTTTCGCCTGTTCCAGTTCCATATAGCGAACGTCTAGCAACCCGCCGCTCGGCAAGCCATAAAGCTCGAAGCTGACCTCGGCCAAGCACAAGCTCCACCCTTCCAGCCACGTCTCCAGGTCCTTCCGCTGGCGCGCATCTCCGTCGCAAACCACAATCAAATCGATGTCGCTGCCCACACCGGCATTGCCAAGCTCGGTGCTCCCATACAGATACACGGTTCGCACGCCAAATCGCTTGGGATCTATCGTCGCCGCCACCCGCTCCGCAAAACGCTGCCGCCATCGCCAGTGTTCCGGCTCGCTGCCCAGTCGTTCTCCGCCCAACTCGCGCTGCTTCCACTCCAGATACTCTCCGACTCGATGCCCGATATTATCCAGCAGCACTTGCTCTTCGCGCAGGAACGGCCCTTCCCACGCCGTCGGCTTTTCGTTCTTGTACAGAACCTCGATCGATCCCACCTGTGTTCGCCAGATGGATATCGGCGACCGCAGCCGCCACGGTGTCTCCACAAAATCCGGCAGCGCGTAACTCCTGCCAAAGTACTCAATCCTCGCTGTGGTCTCCTCAGGAAATTGCCACGCCGGCGGAATCGCGCTCAGGATCGAATGAAACACCACGGGTGGAGGCTCTTCTCGTCGCGCCAGCGCCGAGCTCACTTTATACAAGCACCGCAACTCTTTCGCTCGCTCGCGCAGCGCCCAGAGTTCCTCCGCTGGATCGGACTGCGGATTCAGGCCCATAACCGTATGTTAGTCCAGAACCATTCATCCTGAGAATGATTCGCCCGCGTCATTCCGCTTTCGATGTCATCTCCAGCGCCCATACCGCCGCGGGCCGCATGTACATCGACGCGCGATAATTCCCTTCCACGTCCCACGCCTCGGGTGTCCGGAACCAATACCCCTTCTTTTCATAGATGACGGAATACAGCCCATGCGCCGTCTTGTACGCTTCTTCTCTCATTCCCGCATGCAGAAGCAGCGCCGCTAGCGAAAAACTCGTTCCCACCCACACTTCAGGAGCCTGCTCATTGTGCGGAATCATTGTTCCATCTCGATTCATTCCATTCGCCGCCCCCATCTCGCCATTGCCAAATCTCCCGACGTTCACTCTGTAGATCGTCTTCAGCGCCGTCTGCTGCATCTCTCGGGGCACCAGGTTCCCGAGTCCCGTCAGATTCGCATACCACTGCCCCGCCAACTGGTCCGCCTGTATGCTGTCGCGGTTCTCACTCTCCGTGTCGTAGCGGAAATATTCTCCGTTCCATAACCGGTCGATGTATGACTTCTGCGCCTTCTCGAACATGGCATGATATTTCGCCATCGCCTCGTTATCCTTCAACACGCGAGCCGTCTCCTCCGCCCCTCGTAACGCCCCCAGCCACAAGCTCCCGCAATACGCGCTCACTCCTCGCACGACCCACGAGTCGTAGGTCTGGTCTGGAAAGCCCGAATTCTCCGGAATCCCGCTCCCCTTATCAAACTCCTGCAGATGCGCAATCGCTTCGCGCATCGCCGGCCATTGTTCCCGCAAAAACGCCGTGTCTTTCTTCCCCGTCAACACGTAGTCGCGATATACCATCAATACGAATTTTGAATTGAGATCTTTCCATTCGTTCGTGTCTTGCCACCCGGGTTCGTTCACCGCCAAGAACGGATCTCCTTCCGGCACCCCCAGGTCGTGCGGCACCACGCCCTTCTTCTTCCGCATGTGCAGGCTGGGTTCGCCCGTCTCCAGCGACTTCCACACCCACTGCCCCTTCTCCGGCCATTCCTGCGCTACCGTCGCGCCAAATTCGCGCAGCACTTGTTTGTCGATCTCCGGCCAGAACTTCACCAGCGGTAACGACGCATAAAATCGCACATCCAGCGTCCCGTAATACGCGTAGTCGTAACACTCCAGGAGCGCGAACGACGCCGGTCGCTTCGCATCCGAGCCCTCCGGCCTGCCCCAGAACGATCCACCATCTGTCAGCGTGTAAAGTTCGTTGAACAGCATTCCCCGGTACCACAGGGGCTGGCTCTCATCGTTCACAAACGGCGTCTGCCATTGGTCGATCGACCGGCTCCACTCGCTCGCATTGCGCAATCCGTCGCGCGCAACGGCCCACGCACTGTTCCCGCTTGTGCCGTAAAAATCTGTGTACTTCCGGTTCCAGCGCCGCCCTTCGCCAAACTCTACCACGGGAAAGTCCCACGCAATCACCATGGGCACGATCTTCGTCTCGCCCGGCTGCAACGTGAACCGCACCGCGATCGCCCCCGCCAATTTCTCGCCATCGCTCACCCACGAAATATCGTCGTTCGCCAGCCGCCCATCTTTCGCGAAGTGGTCCCAGATCGCGCGCCCATCGCCTTCCGCCGCATATGTCGCCTGATAACTCACCTCCACGCCCGGCGATTCCAACGCCGCGATTACGAATTGCCCATCCGCCTCCGTCAGCGCTTTCCCTGCCCGGTTTCGCTCAAACACCACGCCCTTCATCGACCCACTGGCCAGGGCTTCCTTCGCGTATCGGTTATGGTTCCCTTGATTCGGCGCGCCCTGAAAATCGCGAGTGAACGTACGGAACCAGCCCACCATGTTCGTCCACGACAGCAGCACCGACACCGTCACCGCGTTTTGCGTCGGATTCTGCGCGTGCCACCGATACACCGCCACGGGGTAGCTCGACTCCCGATAATTGTCCGGCAGCACCGGCGAGAACTGCTCCAGCGTTACGCTCGCGGGAAACTTCTCCCACTTGTACGCATACCAGGACTTCGGGTACAGCGCCGCATACTCTCCCGCTCCCACCGGATAGTCCCACTGCCATCGTGATAACACCCCGCTCTTCGGGTGATCCGTCATCAGCACACGCGCCGTTCCTTGCGCCTCCCCTTTCACCTGCTGAAACATCGCGAACTGGTTCGCGTACACCGTCGCATACTTGTGCACACCCGCCTTGATGTGCCAGCGCGCAAAATCTCCCCGGTATGTCCGCGAAAATGTCCCGGACCCAAATCCGCCCACCGGCGCGCCCTGCCAGAATCCGTCGTCAATATCTCCCTTCACTCGAGAAACGCCGGGGTTCTCCAACGGCAAACCTAGCGGCCTCCTCCACGCGGCGTTAGGTATCGCCTCCTGCGCTTGCACCGCCATTGCCACCAGACCCATCACCAAGAACATCGCCCCGCACAGCAATCCGATTCGCTGTCTCATCGTTCCCACGCAATCTGTCTGACGTTCCCGATCTCAGGGGCATTTCCGCAGACTTAGTAATGATAGTTAAATTAGTCCTGCCGCGCACGATGTTTTGTGCCGGCCTCTCACTAGGGCGCGAGAAACGTGGGCGAATATGTGGTTCGTCGGAGTGTCGCGGACAACCGGTGGAAGCTTAAGCGATTGTGCCCAAACTTCCGGGTATAACTCTGAACAATGTAGGGATAGGTTCGGCCAACACCGAGCTGCTCTGACATGAGAGCCAGGAATCAACTATGAGTTCAGCTTCAGCACCTACTGTTCGCCAACCACCAGAACCACGAACGATCCGGCCTTCATCTTTCCTCGACGTTCTCCGGGCGCAGCCGGTTCGAAATCTGCCGCCGGAAGGAAGATTTTGTGGGATTTGATGTCCAGACCCATGGTGCGCGCAGATTTTTTGGTGGGAACGTTGGCAACGACTGTGTACTTATCGGGCCCACTCTGGCTGGCGATCGTCAGATTGCCGTCACCCGTGGATGCGAAGGCGAACTTTTTGCCGGGATCGAACGCATTCGCGTCGACTCCCTCACCGATAGGCACTGTGTCGACGACCTTGCCATTCTCGGCATCAATGATCGCCATGATCTTGTTATCACATCCTGCGAATAGACGGCGGGAACTCCAGTCCGCGGCCAGCCCCGACGGTTCTTTGCAAGGCGCCATGGGCCAACGTTGCAGGACTTTCAAAGACTTTGAGTCGAAATGAACGAGCTCGGATTTGTCTTCGATGTTTACGTAGATTGTGCCTTTGCCGTCGGCCACCGCGAATTCTGGCTTACCGCCTATAGCCAGCGTTCCGACTACCGTTCCATCCGCGGCGTTGATTGCCGTCACGTCTTGGCTGCGCCCGTTCATCGTGAACACTCTTTTTGTCGCCGGATCGTAGAGGATCGCGTCGGGATTGCTGCCTGTCGCCACGGTTCCGATCGTCTTAAGCGTCGCCAGATCGAAAATGGTGACGTTATTGGCGCGTCCATTGCTCGTAAATCCACGGCCGAATTCGGAACCGATGGCAATGCCGTGTACTCCCTGCGTGTCCGGAATGTCGCCTATGACCGCGTACTTGTCGACGTCCAGTACCACGACGTGCGATCCGTGTGAGACATACGCGCGACGAGCTTCACTATCAACCGTCACATAGTCCCAGCCTTCATCCCCACCCACGGAGATCGTTTTGAGCACTTGATATTTTGCGTGCTCCGTCTGCGCCGCCCCTGATGCTGCGGCGGCAAGCCCAAAGGCCATTGCTATAGCGAATTTGCATTTCATCGAGAATACACTCCTGACGCTGTGCCAAGGTGTAAGCGTTTCAACATAAATAGACGATTAATCGACGCTACCCTCCCAGGGGCAAGGCTCCTATGGTTCCCCTTGTATTCGGCTTTACGGGAAGGCGTATGATTTGTTACATGCGAGTTCTGCTGGTCGAAGACGATACGAACATTGCCCATTTCGTCGCTAAAGGACTACGCGAGCAGGCATACGCGGTTGATGTCGCCAAAACCGGCGAGGAAGCACTGTATCAGTTAGCGGTCAATTCCTACGACATTCTTGTGCTCGATGTAATGATCCCGGAACCAGACGGATTTGCCGTTTGTCGGGACCTGCGACAGACCGGACATCGGATTCCGGTGCTCATGCTGACGGCCCGCGATTCGGTCGAAGACCGCATACAAGGGCTGGACTGCGGGGCAGACGACTACCTGACCAAACCCTTTGAGTTTCGCGAGTTGCTGGCCCGGTTGCGCGCGCTCTTGCGGCGGCCAACTGCCATACAACCGGCGATTCTATGTGTGTCTGATTTGATTGTCGATACTGCAGGCCAGACAGTTTCTCGTGCGGGCAAGAACATACCGATCACCACAAAAGAATATGCGTTCATCGAATTCCTGGCGCGCAATGCGGGCCGAGTTGTTGGCCGCGCAGAAATTGCCGAACACGTCTGGGACGAAGAATTCGATCCGTTCTCAAATCTGATCGAAGTCTATATAAACCGCATTCGAAGAAAGATCGACCCACCGGGATCCAAGCCGCTGTTGCAAACGCGACGTGGGGCAGGATATGTGCTGGGTTCCGGCCCGAAACTGGAAGGAAAAGTGAGCGATGCCCGGCGCCGGGAACCCACTTAGCTCCGTGCGCATTCGCCTGACCCTGTGGTATTCGGGCGCAATGGCGCTGATTCTGCTCCTGCTCGCTTCCACAACCTATTTCCTCCTGAGCCAGAATCTCAACCGGAGCGTAGACACTCAGTGCGTTGAACTGGCTGACGCGTTCCTTAGTACCGTAAGTGCTGAGATGGGCGAAAGGACGGGCGCCGGCAGGCTTGACGCGGGAGTGAACGCGGCAATCGCTGAGCACCGTTTCCGCGGCGTGACCTTTGCGGTTTTCGATTCGCGCGGCGAGCTCATCGGAATGTCGGAAACAGCTCCCGGCGAAGGCCAGCACCGTTCGTTGCAACGAGATGATCTGCTCTCCAGTCTCGAAAACCTGCGTCAACAGCCGGGTTCCTTCCATTTCGCCAGTCTTCGCGGGAGCCTCTTCCGTGGGTATGTGCGCTCTTTCTCTCTCGAACAACAGGACGCAACCCTCGTGGTTCTTCAGTCCCTTTCGCCTCAGATCGGATTCTTGAGGATTCTCCAAAAAACTTTTGCCGTCCTCATCCCATTGACGATTTTGATTTCTGGCGTTGGGGGCTATCTTCTCGCGAAGCGAAGTCTCGCGCCTGTGGCCATAATGAGCGCCGAAGCAGGCCGCATCGGTGCCGAGAACCTTGAAGATCGGCTGAGCACCAGTAATCCGAAGGATGAACTGGGCCAACTGGCTATCACGTTCAATGGCCTCCTCGACAGGCTCAGCTCTTCGTTCGACCGGCAGAAGCGTTTTATCGCCGACGCTTCGCATGAACTTCGCACGCCTGTGGCCATTCTTTGTGGCGAAACCGAGGTCGCGCTGGAACGGAAAGAACGAAGCGAGTCGGAATATCGTGAATCACTACGCATTCTCGCCGGCGAATCAAAACGACTCAAGCGCATCGTCGAAGATCTCTTCACGCTGGCGCGCGCGGATGCTGGCCAGTTTCCCCTCTCCTATCGAGACTTTTATCTCGATGAACTGGCCGCCGAGTGCGTGAAGAGCGTTCGCACACTGGCATCAGCCAAACAGATCAACGTCCTCTGCGAATCGCACACCGAAGCTCTGATCCGGGCTGACGAGGCCCTCCTCCGGCGCATGCTGCTCAATCTTCTCGATAACGCGATCAAATATACGCCTGCCGGCGGCTCCATATCCCTGATTTGCTCGACACAAGCCGACTCCTATCAATTGAGCGTGAAGGATACGGGGCCCGGAATTCCTCCGGAGCTACATGCTCGAGTTTTCGAACGCTTTTTTCGCGCAGACAAAGCTCGCTCCCGAAATGAACGCGACGGAGGCGGCGCGGGCCTCGGCCTCTCGATTGGTGCGTGGATCGCGGCAGCGCATGGTGGCAAACTGGAACTCACCCAATCTGACAGCCAAGGGAGTGTATTCACCGCCACACTGCCGAAGAGCCCTCCTCTCGGTTAATCCCCTGTTAAGCTGACCGCGGTTAGCGTTTTTTTTGAGGCCCGATGACCGCGGAGAAGGCCATGCCAGCGTCACGATCCAGTACCCGCCATTTAGTCGCGGCAGTGACTGTGCTTCTGCTCGTTGCACCCGCGATCGGCCAACAACAACAGGGCTCATCGCCCGCCACGGCCCAGATTCGCCTTACCTTCTCTGATGCGCTCGAGCGCGCGCGAAAAAACAGTGTTCTCTATCAGGCCGCCGTAACCGAGGCCCGCCTTGCCCATGAAGACAAGAAGCAGGCGGTCGCGGCGCTTCTACCCAGTGTTGCCTACAACAACTCGGCAATCTACACACAAGGAACGGGCGTGGATGACCAGCCGAAATTCATAGCCAGCAATGCGGTTCATGAATATGTGAGCCAGGCGAACGTGCATGAGACCCTCAGTGTCGTTGGGTTCGCGGAAGCGAGTCGTGCTGCGGCAGCCGCCGCGGCCGCGAAAGCGCGCGCGGAAATCTCCTCGCGCGGCCTCGTCGTCACCGTTGTACAGGCCTACTATGGCGCGGCGGCCGCCGAAAAGAAACTCGAAGCCGCGCAAAGAGCTGCCGATGAAGGCGCGCGGTTTCTGCAAATCACCAAAGATCTCGAGAGCGGCGGCGAGGTTGCTCATTCCGATCTCGTCAAAGCGGAGCTCCAGGTAAATGACCGTCGGCGCCAGTTGCAGGAAGCTAAGCTGGCCCGCCTCAATGCGCGGCTTGAGCTTGCCGTGCTCATTTTTCCAGACTTCAACGACAATTACGAGATCGCCGAAGACCTGCACGCTCCGGTCGACCTTCCCGTTGAATCCGAAGTTCAGGCCCGGGCCGCCCGCGATAATCCCGACCTTCGCGCTGCTCTGGAAGCCGTAAATGCCGCGGGCCACACGGTCAGCGCCGCCCGGGCTGCTTACCTTCCTTCACTCGATCTTGACTATCTCTACGGTATCGATGCCACTCGATTCGCCACAAAAACAAACGGAATTTCTAACCTCGGCTCCGCTTACATCGCCACCCTGAATATTCCGGTCTGGAATTGGGGCGCAACGCAGAGCAAGGTCAAACAAGCGGAACTGCAACGTGATCAGGTGCAACGCGAGATGTCGTTCGCCCAACGGAAGCTCGTCTCCGAACTCAAGTCGCTATACGCCGAAGCGCAAACCGCGGCGGATGAACTCTCGAGTCTGCAGCGATCCGCGGAACTCGGCGCGGAAAGTTTGCGACTCATCAACCTTCGTTACAAGCACGGCGAGTCGACTGTGTTGGAAGTCGTCGACGCGCAGAACACCGCGACCGCTGCGGATACCGCCTATCAGGAAGGCGCCGTCCGGTACCGCGTGGCGTTAGCCAATCTTCAGACGTTGACAGGAGTTCTCACCACCACGCCATGAAAACGGTCGCCAACTTGATGCTGTTCAGCGTGTGCATCCTTGCTGGATGTGCTGCCGCGGAAAAAGAAAATGAACCGCTGGTGGCTGTTCAAACAGCTCCGGCAGTCAGGCAGACCATCTCGCAGTTCGTCTCGGCGGAGGCGGTCGTGTTCCCCGTGAGACAGGCTACAGTGTCGCCGAAAATCACGTCGACGATCGTAGAATTCAACGTGCAACGTGGAAGTCGCGTGAAGCAGGGGCAATTGCTGGCCACTCTCGAAAATAAGGATTTGGTGGCCCAGGCAAAAGCGAGTAAGGGCGATTACGAGCAGGCCGAAGCGAACTACGCGATTACCGTTAACGCCGGACTGCCTCAGCAGATTCAAAAAGCGGAACTCGACGCCGCTGCCGCCAAGGTGGGGTTTCAAGCGGCACAAAAAGTGTTCGACAGCAGGAACAATCTATATCAGCAGGGCGCAATTCCCAGGCGCGAGCTGGAGTCCGCCGATGTGGCCTTGGCTCAGACCCGAAGTCAGTACGAACAAGCTCAAAAGCAATTGGCAGATTTGCAGCGCATCAGTAAGGAACAGCTGCTCAGGGCGGCTCAAGGATCCAAAGAATCCGCGGAAGGTCATTATCGCGCGGCGGCGGCCCAGCTTGCCTATTCGGAAATTCGCAGCCCGATTGACGGCGTCGTGACCGACCGGCCGCTCTATGTGGGAGATCTGGCCACCGCCAATCAACCCATCCTCATGGTCATGGATATCTCCAGCCTCGTGGCGAAGGCTCACATTCCGCAATCCGAGGCCGCACAACTGAAAGTCGGAGACGCGGCACGCATCAAAGCGGCGGAAGGCCTCGATCCGGTGGAAGGGCGTGTCAGCCTGATCAGTCCCGCGCTCGACCCCGGAAGCACAACGATTGAAGTATGGATCGAGACGCGTAAGCCAACTCCCGTGCTCAAGCCTGGGATGACCGTGAACATCGAAGTCACCGCGGAGTCTGTGCCGGATGCCATTGCTGTTCCCACCGCGTCTATTTTCAAGAACGCGGAAGGCTCTTACTACGTGGTCGTGGCAGGCAATGACAAAAAAGCTCATCAGAAAGTCGTACAGCTGGGGGTCAGAAACACTGAGATGACCCAAGTGACGCAGGGCATCAGGGCAGGTGACCAAATCGTTGTCTCCGGGGGCTATGCTGTGCCGGATGGTACGGCCATTGAAATCCGAAAACCCGGCGGTGACCAGGTTCAAGACAAAGAGAAAACGCCGGCCGACAAGGACAAGGAGTAGCCGGCGTGAGTACGCTTGTTTCGCCTGACAGGAGAAGCCCACACTCCGCCTCCTGGTTCGAGCGATTCTCGCGGCCCATCATCTTCTTTACCGTGGCTCTGGCCTTCGTCGGCGCTTATCTCGCTTTCACCATTCCCGTCTCTGTTTTCCCAAGCACGGATTTTCCCCGCATTGTAATTGGCGTCGACAATGGTGTCGCCCCAATCGACCAAATGCTCGTCACGGTCACG
>Ga0335071_10007778_pt1 | contig 11024 bp, 8 predicted proteins | sample Lox_Sample_15_FD_206724 | JGI IMG/M metagenome (GOLD analysis project Ga0335071, IMG submission 206724) | Soil microbial communities from Loxahatchee National Wildlife Refuge, Florida, United States - Lox_Sample_1.5 | ecosystem: Environmental > Terrestrial > Soil > Wetlands | place: USA: Florida...
TCCACGAGTGAACTCCAACCGGTCGACCTGTTCAAGCGGGAGTGTTCCGAAATCGAATGTGCCACCCGGTTCATTCACAGTCACGCCGTCGACGATGACCTTGTTGTACCTGGAATCTCCGCCACGCACGAACAACGACGTCAATCCGCCACGCTGGCCGCCGTCGTTCACGATCGCTCCCGGAAGGAAGCGCACGGCGTCGGCTGCGGAGGCAGGGCGCATGGTGCCGAGCTGAGATCCATTCAGGAGATCTACGTCGGCACCTGCGGATTCGGCCGGGACCGGAGTGCGGGTAGCGCTGACTACTACGGTCTCTGAAGCCGTCGCCAGGTGTAGGGCAACCGTGACTTCAGATCGCTCGGCAGAGATGTGTTCTTCCGCGAATCCTGGAGCGACAATGCGAACGCGATATGGAGCTTCGCTTCGCGTTTTCAGGGTCGCGATGCCTTCTGCGGAAGTGATCTGCCTTGCAACGATCCTGCCTTGCGTGTCGAATACCGAAACATCAGCCCCAGAGACGGCAATCGACTGGGGATCAAGTACCTTCACTTTGAGATCAGCCGCCGAAGTGACTTCTGAAATGAAGAATGAGGACAGAAGAACGAGGAAGAACCCGGGAAACCTGCGCATGAATCCTCCTTTGCACGCGAAAGAGGTTAAAGTTTGCGGATCGCGCCGGTCTCCTGGCTTGCGAGTGAGGATGAAACAGAACATCCGTGAGCGCCGGCGGCCTTCCCGGAATTCTCCAGTGGCCGGTGGCAATGTCCTCGCTTACAGTTGCGCGGCAGCGCGGGATTTGCACCCGCTTCCCTGTCTTCGCCGAGCGGCGAAAACGCGCGTTCCGAATGAAATACAAAACAGCACAAGGAACCGTATGACTCTAGGGCAGCAGGAGAACTAAGTCAATTGTGGATTTTGACCGGCAGGGAGCGAGCATTCGCAGCTGATGATCATCTCTTCCATCGCGATATGGCATACAAGACAACGGACAGAACGATGCTCAGCAGAAGACACGTCGCCAAAGGGAAATAGACCGTCGTATTCTTGCCGCGGTAGATGATATCTCCAGGCAGTTTACCGATCGGCAGATGCGTTCGCCCAAGAAGGACGATCATCAGGCCGATGACAATCATCACCGCCCCAAGAAAAATCAATATCCGGCCGACGTCTCCCATCCCTTCCATGATATCCGGCCTTTGCCCGTAGAGGCTGAAAGCTTGCGCAACTAGGACTTTGTGTTCTTTGCATTGTAAAGTACTTGACAATGCGAGAACAGCCCACTACGATTCCAATGATGTCCGAGCCCCGGCCGCACCGACTTCGTCGATTCCACCGTTCAGGGATACCCGGACTTTCGCCCAACCTCGCGGAAGATCTTCGCTTTATCCGCGACACCATGGAGCGCTCCTCGGCGTTTACCGCAGTGTCGGGCTGGGGATACTTTAGCCTCGGTATCACCGCACTGGCGGCCGCGTGGATTGCCTCGCGGCAGGCTTCTTCGTTCGCGTGGCTTCGGGTATGGCTGGGGGAAGGGCTCCTCGCGATGGGAATTGGAGCGCTCTCTTGTACGTGGAAGGCAAACCGGCGGGGCCTGCCTTTGTTTTCTGGCCCGGCGCGGAAAGTCGCGTTGAGCCTGGCGCCTCCTTTGGTTGCTGGAGCGTTTCTAACGTTTTTGCTGTCCCGCTCCGGACTTGAATCGGCCCTGCCGCCAACCTGGCTCCTGCTCTACGGGGCCGGCATCATCACTGGGGGAGCGTTCTCCGTCGCTATCGTGCCAGTGATGGGTTTGTGCTTCATGCTGCTGGGCGGTCTGGCTGTGCTGGCGCCGGCTGTGTGGGGCAATGGGTTTCTGGCCCTCGGGTTCGGCGGCCTGCACATCGTTTTCGGATTCTTGATCGCAAGGAGGCATGGTGGCTAAAGCCGTTCACGCGCCCGTTAATCAGCAGAAAACCAAGTTGCAGTTGCGGGAACGCCGCGCGGAACGGGAGCGGGCCCCTGATCTGGAGTTGCCCGAGCTCGACCGGTTGATCCATGAACGGATACGGCTGGGTATTGTCAGCGCTCTGGCGACGAATGACTCGCTCAGCTTCAACGATTTGAAGCGTGTACTGAAGACGACCGACGGGAATCTGAGCGTGCACGCCCGCAAACTCGAGGAGGCGCAATACATATCCTGCGTTAAGTTCTTTGAGGGGCGGGTCCCGCGCACAGAATATCGGCTGACTCCGATGGGTCGTAAGGCCTTGGCCGAGTATCTCGATCAGATGGAAGAATGGATTCGCTTGACCCGCGAGCGGTGATTTGTGGGGCCGCTAACTTCTGGCTGTAAAACACACTTTGCTATGACACCTTTGCAGAACGATGACGACCGAAATACGCCCAGATCTGTCGGGGCTGCGCGATTTTGGGAGCGTGGACGCATTCTCTACAATGCAATTCTCGTGTCGGTCGTGTTGCTCTGGATTGCGCTGAGCTGGCCATACTTCCGGCCCTCACTGACGTGGTCGTCGTTGGTCGCGCTCTTAGTCTTCGGACTAATTGCGAATGTCTGCTATTCCAGCGCCTACATAGTGGACGCGGTGATGCGCGCTAGGCTTCCCAGCAATGGCTGGCGTCAAAAGCGTCAACTCATCTTCGCACTGGGAACCCTGTTCGCGATCCTGCTGACAAATTATTGGATTGCGGACGAAATCTATCCTTACGCAAGCACTCCGCCGAAACTATTCTGAAGCCAAAAGTGCGTGTGGACCGCCTATACCCTTGTGTTGGCCGGTCAACAGCGTGTGGAATGGCACACGCTCAGAAGAGCCCTCCCAAGGCCCTAAGTCGAGCAGAATCAGCGACCCACCTGCTGGTTCGGTGCGTGCATCCCCTCAAGGTGCCGCTCAGCGGCAGGAGGTGACCAACCATGACCCGCATCAGCATCGCAACAACCCGCGACTTTGTCGCGTGGGGGAAGAGCATTCCAGAGAAAGTCGTACCAACAAGCCTTCGGGGAAACATCAATGCGCTGGTTTTCGCAGCGGTACTGATCGTTTGCTCCCTTGCAGTCGGTTGCTCTAGTGAGAAGCCGAAGCCCGTGAATTCCAACAACCAGCTTCCAGTCTCGCAGGCATTGAACCCTGTAATTGCAACGCCCGCGCCGGTCATGCAGGCGGAGAGCAAGCCTGTGGTAAAAAAAACCGTGCAGCACAAGAAGCCCGCGACTGTGAACTACAGCGATAAAACGTACGGCGTGACCTTTGAATATCCGCGCCGGTACGCAATCGAGACTGGGAACGCCGCAACCGATCTTCTGAGCACGAGCCCGATTCCGATGAATTTCATCTTGCCGGGCGGAACCGCGCTGGCTGCAGTCGAATTACCCCAGACCGGATTTGCCAACACCGACTTTTCGTCCGCGTACTTCAACGTGAGCGTGAACAAGAATGTCTCCGCCGACCAGTGCAATCAGTTCGCTGTGCCGGCGCCCAAGATGCCGGCCCCGACGGAAGCGAAGTCCGAGCCGCAAGCAGCTACTGCAACGTTAACGGACGTGCCGAAAGCCGAGACTCAGTCGCAAGCGAGTTCCCCTGCCCAGGCCGGAACAGGCTCTGCGGAAGTGAAGCCTGAGGCCTCGCAGCCCGCCGCGATGGAGATGCCGGATTCGAAGGCGGAAACGAAACCAGAAACAGTCCAATCTCAGCCCGAGCCGCAAGGGTCCAAGCTGCTGCTGGGTGATATGGAACTGCGCGCCACCGAAGCGGTTTCAGGCGAGGGAACCCGTCAGAGCGACGCCAAATACTTCCACGTCTACCAGAACGGGGCCTGCTACGAATTCGCGCTGAGCGTGACCACGGTCGCCTCGGAAGACGGCCTGATCAAGCATGTTGACCGCGACAAAGTCTTCAGCAGGCTCGAGAAGATTCTCGACACGGTGAAGATTAGTCCATTGGCGACCGCGGAAGTTCCGGCCGAAACGCCCGCCCCTGCGATTGCCGCGAATCCGGCGCAGTAGAGCCAGGCTGTTTTCAGTTATTCCGTCGGTGCTCCACCCCGCAAGGAGTGGAGCACCTTTTGTTTTGTAATAATCGCGCCACTTTTCTTCTACTCTCGAATCAAACGATGAAGAGGCTGAGATCGGGTCTGGAGTCAGCGATGAAAGGCAAAATTGTGCTGGTTACGGGAGCAAGCGGTGGACTTGGCTCCCATGTGGTCCGCGCGTTCCTGGAGGCGGGAGCTAGCGTCGTAGGCACGGCGAGAAAGATTGCGCAGTCAGAGTTCAGCAGCGAGCGCTATTTGGCCATCCCCGGAGATCTTTCGACTCGGAAGGATGCCGAGAGTCTGGTGGGTCAAGCGCTAGAACGCTTCGGAAGGCTCGATGTGCTGTCTCACACGGTTGGCGGGTTTGCCGGAGGCCAGACGATCGCAGACACCGACGATGCGAGTTTTCAACAGATGTTCGATTTGAACGTCAACTCGCTATTTCACCTTTTGCGCGCGGCTTTGCCTTCTCTTCGGGAAACAGGGAACGGGCGCATCATTGCGATTGGCAGTCGGGCGGCGGTGGACCCTGGCCCGAGAGTTGGTGCGTACAGCGCTTCGAAGGCGGCCATGGTGTCGCTGATTAGAACAGTTGCGCTTGAGAATAAAGATGCCGGCCTGCGGTGCAATGTGATCCTTCCGGGCACGATCGACACTCCTGCCAATCGCAAAGCGATGCCCAGCGCAGACTTCGCAAAGTGGGTTCAGCCCGAGGCGTTAGCCAGTCTCATGGTATGGCTGGCGGGAGATGCGGGTAAGGACGTCAACGGTGCCGTGTTGCCGGTGTACGGTGGCGATGTTTGAGTTCGATTTTATCGATCGTCTCAGCTCTAACTACTGTCGGAGACGCGTTTGGAGCTCTCCTGGGTGGCGAATCGCTCGTGAGATTCACCACTTTGCTGCATTAGTTTTGTGACCAGGCCCGTCCATCCAGTCTGGTGGCTGGCTCCGAGGCCAGTGCCGGTATCACCGTGGAAATATTCGTGGAGAAGCACAAGATCGCGCCAATGAGGATCGGTTTGGAATTTCTCGACATTGCCGAAGGCCGGGCGTTTGCCGCTTTCGTCTCGCAGGAAAATGCTCGTGATCCGGCGTGACAATTCTCCCGCCACCTCCCACAGGTTCATCCATTTTCCAGATCCGGTGGGGAACTCGACCCGGAACTCGTCCCCCAGGTAGTGGTGGAATTTCTGCAGCGACTCGATCAGGAGGAAATTCATGGGAAGCCAGATGGGACCGCGCCAGTTCGAGTTCCCGCCAAAAAGTCCAGTTCGTGATTCACCCGGTTCGTAGTCGACGCGGTGCTCCATTCCGTTTACCTGGAGAGTGTAAGGCTGATCATGATGAAATCGCGAGAGCGCTCGGATTCCATACCTGGAGAGAAACTCGCCTTCGTCGAACATATACCTCAAGATTCTGGTCAGCTGTTCGGCGGTCGCTATGGAAAGCAAGCGGCGTTCTCCCATGCCTTCGCTGCGCATGCAAGCGAGGTTGGCCGTGAGATCGGGACGGTTGTCGACGAACCATTCGAGGCGGCGCTTAAAGCCGGGAAGCTTATCTAAAACCTCGGGCTCCAGAGTCTCCACGGCAAACAATGGGATCAGCCCCACCATCGAGCGGATTTTCATCGGGAAGTGATTCCCGTCGGGAAGCTTCAGCACGTCGTAAAAGAACCCATCTTCATCGTGCCACAACCCCATCCCATCACGCCCGCGATGGCTCATCGCGTGGGCGATGTAGACGAAGTGTTCCCAGAACTTGCTCGCCACATCTTCATAGCAGGTATCTTCCTTCGCAAGTTCCAGCGCAATGGCGAGAAGATTGAGCGTGTACATCGCCATCCAACTGGTTCCGTCGGACTGCTCGATGTAGCCGCCTGTCGGCAAAGGCGCGCTGCGATCGAATACGCCGATGTTGTCGAGACCGAGGAAGCCTCCCTGGAAAACATTCATCCCCTCGGCATCCTTGCGGTTTACCCACCACGTAAAATTCAGCATCAGCTTGTGAAACACGCGTTGCAAAAATGCACGATCGCCCTTGCCATTTCGCTTCTTGTCGATCTTGTACACGCGCCACGCTGCCCACGCGTGCACGGGAGGATTCACGTCACCGAATGCCCATTCGTATGCTGGAATTTGTCCGTTCGGATGCATGTACCACTCGCGCAGCATGAGCAGCAGTTGCTCCTTGGCGAAATCGGGATCTACTAAGGCCAGCGGGATGCAGTGAAACGCAAGGTCCCACGCGGCGTACCACGGATACTCCCACTTGTCCGGCATGGAGATCGCATCGGCGTTATAGAGGTGATCCCATTCGCGATTTCTTCCTTGCCGGCGTTCGTCCGGAGGTGGAGGATTCCCAGGATCGCCCTTCAGCCAGTCCTTGACGACGTAGTGATAAAACTGTTTGGACCAGAGCATCCCCGCGAATCCTTGCCGCATGACGTTCCTGGCATCGGCAGACAGATCCTGCGGAGTTACGGTCTCGTAGAATTCGTTTGCTTCTTGCTGGCGTAACGCCAAAACATCCTGGAAGTCGAGAAAAGCATGACTCACGTTGAAATGCGCAGTCGTGAGTCGCAGGCGCACTGTAGCCGATCCTCCCGGCGCGAGGCTCAGTTGATAATGGGCTGAGGCCTTGGTCCCGCGGCGCTCCGGGTTCACAGCGCCCTTATCGCCATGAACGATGTAGTCGTTGATTCCATCTTTCACATATGGACTGCGGCTCTCGACTCCGAACAAGCGTCGCGTGTTGGTTTCGTTTTCCGTGAAAAGTAGATTCGGCGAGTTTTCGCAATAGAGCCAACGATGCCCGAACTGGGGGTGATCGAGCTCGATCACCGCAGCGTCCGTCAGCTGAAATAGCTGCGGTCGGGTCCCGCTGTTTCCCCACGACCACGTATTACGGAACCATACCGTCGGCAGCAGATGCAGGTTCGCGTTTTCAGGCCCTCGATTCGTCAAGGTAATCTTGATCAGAATGTCTTCCACGTCGCCCTTCGCGTATTCGACAAGCACATCAAAATAGCGGTTCTCGTCGAAAACTCCGGTATCGAGCAATTCAAACTCCGGCTGATTTTTCCCCCGCCGCCGGTTCTCTTCCAGTAATTGCCCGTAAGGAAACTCCGCCTGTGGGTACTTGTACAGATATTTCATGTACGAGTGCGTGGGGGTGGAATCGAGATAGAAGTAGTATTCCTTTACGTCTTCGCCATGATTGCCTTCATTGCCCGTCAGGCCAAACATTCGCTCTTTCAAAATCGGGTCGCGTTCATTCCATAGCGACACGGCAAAGCAAATCATCTGCCGCCGATCGCAGATGCCGGCCAGCCCATCTTCATTCCAGCGGTATGCGCGAGAGCGGGCATGGTCATGCGGGAAGTATTCCCACGCCGTACCATATGGACTGTAGTCTTCGCGGACGGTGCCCCACGCGCGCTCGCTGAGATAGGGGCCCCAGCGCTTCCAATGCTTCTTGCGTGCGTCGGATTCGGACAGTCGTACTTCTTCTTGCGTCATGAGTTACCCCGCTGCGGGCAGATCATATCCGGCAGTGTCGTTGTATATGCGATCGATCCCCAGACAGCCGACCGTGGGATGATGCCATTTTTCAGGGGGTATGCGGAAGAAAATACAAAGAGCAGATATAGCCATCCAGATACAGCTAGAGATGGCTAGTTCCAGTCATAGGTGGGGTAAGTTGATAATGCTTGCCAGCTCGGCGAATCAGGCCGCATCGCGAACGGGTACCGCCTGGGGCGACGTGCTGCTATTTGTGTTTTTCTCTTCGTGATAATCCATTTCGGTGTTCACGGCCCAGATGTTGGACTTGTCCTGTCGGCCCTCAACGATGTTGTCGACGGCGGTCATGGCAGTAAGCATCGAGTGGTCCTGGTTGTTGTACTTATGCATGCCGTTGCGGCCGATCAGGAATAAGTTCGAGAATCCGTCCAAATAAGAACGGACCTCGTCGAAACGCTCGTAAGACCCAAAGTAGGCAGGATAGGTCTTAGGCACGCGCACCACCGTATAGTCCAGAACCTCGCGCGGATCGATAATTCCGATCTGCTCGAGTTCTCGCTGTGCGAGGTGTGCCATCTCGGAATCGGACAAACTCCACAGGGGGTCGGTTTCATAGCAGAAGTATTCCACCCCGATCCATACGGTTTGTGCATCGCGCACCAAATGAGGACTCCAATTGTTGAAGATCTGCAAGCGCCCCGCCAGGACTTCAGGTTCCTGGATGTAGATCCAATTGTCCTTGATTCGCCCGTTACCGAAGTCCTTATCCTTAACCGCAAGCTTGTTTAGAAGTAAACCGACGGTAATAAAGTCACGATACTGAAGCTTCTCACTGATCTCTGCCACGTTCGGAGGGACGGCGGCCCGTAAATCCGATATCAGCTCCTTGACCGGCATCGTTGAGAAGAAGTGATCTCCGGCGATTCGGTGCTCCAGGCCATCCTCTCCACGGACTGTCACTGCGGTAATCCGATCTTTGTCGGTGTGAATCGAGGTGACATCTTGGCCCGTAAGAATGCTCCCCCCAAGGCTTTTCACCTTTTCCGCGACGATCTCCCACAGCTGCCCGGGCCCAAGTTTCGGATACATGAACTGTTCGATCAGTGAGGTCTCCGTATCCTTCTGGCGCAAGTCTGAGCTTTTGCTCCGCATCTTTTTGAGAAAGTGCGCGATTGTATTCTTAATCGACAACCCTTTGATTCGTTGCGCGCCCCACTCGGCGCTGATCTGCTCGCAGGGAACGCCCCACACTTTTTCTGTGTAGGATTTGAAAAACAGGAGATAGAGCTGGCGCCCGAAACGGCTGATGAAAAATTCCTCCAGATTCTCGACCCTCTTCGGAGGAAGTAGCACGGTCCGCAGGTAGCTGCATCCGATCTTCGCCACTCGTATCACGCCCAGGTTCCGTAACGTCTCCGCCGTGAGCTGAATCGGGTAAGCGAAAAACTTGCGCAGGAAGTAAATACGCGACTTGCGCTCTCGAATGAGCATGGCAGGCTGCCCATGCCCATTGCTGCTGGCTTGTGGTATGGACCGACTTTTCTGGTGATAGGTGATGAGCTGCGGCTTATTCGTATTTTCCAAGGGCAGGTGCTCCAGCCACCACTCCATCACGCGATCGCTCTTCGAGAAGAACCTGTGCCCGCCGATATCCATCCGGTTGCCTTTGTACTCCACCGTTCGCGACAGCCCGCCCATGAATTGGCTCTTTTCCAGCACAATAGGAACAATATTCGTTCTGGTCAGCAGTTCGTAGGCTGCTGTAAGGCCGGCAGGCCCGGCACCAATGATCACTGCGGTCGGTTTAGTGCGATCCTTCATGAGCCTCCAATGCCTTGTTTCCAGCGGGCTGAGAGTGATTGTCAGATGCGGATGTCAAACCGAGATTTCCGTTTGCAAAAAACCACACTGGACCGTGGCAAAGAGGTGTGAATCCCTGGATGTCCTTGGTGTCAGTGAAGATGGGCAGCATACGGGCTGGCTTGCCTTCGGCGATCAGTTTTCGCAGCAGCCAGTTGCCCACTGGGGCCGCGACAAGGTAATTCGACGTTCTGGAATTCAACTGCTCCAGCGGGACAATAGGAACCGGGTAGATGCCGTTACGCCCGTGCCAGAGGTTCTGCTCCGGAGAGTCTTCCTTCTTGTACTGGCGAATCGCGGCGAAATCGACCGGAAACACGATGTGCGAGGCGATTTGTGGTGGAGCGTAGTGCTCCAATGGAAGCACCAACAGCGAATCTGTCACCACAATGGTTGAAACTGGCGGAAGTGTATCGATCACGCGGTCAAACGCCATGCGTTGGTCGAAGTACATCTTGGCGACGAAACTCTCCCGCGCAAAGACCCAGCAAAGCAGCAAAGCCGCAAACATCAGGCCAGCCCATGCTCTCCTGCCGAACAAGCGGTACGCCGTCGCCGCCACCGCGATGGCGAAGCCGTAGCACATTGGAATCACGAACCGCGGGCTCAGCATCCCGCCGCGTATGCGTGCGATCCCGTATGCGAGGAAGGGATAAAGCATCAGGACAAAGGCCGCTACCGACTCGTGAAGCGGCAGCACGGCAATATCGCGCCACCTCAGCCGAATCAGTTTTGCGATTACACCCACTGCCAGCAGACCAATAGCGGGCCACAGAATGATTTCGACCATCTCCACGTAGCTGTCGGCGATGACGTCCGCTTGAACCTTGTTCCAGGCGTAAGGGCTGAATGTGGCGACGGCTTTGTTTACAAGCGGCAGATAAAGAAGCAGAATCGAGCCGCCCAGTGCCATAGCGGACCAGACGCGCCATTCGATTTTTCGCGATTTCAGGTCGCGGACAAACTCACCCGCAGCGATGGGGAAGAAGGCCAAAACCGAAAAGTAGTTTGAGGAGATGCCAGCGGCCAGCGACATCGCCAGGCCGATGGCGGCCAGGTTCTTGTGGTTTCCTTCGATCGTGCTGCGCCAAGCCACGAGGCTCAAGGCACAGAAGCCCAGCATCAGGGCATACGAACGGCTTTCGAAGGAGTAGTCGAAGGCCGCGGTGGACATGAAGAAAAGCACTCCGCCGCACGCGTAGACGGGAGGAACTCTTCGCTTGAGAAAAGCGTAAAGGGCAACGATTCCCGCGAAGCTTCCAAAAATGGCGGGTATGCGCAGCGAGATCGCGCTTGATCCAAAGACCTTGCTCGACCAGAGAACCAGCAGGTGGCTCAAAGGCGGATTCGGATCTGCCCCGTTCCCCAACGCCGTCCAGATCGCGCTTAAGCTTCCCAGCTTCGCGATGTAATACGTGATGAATTCATCCAGCCACAACAACTTGATACAACCCAAGGCAATCGTCAGGCCGAAGTAAATGCAACTAAGCCCAACTAGAACCGCCCTCGGATGCTCGTTGATGGTGGCGGACAGGTGCAGTGCGCGACTTCTAACGCTCGATCGCGGAAACTCAATCACATAGCCCGGGCCTGACTGCAAGATTGCCACTTCGGATCGAT
>Ga0335071_10007781_pt1 | contig 11023 bp, 8 predicted proteins | sample Lox_Sample_15_FD_206724 | JGI IMG/M metagenome (GOLD analysis project Ga0335071, IMG submission 206724) | Soil microbial communities from Loxahatchee National Wildlife Refuge, Florida, United States - Lox_Sample_1.5 | ecosystem: Environmental > Terrestrial > Soil > Wetlands | place: USA: Florida...
TCGAACAAGATCGGTGCGTGCCTGTAGCACCTCCACTTGTACGATCACCTCGGGCTTGCCGCGATCTGCGTCTTCAATGACTTTCTTCGCCGCCGCCAATTTCGCTGGCGTGTCTCGAATCACCAAGGCGTTTTGCGCGTTCAATTGCTGAACCCTCTTGAGATCCAACATCTGACGAAGTCCGGTGGCGATTTCCGTCAAATCCTGCGGCTGCGCCGTGTTCGCCAGGTAGAATGTCTGGATCATCTGGTCGTCGAAATCGCGATGTTTTTGCTGCTGGTCCGGGAACACCGCGAACGTGTTTGCCGAAAGAGGCTTCCAGAACGATTTACTCTGAATCCCCACCGTATCGAGCGCTTCGCTCAACGAAACATCGGTCAACTCGACCGAGATTCTTCTCGAAGAATAGTCCGGATCGAAGATCGCGTTTACACCCGCCAATTTCGCGATTGTTTCGTAGATGATGCGGGAATCGTTGACCATCTTTAAGTTGATGGGTGAAATCTGCATGAACTTCAGCTCTGGTGGGCGGTCGGCGTAGTCCGGGCTTTCTTTTGTCGCCGGAACCTTCGCTCCTGAAGATTGCGACAGTAATTCGAGTGCCGCAGTTAGAGACTGCATGGCCGATTCGTTTGATGGATCGAGCGCAACCGCTCTCCGAAACTCGCCTATGGCGCTTTCCAGTTGATGGTGTTCCAACAGGAGTCTACCCGACCGAAGGTGAGCGCTGCTTGCTTCAAAGCGCGTGTTGATCAGCCGCAACCGAATATGTGAATCATTGGGACGGAGTTCCAAGGCTTGCTCGTAGTAGTTGACGGCCAGATCAAAATCCTGCACCGTTTCTGCCATCGTCGCCGACGCGACGGGATTCTCTCTTTTGGGACATCCCCACTGCAACATCGCGATACACAAGATGACACCAGAGGTCCAAAGCCGCTTTGCTGTCGAAGCTGCCCAACACTTGAGATTTATCTGCATGCATCATTCGACGTATACGAATCTTGCGAAGATTGCTGCAGCTTCAATTCTTGACGAGACCTTACAAGGTCATATCGATGCACCCATCAGTATTGCCGGGAAGTTTTACCTGCCACGACGTCATTCGAATCGGTGCTCACGAGAAAAACGTTGTCTGCGTCGACGATAAAGGCGGCAAAATTGAAAGACCCGGACGGGTTCGTGGCATTCAGAGAAAGCTTATTCCGGCTCGTGCCATCTCCGTTTAGCGTGAAGGTGCCGCTGAAGGTATCGTTGGATCCCGCGTTCCCGGCTTGGTTGTAGTCGATCGTGCCACTCACGTTGCTCGAGCTGGCCGAAGTGACGGTGAATTGTCCCGAGTAATCCATTCTGCCGTTGTTGTCCCCACTCCAAAAAAATGCGTGGCTGCCAGCCAGCTCTGCGCCGGTGGTGGCAGTCGTCGTCTGGGCGTCCATCTCTCCATCGACAATTAGACTCCCGGTCAGATCTTGAAACACAGCCTGCGTTCCGGAGGCGAAATAAAACACCAATTCGATGGCGCCTCCGCTCGAGCCGCTAAAAGTGGCCGTTCCGCGGCCACTGCCGACCGAATCGATGGTGTACGTGCCTGAATCAGTTCCGCTCGAAGGAATCTGAGCCGCGGTTCCATCGCTGTTGTGAATCAACAGCGCACTACTCACGTTTCCTTTCCCGTCCGTAGTGAAACGCCCACCTCGCACGACTGGCTTACCGCTCGAAGAACTGGAAGACTTGGCGTTGCCGGATCCCACGAAACAAAAGGAACCATTCAACTGCGAAACATCAGTGGGCGGTGAGACCTGATAAATCGCTTCGCCGGTTGCCACCAGAGAGTTGTCGCTTTCGAGGAGTTCCCACCGATTGCCGTTCACGATGTAAAATACGAAACTCAGACCATCGATGCTCGCGACGCCTCGGCCATAGGTGACTCCGTAAGTGGAGTCGATCTGGTACGACGAGCCACTGAAGGACGTTGCTCCGGATGAAGTCGAATTGTCATTGGTGTCGATCAGGCCGTTTGTCAAATGCCCGCTACCATCGCTCGTTACCCGACCAATCATGGAAATCGGGTATCCCTTCACGTCAACACCAGCGACATCAAACACGTAACCCCCCGCTAAAGAGGAAGCCGAAAACTTGCTCGAGTCCTGAATGCGCATGAACCCGCCCGCGGAAGTAACGCTGCTGTCCGACTCCACAAGATTGGCCAAGTCGTGAGAAACCATGACGAAATAGAATGTGATGCTCCCGGTTGTATTGTTTGTGAGCGTCAGCGAACCCCGTCCATCCGCGGTGATCGTGTAAGTTCCGCTGTTCAGTACCGCCGTCGTCGCCCCAGTGCTCGAATTTACGTCTTCAATGCCCCCCGTTATGTTCCCTTCACCATCTGCAATAATGGAACCGGCACGCCCGATCAAACCCCCGGACAACTTTCCGCGAGTGAGAAACGCGTATTGCCCTTTTAAAGCGCCGACGCCAAACGGAATAGCAACAGTTGCGGTAGCCGACTGGCTCGGATCGGACGTCGAGGTGACCGTAATCGTGACCGTGCCGGACGGGGGAGGGCTGAATGGCGCAGTATACAGACCGTTCGAGTCAATCGTACCTAACGTGCCGTTTCCTCCCGATATTCCGTTCACCGACCAATCCACCAAGTCGCTCGACGCACCGTTGACTGTCGCAGAGAATTGTTGAGACGCGCCTGTGGCTACGCTTGTCGCCGCAGGAGAAACAGTAACGACGGCAGTAGGCAGCACCGTTATCGCTGCACTGCCCGAGGCTTTGCTGTCGGCTTCGGATACAGCGGTGATGGTGACGCTGCCGCTCGGAACAGCACTTGGCGCTGTATACACACCGGTGGTCGTAATCGTGCCATTTGTCGAATTGCCTCCCTCCTTGCCGTTTACTTCCCATGTCACGGATGTGTCCGAGGCGCCCGTCACGGTGGCCGTGAATCGAGCTGTAAGCCCGACGTAAACCTGTGCGCTTGACGGCGAAACAACAACGGTCACCGCCGATTTCGACGAACTCCCGCCGAAGCATCCGGCAATCCAAGCAACCGTCACAATCACACCGAAAAGCCTCCGGGCGTCTCCCGCAGTCCTGCGAGCCATGACACCAATCCAGTGCGCCACGCTCCTCTCTCCAAAATCTTCTTCCCCGCTATTTCCTCGCACCACTCTCGCGAGAGCGACTCTCATCTGCAACCTCACCATTAGGGACGTTGAACGCACACGGATGTCGAAGCGGTTGTCACAAAACCGTTTCTACAGACACACCACCCTTATGCAGCCGAACCCGGTGACAATTGGAATAAATTCGTAAGGATTTGTTATCAACTACCGGGGTAGCAACGTCCAATGTGGAACCCGGATTTACTTCCGAGCTCTGAAGCGTGGGCTCGAAGGTTCTCCTTCCGTTTCATAAGCACGTTCTCCAGATCTCCGCCGCCGCATTGAGCGTGGCAATTACGTCTCCCCTGTTCCGCAGTGAACTCCAGCACTCTGGCCGCCCCGCGAACGATCCCCTCATCCGTACCTTGACAATTACTCACCAATCTAAACGCAAAGGCACGGAGCAGTTTCGTCATCTGAGTCAGCAACATCAATCCACTTCGCAGAGGCGAATGAACTCCCATGAAACAAACGCCACGCTTCACAGCCTTCAGGAAACACTTACACCTGGGGTGGGTCCTGCTCTGTGTTCTCGCTTGCGGTTCAGCCATCGCGGCACAGAGGCCGCCGGAACCATCTTCCGTCCCGAGCACTCCTCCGCCAACCTCGCTTATCATCAGCAGTTACGATTACTCGAGAGCGCCGAGGGCAGTTCCAAATTTGGCCGTGCCCTACAGGTCCATTTTCATCCCTAGGCCAACCCTGACCAATTCTCCTCGACTCGACCAATTGATTCATGATGGAAAACTTGAACTGAGTCTCGAGGAAGCCGTCGAGCTTGCCCTCGAAAACAACATGGACATCACCGTTCAACGCTACAACGTGTGGATGGCTGAGACGGATATCTTGCAAGCAAAATCCGGAGGACACCCCCAAGGCACCTCCGGGGCGCTGATTGGCGGCTCTTCGGCCAACATTCCATCAGTGAACTTTGATCCGACCGTCACTGCATCGGTGGCGTTTGATGACCTCACCAGTCCGGTGAATAACCCGTTCACCTCGGGCACCGGGTCGACGGTTACCACCTCGAGCCTAACCAGCCATTCCGCGCAGTACTTCACGCAATACTCCCAAGGCTTCGCGACCGGTGCGACATTTAACGTCTCCTGGAGCAACACGCGGGCTTCTTCCACCTCGCCGTCAAATTTCTTTAACCCCTACGTGCAGTCGGGCCTGACAGCATCCTTCACCCAGCAACTTCTCAATGGTTTCGGTCGGTTCGCAAATCGCAGGCAGATTTTGATCGCGAACAACAACAAGAAAATCGCCGACCTTGCGTTTCTCCAGCAAGCCATAAACGCGATTACCAGCGCAATCAATGCTTACTGGGAGCTTTCCTATGCCCGCGAAAATGTCAAGGTTCAGGAGCAGGCAGTGGCCGTTTCGGAGAAACTCTATAGCGACAACAAAAAGCAACTGGAAATCGGCACGATGGCACCGCTCGACGTAACCCGCGCGGCATCCCAATTGGCGACCAACCGGCAGAGCCTGATCGTGGCTCGAACCACCGAGCTCCAGAATGAACAAACTCTGAAGAACGCCATCAGCAAAAACGCTCGCGCAGGGAACTTCGTCGGCGTCGAGATTATCCCCACCGATCATCCTGGCCTCCCGAATACGGCAGAGGAGCCCCCTTTCGAAGAGGCAGTGAAGGTCGCAATGATCAGCCGGCCCGACCTGCAAGAAATGGAATACAATGTGAAAAACGCTGACATCGAGGCGCGAGCAACTGCAATTGCCTTGCGACCCACCGCAAGCTTCACTGCGCAGTATGGCAGCCAAGGACTCGCAGGCAACTCGTTGAATAGCAGTGGCGCAACGATCTATCAAGGGTTCGGCACTGCACAGGACCAAATCTTTCACAATCAATTTCCTGACTATTCTCTTTCGCTGAACATTAGTATCCCCATCCGCAACCGCTCGGCCCAAGCGACAAACCAGCGCGCCGTGCTCCAGCAACGCCAGATCGACGCCCAATTGCAGCAGCTTCAGAACACCGCGTTGCTCGAGGTGCGGAACGCCTATATCGCACTGCAACAGGGCCGGGCCAGCTTGGAGGCTGCAACCAAGGCGCGCGAGTTGCAGACGGAAACCTTCAACGCTGAGCAAAAAAAGTATCGGCTCGGCGCATCGACGGTTTACAACGTGATCCTGACGCAGCGCGATTTGGTCGCCGCCCAAGGGACGGAGCTCCGTGCTCTCGCCGACTTGGCCGAAGCCAAAGCGAACTTCGCTCGAGCCATCGGACGCACACTGGAAGAAAATCACATTTTCCTGACGGACGCCCAAAACGGTGAATTCGAGCATGACGCTCTGATCCCGGGAGCCACCCATGGTTCACTTTTGAAAGGCGCAGCGCATTCGCAGACCGACGACAACACGGATGGGTCACGTTTGCTGGACTCCAGGTATTCACCGGATCGATGAGAACGTCTGTTCGAGCATCCTTACGAACACAACGGGCTCGCTGTCGTAAAAACAGTTGCCGCCGCAGTTTGGTTTGGTAAGTGTCATTAATCCTTTGTAAGTAAATCTGCAACTTGTGCTGCCACAAATACGTGCTGCCCAGCGCTACGGTACCTGAAGGCTGCATGTGTGCTCAAGAGTTGCCCGAAAAATGGGATTCGAGGAAATATCGATTGACGGTCGAAGTCGACGTGTCGGGTTGTCACCCGTGCCGCTGAAAGATACACAGAACCGGATCATTGGCCTAATCTGCCCCTTTTTGCCCCCGCGTGTTTTTGTTAAATGTCCCTCTATCAGAAAGATAGTTGGTAGGGGCGGTGGGAATCGAGCCCAACGCCGCACACGGCTAACCTAGTGTGTCCATTGGGTCGCGGGAGTGCCCGGATCGTCGACGAACGAGAGGTACTTCGGCAGGCCTGGGAAGTAGGAGCGGTCTGGTGCGAGAATTGCCATGAATTGTTTTCCACCGATGGTGACCTTAAGTAAATAAGCAAAGGCACCTGATTGCACACCTACAACACTGGCTCACGACTCAGGCGCTTCCCTTCCATGAATTCCATACAGTACGTCTGCCTCCCTTTACACTCTTCATCATCCACACCCCGCAAACTCCCGCCACCGACAGAATTCCAAAGTACCTTGTCATCGCTGCAACTCCCGCTCCGCAGTATATAGTCCCGCGTGCCTATCAGTTGACAGTCGATTCGAACGCCAGTAATTTTGTTTGAAGGCTTTTCCATCCTTACTGAGCAATTGCAAACTTGCGCACGCGGTTCCCGGCGCGTTTGAAGCCTGATGCGATTGCTGAGCAGTTCCCCCATGGAAATGTCCAAGACTAAGTTCCAGGAGATCCCGCCCTTGAAAATCCTCGGCCTTATTGCCGTTCTGTGTTTATCTCTCGTTTCCTTTGCTTCCCCGCTCCCCGCAGCTCCCGCACCATCACCAAATCAAAAGCCAAACATTCTCTTCATTGTCGCCGATGACCTCGGCTGGAAAGACGTCGGCTATCACGGCTCGGACATCAAAACTCCGAACATCGATCACCTCGCCTCGCAAGGCGCTCGCATGGAGCAGTTCTATTCTCTCCCGATGTGCACGCCCACCCGCGCCGCGCTCATGACCGGCCGCTATCCCTTCCGCTACGGCCTGCAAACCATGGTCATCCCGGCCGCCGGAACCTACGGAATGGCCACCGACGAATACACCGCGCCACAAGCCCTGAAAGACGCCGGCTACTCCACTGCCATCATCGGCAAATGGCATCTCGGCCACGCCGACCAGAAATATTGGCCTCGTCAGCGCGGCTTTGACTATCAGTACGGCCCTCTGATTGGCGAGATCGACTACTTCACGCACGAAGCCGAAGGCGTCGTCGACTGGTACCGCGACAACGAAGTCGTCAAGGAAGAGGGCTACTCCACCACGCTCCTCGGCAATGACGCCGTGAAATACATCGGTCTGCACAACGTCGCTCAGCCGATGTATCTCTACCTCACCTTCAACGCGCCGCACACTCCTTATCAAGCACCGCAGGAATATCTCGATAGGTATAAGAACATCGCCGATCCTTCGCGCCGCGCCTACGCCGCCAGCATCACGGCCATGGACGACCAGATCGGCCGCGTCGTCGATGCCCTCTCCAAAAAGAAAATGCTCGATAACACGCTCATCGTTTTCATGAGCGACAACGGCGGCACCCGCAACCCGATGTTCTCCGGCGCCATCGCCGACGTCTCCAAAGTGAAAATTCCTTGCGACAACGGCCCGTATCGTGAGGGCAAAGGAATGAATTACGAAGGCGGTACGCGGGTCGTTGCGTTCGCCAGTTGGCCTGGTCATGTCAAGCCCGGCGTGAACAATGAGGTCATGCACGCCGTGGATTGGTACACAACACTCGTCAGCCTCGCCGGCGGCTCAACCGCTAAGAGCAAGCCGCTCGACGGCATGAACATGTGGGAGACCGTCAGCTCCGGAAAAACTTCTCCCCGCACCGAAGTCGTTTACAACATCGAGCCCTATCGTGCCGCCGTTCGTCAGGGCGATTGGAAGCTCGTCTGGAAAATCGCTCTGCCCAACAAGGTCGAGCTCTTCAACATCGCCGCAGACCCAGGCGAAAAAGACAATCTAGCCGCGCAGCATCCCGACATCGTCGCCAAGCTTCAGGCCCGCACCCAGGAACTCTTCGCGCAGGGCCAGCCGCCACTCTTCATGCAACAAGCCTTCGGCCAAATTCAAAAGTGGGCAGCGCTGCCCCCAGCCTTCCCCGGTGAAGAACTGGACATGGACACCGAAAAATAACAAAGCTCGCACTTGTTCGCGCGCCGCCATATGAATTCTCACTCGCACCCTTCGCCGTCGCGAAGGGTGCGGGTTTAGATTCCACTACACCGACTACCGACGACGCAGGCGCTTCCCTTCCATGAGCTTCAACGGCTCCATGGTAGTTCAATTTGTCTACAAAGTAGTGGCGGCGTAGAAAACGCAGTGTTGGGCGATGGCCATCGTTCTCTCTCTTTCCACGAAGGAAGCGCTGGACGCCTCGAGTGAATGGCTACAATTGGGATGATTGTTCCGTAGTCAAACGTTCCCCCATAGGGAACACATTGCCAATGGTCCATAACGCGATTCCGAAGACCTTAGGGCCGAAAACGGCGCTTCTGTTCACTCATCTCTATGAACAGAGCAAAACAACGTTCACGCTTGCCGATGTCGAAGCCATCACCGGGCTGAGGGGTACGTCTGCCCGCACGCTCGTTCACAAAGCTGCAAAACGCGGCCTGCTGACCCGGCTTCAGCCGGGCCTCTACACTCTCATCCCCTTTGAACTCGGCAACACCCGGGAGTATGTCGTCGATCCCTACCTCATCGCCAAAAGCCTCATGCACGGCGACGACTACTTTCTTTCACACCGTTCCGCGATGGAACTCCATCATATGGTTACGCAGCCGCAGCTAACGATCATGGTCAGCTGCGCCAAATCCATGCGCCCGCGCACCATCCACGGGTATGAATATCGCTTCCTCGTCGTCCGCCCGAAATTTTTCTTCGGACTAACCACCCACTAGATCGATAAGCAACAGTCAGTGGTCGTGAGCGATCCCGAGCGCACTATTGTCGACGGCTTGCGGCACCCGCAGTGCGTCGGCGGAGTCACCGAAATCGCGCGCGCGGTCTTTCTGCGCCGCAAGGATTTGGACGTCAAGCACATGGTCGACTATGCCCTTAGACTCAACATCGGTGCCGTAATCAGCAGGCTAGGCTTCCTGCTCGAAACGTGCAGCCTCGAAACACCTGAAAGCGTTAGCGCGCTCCAGTCCCGCCTCACATCTACCTACGAACCGCTCGACAATAGCTTGCCGCCTGAAGGGCCGTATCAGGCGCGCTGGTGAGTCCGCGTCAACGTTTCGCCCGAGGAGCTTCGCGCCGTCGCGAACACCTAAATGATTCCGCAACGAAATCTCTCACTCCTATCGAACCGCCTATTCCACGAGCAGGGCGGCCGACGGATTCCGGAAGCTGTCTTGCAACGCCATGCATGGGCCAAGCGCACACGAAAAGAAAACATCGACTTGGGGAAAGGAAAAAGGATGCTTGCGAAAGGCGGCAAGCTCGATCCCACCTATCAGATTACCGTTCCGGAGGATCTCGTTGGCCTTCCGTGAGATCTATCGAAGACAGGTCCAACTGCTGATCCGTGTTCTCCCGTCCATCGCGGAGGAAGCCTGCTTCGCACTGAAAGGCGGGACGGCCATCAATCTGTTCGTCCGCGACATGCCGCGGTTGTCGGTCGACATCGATCTCAGCTACCTCCCGGTTCACCCGCGTGCCGAATCCCTCGCGGCCATCGATGCGGCTTTGAGGAGAATCGCCGACCGCATCCGCACGAGCATCCCCGGCGCACAGGTGGCGCAAACTGCCCTCCTGCCCGAAAACGCGGTGTACAAATTGCTAGCTCGCGCCGGCGGAGTCCAGGTCAAGATTGAAGTTACCCCCGTCCTTCGCGGCTGCGTGTACGACCCAGAATTACGCGCGGTTTCGCCCTCCGTCGAGGAGGCGTTTGGATTCGCCGAAACGCGCGTCGTTTCGCTCGCGGACCTTTATGCCGGAAAAATGGGGGCCGGTCTTGACCGGCAGCACCCCCGCGACTTTTTCGACATCCGTGGCCTTCTGGCCAACGAAGGAATCAGTGAACCCTTGCGCCGCGCCTTCCTCGTGTACCTGCTTAGCCACAACCGGCCTCTATTCGAAGTGCTCTCACCACGGATAAAGTCCTTACAGGCCGAGTTTCGACGAGGCTTTCTCGGAATGACTCCCGAACCCGTGCCCCTCAAGGCTCTCATCGATGCGCGGGAAGCTCTGATCGCTGTTGCCGTTCGCCAAATGCCCGACCCGCACCGGCGTTTTCTGCTCTCCTTCGAACAGGGAAAGCCCAATTGGCCTCTGCTCGCCTTGCCGGGCGCCGCTGGCCTGCCCGCAGTCCGCTGGAGGCAGGACAATCTCGACAAGCTCAGCTCCGCCCAGCGCGCCGAGCTCGCTTCCCGCCTGCAAGCGGTTCTTCAAAACTCAAAGAAAAAGTAGGCACGTGCCGACTAGGCAAAACTAGGAGGAATGCTACACTCGCCGGTACATTAAAATGGCCTGTTCCAGAGCACCTGCTTATGAGGCAGGCGGTTCCCTTCCATGCATTCCATACAGTACCTAGAATTCCATGCAGTACGTCTGCCTTGGGCGCGGACGATCCGACTCCAACGACTCCATCCATATCTCCTAAATACTAACGTTTCCAACAAATCGGGGACTCTGCTTTTCGCTCAAAAGTAACCCGAATGGAATGAAAACGTTGAATTCTTGCACAGTTTGTGCACAGTTGAACTCGCCAAGCCCTTCGGTTAACAGGCAAGAAGCCAAATTCCTCGCACGTTGCCGGAGTCGATCGAAAAGGATTACATGGCAGTTCTCCTTATTATCTTACGGTCTCGGGTGAGCCCCGGATTTCTCTTGCCAGGAGCGTTCTTCGGAAGAACACTGTTTCCACCTTGACGAGGGCACGGGTGCGAATCGGTGCGGCGACAACGCGCACTGTGAGCTAAGGCTTGCATCGCTAGCGTTTCGAGCGGGGATGATTTCGCCGTTTCAGAGCTTTGTATTGAGCAGTACTTTGCCCATCGGCCCCTCCGCCAAATGCTGAAGGGCTTGCGGCAATTGATCGAACGGAAATACGCGATCCACTAACGGCCGTGCTCCCGACCGTGCCAGTTGGAGCAGGACCTCCTGCCAGGCGGCGTGTGTTTCCTCCGGTGTGTAGTAGCCCAACGCCATTGCGCCAATCCGCACGCGACGAGAGAAGAGCGTGCCCGTGTTGAAATTGGGTACTGGACCTGCGAGTT
>Ga0335071_10007783_pt1 | contig 11019 bp, 11 predicted proteins | sample Lox_Sample_15_FD_206724 | JGI IMG/M metagenome (GOLD analysis project Ga0335071, IMG submission 206724) | Soil microbial communities from Loxahatchee National Wildlife Refuge, Florida, United States - Lox_Sample_1.5 | ecosystem: Environmental > Terrestrial > Soil > Wetlands | place: USA...
TCTCGGCCCTGCGCACGTTCTTCGCGTTTCTCAAGCGCGAGGGAGGCGTCGACACGAACCCGGCGAAGGCGATCGCGACGCCGCGGAAGGAGCAGGCGCTTCCCCGCACGCTCTCCGTCACGGAGGCCGGGGCCGTCGTCGAGGCGCGGGGCCGCGAGGGCGCGCTCGGGGCGCGCGACCGGGCGCTCCTCGAGCTCCTGTACGCGACGGGCCTGCGCGTCTCCGAGCTCGTCGGCCTGAGGCTCGAGGATGTCGACCTCTCCGCGCGGCAGGTCCGGACGGTCGGCAAGGGGCGGAAGGAGCGGATCGTCCCGTTCGGCCGCGCCGCCGGCGACGCCGTGAAGGCGTGGCTCAGGGAGCGGGCGACGCTGAGACCGGCCGGGAAGGACGCGGACTTCGTCTTCCTGAACGCGCACGCGGGGCGCCTGACCGACCGCAGCGTGAGGCGCATCCTCGACCGGGCGATGCTCTCCGCGGACGTGTCGCGCCACGCCTCGCCGCACGCGCTCCGGCACTCCTTCGCGACGCACCTCCTCGCGGCGGGCGCCGACTTGCGCTCGATCCAGGAGCTCCTCGGTCACGCGTCGCTCTCGACGACGCAGCGGTACACGCACCTCGATGCCGAGCGCCTCCTCGAGGTCTACCGCAAGAGCCACCCGAAGGCCGAACGGAAGGACTGAGCCCCCCGGGCGCTAGACTCTCCGCGTGGCGCATCCGGTTGTTCACCACACGACGATCCTCTGCGTGCGGCGCGGTTCGTCCGTCGCGCTCGGGGGCGACGGGCAGGTCACGATGGGAACGACCGTCATGAAACACGGCGCTTCGAAGGTGAGGCGTCTCCTCGACGGCAAGGTCCTCGCGGGCTTTGCCGGGTCCACGGCGGACGCCGTCACGCTCTTCACGCGCTTCGAGAAAAAGCTCGAAGAGTTCCACGGGCAGCTCGAGCGCGCGGCCGTGGAGCTCGCGACGGACTGGCGGACGGAGAAGACGCTTCGCCAGCTCGAGGCGCTCCTCGTCGTCGCGGACGCGAAGACGTCCCTCCTCCTCTCGGGCACCGGCGACGTCATCGCGCCCGACGAAGGCGTTCTCGCCGTCGGGTCTGGCGGGCCGTACGCGGCTGCCGCGGCGAAGGCGCTCCTTCGCCACTCGTCGCTCGACGCCACCGCGGTCGTGAAGGAGTCGCTCGTCATCGCCTCGACGATCGACATCTACACGAACGACACGATCCGCGTCGAAACCCTGCCATGAACCCGCTCACGCTGCGCGACCTCTCGCCGCGCAAGATCGTGGCCGAGCTGGACCGCCACGTCGTCGGCCAGGCGAAGGCGAAGCGCTCCGTCGCGATCGCGCTCCGCGACCGCTGGCGGCGCCAGCGCCTCCCGCTCGACCTCGCGCGCGACACGACGCCGAAGAACATCCTCATGATCGGGCCGACGGGCGTCGGCAAGACCGAGATCGCGCGGCGCCTCGCGCGCCTCGTGGACGCCCCGTTCGTCAAGGTCGAGGCCTCGAAGTTCACCGAGGTCGGCTACGTCGGCCGCGACGTCGATTCGATCGCGCGCGACCTCGTGGACGCCGCGATCCGGCTCGTGAAGGAGGAGCGCCGCGCGCGCGTCGCGGACCGGGCGGCGGCGGCCGCCGAGGAACGCCTCCTCGACCTCCTCGTGAGCGCCCTCGCGACGGACCCTTCGGGCCGGTCCGTGCCGCAGGAGGGCCGCGACAAGATCCGCCGCGACCTCCACGACGGCAAGCACGAAGGCAAAGAGGTCGAGATCGAGGTCGCGGACGACCGAACGCCGCAGATCTCCGTCATGGGCCCGCAGGGCATGGAGGAGATGGGGATCGACATCCCGGGCATGCTCCCCGGCCTTTTCGGCGGCCCGAAGAAGAAGAGGGTGCGCCTCCCCGTGTCGGAGGCGCGGCCGCTCCTTCTCGAGCGCGAGGCCGACGCCCTCACGGACGAGGCGACGCTCCCGCAGGAGGCGATCCGCCGGGCCGAGGAGACGGGCATCGTCTTCCTCGACGAGATCGACAAGATCGCCGGCCGCGAAGGCGCGCGCGGAGGGCCGGACGTCTCTCGCGAGGGCGTCCAGCGCGACCTCCTGCCGCTCGTCGAGGGCACGACCGTGAAGACGAAGCACGGCATGGTGAAGACGGACCACGTTCTTTTCGTCGCGGCGGGCGCGTTCCACGTCGCGAAGCCCTCGGACCTCATCCCCGAGCTGCAGGGCCGCTTCCCGATCCGCGTCTCGCTCGACGCGCTCAGCGAGGAAGACTTTCTCCGGATCCTCACGGAGCCCGAGCACGCGCTTCCGAAACAGTCCGCGGCGCTCCTCGGCGCGGACGGCATCACGCTGGAGTTCACCGACGACGGCCTCCGCGAGATCGCACGCGCCGCCGCCGAGGTGAACCGCAACCTCGAGAACATCGGCGCCCGGCGCCTCCACACGATCCTCGAGACGGTCCTCGAGGAGATCTCCTTCGCGGGTCCCGACGCCGCCGGAGCGCGGGTCGTCGTCGACAGGGCGTACGTCGACCGCGCGCTCCAGGGCCTCGTGCGCGACCGCGACCTCTCGCGATTCGTCCTGTGAAGCGCGCGCTCGTGCTCCTCGCGGCGGCTCTCCTTCCCGCCTGCGGGCGCAAGCTCCCGCCGGTCGCGCCGCTCCTCGTCCTCCCGGCGCGCGTCGATCCCATCCGGATCAGCCAGGAGGGCTCGGACATCGTCCTGCGCTTCCCGTATCCGACGCTCACGAACGCGGGGGCGACGCTCACGAACCTCACGAAGGTCACCGTGATGCGCGAGATCGCCGGCGCGCGCGAAGGCCAGCGCGTCCCGCCGCCGCCGGCCGACGCCGCGGCGCGCGGGCGCGACGAGAAGTCCTTCAAGGCGCGCGCCGAGAAAATCGCCGAGCTCGCCCCGGCGGATCTCGACGCCGAGACCTCGGGGCCCGACATCGTTTACCGCGACGCTCTCGTCCCGCTCTACACCGAGAAGCGCATCGGGCGCGTGATGCTGAGATACGCTGTCACGGTGACGCGGGACAGGAAGCGGGTCTCGGAGCTCTCCGGGATCGTGTCGATCATCCCGCGCGTCCCGCCGGACCGGCCCGTCGGGGTCGTGGCGACCGTCGAGGAGAACCGCGTGTGCCTCGACTGGCTCCCTCCCGCCGCAATGCTGAACGGCGCGACGCCCGCAGTCGTCGCGGGCTACGCGATCTACCGGCGCGACGCATCCGAGGATGAATACGACGACAAGCCGCTCGGCGTCGCGATCGGCACGACGACGTACGTGGACGAGAGCGCCCGTGCGGACCGGTCCTACGTGTACACGGTCCGGGCGGCGCCGGTTGCGGACGTCCCGCTCATCCTCGGCCCGGCCGCGGACCAGGTCGCCGTCTCGACAAAGGACGTTTTCCCGCCCTCCGCGCCCGAGGGCCTGCTCGCCCTCGTGGAGTCGGGCGGGACACGCCTCGTCTGGAACCCGTCCCTTGCGCCGGACCTCGCCTTCTACCGCGTCTACCGGCTGGACGGGGAGGTGCGCACGCAGATCGCCGACCGCCTCAAGGACCCGATCTACTTCGACGCGGGAGCGTCGGGCCGTGCGTACGGCGTGACCGCGGTGGACAAGTCGGGCAACGAGAGCCCGATGGGGACGGCGAAGTGAGCGGATCGGCCCTCGGCTCGCTTCCGCCGCGGTTCACGAAGATGAGCGGGGCGGGGAACGACTTTCTCGTTTGGGAGGGCGCGGTCGAAATCGGGGAGAGAGAGCTCTCCGCGATCCGCCGCCTCTGCCGGCGCGGCACGGGCGTCGGCGCCGACGGCGTCCTCTTCGTGTCCCGTGAGGGCCCCGGCCGGGTCGCGGCCGCCTACTTCAACGCAGACGGCTCGGTGGGCCGCTTCTGCGGGAACGGGACGCGCTGCGCCGCGCGGTTCGCGGTCCTGAAGGGCCTCGCGGGCGCGCGCCTCGTCGTGCGGACGGGCTGGGGCGATGTCGCCGCGGAGGTCGCGGGCGGCGGCGTGACGCTCGCGCTCCCCGAGCCCGTCGCCGTGGGGCGCGCGGTCTCCTCGCTCGACGCGACGGGCGTCCTCGAGCGCGAGGCGTACGCCGTCGCCGTCGGCGTCCCGCACGCCGTCGCGTTCGTCGCGCCGGGCGTCGACCTCGCCGCGCTCGACCTCTCCCGCCTCGGGCCGGCGCTCCGCCACCACCCCGACATGCGCGAGGGCGCGAACGCGAGCTTCGTCGAGGTCCTCGGGCCGTCGCGCGTCCGCGTGCGGACGTGGGAGCGCGGCGTCGAGGCCGAGACGCTCGCGTGCGGCGCGGGCTCGGTCGCGACGGCCGTTACGGCCTGCGCGCTCGGCCGCGCGACGGCGCCGGTCTCTCTCGAGACGCGCTCGGGGCAGACGCTCGAGGTCGGTTTCCGGTTCGCGGGCGAGGTCGCGCGGGACGTGACGCTCGCGGGCGACGCGCGCGTCGTCTTCGAGGGGACGCTCGACCCGGCGGAGTGGGAAGGAGCCTGACGCGCCGGGCCGTCAGGCCAGGGCGGCGAGGAGCTTCGCGCAGAACCCGCCGAACGATCCGGACGACATCGCGAGGACGACGTCGCCGTCGCGGAGCTCGGGGACGAGCGCGGCGACCAGCGCGTCGGGCGTCGCCGCCGTGAGCGCGGGCTTGTCCGCCGCGCGCAGGCGCGCGACGAGCGCCGCCGCGTCGAGCGACCCGGGGCCGCCGGGCTGCGCGAGGCGCGCCGCATGGAACGGGGCCGCGAGGGCGACCGCGTCCGCCTCCGCGAGCGCCCGGACGTACGGCTCGAAGAAGTCCGCGCGCCCGGCCGTCATCGAGCGCGGCTCGAACGCCGCCCAGACGCGCCGGCCCGGGAAGCGGCGCTTCGCGCCCGCGACCGTCGTCGCGACGGCGGTGGGGTGGTGCGCGAAATCGTCCACGACGGTCACGCCGCGCGCCGAGCCGCGCACCTCCATCCGCCGGCGAACGCCCCGGAAGGACGAAAGGCCGCGGGAGATTTCTTCGAACGAAAGAGAGAACTCCCGTGCCACCGCGATCGCGGCGAGCGCGTTCGCGACGTTGTGACGGCCGGAAAGAGGAAGGAAGAGAGGAGGCGACGGAGATCCTCCGGAGGCGCGAGCCCCACGCTCTTCAACCTCGAAGAGAATCCCTTCTTCGGTCTCTCTCACGCTCGTGGTCCGGACGTCCGCGTCGACACGATCGAGCGCATACGTCACGACCTCCGCCCGCGCGACCCGCAGGACGTCGCGCACGTTCGCGTCGTCCGCGCACGCGACGACGCGGCCGTCCGGCGGGACGAGCGCGACGCCCGCGCGAAACGCCGCCTTCACGGCGTCGAGGTCGGCGTAGAGGTCCGCGTGGTCGAACTCGACGGACGTCAGGACGAACGTCCGGGGCGCGTAGTGAAGAAATTTCGGCCCCTTGTCGGCGTACGACGTCGAGTACTCGTCCCCCTCGACGACGAACGGCGCGCCCGTCCCGAGCGCCGCGGGCGAGGAGAAGTTCGCGGGCTCGCCGCCGACGAGGTACCCGGGGTCGCGGCCGGCCGCGGCGAGGAGCCACGCGGTGAGAGCGGTCGTCGTGGTCTTGCCATGCGTTCCCGCGACCACGACGGGGTGCCGCCCGGCGAGGATCTCGTCGTGGAGCGTCTCGGGCATCGACCGCACGCGGAGCCCGCGGCGCAGGGCCTCGAGGACCTCGGCGTTGTCCTTGCGCGCGAGATTGCCCGCGACGACCTCGGTGACGTCCGGGGCGACGTTCCCGGCGGAGTAGGCGGGCAGGACCGGGACGCCGAGCGCGGCGAGGCGGTCGGACATGGGAGGGTAGAGCGGGCCGTCGGAGCCCGTCACGCGCTCGCCGCGGGCAAGGAGGAGGGCCGCCAGCGGCGTCATCGCGGTCCCACCCACCGCGACGAGGTGGAACGTGCGAGAGGCTGCGGGCACCGGGCGCGCAGTTTGCTAGACGCCCTAGGAGGCGTCAATCGGCGCCTTCGTGGCGCATCCATAGGTCTGCCCGGCGGGTCCCACGTATACTCGCAGGGTTCGATTTTCGAGTTTTTCATGGGGCCCGGCGCGGCCGCCGCCCCTTCCCGAAGGAGGCTCCCGGACATGATCTCTCCCCGCCGCTCTCGATTCGTCTCCGCGCTCGCGGCAGCCGGGCTCGCGCTCGCCGCCCTGCCGTCCCTTCTCGCCGCCCAGACGAAGGCTGCGGAAGCAACGGGCCCGAAGCTCGTGATCGCCGAGGACAAGAAGGACGTCGGCCAGGTCGCCAAGGGCGAGCCGATCAAGCACGTTTTCATCCTCAAGAACACGGGCAACGCAGACCTCCACATCACGGACGTCAAGCCGTCGTGCGGCTGCACGGTTCCCGAGTTCGACAAGGTCATCAAGCCGGGCGGAGAGGGGAAGGTGACCCTCACCGTCGACACGAAGAACTTCTCGGGCCCGATCTCGAAGACGGCGCTCCTCATCACGGACGACCCGACCGTCCCGCAGAAGACGCTCTTCCTCTCGGCCGTCGTGAAGCCGTTCGTCGACGCGCTTCCCTACGGATTCTTCCGGATCACGGCGCTCTCGGGCGAGGCGTCGTCGGCCGAGGTCGTCCTCGTCTCGGACGAGCCGGATTTCAAGCCGACGAAGGCCGAGGCTCCGAATTCCTTCCTGCGCGTCAGGCTCGCGCCCGTGCCCGAGAAGGAGCTTCTGAAGGACCACGGCCCGAACCAGTGGAAGGTCACGGTCACGACGGCGCCCGACGCGCCGGAGGGCCTGCTCGGCGGCACCGTGAAGGTCGCGACCGGCGTCAAGAAGCAGCCCGAGATCGAGCTTCAGATCACCGGGTTCATCAAGCCGACGGTGTCCGTGACGCCGCTTTCGATCAATTTCGGGAACTTCGACCCGAAGGGCGATCCTCAAAAGCGGAACGTCATGCTCGTGAACAACAACGCGGCCGTGGAGAATTTCTCCGTCATGAAGGCCGAGACGAGCGTCCCCGGCATCTCGGCCGAGGTGGTGCCGGTCGACAAGTCGCGCGTCCAGGTCGTCCTCACGGTCGACCAGAAGATCAAGAAGGGCGTCTTCGAGGGCGACCTCACGATCCGGACGAGCGACAAGGCGAAGGCCGAGGTCAAGGTCCCGATCAAGGGCGTCATCCTCTAGGAATTCCGCTCCGGCTGGAGAACGGGGGCGCTTCGGCGCCCCCTTTTCATTTCTTCCGGCGCGGGGCAGCCGTCGGCTGGGGCGAGGTCGGGACGTCGTGCAGCGGCGGATACGGGAGGCTCGCCGCCGTTTCGGCGATCGCCTTGAAGAGATTGAGCGCCGCGAGCTTGCGCGCGTGGCGCCCCCGCATGTATGTCGGAGACAGGAGGGCCGAGAACGGCGAATCCGCGTCGTAGTGCGAGGCCCACGTCAGGTCCGTCGTGCCGTCCGCACGCCCGTCGACGAAGAACGCGAGCGTCAGGCGCTCGACTTTCGCGTCGAGGAGGGCCGCGTCGTCCGATTTCACGAGCAGGGCGAGGAGCTCCCCGGGCTGGAGCGCGATGACCGTGAGGTCGATCCGCCGGGGTCCGTCCGCCGTCGTCGCGGCGATCGAGAGGACGTCGCCCTTGGTCGCCGTCGGGCCCTTGCCGTACGACGCGCGCCGGGGCTCGACGCCCGGCACGCCCGCGAGAAGCCACGTGCTCACCGTCTCGGGCCCCACGAGAAGGCGCCAGACGATGCTCTTCGGCGCCTGGATCGAGACGCACTCGGAGCCCTGGAACGTCGCGATGGGAGTCTCCGTGTAGCGCTTGAGCCGCGTCGTCAGGGGGTCGGGCTGCTGAGCGGCGGCGCCCCGCGCCGCGAGAACGGCGAGAACGAGCGTCGCGAGAAAGCGCCTCATCGACCCAGCATAACGGGAAACCCGGCGTCTACAATTCCCGCATGCGCCGCGCGCGTCCGCCCGTCCTCGCGCTCGTCGCGCTGCTCGCGGTTCCGGCCCGGCCCGGGGCCGGCCAGGAGACGCCGCCCGCGGCGCCAGCGCCGTTCCGCTGGGAGGGCCTGGCGCGCCGAAACCCGGGTCTCGTGCTGTTTCGGAGCCGGTGGGACGCGGGCGTCCTCGAGCTCAGGGACGACCTCGTCCGCTGGTCTGACCGCGTGAACCCCGGGAAGAACCTCGTCCTGCCCGTTCGCCGGCTGACCGGGCACGCGATCCGGTGCCATGGGGCGCCCGGCGCGCCGTGCACGGAATGGCGCCTTTCGACGAAGAACGAGACGTACGTCTTCCGCGAAGTCCCGCCCGCCGGCGGAGAGATCCTGCGGCGCGTGTTCGACGCCTTGCGGGGGGCCTACCCCGACATCCCTTCCGACGAGGAGCGCTGAGTCACTTCCGGGCGGGGACGTGCGGGAGGATCTCGAGCCAGTCGAACGCCGCGGCGAGCGTGCGCTCGTCGGTCGCGCCCGGAATGCGGTCCTTCGGGGACTCCGCGTATGCAAAAGCGAACTTCAGCTCGTTGACGCCGCGCCTCCACGCGTCCCGCGGTGTCGGGATGCCGTAGACGCGCGCGTCGCCCCCGAGAGTCAGGGTCTCGATCTTCCGGTCGTTCACGAAGAACGTCAGCGTCTGCGCGGGACCACCCGGGAAGCCGAACGGCCAGCAGCGGAAGCGCACGAGACGGTCCCCGTCGGCGCGACTCTGGACGACGAGCCGCGCTTCCTTGCCGTGGACCCAGACGAACGTGTCGCCGGAGTCCGCCTTCTCGAAGCCGTCCCAGCCGGGGCCGAGCGAGCCGGCCGTCGTCTCGGGGTCGAAGTTGAGCGAGCGCGTCTCCTCGACGCGCCGGCAGGACGCGGCGGAGGCGAGCGCGGCGAGGACCGCGATGGACAGGAGCGCTTTTCTCACGCGCGGAAGTCTAGCGCCGGACCTCGACGCCCGTCGCGACGAAGACGGCGCCGCCGTCGCGGGAATGCGCGCGCCCTTCGGCGGCGAGCGTCCCGCCCGAGAGGCCCGCGGGAAGCTCGTACGAGCCATCCGTCACGATCGGAAGGACGGCATCGCCCTCTTTCAGCGCCGGCTTGCCGGCGGCTCCCGCGTTCCTGCCCTCGACGCGGACGCTCTTGCCGGCGAATCTCCCGGGCGCCGCCACGACGGCCGCGACGCTCACGGCCGTGAGCCCGCGAAGCGGCTTCCCGTAGAGGTCGGCCGCGCGTGCGGGGGTCGCGGCGAGGGCCGCCGCGGCGAGGGCCGCCGCAGCGCGCCGGGCGAAGCGGGTCACGGGAGCGAAAACGCCTTGGTTCCGTTGAACGTGTACGGAGCGGGGATGCTCACGCCCGGGCAGGGCGCCCCGTTCGTGCCGCTCGCTCGGGTGTAGGTGACGCTCCCGTAGACGGAGCCGTCGACGTTCGAGTAGATCGTGCCGCTGAAGGCCGCGTCCGGCTGCGCGCCACTGAACGAGATCGAGCCGTCCGCCTGCGTGACGAAGCTCGTGTTCGCGTTCGTACCCTGCGAGGCGCCAAACGCCTGGAACGGGAAGACGTAGGCCTGGCCGTTGCAGTTCGGGACGACGATCGACATCGAGAGGAAATCGCCGGCGCCGGCCAGGATGTCGAGGCGCCCGGAGAAGTCGTACCCGCCGTCGTTCAGGAGGAGCCCGTACGCGCCGTTGTTCGCCTTCGCCACCTTCACCGGCGGCGAGTAGCTGATCGAGGCGATCGCGTTGTCGATGACCGAGGCGCCCGTCGCGACGGGGCCGCCGCTCTTGACCGTGACCGTCGCCGTGAGGTTCGTGTCGTTGGCCGTGTAGCCGAACGAGGCGGCGATGCCGTTGATCTGCGTCTGGGCGAGCCGCGCGAGTGTGATGTCGCGCGTCCCGAGGATCGTCCCGTCGCTCTTGACGAGCGCGACGGTCACGACGGTCGGGCCCGTCGTGTCCGCGGACAGGAGGAAGACGTTCGTCCGGTAGCCGCTCGTCGCGCTCGAGGACGACGAGACGTACGGGATGTACGCCGTCTCGCCGGCGGCGACGATCTGATCCGTGTTCTGCGCCGGGATCGCAAAGCCGTTCGTCCCGGGAACGCCGGTCGAGCTCAGGGCGTTCACGACGAGCGTCTGGGAGAGAGCCCAGACGGGGACCGGCACGATGCCGGTCGACTGGACGAGGATGCCGCCGGCGCCCGTCACGCCGAACTTCGTCCCGAGGATGTCGTCGATCGCGAGCGTGGAATGCGCGTTCACCGTGACGCTGACCTTCGCGGGGTTCGTCCCGTTGTCGACGGAACCGTCGCTCGCGGGCAGGAAGGTGAGGTCGACGGGGGCGGGGGACGCGCCCGGGTTCACGATCCGAAGGGACGACACGTACTGATTGCCGCCGGCGCCCGTGGCCTTCGCCGACGTCACGATCCACTGCGTCGTCGTGGGCGTGTCCGCGAGAAGGGCGGCGGGCGTCAGGAGCGCGGCGACGAGTGCGAATCGAATGGGCAGGCGCATGCAGGCTGTTCCTCTCGCTGAGATTTTGACTCGGAATCGACGAAAAGGGGCCGGATGGCACCGGCCCATGCCGGGAAGTGTCGCCGATCGCCGCACCCTCACCTCAAAAAAGGGGCCCCGGCGCGCCGGCGAGGCGCCGGAAGTCGCCGCGTCTGCGGAGCGCGAGGAGCGGGATCGCCTCGCCGGCGGTAAGCCCCGCGCGCCGGGCGGCTTCGAGAATCGGGGCGGCCTCCGCGGGAATGCGAACGACGAGCCGCGAGGCGCCGGACACGCCCGAGCGCGCGGCCAGGGCGAGGAAGAGCTGGGCGGCGGCCTCGGGGCTGCGTCCCGCCGCCGGCCCGATCCATGCCGTCGCGCCGGAGAACCGGAGGGCGCCGACGGCCTCGGGCCGGCCGCGCCGCTTTAGCGCGAGGACCTCGCCCCTGGCGACGGCGCGCTCCCACTCGGCGGGGCGCGCGAAGCCGCGAGTCTCGCGGTCGAGGTCTGCGACCCATCCGGAGAGTGGCGCGCCGAAGCCGACGGGTTCGAGGGGGACCGTC
>Ga0335071_10007784_pt1 | contig 11019 bp, 7 predicted proteins | sample Lox_Sample_15_FD_206724 | JGI IMG/M metagenome (GOLD analysis project Ga0335071, IMG submission 206724) | Soil microbial communities from Loxahatchee National Wildlife Refuge, Florida, United States - Lox_Sample_1.5 | ecosystem: Environmental > Terrestrial > Soil > Wetlands | place: USA: Florida...
CAAAGTCCCAGTCCCGAATAAACCGCTCCGTCAACTGCTTGTAGTATTGCCGCACTTCAGGCACCGCCGGGCAAAGCGCTCCAAGATCAGCGGTCGCGCGCGCTGGCTTACCGTTTTTGTCGAGAATCAGCCAATCTGGATGCTGCTTCACCACATTCGACAGTTGATATGGACGGTGGTTGAGAATATCCTTGCCGCTTCCATCCTCAACGACGAGTGGAATCCACCACAGGGTGATGTGTATTCCGGCATCGTGATAAGCCTTCACAACTTTCTGCAGAGAGTCATCCGGAAACGTGTCAGGACGCGGCTCCCAATCACCTCGCGCCTTGAACCAACCGGCATCAAGCGTCGCCCACTTTAATCCCAATTCTTTCAGCTTAGGAATCGTGCCCAGCATCTGCTTGGGCGTGAAATCCATCTCGTATCCCCAGCCGCACCAATTCGCCTGATAATCCGCTTCAGTCGGATGCGCGAGACTCAAGCCGCGCACCTGGAGCATTTGCGAATAAAGCTTGAGCGGCTCGTAGAAGTCCCCGTGAAAAACAGATACAAACGTCAGCGGAGTCGTATAGCTTTCGCCCGGCTTCAATGATGTATTCGTGTCGAGAAGAACGCTGGCATTCACGCGTCCGTTCGCAAGCGTCTTCACCGGCAAAGCCAATGTCAGCGGAACGGTCTCCGCGTGCCCGATCGCTTCGCCGACCGACCCCGTCCAGAACGCAGCCACCGGAATGCCTCCACCGGTCTGGTTCTCATCGTTATGCTGCATGGTCTGCATCGGATTCGCGCGCGTGAATTTCTCGCTGATGCGCATCACGTCGTCTTTCCCCCATGCCTCGCTCGATCCATGAAACGACCACATCGCATAGGGCGGTGCTTGAGGATCGCTCAGGGAAGCGTTGAAGGCATGCTGCTGCGTGATAACGCGATCTACCGCTACATCCGCGGTCCCCGTGTTTTTATAAGAGACACTCGTTAACGCGATTGTGGGGAAATCGTCATAGATCTCGACATCGACCGTTTTCTGCAGGCCAGGAAAAGACGAACTGGCTCCTGACGCCTCGATCCGCTTCCCGCGTGCCCCCAACCGTCCGGACGCCTCGGACACCTTGGCGTGATCGAGATCAAGAACGAAGTCTGAAACCTCGCGACCATTGATGGCTATCGAATCGGCCACCGTTGAATCCCCAGCGGGATCGTCCAACGTCAAGCTTTTCCCGTCGCGTATAAGGCTTGCCTGAACATACCCGGAAGGCAACAACCGAAATTCTGCCGCATGCGTTCCGATCTCAATCGGAGATCCGGAACTGGTTTGGACCTGAATCGCCGATTGTTCCTGATGGGGCTCCGCGGATTTTTTCCGATCGCACGAAGAGATTAGGGACAGCAAAAGTAGCGCGCCGCAAATGGCTGCGCACCGGTAGCAGGTTGATGGGCCGCGCAACGAACTGCGAGATGCTGTCATAGTTAGCAGTTCCTGGGACAAACAAAACGAAACGATTCGTTATATTTCGAAAGTGTTACGTTTTAGATAATACCGCCGTACTGTCACTGTCAAGAAGAAACGCCGTTCTCCGCGGGACGTCGCTGCACAAAAGATTCTTTAATCCGCGGAGAAAACTTGTATCCACTTCGACGAACAAACTCAGCCAATGACTCAAGCTCTGCCTCCGGATGTATCGTGTGCGAAGACTGACACTTGTAGCTGGCCAGAAACACGCCCAACTCCAAGGCCGAATCGACGAACCCGTTACTCGGCTGCTCACGTGATTGCTCCGCAACGAACGGAATGCCAGCTGCGATCGCAGCAAGTACACCGCCCAGAAGCGAGTCTCCTGCGCCCGCTGTAGACGCCACCTCGACTTTTGGCGCCGGACAATAATTCCAACCCTCCGCTGTAACTCCATATGCACCATGGCTGCCCACGCTCACGATCATGTTCAAGCTGGCGAAACGCGCTCGCAGAAAGTTTTGGCACGTTGTGATCAACGTCTCCGGTGCGCTCGGAGAAAACGCGCAGTCGACAAGCTCCCCTGCCTCTTCTTCATTGAGCGCCACCAGGTCCAGGAGTTCGAACAGTCCCGCTCGTTTCGCCGGACCAACCTCCGCTGGAACGAAGGAAGCCGCACGAAAGCAGCCTGCATCAGTCGCAAGCTTCAGAAAGTATTCCCGGACCTCGATCGAAACTTCGGGAACCGCGAGGGCAATCGTCCGCGCAGCGTCCGATCGCATCAATCCGGCGATGCCGTCAATCTGCCTTTCAGACAGTGCCCCCGCGGCAGAATTGCACGTCGTAAGATTTCCTCCCGCTCCATCGGGATACTGAAAGCAAACACTGAAAAGAGTCGGCAACTTGTCGTTGACATGCACGTTCGCCGTATCGATCCCGGACTCAGCCATCTCTTTCACCATCTGCCGCCCAGGAGCGTCATCTCCCACGATCCCGACGGGCAAAACATGAAACGGAAACCCCGTCACCGATGCGCCCAGCAATTTCGCGACGTAATGAATCACGATATGCAGCTTGCAGTAGTCGCGAACATTGAGCAGTCGCGCCGGGCGGCTCTCATTGCGGCCCAGCGTAGGATTTCCTTCCAGTTCGAAGAAAATCCCTGCACCGATTCCGCCAACTCCAATCAGCCGTCGGAACGTAGACCGCTCGTCGATGCGAAGCACGCGCATAAACTCAAAACAGCTCCCATTCAGGGTTTTCGCTGATCGGATGCCGCGCCGTCTCTTTTGTCGCGGTGATCACTGCATCAGGATGCCTCTGCAACAGCGTCATCGGATACTCCGCAGTCGGGTCCGCAAACAGCGCCACTCGCAACGCAGTCTGCTTCCATGCTCCCGTATCGCTATACACTCGCACTTTCTTCGCCGACATGCACTCGCGCACTCCTAGTGTGATCGACATCGGCGGAACAAATTGATACGCGCTGCCGAACGTCCTCTGCGCCAGCGCCAGGATCGTGTCCAAATTGTTTTCCTGAATGCGGATCGTCGAATTCGCCAGCTCTTCCAGAGTGATCGCACTATACGGATGCCGCCGCGCCTGGTTATACGCAACGTGCCCGTCCTGTCCCCAACCGCCGACCGTGATATCGACGGGCGCAGCGTCAATCGCCGCCCGGACGCGATCTACAGTGGAAGGGAGTAGCCAGTATCGCTGCTCCAATGGAACCTGCAGCTCTGCTCGGATCCCGCCGTAAAAATGCTCCTCCATAAACGTCCGGAAGTTGTACGGATGGTTCGTCGGCAGCGGCCGCCCTTGCCAATCCAAGCACTCGTCCATGTGAAACACAGTGAAATTCTTCAACGAAACATTCTTCGCGTTGACCAGCTTCGTGTAAGGCGCATACCAGCAGCTCGGGCCGCACGGAATAATCGCCCGCGTCGGTAATCCGCGTTGGTTGTTTTCCTCGATCACACCGACGAGTTCGTCGGCCATCAGCTGACCCATCTCGCCCGAATCGCGCACCACGCGGAACTTCACCCGCAGATCCGGATGTTTCGCCAGTTGCTCTGCCGGCACCTTGCACCATCGGTACAAATCAGTCCGCAAGATCTGACCCATCATCTCTCCTGTTCGCAAGGTAACCATCTTCACTGCTTCGGTGCAGCGCACGTCGACTCCCGCACGATCAGCTTCGGGGATACCTTGCGATATTTCGCTTTCACCGGACGCTTCTTCATCGAAGCCGCGATCAGCTCTTCGACGATCTCCGCCCCCAACGATCCCTGCAATTCCAATTGCTGGCGGATCGTGGTGAGCGGCGGATTGTAAAACTCGGCATTCGGAATATCGTCGAAGCCCACAACAGAACAGTCCTGAGGGACACGGCGTCCAGCTTTCGTCAGTGCGCGAATGGCTGCACACGCAGTCAAATCGTCGAAGCCGACCAGCGCCGTGAAATCGGAACTCCGTCGCAGTAACTCCTCTGTAATCTCAACACCCTCGGCGTACGTCGAATTTTGCCCTTTGATCTGAATGACGAGCCGTGGATCGATCTTTAATCCAACCTCTTTTGCAAAGGTCGCAATCCCTCGCCATCGCTGCACGCTATCCACAAGAATCTTGGGACCGGTGATGAACGCGATGCGCCGGTGTCCCAGTCGGTAAAGGTGCTGAATCGCGAGACGCGTCCCCGCTTCGTTGTCCACCACAATCGAACTGACGGGACTGCGCTGCAGTTCACGGCCGATGACCAGCGTCGGGATATCTCGCCCGGCGCATTCCGAGAGCACGCTCGTATCAAGGTGCACAGGGTTCGCAATTGCAATCAGGCCTTCCACTCGCCGCCCAAGCAGCATGTCGACACATCGACGAAACTGCTCGCGTTCATTTTGCAGGTCAGCCACAATCGGGAAGTACCCCTCCGGCCGCATGCGATTTTCGATGCCGCGCAAGATTTGCGTGCAATACGCGTCCGTGATATCGAACACAATCACGCCGATCGTATGACTTCGCTGGCTGCGCAACGAACGCGCAAAGAGATTCGGTCTGTACCCTAACTTTCGGGCGACTTTCCAGACGTGCGTGCGGGTCTTCGGAGAGATACGCTCCGCAGCAGGACCTGGGCTCAACACCATCGACACCGTCGTGATAGAGAATCCGCTTTTCCCCGCGACATCGCGAATCGTGACCATGGTTGTTGGTGCTCCTAAAGGTTTCTGCCATTCCGACCCGAGCGAATCGAGGCCGGAGAAATCTACTCTTTGCCGCGCCCCGGCCATGATGCACCGCCGGTTCTCAGTTGACAGCTTACCACCTTGGGTCTAGATTTACGGGTATTGTAACGTTTCACCGGAGAAATTGCTTGGGAAATTTAGGTAGGCAGATTCGACTGCGCCGCATTCTTCAGCCCGAACGCGGAACGCTCGTGGTTGCGTTCGATCATCCGCTCGTGTTGGGTCCCATCCCAGGCACGATGGATCCGGCGAAGCAGATTCGCCGTTTCGTCGATGCGCAGGCAGACGCCATTCTCATGAACCTCGGCTCCTTTCGCTATTTCGCGGAGGCGATTCAATCTGCACAGTCACCGGCTCTGATTGCTCGCCTCGATTGGACCACAGGGTTCAATGAATCGGCCAAAAGTGCGCCCAACGGATTTCAAACGTGCCTCGTCGCGCATCCGGAGGACGCCCTGCGCGCTGGTGCGGATGCCGTGATTTCATTTCTCTTCATGGGCAGCGGCGATGCAGAGTTCGAGAAAAAAGAAATACAACGCGTCGGTGAACTTGCTCGCGAGTGTGAGCGTTGCGGTATTCCATTGATCGTTGAGTCGCTGGCTCGCGGCACGCAAGTGCAGAATCCCCGTGATCCCAAGTGGCTGATGCTCCACACGCGCGTTGCAGCAGAGCTTGGAGCCGACATCGTCAAAACGGAAATGGCGTCGGACCTCGAGGCGACGCGCGAGGTTGTCGCCGCGTGTCCCATCCCCATTCTCGTTCTCGGCGGCACGCGGACCAATTCCGATGACGAAGTTGTAAATGTAGTACGTACCATCATGCAGTCCGGCGCCGCTGGCGTCTTCTTCGGCCGCAACATTTTTCAGGCCGACGATATGCCCGCACTATTACGTCGTGTTCGTTCTGAACTCGCGCAAGCGCGTCCCAAGGGAAACTCCCGGTGAGTCTGCTCGCCGTAGATATGGGCTCCAGCAGTTCGAAGGCGGTTGCTTTCGCCGAAGATGGAACTGCGCTAGCCCATGCCAGTCAGTCCTACGCGGGCCATTCCCCGCAGCCCTCGTGGTGCGAAATGCCACCCGAAACATTCTGGCGTGCATTCGTGTCCGTTACGCAAACGATTTCGGCCCAGGTTACAAACAATCCCATCGAAGTACTCGCCATCAGTTCGCACGGAGAGACCTTCTTTCCTGTCGATTCCGCCAATCGCGTCATCGGCGACGCGATTCTGAATGCGGATAATCGAGCACTCGCTGAATCAACGTTCCTCAAAGACGCCGTGGGTCGCCGAAAAGTCTTCGAAATCACCGGCCTGGCACCACATCCGATGTATCCGCTGCCGAAAATTCTATGGCTGCGCAAGCATTCCCCTGAAATTTTTCAGGCCGCGAAATGCTTCTTCTCGTTGCCCGGATTTCTTCTCAGTTGCCTTGGTCTTCCTCCGTACGTCGACTACTCCCTGGCCTCGCGTTACCTCGGATTTGATATTCGTAATCACGAATGGTCCGCCGAGATTCTTTCCACTTGCAACCTTTCTGCGGAGCAACTCCCACGAGCAGTCCCAGCTGGGACAATTGCGGGCGAACTCTCGACAACAGCTGCCAAACACCTGTCACTCCGGCCGGGAACTCCCGTGGTCTTGGGTGGTCACGATCAACCTTGCGCCGCCCTCGGGAGTGGCGTGCTCCAGGCAGGACGCGTGTCGGCTTCGCTCGGGACGTATGAATGTCTCCTGGCAGCCTCAAACGCTCCAGCCCTGACAGATTCTTCATTCACCGCGAATTTGAATTCCTATTGTCATGTCGTTCCCGATCGTTATGTCACGCTCGCCTATTTCCCATCTGGAATCATGGTCGACTGGTTCACGCGATTGATTCACTCCGGTGAAGAAGACGCATCTTTTCTCGCGAATCTCGAGGCGCAAAGCTCCACATCGCCGACCGGGCTCTGCATTACTCCGCACCTGCTCGGTACTTCCAATCCCGATTTCGATCCCGCAGCTGCCGGAGTCATCGCCGGCATCCGTCCCGGCACAACTCGAACCGATCTCTACAAAGGAATTCTGGAGGGCATCGCGTGCGAGTTTGCCACGATGGCTGAGCTGTTGCAGCAGGCCGCAGGTCCCTTCAACGACGTGTACGTCAGCGGAGGTGGCGGCCGCTCCCAGCTTGGATTGAAGCTCCGAGCTTCCATCGCAAACAGGAAGCTTCATTTGGTGCAGTGCCAGGAAGCCGTATGCCTCGGCACTGCGATCCTCGCCGGCGTCGCAATCGGCAAATACCAAAATCATTGCCAGGCGGTGGAACAAGTCGTCCGCACATCGCAGACGGTCGTTCCCGATCCTGCGCTCACCAAACAATACGAATCACAAAAAAAGCGATATCACCTGCTCTATTCCAGTCTTGCGCCATTCCGCTCAGACCAGCGCAAGGTTGAGGAGGAATCATGATCGAACCAAAAGTTGGATTCATTGTTTACGGTGTTCATAAAGACGGTCTCAAAGATCCCATGGGTGCGCCTTTCATCGACGATGCCATCGTGCAGCGCTCGAAAGAAGCTCTCAAAAAAGCCGGCTGCAAACTCATTACACACGACCTCGTCATCGCAAGTAAGGAAGAAGCAGTAACCGCGATGCATCGCATGAAGCACGACGAAGAAGTAGACGCCGTCGTTCTCTTCTCGGGAACCTGGGTCTGGGCGGCGCACCTCGTCGGCGCGATTCGCGATTACGCCAGCACCGGAAAAGCTGTCTTGCTCTGGACGCATCCCGGCTCGCAAGGCTGGCGCCCTGTCGGTGGTCTCGTTATGCACGGAGGTCTGCTGGAAATCGGCGTGCCCCACAAATTCGTTTACGGCGCCGCCGATGATCCCGACACCGTAGCAAAAGTCGTCAGTTACGCGCGCGCGGCGCACTTGAAGAACTTTCTCAACCTTTCGACCATTGGAACCTTCGGCGGCCGTGGCATGGGACAAACCTGCGGCGTTGCGGATCCTTCGCAATGGATGCGCATGTTCGGTATCGATATCGACTCGCGCGACACCGCCGAACTCGTGCGCGCAGCCCAATCCATCACGCCGTCCGAGATCGCTGCTGTTAAACCGAGACTCGAAAAGCTCTTCGGCAAGGCGCCCGATGTAACAGTTGTCAACGAACGCTCGATCCGTCTCTATCTGGCTCTCAAAAAGGTCGTAGCGAAGGAAGAATTTGATTTCTACACCATCCAGTCATTCCCCGGCCTTGGCGACGAATACTCGGCAACTTGCTTCGCGCAAAGCATGATGCTTGAAGACGGCTACGGCACCTCCACGCTCGGTGACTTCAACACCGCTCTCACCGTCATCCTGCTGACGAGCCTCAGCAAAGAACGCGTTTACTACGGCGATCTTCAGCACATCGACGTGAGATCGAAAGAGATCAAGATCATCGGCGACGGCGCCTGTCCGCCATCACTCGCTGGAAAACTTGGCCCAGCCGGATTCGCCGAGCATGGCATCCCCACCGAAGGCGAAGCTGGAGGCCTCTCCGTGAAACTGATCTGCAAAGTCGGCGACGGCGTCCTCGCGCGCCTGGGTCGCGTAAACGGAGAATTTCAAATGGTCATCACCCGCGCCACAGTCTTCGAACCTCCTGCGGATCAGATCGATCGGCGATTGCACGAATGCGGCATTCCGTTCTGGCCGCACGGTTTCGTCACTGCGCACTGCGACATGGATGTATTACTCCAGAACTGGACGAACGAATACGCCTGCCTCGGCTACGGCAGCGATCTGTACCCAGTGCTTATCGATTTCTGCGAGTTGACCGGGATTAAGGCTGTGCTTCCGTGATCACTATCACAGAGCCGGAATAATTCGAATCAGATCCGGAATCGCGAAGATCCCTGCGGAATCGCTTCGTCATTTCGACGGTCTTCCCGTACTTGACCGGGCCAGTGCAGCATTCTTACGTTAGCGATCCCATCCGCCGCAGCAAGTCGGAGTAACGAGAATCGGAACGCAATATCTCGAAACGCGGATCAACCTTGCCCCAGAGATGGCTGACGATTTCCTTTGGAATCTTGTCTTCGACAAATAGGATCTCGTCCACACTGCGCTAGTACTGTTCTCCCCACAGCTGCCATCCTTCTTCTACGCCGATCAGTTCCACTCCAATTCGAATCGTATTCCCCTGAAGGATTCGGTAATGAGAAATCGTCTGTCCAATGGCTTGAGGTGGCGTACCCATTGGATTGACATGGTAGGTGGGGTGTACGGAGACGTCAATTGATCACGACGCCACCAGATACCGCGTCAGTCTCCCTAACTTGCTGATCTCACCCGAATTCCCCAGCACTTTCGCAAACGAGGGCCGCAAGACCCGGCTTCTTGCCACCGGTTAGCCTGCCTCGGGCTTAACATGGACGCGACGCGAAAAAGAGATCGGGGAAAGTCCTGACGGCGTGTCACGTAGAGTGCTGCCGTATCTGATTCATTTTCGTTGTCTTCAAGCCGGGCATTATCCGCGGGGGAGGCGCTCTTGGACAAAACCAGCAAATCGCGAAGAGAGTTACTGCAAGTCATGGGAGGAGCCGCATTGGCCGCTCCGTTTCGCCGAATTGTGGTTTCGACGTCCCTGAACGATGATCGCGAGAATCCTGCGACACCCACTCCCAAAATTGCTTTGGAACTTGGAAGCACCGATGACGCCGGCATGCGCCGAGTGAAACAGCTCGGCGTGAACCATGTTCTGACGGGCGGCCCTCCCATCCCTTGGCAAGAGGCCGACCTGCAGGTGCTGATCGACAAGCTCAAGAGAGGCGGGCTCACCTTGGGCAACATGATGATCGATGGCTTCCCTAAAACGCTTTATGGCAAACCCGGACGTGACGCAGAGATTGACAAAGTCCAGCAGTCGATTCGCGCCGCCGGCAAAGTTGGGCTGCCCGTCATCGAGTACAACTTTTATGCTCACCGTCTGGTCGAGGGCTACTACGCAGAGCTGGGAAGGGCTGGCGCAGGTCTGACCGCCTTTGACTACAATCGAGTCAAGGATCTGCCTCCCTTGCCTGACGAGGGCGTCCACAATCTCGAAGAGATGTGGAGCAACATCACCTACTTCCTCAAGGCGGTGATCCCGGTCGCCGAGGCATCGGGAGTTCGTTTGGCCCTTCATCCCAATGATCCGCCGGCCCCCCTCAGTCGCGGATCACAACAAATCATGGGCAGTCTCAAGGGCTGGAAGCGCCTTGTCGACATTGTCCGGAGCAAGTCGAATGGAATCACCTTTGATTGCGGCGTTACACGTGAAATGGGAGAGGATCCCGTAGAAGTCTGCCGCTATCTCGGCAGTAAAGACGTCATCAACCATGTCCACTTCCGCAATGTTCGCGTCGAAGTGCCCAACCAAAAATATACGGAGGTTTTCATTGACGAGGGCGTGATCGATATGTATGCCGTGATGAAGGAACTAGTGCGCCAGAAGTATCCGCGCCTGATCTACCCCGAGCATCCCCGCGCCCTCGATTACGACCGCGAGCGCGCCGAATTCAAGCCGTACTATCCGGGCGGTGGCGGATACGCGGCTTCTTCCTACAATGTCGGATACACCAGGGCGATGCTGCAAGCAGCACTAGCCAGCTAACTCAGAAAAGCTATTTGGTGGCTTCCGTCCACTCCTGCTCGCCACGTTGCAGCAGAGCGTCGCGGTCCTCGGGCAAGATCCATCGCTGCTTTATCAGCTCGTCGGTCGCACTCGTAAATTTGGTCATATAGTCGCCGTGATTCGCGTAGCGTTCCTCAATCGATTTTCGCGGATCGTTCGACCGGCTCCGCTCCGCGGCCGTCTTCGGAAATGCAATATACGAACACTCAAACGAGACTCTCTGATCTGACGCCCCAATGGACGGATCTCGAAGGTCCCAGCTTGCATACGTCCCCAGGGGCACACTGACCTCAGGCAGGCGGACGCCGTCCCGCTCATTGCCATCAACATCTACCTGCGGGACAAGCACTGGAAAAGTTTCCACAACTTTCGGAGGTTGAACGCTCAAGATTCCTGCCTGCCAGTTCGGCCCGAAATCAAGCCGGTAGCCCGCATTCGCCTCGTGAGCCGTCTTCACACCAGGAATCGCTGGGAATGCGTATCGTTGCAGCGGGACGAGCGTTGCATCCACAATCGTCGGATAACTGCTCGGCGGAGGCAGAGTGTTATTTCTCACCCAGGCATCCATGTTGGAGATCATCGCGCGCCAGAAATAGTGAATCGGCAGCGGCGATTGCGGCTCCTGCCCCTCCAGATCCCCTTGTCCTTTCGCTGGAGGCCACGGCCCTGGAAAATGCTGCAGGCCCGTC
>Ga0335071_10007786_pt1 | contig 11018 bp, 8 predicted proteins | sample Lox_Sample_15_FD_206724 | JGI IMG/M metagenome (GOLD analysis project Ga0335071, IMG submission 206724) | Soil microbial communities from Loxahatchee National Wildlife Refuge, Florida, United States - Lox_Sample_1.5 | ecosystem: Environmental > Terrestrial > Soil > Wetlands | place: USA: Florida...
CCGGGACGAGGAGAGCGGTGAATTTCGCGAAGGCCACCGCGACGGCGGCGATGGTGCCGGACTGGATCACGAGGAACAGCGTCCATCCGTACAGGAAACCGATCAGCGGATTGTAGGCCTCCCGCAGGTAGACGTACTGCCCGCCCGCGTGCGGCATCATGCCCGCAAGCTCGCCGTAGGAGAGCGCGGCCGTGACCGTGACAAGACCGGTGATGAGCCAGACGAGGAGAAGAAGGCCGGGGCCTCCGACCGTCCGCGCAATGTCCGCGCTCACGATGAAGATCCCGGAGCCGATCATCGAACCCATGACCAGCATCGTCGAATCGAGGACTTTCAGTTCCCGTCGAAATGCATGTTCGTGATCGTCTGCCATCGATTCCTCCGGGAGGTCGCTCCGTTGCCGGTGCTACGCGGTCTTTCTTGCCTCCTCCGCGCGAAGCCTGGCCATGACGCTATGCCGCCGGCCGTAGCTGAAGTAGATGCCGAACCCGACGAGCAGCCAGACGATGAGCCGCCACCAATTTTCCACCGGGAGCGAGAACATCAGGAGCAGGCAGGAGAGGATGCCCATGATCGGAATAAACGGCACCCACGGCGCGCGGAAGGGGCGCTCCGCATTGGGGTGCGTGCGGCGCATGATGAGGACCGCCGAGCACACGATGACGAAGGCGAGCAGGGTCCCGATGTTGGTGAGCTCCGCCAGGAAGCGGAGAGGAAGAAGCGCGGACATCAACGCCACGAAAAGACCGGTGAGGATCGTCGACTTGTAGGGCGTGCGGAATTTCGTGTGCACGGCGCCGAAGAAGGATGTCGGGATCAGGCCGTCACGCGCCATCGCGAGCAACACGCGGGGCTGGCTGAGCATCATCACGAGAAGGACCGACGTAATGCCGGTAATCGCACCGACGTCGATGATCCGCTGCGCCCATGGCAGACCGACCTGCGCAAACGCGTCGGACACCGGGGCGTTGATGTTGATCTTGGTGTAAGGGATCATGCCGGTCAGGATGCCCGAGACCGCGACGTAGAGGACGGTACAGATGATCAGCGATGCGATGATGCCGATCGGGACATCTCGCTGTGGTCTCTTCGCCTCTTCCGCATGCGTGGAGACGGAATCGAACCCGATGTACGCAAAGAAGATGATCGCGGCTCCGGCGAGGATGCCGAGGGGAGCTCCGCCCGGTCCGGTTTGCCCGAACAAAGTGTGACCGAAGAAGCTCACGCCCGTATACCCATACGGCGCGAAGGGCGTCCAGTTTGCCGGGTTGATGTAGAACGCGCCGACGACAATCACGAACAGGACGATGGTGATTTTCACCGCCACCATCCCCGCGTTGAAGCTGGCGCTTTCCCTGATCCCTTTCACCAGGACCGCCGTGATGACAAATGTGATGACAATGGCAGCGACGTCGAAGTATGCGCCCGTAGCGAAGAAACTCTGCGTCGAAGTGTTGAAGTCGAAGGGAGCGCTGGCGAAGGCGGGAGGGACTATGATGCCGAAGCTTTTGAGCAGGTCCTGGAAATGGGCCGACCAACCGTGGGCGACCGTGGAGGAGCCGACGGCATACTCGAGCACGAGGTCCCATCCGATGATCCAAGCGAACAGCTCTCCAAGCGTTGCATAGGCGTACGTGTACGCCGAGCCGGCAACCGGAGCCATCGATGCGAACTCCGCGTAACAGAGCGCCGCGAAGATGCAGGCGATGCCGGAGACGACAAATGAAAGGACGACCCCCGGGCCCGCCCGGTCGACCGCAGCCACGCCGGTCAGGACGAAGATGCCCGTGCCGATCACCGCTCCGACGCCGAGACTGGTGAGCGTCACAGGGCCGAGAATCCGTCTGAGCCGGTTTTCCCCCTTCATCTCTTCCAGGAGAAGCTCAAGAGGTTTTCTCGCGAAGAGCGGATTTCCCATGGGAAGACTCCTTCATGAATGGGCAGCGCGATGGTGCAGGTCAGATCATGCCGTCAGCGATTGCCGTCCTGGCCGCCGTCAGACGGATTCCTTTCGCATCCTGTGCTGCAGGTACTTGATGATCATCGGGAGCACGGAGACCAGCACGACGATGACAATGATATATTCGATGTGCCGCTCGATCCCGGGAACCGTCTGCCCGAGGTAGTACCCGAGAAGGATCATGCTGACCACCCAGCCGATCCCCCCGAACACATTGAACAACGCAAACCTCCGGTACTTCATCTCGCCGACGCCCGCAACGACGGGTGCGAAGGTCCGGACGAACGGCATAAACCGCGCAAGAACGATCGTGATGCCGCCGTATTTCTCGTAGAACTCCTTCGCCTTGAGAAGATGGTCGCGGCGGAAGAACCTGCTCTGTGGTCGATGGTACAACGCCTGACCGGTCCGTACGCCTATCCAATAGCCGGTGGCATCGCCGGAGATCGCGGCAACGCACAGGAGCAGGATGAGGAGCGTGACGTTCATCGGGACATGGCCGCTGGCAATGAGGAGGCCCGCCGTCACCAGGACGGAATCGCCGGGAAGAAAAAAACCGATCAGGAGACCGGTTTCGGCATAGATGATCAGGAACAGTCCGGCATATCCTCCCCAGACGACGATTTCCTCAAGGGTCGGGAGTTGCGGCAGCAGAGCGAACATCGACTGTTCCACGAGACGTTCTTTGTTGTTACAGAATTGCGGGGGAGCCGGTTTCCGCCATGTTCAACAATGGGCCGCGGGACATGCCCGCTCTTCTCTGATTGCGGAGAACCGGCGCTATCGGCATGCAGACCATCGGAGAAAAACCATGCCGCCAAGATAAGACCTTTGAACCAAAGAGACAATATACATAGCGGTGGTCGGATCGAACGCAACCCTTGAAACTGCTGCAGCAGACAGGTATCTTCCACCATGCCGCCCAACGCTCAACCTTCCTCTGATGTGCTCACTCAACCGATCCAGTTTCTCAAAGGGATCGGTCCCAAACGCGCGGTCGCGCTCGAGAAGTACGGCATCCGAACCGTCCACGACCTGCTCTTCCATGTCCCCCGCCGGTATCTCGACCGGACCGACGTTGTCAAGATCGGGGAGCTGCGAAAGATCGCCTCGTCCAGCGCGTACGCTCCACCGATGGCAGAGGCGAGTGCCGACACCCGGCGCGATGTGACCGTCGTCGGTGACGTCCGCTCGTTCCGTCTCATCGGCGCGAAAGGCAAAGCGCGGTTGATCATGGTTCTCGGCGATCAGACGGGGACCGTGCAATGTGTCTGGTTCGGGGGCGTTCAGTATTGGAGGTCGGCGTTTCGCATCGGAGAGCTTCTGGCTGTCTCAGGCCAGCCGACCCTGTATGGCGGCGTGCTGCAGTTTGTCCACCCCGATATCGACAAGATCAGGGATGCAGAAACGGCAACAGAGACGGACGACGACGAGAAATACGATGACGTCGACTGGAGCAAAACGTACAACACGGGGGGGCTCGTTCCCCTGTATCCCTCCGGGCAGGACCTGGCGCGCGTCGGGTTTGACAGCGCCGGGTTCCGCCGCGCGATCCACCGTGCGCTCGAAGCTTCGCGCGGCCGGATCCAGGACTTTCTCCCGATGGAGATTCTCACCACCCGTTCCCTGCGATCTCTGGCCGAAGCCCTTGAAGGCGTGCACATGCCCAGGTCGACCGCGGACCTTCCGCCGTCCCTGCACCGTCTGAAGTATCAGGAGTTCTTTCTCTTCCAGTTGAAACTTGCGCTCACGCGCAGGGAGCGGAGATCGGATCACAGCGGCATCGTGTTCGCAACGCGGAGCCCGTTGGCCAGGCAGCTGGTAGACGCGCTCCCGTTTGAACTCACCCGCGCCCAAGTTCGCGTGATCAGGGAAATCTCCGCGGACATGGCCGCCGATCATCCGATGAACCGGCTGCTGCAAGGAGACGTCGGCAGCGGAAAAACGATCGTCGCACTGCTGGCGATGCTCATCGCGGCCGACAACGGATATCAGTCCGCGTTCCTTGCTCCCACCGAAGTTCTCGCGGAGCAGCATTACGCGACGCTTACGTCGCTGCTCGGGACCATGCCGGTAATCGTCCGTCTTCTGGTGGGCGCCCAGCGTTCGGTTCTCCGACGCGAGATCCTTGAGGACATTCGTGAAGGGCGGGCGTCGATCGTCGTCGGCACGCACGCGCTGTTGGAAAAAGACGTGGCGTTTCACCGGCTGGGCTTCGTGGTGATCGATGAGCAGCACAGGTTCGGCGTGTTGCAGCGCGCTGCGATCCGCGGGAAGGGAACGAACCCGGACGTCCTGGTGATGACCGCGACGCCGATCCCGCGCACGCTCTCGCTGACCCTCTATGGCGATCTCGATGTCTCGGTGATCAACGAAATGCCGAAGGACCGTCAGCGGATTCAGACGCTGTTGCGCGATGACGATGCGAGGAAGGAGGTGTACGAGTTCGTGCGGGAGCAGGTGAGAAAGGGACGGCAGGCGTACTTTGTGTATCCGTTGATCGAAGATTCGGAATCGGTGGAGCTCAAGGCCGCGACGACGTTCATGCGTCACCTGCAAGGTGACGTGTTCCCCGAGCTGCGTGTCGGACTGTTGCACGGGCGGATGCCTTCGGCGGAAAAGGAATCCGTCATGGCGGCCTTCAAGAGCAAGGCATGCGATATCCTGGTGGCCACCACGGTGATTGAAGTCGGGATCGACGTGCCGAACGCGACCGTGATGGTGGTGGAGGACGCGGAGCGGTTCGGCCTTTCACAGCTGCACCAGTTGCGCGGCCGTGTCGGGAGAGGAGCGGAGCAGTCGTACTGCATACTGCTCACCAAACGGTGGATCGCGCAGCGCAGCCGACGCACGCGTCGCGCTGCGGATCCGTCGGAAGAGGAACACCGACTCGCGGAACGCCGCCTCGCATCGATGGTCGCCACCACCGACGGCTTTCAGATCGCGGAGATGGATCTCCGGTTGCGCGGGCCCGGCGACTATTTCGGGACGCGGCAGAGTGGAATACCGGAATTCAAGGTCGCCAACATTCTCGCCGACACCGAGCTCCTCGACCTCGCGCGCAACGATGCGTTCGCGCTGGCGGAGCGTGACCCGCTCCTCGAGGATTCTCGTCACGCTGCCCTCCGGAAAATTCTCCGCGAACAATTCTCTTCAGAGTCGTCTCTCGCATCCGCAGGATAACGGACACTCGGATGTCCGTCGGATATCCGTTATGACGTTCAAGCGAGGTCACGACGATGTGCATTTTCTTTCGCGAAATCTCACTTTTTTCTTGACAGGGATTTGAAAATGCTTATATTTCCGTACAAGGAGTGCGCCTGTACAACAGCTCGGAGAATTTCTGGACTCATCTGTACCACATTCTTCCCGCTCTTCCGCTTCACTTGCTCTGGTGTACAACGAGAAAGTCGAATCGGTTAGCACCTCCGATCAACTTCCACCTCCCTCGATTGCTCACGCAGGTCAGGCACTTCCAACCGACGCCAGCAACCCTGACAGGTCCGGTCGCATCAACGACATCTTCGCAGAGTGGGACACGCACGAAACGATTCATGCGGTCCGTGTCGCGCTTGAAGAACGGTTTCTCGTGGAGATGATCGAAGCGAACGAGTCCGCATTCGAGAAACTGCGGAAGCTCCGGCCGATGTTCGTGTTCAACATCGCCGAAGGATTGCATGGCGTCTCGCGCGAGGCGCAGGTGCCGGCGATGCTCGAGTTCCTCCGCATCCCGTACCTCGGCTCCGATCCCCTGACGCTTGCCCTCTGCCTGGACAAGGCGCGGACCAAAGAGATCCTCGCCTATCACGGGATCCCGACGGCGCCGTTCACTGTCGTCACTTCCCGCGGCGATCTCCATCATCTGCACACCTCGTCGCCGGGTTACCCCGCGATCGTGAAGCCGCTGCATGAAGGGTCAAGCAAGGGGATCTACAACTCGTGCGTTGTGCGGTCGGCCGCCGAGCTCCAGCACGAGATCGAGACCGTCCTCGACGTGTACGGACAGCCGGCACTGGTGGAGGAGTTTCTTCCCGGCCGGGAATTCACTGTGGCCATCCTGGGGAACGGCGCCGATGCGCGAGCGCTCCCCATCGTCGAAATCTCCTTCGACGCGCTGCCCGACGGCGTCAACCCGATCTATTCGTATGAAGCGAAATGGATCTGGGACCAGGCGGAGAACCCGCTGGAGATCTTCGAGTGCCCGGCGCGCATCGACGAGGCGCTGCGCGCGGAGATCGAACATAATTGCCTCAAGGCCTATCGCCATCTCGGGTGCCGCGACTGGTCCCGCATCGATGTTCGTCTTGACGATGCAGGACGTCCGCACATTCTCGAGATCAATCCATTGCCGGGGATCCTCCCCCGGCCCGAAGACAATTCCTGTTTCCCGAAAGCCGCACGCGCGGCCGGGATGACATACAGCCAACTCATCAATGCAGTTCTGGACGTCGCGCTGCGGCGTTGTCATCTGCTCATGCCCGAGCCGGATCGCGAGAAAATCGCGAATTGAAATAAATCACGTATTATAGCAGAAAGTGGCGTATGCCGAGGAAAACCAGGGTCTCCATCCTCTATAATCAACCTGTTACGGTCGACGAAGATCGAGCGCGTTTTGCCATCACCGAAAGCGGAACGCTCGCAAAGCGTGCGTCGTCAGTGAAGAAAGAAAAGATGTCGATGCGGGAGATGATCGACCTCTCCGAGGTCGGCGTCGTGGAGGAGATGGACGACATCAAGGATGCGCTGAACTCGATCGGTTACAAGACCACGACGTTCAACGTCGATGGGGATGTGTATCGTCTGATCGACTATCTGAAGAACGAACCGCCCGATGTGATCTTCAATCTTGTCGAGTGCGTGGAGAACCAGGCGATCCAGGAAATGCATGTCGCCGGGCTCTATGAGCTGATGAAGATCGCCTACACGGGGGCCGGTCCGCTGGCGCTCGGCTTGGCTTTGCACAAGCCGCGCGTCAAAGAGCTCCTGACCTATCACGGGATCAGGACGCCGGGCTTCCGCGTCTTCCGTGCGGGCGACAAGATCACCGCCCCGGATCTTCCGTTCCCCATGATCGTGAAGCCCTCCAGCGAGGATGCGAGCGTCGGCATCGAAGACAGCTCCGTCGTCGAATCCCCCGCCGAACTTCGCCGGCGGGTGCAATATGTCATTGAGGAATACGATCAGCCCGCGCTGGTCGAGGAATTCATCGATGGGCGCGAGTTAAATGTCGCAATCCTCGGCTCACGCCGCCCGCTCGTTCTGCCGATCAGCGAAATTGATTTCTCCGGCCTGAAGGAGAACATGCGCAAGATCGTCACCTACGAAGCGAAGTGGATGCACGGCACCATCGCCTATGACGGAACGAAGGGCGTCTGTCCCGCCCAGCTGCCGTCGCGCCTGGAAGCGGAAATGAAGGCGATCGCCCTCCGGTGCTTCCACATCGTCGGGTGCAGGGACTATGCGCGCGTGGACTTCCGCCTCTCGAAAGCCGGCGTCCCGTATGTTCTGGAGGTGAATCCCAACCCGGACATCTCCGACGACGCAGGGTTCGCCCGGTCGGCACGGACGTACGGTTTCACCTACCCCGAGGCCATCGGAAAAATCGTTGAAAGCACCTTTGAGCGCATCCGCGCCTGACACGATGGACGACGTCGGCCTTCGCATTCGGCCCCTCGATCCCTCCGACCGCGCGCCACTGCTCGCCCTGATCCGGGAGACCGGCGTGTTTAACGAGGAAGAGATCGCGATCGCGCTCGAACTGATCGATATCGTGCTCGGGCAGCCCGCGCAGCGGGACTACGTGATCCGCGTATGCGAGGAGCACGGGAACGTGACAGGTTATTATTGTATCGGGCCGACACCGGCGACGGTGGGGACGTTCGATCTGTACTGGATCGCCGTCGATCCCGCCCTGCACGGCCGGGGGATCGGCTCACAACTGATGCGCCATGCGGAAGAGTATGTACGGGGAGCACGGGGACGACTCATCATCCTCGAGACCTCCTCGCGCCCATTGTATGAACCGACCCGACGGTTCTACGCGTCGAACGGCTACACGCAGCTTGCCCGCATCGCGGGGTACTATCGGCCCGACGACGATCTTGTCATGTTCGGAAAATATGTTTCACAATGATCGGAGGATCAGAGGCTCGTATGGAACTCTGGCAAGAAATGCTGCGCAAGAGTGTCGATAGCGGTAAAGACCTGGTGGAACGGTTCGGTTTCGACAAGGAGCTCGCCGACCGCCTGAACAAGCTCTTCCACATCCGCGTCAATCCATACTACCTCAGTCTGATCCGCACTCCCGGCGATCCGATCTGGCTCCAGTGCATCCCGGATGCAAAGGAGCTGGAGGAGGACGGCCTTCCGGAAGATCCTCTCGCGGAAGACTCGCACAGTCCCGTCCCCAGCATCGTCCACCGGTACCCCGACCGCGTGCTCTTCCTGACGACGAGCCAGTGCTCCATGTACTGCCGTTTCTGCACAAGGAAGCGGAAGGTGGGCGATTCGTCCAAGATCAACATGAAGTTTATCCAGGACGGCATCGACTACGTCGCCGCGCACCCCGAGGTGCGTGACATCATCCTCTCCGGCGGCGACCCCCTGATGCTCACGGACTTCATGCTGGAAAAAATCATCAGTGGGCTCCGGGCGATACCGCATGTCGAGATCATCCGCATCGGCACGAAAATGCCGTGCGTCCTGCCGCAGCGCATCACCCCCAAGCTGGTCAAGATGCTGCGCAAGTATCATCCGATCTATGTGAACACCCACTTCAACCATCCGTGGGAATGCACGCCGGAGGCGAAACGCGCGTGCGAGCTCCTGGCGGACAGCGGCGTCCCGGTCGGCAACCAGACGGTCCTCATGAAGGGGGTCAACGACGACCCCGACGTCATGCTCGAACTGGTCCGGAAGCTCCTCGCCATGCGCGTGAGGCCATACTACCTCTACCAGGCGGACATTACGAAGGGTGCGAACCACTTCCGGACGCCGGTGAGCAAAGGGCTGGAGATCATGGACAAGCTCCGCGGCCATACGTCGGGCCTTGCCATTCCCTACTTCGTTATCGATGCTCCGGGGGGAGGGGGGAAGATTCCGTTGCTCCCGCAATACGTCCTCGGGAGAAACGGGAACCAGATCATTCTGCGGAACTACAAGTACGATATTTACGTCTATCCCGACGTCGAGGATTCGCCGAAGACCGAATCGCAGACGATCGAAAAACGGTATACCCGCAAGAAGGCCCGTCCGGGAAAGATCTACGAACCGGACAAGGCCAAGGTGTGACGAGGGAAGAAGTCCGGGGTGCTACTTCATTTTTCCCGAGAACATCTTGATCAGCTTGTCGATCGGGAAAGGTTTCTGAAGAAGGAGATCCGCGTCCGTCTCGCAGGCGGCGCGGACCTCTGTGAGGTCGTCGACCCCGGTGAGGAAGATAAACGGCGTATTCCGGTGTTCCGGTCGTTCCCGCAACAGACGGTGAAATTCCACCCCGCTCATTTCCGGCATTTTGACGTCTGACACCACGACGTCGATCGTCTGCTTATCCAGTACCGCCAGCCCGTCCCGCCCGTTCGGGGCAATGACAATCGTATGGCCGAGACTGCTCATCACTTCCTGCAGCATTTCGAGATATTCGGGTTCGTCTTCGACGGCAAGAATGCGCATGGGGAAACTCCGCAAGGTGGCTGGATCAGAGATAAGATAGCTCTTTCGAATAATTCCCACAAGCGAGGGAATGCAAAGAGTACGCAGTAGGGAGTAAGCAGTAGGCAGAAAGCGGTTCGCACAGAAAGGTGTCGGGAATCAGGATTCGGGGGTCAGGAATTTGTAATTTAGAATTTGTTCGGGTCATCGAGTCTCCCTTTCTCCCATTCTCCCCTTCCCCCGTTCCACCCCTTCTCGCGCTCTCGCGCTCCCCCACTCTCCCACTCTCCCATTCTCCCCCTCCCCCCATCGCCCTCCGCCGTTCCCGTGTTGCCTCTTCGTAGCCTTGTGCGTACTTTGCTCTGCAAGTCATCCACGCCATGCGTATCCCCGACGACAAAATCGATGAGGTGCGGAGCGCGTCCGATATTGTGGACGTGATTTCGGCCTATGTTGCCCTCAAGAAACGCGGGAAAAACTACATCGGCCTCTGCCCGTTCCATCAGGAAAAAACCCCCTCGTTCAGCGTCAGTGCGGAAAAACAGATGTATTATTGCTTCGGGTGCGGAGCAGGAGGGAACGTCATCACGTTTCTCATGCAGCATGACAAACTCTCCTTCGTCGAGGCGGTCCGAACGCTGGCCGAGCGGGCCGGGATCACGTTGCCCGACGAGAGCTCTTCGGGCCAGGCACAGTCCGGTGAGCAGGAAGCGCTGTACCAGGTTGTCAGGGTGGCTGCCCTCTACTATTATGACATGCTGATCAATTCAAAAGAGGGCATCATCGGCCGCGAGTATTTCAAAAAGAGGGGGTTTTCGGACGAAACCATCAAACGGTTCGGCCTGGGATACTCGCTGCAGGCCTGGGACGGCCTGTTGCGGCACGCAGCGCAGGGAAATGTCGATGCTGCTCTTCTCGACAAGGCCGGACTGATCGTGAAGAGGGAGGAAGGCACAGGGCAGTATGACCGGTTTCGCGGCAGGGCGATGTTTCCGATCTTCTCCCCGAGCGGAAAGGTGATTGCCTTCGGCGCCCGGAAACTCCGCGACGACGATAAGCTGGCAAAATACATCAACTCCCCCGAGACGCCCATCTATAATAAGAGTCGGGCGCTGTACGGTCTCTCGCACGGCAAGGAGGCGATCCGTGAGAAGGATTACGTCGTCCTAGTCGAAGGATACGCAGATCTCATCACGAGCGCTCAGGCCGGCATCAACAACATTGTCGCCTCGAGCGGAACGGCGCTCACCGTCGAGCAGATCCGGTTGATCAACCGGTACACGCATACGATCGTTCTCGTGTATGACGCCGATTCAGCGGGCTCGAAGGCAATGATGCGCGGGGTCGACCTCGTCATCGAACAGGGCCTTGAGGTTCGCGTGGCGGAGCTGCCCGAGGGGGACGATCC
>Ga0335071_10007787_pt1 | contig 11018 bp, 6 predicted proteins | sample Lox_Sample_15_FD_206724 | JGI IMG/M metagenome (GOLD analysis project Ga0335071, IMG submission 206724) | Soil microbial communities from Loxahatchee National Wildlife Refuge, Florida, United States - Lox_Sample_1.5 | ecosystem: Environmental > Terrestrial > Soil > Wetlands | place: USA: Florida...
TTTTTACTCCACTACCAATCACCGCACGCTTGTCCGCATCGACGGCCAATGGACGGAAGCGCGAAATCAGCGAATGGACGCCATGATCGTGGTGGAAGGCGCGGCGGCGTCGTGCCGGCGGCTGCGCGATCTGCGCGCGGGAGATCGCGTGGTGGTGGGGATGCGCGGCATTCGCGTGGTGCCGGAGTCAAAGGAGCGCGACCGTCTGGCGTTCGCCTTCATGAGCAACGGCATCTCTTCCGAGCGGCAGGTGGAAACGGCAGTGCGGCAGACTGCGGCGCTGATGCGCCAGACACGCGATGCCGGGTTGAAGGTGATTGTGGTGGCCGGTCCGGTGGTGGTCCACACAGGCGGCGGCCGTCCGCTTTCCGCGCTGATCCGCGCGGGATGGGTCAATGCGCTGCTGAGCGGGAACGCGCTCGGTGTTCATGACATCGAAGCGGCGCTGCTGGGCACCTCGCTGGGCGTGCGGCAAAGCGATGGCCGTCAGGAAGAGCATGGCCACCGCAACCACATGCGCGCCATCAACGCGATTAATCATGCCGGAAGCATCGCCGGCGCGGTGAAGTCGGGGAAGCTCACGAGCGGCATCATGTACGAATGCGTGCGCGCGGGCGTGCCGTTCGTGCTGGCCGGGAGTTTGCGCGACGACGGCCCGCTGCCGGACACAATCACCGACATGAATGCCGCGCAGGATGCCTATGCGGAGCAGTTGCGCGGCGCGGGCGTGGTGCTGTGCCTCGGTTCGATGCTTCACTCTATCGCAGTAGGCAACATGCTGCCCAGCCAGGTGAAAATTGTGTGCGTGGACATCAATCCCGCGGTGGCAACGAAGGTGTCTGACCGCGGTACCGGACAGGCGGTGGGTGTGGTGACCGACGTCGGACTCTTCCTCGATTTGCTGGCCCGCTCGCTGGCCGGCGCAACGGTGGGACAGGGGGCGCGCGATGAAGCGGCAGTACACTGACGAACATGCCGCCGCCGGAGTAAATGCTCCGCTGCCGGAGATCGAGACGTGGCCGAATCAGTACCCCGGCTACGAGATCGAAATCGACATGCCGGAGTTTACCTCGGTCTGTCCGAAGACGGGACTGCCCGATGCGGGGCGAATCGTTCTCCGCTACATTCCCGATGAGACTTGTCTGGAACTGAAGTCGCTCAAGATGTACACGCTGGCCTACCGGAATCTGGGAATCTTCCAGGAAAATGTCGTGAATCGCTTTCTGGAGGACGTCGTAAAGGCGTGCCGGCCTGTGTGGGCCATGGTGATTGGCGAATTCACCCCGCGCGGAGGCATTTCCACGCGTATCACGGCCACATGGACTCGCGAGGACGAACGCAAGACGAAACGACGAGATGGCAAACGAAAGCGCTGAAGAACTCGCTGCGCTGATCCGCGACATTCAGGAACGCGTGCGCGCGCGGCATCCCAACGGCGCGGGCGCCGCGGGCGATATACGCCTGGCCGATCTGATGCCCCTGCTCGAAGCGCGCGATGCGGCTGAAGCGAAAGTCGCCAGCATCGGTATGGTGAATCCGCGACGCCCGGGGCTGGGGAATTCGGTCATCCAGTTCTTCAAGCGGATGGTGGCGCGCGCGCTCGACTGGCACGTTCGCGAGCAGGTGGAGTTCAATCGCGGCATCATTGCCTGCGTCCAGGCCACGCTCGAAGCGCTGAATCAACAGAACCGCGCGCTTCACGATATTGCCGGGGAGTCGCAAAGGCTGAACGAGGAAGCACGTGAATTGAAGGACATTCGCGTCCACTGGGCGCAATGGCGGCAGGAGTGGGAAGCGAAGCTGTCGCACAACGAAATTCTCTTCCTGAGGAACGTGGCCGAATCGCAGGCTGCGTTTCGGCATCGCGCAGCATTGCTCGAGGAGGCCTATCGCGACCTGGCGAGAGCTCAGCACTCGGATTTCGAGAAAGCGTTGTCGGTGGCGACGCTCGAGTTGCAGAAGCGGATGTGGGACGACTTTCTCCGGATGCGCGCCGATTACGACGCCGTGATCTATCGCGAGCTGCGCACTCTGCGACAGAGAGGAGTGGCTCCGGCGGGAGGCGCGAAGATCTTGGCGGAAACGGCCCCCGCTGCTCCGGTGGACTGGCTCGCGTTCGCGGAGCGCTTTCGCGGGAGTGAGGAGCATGTCCGCGCCAGTCAACAGATCTATACGCAGCGGTTCTCCGGCTGCAAGAATGTGCTGGATCTGGGGTGCGGACGAGGTGAGTTGCTGGAGGTGCTGCGTGACGCCGGAATTCCCGCGAGCGGCGTGGATGCGAATCCGGAATGCGTGACCATTTGCGCGGAGAAAGACCTGCGTGTCGAGACTGCGGATTTGTTCACTTTTCTCACCAGAACGCGGGAGGAGTTCGACGGAATCGTCTCGACGCAGGTGGTGGAGCACTTGCCTCCTTTGCGTGTTCCCGAGCTGGTGCGGCTGGCCAGCGAACGCCTGAAACCAGGCGGTTTGCTGGCCATTGAGACGCCAAATCCGGAGTGCCTGGCGATCTTCGCCACCCATTTCTGGATCGATCCCACGCACGTCCGGCCGGTACCCGCGCCCCTGGCGGCCTTCTGGATGGAAGAAGCCGGGCTGGGCGCCATCGAAGTGGTCACGCTGAACCCCGCGGAAGAAAGCATCCCCGCGCTGCGCAGCCTCCCCGGCGATACCCGTGCGGCGTTGTTTGGCGCGCTGGACTACGTCATCTTCGGACGGAAGCTGTAGTTCATCTCACGCGCGCCAATTTATGTAACCGCGCGGCATGCGGCGGGTATCCTTGTTCATGCGCACCCTTGCCCAAAACCTGCGGCACGCCGCCAGGATGTTGTGGAGCAATCCCGGATTCTCCGTCACGGCGGTGACCTGTCTGGCGCTGGGAATTGGCGCAACCACGGCTATCTTCAGCGTCGTGAAGGCGGTGGTCCTGCGGCCTCTTCCTTACCGCGAGCCCGATCGACTGGTCCGCCTCTACACGGAATTTCCGACGTTTCCCAATGGCGGATTGAGACGCTTCTGGATGTCGCCGCCGGAGTGGCTGGACCTTCGCCGGGACGCACGCTCATGGGAGAGCATCGAGGCGTGGGTGACGGGCTCCGCGAATATGGCCGGTTCGGTGCGGCCGGTGCGTCTGGTGGAGACCTACGTCACGGGCGGCATGTTCCGCATGCTCGGCGCGCGCGCGGAGCTGGGCCGAACGCTCACGGAGGCGGAGGATTCGCCCACTGCGCCACTGACCGCGGTGATCTCCGATGATTTGTGGCGGACGTCGTTCGCGGGCGATCGCTCCGTTATCGGTCGCGACGTGCTGCTTGACGGCCAGAAGGCGACGGTGATCGGCGTGATGCCGAAAGATTTTCAGTTTCCCCCTGGAGAGCCGGAGTCCACGCAGATCTGGGTTCCGGCGCAGATCGATCCGGCGCATCCCGGAGGACGCGGAAGCCATTTTCTGTCGGTACTCGGACGGCTGAAGTCCGGGGTCACTCTCGATCGGGCCGGGCAGGAGCTGGCGCAGATGGTGAATCGCTATGCCGCCAACGCCGGTCCCAAAACCCACTCCTTCAATCCGAAGTTTCATCCGCTGTCGAGCTATCTGTTCCAGGACGAGGTGGTGGGCGCGATTCGGCCGGCATTGTGGGCGCTGTTCGGCGCCGTCGTGTTCGTGCTGCTCATTGCCTGCGTGAACGTGACGAATCTGCTGCTTGCAAGGGCCGAAGCACGGCAGCGTGAAGTGGCCATCCGACGCGCAATTGGCGCGAGCCTCGGCATGCTGACGCGCCAGTTCCTGATGGAAGGGTTGCTGTTGTCGGTGGCCGGGTGCGTTCCGGGTCTGTTGCTGGCCGTGACCGGCTTGCGGATGCTGAAGGCGCTGGGCGAGAGCAGCATCCCTCGCGCCGCGGAGGTCGGCATGGATTGGGGGGTCCTGGGTTTTGCGCTGGCGGTGTCGATGTGTACCGGTATCCTCTTCGGACTTTCGCCGGTGCTTCAGTTCGCCGGGCAGGAACTGTACGAAACGCTCAAAGCAGCCGGCTCGCGAACGACGGCGACCGCGGGAGCGCATCTGTTGCGGCGCATCCTTGTGGTGGGCGAGCTGGCCCTGGCTCTCGCGTTGCTCACAGGCACGGGGCTCATGATTCGGACTTTCTGGAATCTGCAGCGCGTGGACGTCGGCGTCCAACCGGAGCGTGTGCTCACCATGCGCGTGCTGCTTCCCGAGGCCGTGTACAAGGATGCCAGCCATCTGGCCGCTTTCTGGTCGGAAGCACAGGAGCGCCTGCGGACGCTGCCCAACGTCGCCTCGGTCACCATTGCGTCGGGGCTGCCTCCGGTGCGCCGGCTCAACGCGAACGACACCGACATCGAAGGGTTTGTGGCGCGGCCGAACGGGCCAATCCAGAACGTGGATTACTGGCAGGTGGTGGGCGAGAATTACTTCCGAACCCTGGGTGTGCGCCTCATTGAAGGACGCTTCTTCGATGAGCGCGACGGAAAAGACGCGCCGCGCGCGGCCATCGTAAACCTGGCCATGGCGCGCCATTTCTGGCCCGGCCAGAGTCCCATCGGCCGCCGTGTGCGGCCTGGCGGCTCGAAGGACTGGCTGGCAGTGGTGGGCGTGGTTGGCGACGTGAAGAACGCGGGTATCGACAGACCGGCGGGAACGGAGCTTTACGTCCCCTACCAGCAGGCGCAGGACATACCGGCATTTCTGTCGGGTCCGACGGTGTTCCTGCGATCGAAGGGTGACGATCCCAGTTTGCTGGCGGAGCCGGCACGGCGGGTGATTCAGGGAATCGATCCGAATCTGCCCGTCGCCTATGTGCGCACGCTGGACGACGTGATCGGCCGCGCAGAGGCCAGACCCCGGCTGCTCACCACGCTGCTGACGCTGTTCGGCCTTACCGCGGTGGTTCTGGCCGCAATCGGCGTCTACGGGGTGATCTCCTACGCGGTCTCGCGGCGGACCGCGGAGATCGGCGTGCGCATGGCGATGGGCGCGAGCCGTGGCAACGTGATGGCGATGGTGCTGGCGCAGGGCATGCGCCTGGCGGTAGCCGGAATGGTTGTTGGCGCTGTGGGAGCGGTGTTGTTTGCGCGCTGGATTCGCGGGCTGCTGTTCGGAGTCGCCGCGCTCGACCCGGCGACATTTCTCCTGACCGGCGCGGCGATGCTGGTGATTGTTCTACTGGCTTGCGCCGAGCCGGCACGACGCGCAACGCGGGTGGATCCCGTGGTCGCTCTCAGATACGAATAGACCGCCGTGGCCGATATAATGGCCGCGGCATGGATCCACAACTTGTCAGACCATTCATCGTCTCGCACATTCTTGCATTGGTCTACGTCATCGCAGCATGGCGCTGGCCGCGCGCAACCCGCTATGTGACCGGCGCGGGGTTCGCGTTTGCCGGAGCGTTCAATGCATGGTGGGCTACTAAAGAGCCGGCGATTTACGTGGCGGCTTACGGACCGCACGCCATTGCTCCCTATCGCGAATTCATCTACGGCGCGTTTGCGCGGCACACGACGGCGTTTGTTCTGGCGATCGCCGCCGGGCAGATGGCGGTTGGCGTTCTGGCGTTTGCTCCTTTGCCCTTGCGCAGGCTGAGCTACCTCGGCGCGATCGTTTTTCTGCTGGCGATAACGCCGCTGGGCATCGGCGCGGCCGCGCCGTCCACGCTGATCTTCGCCGCGGGCGTGGCGTTACTTTTCCGTGAGCGGCGGATTCCTACTTCCCGTGCGCGGTGATGGATGACGCCAGCACGTCGTAATTCGCGCAGAGCACCACGCGCTTCGGCTTCTTCGGCAGCTTCACTTTGAACTCCTTCGTGGTGCCTGAGCCGGCCACCGGCACCCAGCCGAGGCGAATCATGTGGCCGTCGAAATCCGCATATACCGGCACGCGCATCATAAAATCCGATCCCACGTCCGACTGCGTCACCGTCGCGGTCAGCATGAACTTGCCGCCCTGGTCCGGCGCCACCGAATAGTCGAGGCGGTAGCTCGGCAACTCCGTTCCGTAGACCCATTCCCGGAAGAACCAGTCCATACGGTTGTTGCCTTCCAGATCGAGCGCCGGCTTCATGTGCTTTTCGACGATAGCCTTGAAATCTTCGGTGCTGGCGTTGCGGTTGGTGTACGTCTGCACGAAGTCGTGCATCATGTCGATGAAATCCTTGTCGCCGGTCTTCTGATCCTGCATCAGGTAGCGCAACATGTGGAGCACGTACCCACCCTTGGGATAGACCACGCGGTTGTAAGCGCGCTCGGTCTTGAACGTATCCAGACGCAGGCCCAGCCAGATGGGTCCGGCATCGTTGGGGCGCTTCCCGAATTCGTTCTTCTCAACGATCTGTTTGCGTGCCTCCTCGAGGTAGTGCAGGTACTGATCTGGTTTGGGATTGGTGAGCTCCAGAAAAAGGCCTGCGGAGAAATCGGCGAAGCCCTCCGAGAGCCACTGGTCGCGCAGCGAAGCCCATCCCACGAGATGTCCCCACCACTGATGAGAAACCTCGTGCGGAGTGACCTCGAGAATGAAATCGTTGAAGCGGAAAGCACGTCCCCCGAGCAATCGCCAGCGCTGCGTAGCATCGAGAAACGCGGTGAGCGGCAGATAGACGAGGCCCGGCCAGGACTGCCCATAGTTCGGCGCCGGCTGCTGCGTGATGGCGATGCGGCCGTAGGGCAGGGGGCCGAACCATGCGGTATAGAGGCGAACTGCGTTCATGCCGTCCACGATGGCCGAATCGGCCAGCGCCAGCGGCGTCAGGTTCATGTGCTCGGCAGCCCCCCGCAGATAGTCGGGAACGTCCTGGGTGGCGTAGGCCTGGACATCGTAGTTCGTTTTGTCGTCAGTCCGCTGCTTTTTCCGGAACAGGCCGTAGTTGAAGCCGGCGACGGCGAGCGGCACATCGGATTTCCATTCGGTCACCTGCTGATTGTCCTCACGCTCGTCTTTCACCTGCCTGCCCACGCTGACCAGCGTAAAGCTCTTCGGAACGCGGAATACCAGATCGTAGGTGGCGCGATCGCGAAACGCCGCGGAGGCCGGGTACCAGCAGGTGCGCGCTCCGACGGAGTAGTTGCCGCCGCCTTCGCTGAAGACAACCTTGTCGCCGTCGTATTCGACGTGAATCGTGTAGGCCCGGTCTTTCGCCATCACCTCCGGCATGATGACGAAAAAGGAGCCGTCGACGCGCCGGCTTTCCTGGATGAAGCCGATTTCGCGGCCTTCCAATGTTACGCGCGAGACGCGCAGATTCGGCAGCAGGGCGAAGGGGACCACACGATCGCCGTCGCGCAGCGGATGAAAGCGAACGTCCGCGGCGGCGGTGAGCCGGTCGCGGCTGCCCAGCAGGGTGTCGATGCGATAGTGCTCGACGGCGATGGTGCGGCGGTCTTCGTTCGACGATGCCGTGCTCGCGCGCCATTCTGATTCCAAATGGCTCAGGTACCAGATGCCATCCTCATTGCCGACCGGATCGACGTTGATGAGAGCCACTTCCTCGGGCGAAAGATCGGGCACCGCGCCCTGCGGTTTGACCAAAAAGCGCAGATGAGCGTGTTTACGGCCGTGGATGTACGCGGAAAAAGAGCCGGCGTATTTCGGGTTGTAGAGCTCGGCCAGCAACTCGGCTTCGACATTGGCGGGGTTTTCATCCGCGAGCAGATACTCGGTGAAACTGCGCGGCGTTTCGGTGCGATGGCGCAACTCGCGATGAAAATCGCGGAGCGCGGCGGCTTCTTTCGGTGATGGCTCGGCGGGATGCGACTTCGCGATGATCTCATCCAGGGCGCCGTCAGTGAACGCCAAAAGCAGCGAATCGAAATCCTCATCCACCGCGCGTGCGCCGGTGATCAGTTCGAGGTGATCTTTTTCCATGGCCAGCACGGGATCGAGGTGAAAATGACCTTCGCCGATGAATACCGCCAGCGCTGTGCGGTGGAGAACGGGAGGGAGGAAACTCACTGTGCCACTGCGGAGGGTCAACACGCCGACGTCCCGCTTCAGAACGAGGTTATCCACGTGGACTGCCTTCACCGGCTGGCCGTCGCGCAGGGCGCGGTAATTGGGGTCAGCGTTGGCGAGGCGCGAACGCCCTCCTTCTACTTCGACTTCGGCCTGTTGCGAGAGGATTCGGAGCGAAAGCGCCAGGTGAAGGTCGTCCGTCGCAACCGTCACCAGCTGTTCAAGGGTTTCGAACCCTTCGTGCTCGACGTGCAGTGTGTAGGTGCCCGGCGCGATATCGGTGAAATGAAACTGGCCGTCGGCGGCGGTTGAGGTTGTCCCGACGGCTTTTCCTGCCGGGTCCGTGAGGCTCACGCGGGCGGCGGGAATTACCGCCTCGCTGGGATCTTTCACCGTCCCGGAAATCACAGCCGCCGAGATCGGGGCAGCCAGAAAAGACACAAATGCAGCAAATAGAATAGCCTTCAGCATGAATTCGCTCGATTAAGCGAAGCGTATCACACGAAAGCGCTCATGAGGAAAGAATTCACCGCGAAGCAAAAAGGTCCGCCTTTGATTCGCAATACCTTACCGAGCCGCGACCAAAGGGAGCGGTCGACAGCTCCAGCAGTCCGGCGTGCGTCGGAGCGCTCAGACGACCCGGTGACAGACCGCGAGGGTCCCGTCTGCCGCGGAATTCGTGTCTGTCACCAAATTTTCCCGCTCGCCGACTCGGGCTGTTAACGCCCGGCGCGACCCACGCTGCCGCCTCCGCCTCCGTGGACACTTCCCATGCTGCTTCCGCTCGTGCTCCCACCCATGCGAGCGCCGCCACCACCACCGCTCCCGATGCTTCCGCCCATCGTCCGCATGCTGCCACCGCTCGCTCCACCGCCGGCATAACCGCGTCCGGAATAGCCGTAGCCCGTTCTGCCTGCGGCGAGAATCGGCCCACCCGGGTGGCCACGAACCGGCCTCGTCGGGCGGTTGCCAGTGCCGCCGCCCGTCCCGGTTGGACCGTAATAGCCGCCGCCATACGGGTAATAGCAGCCATAGTAATAACAGGAGGCGTACAGCCCGCCAATGTCAAAGGGGCTGTAGAAGCCCCAGCCAAAGGGGCTATAGAACATCCCGTCGAAGGGCACCATGGTGAACATTCCGAACCACGGGTTCCATGCCCACATGCCCGGGGCAAAACCGAAAGAGCCGCCGCCATAGCCGCCCGAGGTGTAGCCCGCCTCGCGTGCGGCCGCGATGTTAGCCAGCGCCAGATAGCCGGAACGCCGGGAACTCCAGTTGTACAGATCGTCGGTGGCGTTGTCGTCAAACTTTTGCGCGGTGACTTCCTGGCCAAGCAGCGCTTCATGGCCTTTCCGGATCGTCATCACCTTGCCTTCCGCAGCCACGGTCGCTTCGCCCTTATACACGCGCACTGCAGCCGGCTGCGTTGTGGCCTCAAAGACGCCGTCCTTCACCACCGAGACGGCATGACCATCCACCAGCAGGGCAATCTCATTCCCCTTCATGACCTCCGCGCACTCCAGCACCGCCTTGCCCGATTGCAGCTCCACCTGCGTATCGGTAAGCGCATTAGCCACCATGCGGATGGAACTGCTCTCGCCGACGCGCAGGATTGCGCCGGGGCTGAGCAGGACTTCCACCCGGCCCTGGTCCGTGGTCTGAAGCACCGATCCGTTTTCCATAGCCGGGAACTCCCCAAACTTCGGAGAGATCTCCTGGCCATTCAACATGACCTTGCCTTCCACGTAGTGGATGGTGCCGGAACGCGCCGAAATGACGCTCTGGCCATAGACAGAAATCGCGAAGAACGCGCAGGCGAGACAGGAAAATCGGAGACCCCGGGACATGCAACCCCCTCCTTCAGTATGGTCGTCCGCTTCCGTGACGCGTGTCAACACGTTTCGGTTACAGGAATTCTGTATTCTGGAGGGAAGGCTTCGATCCCATCCCCGCGCGGCCCTCCGGGACCGTCCGGGCGAATCCGCACCCAGAGACTATGCCCGAAAAGCAGTACGATCCGCAACAACTGGAATTGAAATGGCACGAGCGCTGGAACGCCGATCCGGCGCTCTACCAGCCCGAGGAGAACTCCGCGCGACCCAAGTACTACGTGCTGGAGATGCTTCCCTATCCCAGCGGAGCGCTGCATATCGGCCATGTGCGGAATTACGCCATCGGCGACGCGCTGGCCCGCTACAAATGGATGCGCGGGTTCAACGTGCTACACCCCATGGGCTGGGACGCTTTCGGGCTTCCGGCCGAGAACGCCGCCATTCAGAACAACCGCCACCCACGCGAGTGGACGCTGGCCAATATTGAGGCGATGAAGCGGCAGCACCGCCGGCTGGGCTTCAGCTATGACTGGTCGCGCGAGGTGACCACCTGCGAGCCCGAATACTACCGCTGGAATCAGTGGTTCTTCCTGCGCATGCTGGAGCGCGGACTGGCCTATCGCAAGCAGGCCCTGCTGAACTGGTGCCCCGCGTGCGGAACGGTGCTCGCCAACGAGCAGGTGGTGAACGGCTGCTGCTGGCGTCACGAATCGACGCCCGTGGAGCAGCGCGCCCTGGAGCAGTGGTTTCTGCGCATCACCGAATACGCCGACGAGCTGCTGGAGGATCTCGATCAGCTCGAAGGCTGCTGGCCGGAGCGCGTCATCACCATGCAGCGGAACTGGATCGGGCGCTCCGAAGGCGCGGAGATCGATTTCGCGGTGGAAGGATCCGAGCGGAAGCTCCGCGTGTTCACCACGCGCGTGGACACCATCTACGGGGCCACCTGTTTGATCCTCGCGCCGGAGCATCCAGCCGTGGCCGAGCTGGTGGACGCCGAACGCCGGGCGCGCATCAAACAGATGATCGACGCCGCGGCGCGTCAGGATCCCGGTGATGTGAAGAAGGAAGGCCTGTTTACGGGCCACTACGCCATTAACCCGTACAACCATGAGCGGATGCCCATCTGGGTCGGCAATTTCGTACTGCTGGGCTATGGAACCGGCGCGATCATGGCCGTGCCCGCGCACGATCAGCGCGATTTCGAGTTCTGCAAGGAGTAC
>Ga0335071_10007790_pt1 | contig 11015 bp, 5 predicted proteins | sample Lox_Sample_15_FD_206724 | JGI IMG/M metagenome (GOLD analysis project Ga0335071, IMG submission 206724) | Soil microbial communities from Loxahatchee National Wildlife Refuge, Florida, United States - Lox_Sample_1.5 | ecosystem: Environmental > Terrestrial > Soil > Wetlands | place: USA: Florida...
CAGAGGTGCCGTATGACTCATCCGAACAGATCATGAACGATATGCAGCGGACGACGAATCAGTTCCAGACCCTCTCCTTGTATCACACGTTTTCGGAGGAAAAGAATGCCGAAACCAGCCTTTTCGCTGGTCTCTACGCGCGGGAGGGAGGGCTCGTCTATACGCCGGGCCCCGAAGATCCTCCCTCTTTTGAGTTTGCAGGGGATACCGCTTCCAGGTACGTGCTCGGTGAAAACAGATCGTTCACGACACTCGGTACGAGGGTGAAGTTCGATCAGCGGCTTCTTCATGAATTTCTCTATTCGGCGGGGTTTACGTTCAGCGCGACAAACGGTACCGAAAACTTCACGTCGCGGGACAGCGCCGGCGCGGCGGGGCCGGACGTGAACGGCTCGTTCGCCGGATCCGACTTCGGTGTCTTTGCTCAAAGCGAGATCCATCCCTGGGAATGGACGACGATCGACGCAGGCCTCCGGTACGATCAGCATATCGCTCCCGATCTTCCCCTTCAGCACCAGATCAGTCCACGCGTCAAATGGACAGTCATGTTCGATCAGACCAACAGCGCGTATCTTTATTACGGAAAACTTTTCATGCCGAATAATATTGAAGGACTCCGGACGCTCGCCTCCAATATAACGTCGTCCGGATCGCCGACGCTGCCGGAACGGGATGACTTGTACGAGGCCGTCTTCATGCGCAGTTTCGATTTCGGCGTCCGGGCAAAGGCGGCATTTTTCTATAAATATGCCAGTCCGGGTGTCGACGATCAGACCGTCGGTTCGAGCGCGGTAAAAACCCCGGTGAATATCGATAAGGTCTACACGCGCGGGATCGAGCTCGGCCTGTCCTACAGCGAACCCTCCTCACCGGTGACCGCCTATCTCAATACCTCCCTGATTCATGCATACGGCACGGGCGCCATCACCGGCGGATTTCTGCCGATCGACTCCGACGGACCGGGTACAGATCTCGATCACGACCAACGACTGTCGGCGGTGGCTTCGATCAATTACCAGCCGCAGGGCTGGTTTGTGACCGTGACCGCAATTTACGGCTCCGGGCTCACCAACGGCGATCCCACCGGGACTCCGTATGGCACCGGCCTGTTCGATTTCAATACCTTCGCACATACCTCCCCGTCGACCATCGTCAATATTTCCGGCGGGCATTCCTTTCCCGCAGGGAACGGGATGAGTCTTGAACCATCGGTCTACATCACGAATCTCTTCGACGATGATCATCTCATCAAGGGGGCGTATTTCAGCGCCGCCAGTTTTGAAGAGCGGCGGAATCTGACATTTAAACTTTCACTTCACCTTTGAAGCCTGACGCGATCTGCGAACTTCGGGAAGAACCGGAACTTGACGCCGGTTCTTCCCTGGTATTTAAGTCGTTGTTTTTTCGGAGATAAGAAGTCCATTAAACAGCCCATTCCACCGAATTTGACAAACGGGACTTATTTTTGTAGAATATACTATGGGCGCCTGCATCGGATGACCGGGTCTCGTCAATATCGGCTGTGCGTTTTTCTTCTCGGATTTTATATTCTGGGTTGTTCCTACGGGACGCTCCGCCTCCTCCAGAAGATCCAGGTTTCGCACGTCTCCACACCCACAATCATCGCCGCCGCATCGGGGCATGCCCGGCCCGGTGCTGTTCTGGTATCGCGCAGGTATCGCCCCGCCCGGTATGCATATTCGAATCCGGTGCATTTCACCGCTGAGGCGCACGATCTCCGGACTTCCCTCTGGACCAGGTCCGACTTTTCTCCCGTCGCACCAAAATTTTCGCAGAACGGGAAACACCATTCGTTCCGTCCCCGCGATCCACCGCTCGCGTAACCGCGTCGCCTGATCAGCTTCACCGAAACAAACTTCCCGACATTCAGAACAGCGAATGCCGGTGATTCTTTTGATTGCTGTCAGGGGCCGGATCTCCGGCAATGGTGGGTTAGAAACCGGATACTGCGCGGACGCAGCTATTCCGGCAGACACTTCCCTGGCAGTATCGGGCGCCTTACGCGGCGGCGTAAGGCGTTCTTGTTTTTATTCCGACATTCTCCTCCGCTTTTCCGCTAATAAGCACCATCCCCTCAAGTCCCTGAAATTTCTCGGTTTCCCTGAGTTGTTGTTGATATATGTCGTTGATCTGTTTATATTTATGCACTCCCCGCCCTGAGGTCTCCCGCGGGGATTGAAAGGAACCACCATGAGTTCGACGACCAGGAGAATATTGTATTGGCTTCCGAGGATCCTGTCGGTTCTCTTCACCTGTTTCATAGGCATGTTCGCGCTCGATGCATTTTCCGAAGGCGGCGGTTTCTGGACGATGCTTCTGGGATTCGGCGTCCATCTTATTCCGATGTTTGTCCTTGCCCTCTTGACGGTGATCTCGTGGAAACGGGAATGGATAGCAGTTGTGGTCTATACGGTGCTCGCGGCGGCATACTGGACGAACTTTTCCGCAAAACCGCTCTGGGTCCTGACGATTGCCGGACCGATGATCCTCCTGGCGGCTCTCTATCTTGTGGGGTGGCTGTTCCGGAGGAATCTCAGGCCGGCCGGCGCCTGAAGGTGTGACTAGGTGCGGATGAGGTACTGGAGTTTGATGAAGTACTGTCTGCCGGTCTCGCGCAAACCGTAGGGAGTGCCGTATTCCGTGAGGCTGTAGGTTGAGCCGGCATAAAATATAGTGTATGGATTCAGTTTGTAGCTGAGGAGGGGATAGACGTCGAGGGCGCTGTTGAACTGATCGTACTGGCCGATGAGCCGGAAGTAGAGTTCGCGGGAGAACTGGTAAATGGCTGTCGCCCTCGTGATATACCCGTCGTAGAACAGCTCGCCGGTTGCAACACTGGAGAGACGCGACCGTGAATAGGCGAGCGTGATGTCGAGCTGGGAGGTGGGACGGATTTCCGCAGAGATATTGATATTGTGGCCCCGGCCCATTTCCGGGTCGTCGGTGCGCTTGATGAATTTCCCGAACGTACCGTCGAGGGAGAGAGTGAGGGAGCTGGCGGGGCGGGAATAGACCGAAACCTCCGTGCGAATGATTTTCCTGAACATGACGTCTTTATAGAGTTCGTCGTTGACGGCGAACCAGAGCACGGTGAGCTCCGTCTGGCCCCGGAACTGCATATCGAGGTTCGGGAGGGTCCACGTTTCCTTATGCACGTTGTCGTAGTTGTAATGGAGTCCCGAGTTTGCTGAAATCGACCAGCGCTCAAGCCATGAATTGTTCGGATAGAAGGTATAGCCCTGGCTGAGAAGGAGCATTCGGAGGTCGTTGCTCGGGATGAAGCCGTCCTGCGCCTGGAATGTCGGCGACCGGTCGAGATACTGCAGGTCGAAGCTGTATTCGCGCGCGTCACGCAGGAAGTTGATGTTTGCCGAGAAACCGCCGTACGATTCCCCGTTGAATGCGGCATCCCTGCCGGTACTGCCGAACATGCGGGTGTTGTCCAGGAGCGTGGTGTCGTTCAGCTCTTTCGTGTCGGAGGAGAAGAGTTCACCGCGAAAATAATAATTTCCCCAGAACTTGGAATTCCAGTCGACGCCGCCGACATAATTGTGGGCATCCGTTGAGTTCCGTGTGGTGAGCATGCCGCCGATGAAGTTCTCGCCACCGAAGTCGTACCGGGCGCGGGCGATGTTCGAAAATGATTCGACATCGGAGGCGACCAGATCGCTTGTTTCCTCTCCGGGCACGATATACGGGGTATTCCGGTCGGTCGTGGCGAGATACGCATACGAGAGGGAACCCGTCTTTCCGATGACCCGCGCCGCGCCGAGCGGATTGTTGATGGAGCGCGAATAAAAGATCTGGGTGCTGTTCGAGAACATATCCGCCCCGAGGAGGAAAAACGGCCGCTTCTCCGGATAAAAGAGGGCGAAGTTGGAGTTGACGCTGATCTGCGTGGCGTCCGATTCGACCTGACTGAAATCGGGGTTGATCACCGCCTCCACCGCGAAGTCAGGGCTCGGCGCATACCGCAATCCGCTCCCCACCCGCCCGGTGACGCTGCCGTTGACGAAGCCGGAACCGGGATTGCTGTTGTCGGAGACGGACCCGCTCTCCTGACCGACGATGTACGGAAGGATATCGACCGAGGAGGTCGACTGGATTCCGCTGATCCCCTCCAGCGTACCCGCCTGGCACGTGAGGCAGGGATTGTTTTTGTCGATCGGAACCCAGGAATTCTGCACCCGGCTGACCCGCGGGATGTTCCGGATGAAATCAACCACCCAGTGCTGGTCGGGGCGCGCGGGGAACCGGAGGCTTTTGAAGGGGATCGCAAGCTCGGCGGTCCAGCCGGAGTCGTTCATTGCCGCGGCAGATTCCCAGACCGCATCGAAACTGGCGTCCTCGTTGTTGGTCGTCCGGAGAAGATCTGCCTGGATGCCGTAGGGATTCACAAGAAATTCGTATGCTCGCTGATAATCCCCGTAGGTGTCGAGGATCGCGAGAATGAAATCGTCGTCGAACGGCTTGTCCCGGTCCGTGATGTGAGCCCGGATCGCCTCCGGATCGGTATCGCGGCAATCGAAGCCGATATAGAGATTATGAGAGTTGTAGAGGACCCGCACGCTCGTCCGCTGAACAGCAGGAGTATTCTCGTTTGGCGTGACTTCATACGACAGAGAGACAGGCGTGGAGCGGGACCACCGCGGATCGTCGAGCGAACCGGTCAGAGGGAGATCGTCTTCAATACGCACCGCGGTGATTTTCAGCCTGACGGTGTCTGCCGGCGTTTCCGCCCGGGCGGCCGGATTTGTGTACAACAGCGCGAGGCATGTCACCGCGGCGATGCGAAGAACCCTTGCGGGAAGCGATATGCGGTTACAAATGTGTTCCATGGGGTTACTGGCCGGCGGAAAACACCTCCGGAAACATGCCGAATGATACGGAAATTCCGGAAATATGTTTCAGGCATTGGAGATCATCGGCCTCACGCTGTTCTGAAGATCAGGTCCCCTCTTGGATCTCTCCGGTGCAATGAGTATACTTGATGATCCGGAGGCATCGAGTCGAAATCCGCCGCATCCCCGGCCTGCACCGGCGGTGCCCGGGCAGTGGTACGGCATCTCCGCGGAATTGCCGATGATCATGAGATTAACCGTTCATTTCATATCAATTTCACTTGCCGTCGCCACCCTGGCATACGGACAGCGGGCATCCGCACAACAGGGGGGTGAACGGCTGGAAGAAGCCTGGCGCTGGGTTCAGTTCACGACCGCATCCGGGCTTCCGTCCGATCGGATCATCGGGCTGGTGGAGACCGGGGACGGCATTCTCTGGGCGCACACCGCGGGCGGGCTCGCGACGTACGACGGTTTTCAGTGGAGTTCGGTCGACACGATCCTCGGCGTCCCGACACGCGGCATGGCTTCGGTCACGAGGTATGGCCGCGATTCGGTGCTGGTCGTCTCGGAGGGAAGGGTCTTTCTCGGAAACCGGTCGGGGTTCACCCGCATCGGGATCGGTCCGACCTACGAGGCCACTCCATATCCTCCCTCCGGTATCCTTCTGCTCGACAATCATTCATCCATTCTCCGGTATGAGGGGGGGACCGTCAGTTTGTTTGAACCCTCCCGTGAAAAGACGGAGGGAAAGACGATCTCGATCCGGACCACGAAAGGCGGGGGGATCTGGGCGCACCTCTCGGACGGATTTTACCGGCTCGAGGGGAACCGATGGTCGCAGAAGTTTCTCTTCGGTTCACGTCCCGGGGTCATTGCGTCGCTGGCGGAAAACGCCGCCAAGACCGGCATCGCGTTCGTTATTTTCCCGCTGGAGTACAGCGGCATCTGGGAGTGGAGCGGGGGCGGGCCTGCGGTTCTGAACCGGACAGAGCGGCCGGACAATGTCCGGTGGATCGATATCGGCGAAGACGATGAAGCTCTCGTGCTCTACCAGTCGGGTGCGGTGCGCATCAGGAGGGAGGGAATCTGGTCGGATCTCTCCGTTCCGGGGGCGATGATTCAGGACATCAATTTCGTGTTGTTCCGCCCGAACAGGGATATCTGGTTCGGGACCGAGCACGGTCTGTTTCTGTACAAGCGGACTTCCTCCCGGTGGACGTTCCGCAACCATCCTTCGCCCGATCTCAGAAATTCAATCAATGAAATCATCAAAACCCGCACCGGCGATCTCTGGATTGCGACGAGCGGAGGGCTCGAGATCGAGCATCCGGATCATTCGGTGGAAGATGTAAACCGGATCGGCAGTGTCCCTCTGTACGTGGTGACCGGTCTGAGCGAGGACGAATCCGGAGGTATCTGGATCTCCAGCGGTCTTTCCTTTACCGGGGCGTACAGGTGGGACGGTACGGCATGGACCCATTTTGATGTTTCGGGTGATGAAGGCGGGGTACACATCCACAAAATCCGCCGGGATCGGCACGGACGGCTCTGGTTCCTCGGCATCGGTGAAATCTCACCCTCGGTGACGAAAAAAGAGCCGGGAGCGTATCTGTATACAGGTCACAAATTTTATAAATGGGGAATGGAATCCGGTTTGCCGGCGGGTCGTGTCTATGGATTCGGTGAAGCTCCGGACGGTGCACTCTGGTTCGGGACCGCTGGCGGATTGAGCCGCTGGAGGCCGTCGGGCACGGAGGCACCGGTCACGCAGGCGGGAGGGACATGGACGCACTGGTCGATCGCGAACGGTCTCCGGGCTGACCGCATTTTCACGCTGGCGGTCGATCAGGAGAACCGTGTCTGGTTTGGAGATCATTCAGTTGACGGAAACGGAGTCGGGATGATAGGGCCCGGAGATTCCATCCGGTATTACACCACCGCCGACGGCCTGGTGAACGATAACATCTGGGACATCAGCGTCGGGGGCGATTCGGCGGTATGGGTGGCGACGGAGCGCGGCCTCAGCTCGTACCGGCACGGCCGCTGGTCGACGTTCGATATGCAGTCCGGACTGCTTCATCCGATGCTCTGGCCGATTCTTCCGACGGGCGACAAGGTATACGTCGGCACCCAGGGCCGGGGTATTGCGATACTTGACCTGGAGGAGAGCAATTCACCGGTGCCGCGGATTGCGCTCGATCTTCCCTCCATAGGCGACCGGAGCGTGGTTCTGCGCTGGCACGCCTATTCATTCTGGGGGGAACTGGACCCGTCGGAGATCGCAACGCGATACCGCATCAACGGCGGTCCCTGGTCCGCATGGAGCGTCGGCCATAGTTTTTCGATTGCGGCGATTCCTCCGGGGGACTACCGGTATCGCGTCCAGGCGCGCGGTCTTTTCGGCGGCTACAGCGAGGCGGGCGTTGAGGGGTTCTTCACGATTCCCCAGCCGCTCTGGTTTCGTCCCGGTTTTTTCATTCCCACAGGTCTGCTGTTCCTTGTGACGGCGGGGTTTGTCGCGGTGCTCCTCGCCCGAAAGCGGAACCACGATCTGGCCATCCGGCGCAGTGAGGAAAAGTTCCGCACCGTCACCGAAACCACGTCGTCGGCCATGTTCATCTGCGAGGGCGATAGGATCATCTTCGTGAACACCGCCGCTGAACGGCTCACGGGATATTCGGCGACCCGGCTCATGGAAATGATGTACACGGATATTCTCCCTGTCGATTCCGGAACGGATCCCGCGAACCCGGGGAGCCCGGCTGGAGCGGCCGAACATTTTGAGACGAAAATCAGGACAGCGGGGGGGGAAGAGCGCTGGGTCGACTGCACCGCCGGGGGGATCGACTTCCAGGGCCGGACCGTCCGGCTCGTCACGGCGTTTGAGATCACCGAACGCAAAACGGCCGAACAGAAACTGCGGTCCCTTGCCTCCGAACTCTCGCTCACCGAGGAGCGCGAGCGCAGGCGTATGGCGACGTACCTGCACGATGTTATCGGCCAGACGCTTGCCATCATCAAGATGCATGTTCGGAAAATGCAGAAGGAACCGCTTCCCTCCGCGTCCCTCTCATCCCTCGCGGAGGTCCGCGATCTGATCGATACGTCGATCGTGAACACCCAGACGCTGACGTTCGACCTCTGTCCGCCGATCCTCTACGAGTTGAGTTTTGAAGCGGCGGTCGAGTGGCTCATCGAGCAGACGCAGAACCGCCACGGCATCGCCTGTACCTTTCAGGGCGATGGACAGGTCAAAACGCTTCCCCAGGATATCCGGGTCCTCCTCTTCCAGGCAACCCGTGAGGTGCTGATGAATGCGGTCAAGCATGCCGAGGCGCACCGGATCTCGGTCAGTCTCTGTCTGACCGACGGAACGGTGAGGATCATCGTGCGGGATGACGGAGCGGGCTTTGATCCGGTCGAAAGCACACTCCCCGCCGGCGGCGGGGGGTTCGGGCTCTTCAACATCCGTGAACGTCTGACGCATTTCGGCGGGCGGCTGGTGATCGAGTCCCGCCCCGGGGCCGGGACGGATGTCACGATCATGGCGCCTGTCCGCGTACCGACGGCATAACTGTCACTCACCCGACGAGGTCGACTCATGGAACATCATATCCGTATCCTGCTTGCCGATGATCATCGTCTGTTCCGCGAAGGGCTCCGCCACATCATCGAGGACGAACTGGGCATGGTCGTCGCCGGACAGGCGGAGACCGGGCGTGCGGCGCTCGACCTCGCCCGGGTTCACCGGCCCGATATCGTCATCATGGATATCAGCATGCCGGACCTGAACGGGATCGAAGCCACACGGCAGTTGACCGGCGAATTCCCGGAGATGACGGTCGTCGCTCTCTCGATGCATGCCGACAAGCGGTATGTCGCCGAGATGCTGTCGGCAGGCGCGCGCGGCTATCTCCTCAAACACAGCGCGGTCGACGAGCTCGAACGGGCGATCCGCACGGTCCTCGCAAAGAAAATCTACATCAGCCCTGAAATCGCAGGAGTCGTGGTGACGGAATACCTTCATCACCTCCAGTCCGCCGGGTCCGGCGCACATTCTCCGCTGACGGCAAAAGAGCGCGAAGTGCTTCAGCTCATCTCCGAGGGAAAATCGACGAAGGAGATCGCGTCCGTTCTTCATGTCAGCATTCCGACTGTCGACACGCACAAACAGCATATCATGGAGAAGCTGGATCTTCACAGCATCGCGGAACTGACCAAATACGCCGTCCGCGAAGGTCTCACGTCTCTCGATTAGCCGCGCAACAGGCCGTTTTCGCCCGATATGGCCGCCGGGCCCATCCTCTCCGCCGAACCGCCCTGCTCATGTATTTCCATCCGTCAAATCATGAATTTCATGATTGTCCCACCGTCCAGCCTTTTGTACGTTAACTTATCATAAATCCGGCCTCCGGCCGGAGAGGCGCGGTACGTTTCATCATCAGAAATCATTGTTCTCATGGATCGTTCTTCACGCAACCATGACCCGGATACACAGCCGGGGTTGTCGTCCCGGCTGACGTATCCCAATCCCTTCAATCCCTCGGGGATCGATTTCGATCTTCCGGGTGACGCCCGGGTGACCCTGCAGATTTTCGATCATGCCGGTCTGGAGATCGCGACGCTGAGGAAGGATCATCCATACCCGGGCGGAACACACCACGTTGAGTTCAATCCTGTCGGCGGCGAACCGCGCTGGGTTCCTCCCGGCGGTCACGAACAGAAGGTTTATTTCTACCGTCTCTCGGCGGAAATCGGAGAGGCGCGCTACACCGACACCAAAAAAATCATGTTTGTTCTCTGACGGTAAAGACATGCCGCGGCGAGAGAGCCGGTCGTGTCCGGATCACATCATCCTCTGAAAGGGTTTCAGATGAAAATTGTTCATGTTTTTTTGATCATCGTTCTTCTCTGCTTCACGGCGCAGGCCGTGTTCGGACAGAACTGCCCCCCGGGCGGACCGTTCCCGCACCCGCACGTATCATCCTCGTTCATGCCCGATTCGAGCTGTTTATCGCGGGGGAATAACGGGACATCGGGACAGCCGGATAAAAACAGCTGTCTCTACGCGTGCGAAAATTCCTTTTCGACCTTCTGCACTGCCAATAATGCCGGCAGTAGCTATATATGGGTGGTGGTCGGCGGGTCGATTGTGGCGGGACAGGGAACCAGCTGTGTGACGGTGCACTGGGGTCCGGCCGGTTCCGGCAATATCAATGTCACGGAGACCAATTCCGTCGGCTGTTCGGGAAATGACGGAAGCTGCGTGCAGATCATCAATTCGCCGGTGGCCGCATTTCATGTGGATACCACCGTCTGCCGCTCGGTCACACTCAATTTTCAGGATCAGTCGGTCAACGCATCAACCTGGCACTGGGATTTCGGCGACGGGGGAACCTCTTCGGTCGAGAATCCGCTCCATGCCTATGCCACCGGCGGAACCTATACCGTCACGCTCGTCGTGACGAACGTCTGCGGATGTTCCGATTCCGTATCGAAAACGATCCACGTCAGCAATCTGGTCGGTCCGAACATCGAGTGTCCCGCGACCGTCTGCGCGTACACGGAGGGATGTTATTCCACCACCGATACCTGTCCCGGCGCGGTGTATCACTGGTCGGTGACGGGCGGAACCTTTACAGCGTCTCCCACCGGTCATACCGTGTGCGTCAACTGGGGAAGCGGACCGGTCGGGACTCTCTCGCTCTCGATTACCGGCTGTTCGACAACCTGTCCCGATACGACCACCGTCGTGGTGCCGATCATCGGTTCGACGGCGACGATCAGCGGTCCCGCCGTGGTCTGCCCGAACGACATCAGCACCTACACACTGCCCACCTGGCCGGGGACTTATTATACCTGGACGCTCGGAACCGGCGGCACGATCATTGCCGGCACCTATTCACAGTCGGCGACGGTCCAGTGGGGCCCGGCGCCGGGAATCTACACTCTGAGCGTGACATGGCATAATATTCTGCTCGGCTGCGGCGGGAGTGCGACTCTGCAGGTTCAGGTCCGGGATAAATTCATCATCGGCGGCGCCAGCGGACCGTTCTGTCTCGGAGATTCGACGATCTACAACGCCGTGGCTCCGGCGAACTGGACGGTTACCGGAGGGACAATCACTCCTCCGGCCACGAACACATCTTC
>Ga0335071_10007792_pt1 | contig 11015 bp, 10 predicted proteins | sample Lox_Sample_15_FD_206724 | JGI IMG/M metagenome (GOLD analysis project Ga0335071, IMG submission 206724) | Soil microbial communities from Loxahatchee National Wildlife Refuge, Florida, United States - Lox_Sample_1.5 | ecosystem: Environmental > Terrestrial > Soil > Wetlands | place: USA...
CGCTCACCCGGTCCCGGTGGCCAGAACGTGAACAAGGTGGCGACCGCGGTGCAGCTGCGCTTCGACCTGCGCAACACACGGGCGCTGGATGCCGGCGTCAAGCAGCGCATCCGCGCCCGCGCCGGCCACCGGCTCAACGAGGACGGTACGCTGCTGTTCGTGGCGCGCGCGCACCGCTCCCAGGAGCGCAACCGCGCGGATGCGCTCGAGCGGCTGCGAGCGCTGATCATGGCGTGCCTCGCGCCGCCGCGGCCGCGCAAGGCGACCCGTCCGACTCTCGCTTCCAGGGAACGGCGCCTGCTCGGCAAGGCGCACCAGCAGCGCCGCAAGGTGCTGCGCGGCCGGGTGCGCGGCGAGGATTGAGGAACGGGGCCGCCGCCCGCGGCTCAGGGGGTGGCCGGCTCGTCCCAACCGGGGTTCATGTGGTACGGGACGGCGCGCGTCAGCATCTCGATCCGGCGGATGGTGCCGCCTTCGATCCTGAACACCAGCACCGCTTCGGTGCCGGCCGGCTGGCCCAGGGACCGCGGCGTCAGCGTGTGGCCATCGGCGAGGTGCAGGGCGCGCATGCCGGCCTGGTCCAGGTTCGCCCAGATCACCACGGTGCCGTTCTCGGGATCGACCGCCACCACCCGTCGGTGATGGATGCGGGTGATGGTCGAAAAATAGCCGCTCTGGAGCTGCTGGCGGCACCCGAGCGCCGCGAGATTGAAGCGGCCGTCGCCGATCAGCACCCGGGGATTGCCGCTGACCCGCGCGCCATTTTCGTACCGTACGCAGTCATCGGCGACGGGCAGCGGCGCCTTCGGGTCGTAATGCCCCAGGGCGTTCATCCAGCTCAAGGCGACGCCGGTCAGCTGCTCGCGGGTGGCGCGCAGCGCCGCCGGCACCGCGACCAGCCAGGCCGAATCGGCCGCACCGCGCGCGTTGCGGGCGTCGACTCCGGCGTCGCTCCATTCGGGACCGGCGCCCTTGCGGTAGAAGAGCGTCTCCACTTCGCTGATGCGGCGGTCGTGCACCTTCAGGCGCATCGCCATCAGCACCAGGTTGTCGAACTCGCGCATCGTGCCGACGTAGGTGATCTGCTGGGTCTGGGGGTCGGGATAGAACTGCTGGGCGGCGCCGACGCCGCTCGCCGTGTTCCAGAAGCCGTCGCCGAGCTGTAGCTCCTGGCCGTCCTCGGTGAACCGGACGTGCTCATCGAGGCTCAGGAGCTTCGGATCATGGGCGACCACGGCCTTCAGGTAGCTGTCCGCCTGCGCCTGCAGGCAGGCGCGGTCGCACAGCAGTTGCGGGTCCTGGACCGGCGCCGCGGCGGTCTCGGCCGCGGCACCGGGGCGGGAGCGGGCGGCACCGCGGTCCCGCGCATGGCCGGCCACGGCGCGGTCCCGGTCATCGGTCGTCGGGTCGGCGTGCGCCGGCCGCAGCGGGCACAGGACCAGCGCCGCCGCGACCAGCGCGAGCAGCGCGCGCCCCCCCCGCTCGACGGTCAGAGGCGGCCAGGCACGATTCATCTCCAGCATGGCCCCTCCGCGGCGCAGCCTCGGCCAAGAATGCCCTGTCACGGCCGCCCGGCACAACCGGTGCGCCCGCAATTCCCGGATTGCCCTAGGAATGGGTCACCTGCAGGATGCTGTGCCGGATCTGCTCGTTGAGCACCACCTGCGCGTCGGCCGCGACGTGCATCAGGACCTCGTCGAACTCGAGCTTTCCGGACCCGGTGGCGCGCAGCACCCGGCGCCTGCGCAGCAGGTCGATGAAGTTCTCGAACAGCGCCCGGTCGAAGAACTCCGGAGAATTGAAGCTGTAGAGCAGCGACATGCGCTGCGCCATCAGGTGGCAGCGCTCTTCGAGCTCGGACTGGCTGATCTGGCCGCTGCCCGCCTGCAGCAGCAGGGAGATCGCCAGGTAATAACGCTCGATGGTCTGGATCGTGGATTGCTGCAACAGCGACAGCTGCATGGCCTGCGCCGAGTTCGGTGCCGAGCGGCACCAGTCGCCGGCCTCGTTGCGTGAAATCAGTCCCTGGGCCTGCAGAGTCGCCAGCATGGCTTCGAGGGCCTTCGGGACCTCCTCCTCCGGCCAGACCAGGAACAGTTCCGCGGCGATGTACGGATAGATCCGGCCGGTCAGCCGCAGGATGTCCGCGTGGCTCATCGACGCGTTGCCGGCAAAGGCGCAGGCGATCAGCGACGGCAGTGCGAACAGGTGGACGATGTTGTTGCGGTAGTACGCCGCGAGCACCGCGGCCTCGTCGCTCATCTGCACGAGGTCGCCCAGCGGATGGGCGCGCCGCGTGATGACCTTCATCTCCACCCCGTAGGCGATCATCTCCGCGGGCGTGAGGCCGGTCACGGTCACCCGGGCGCTGTAGGGACAATCGGCCAGCAGCGACTTCAGCAGGGCGAGCTGCCGCAGCAGATCCGCCTCGACCAGCGTGCGGCGCGGCGCGGCCAGCAATGCCACGGCGAGCAGCCCGATGGGCGTCACCGCCGCGGCGGCGTTGATGTTACGCATCACCTGGGTCGCGAGCTCCCCGACCGCCGCGTTCAGCCACGGCAGGCGGCCTTCCTCGGCCGTCAGGCGGGTGCGCCACTGGCTGTCATGCCGGTCGAGCAGCGCATCCAGATGTATCGGCTCGCCGATGTTCACATGGACCTTGCCGAACTTCTCCTTCAGCCGCGGCAGCGTGCGCAGCAGGCCGAAGACGCTTTCCTTTTCCTTTGCCTTGCCGGAGAGCTCGCCGATGTAGGTGTTCGCCTCCATGATGCGCTCGTAGGCGAAGTACACCGGCAGGAAGACGATGGGCCGCGCCGGGGAGCGCAGGAAGCCGCGCAGCGTCATCGTCAGCATGCCGGTCTTCGGCTGCAGCAGCCGGCCGGTGCGGCTGCGTCCGCCCTCGATGAAGTACTCGATGGAATGGCCGCGGGCCATGATGGCGGCCATGTAGCTCATGAACACCACGGTGTAGAGCGCGTTGCCGCGCAGGCTCCGGCGGATGAAGAACGCGCCGCCCTTGCGCAGGTAGCGCCCGACGATGGGCATGTTGAGGTTCAATCCCGCGGCGATGTGCGGGATGGCATAGCCGTTGCGGTAGATCGCGTACGACAGCAAGAGGTAATCCATGTGGCTGCGATGGCAGGGCACGTAGACGATCTCGTGGCCGTCCGCCACCCGCGCGAGCGTGTCGGCGTTGCCGAACTCGACGCCGTCGTAGATGCGGGTCCACAGCCAGCTGAATACCCGCTCCAGGAACCGGACGAACGCCGGGGAATAGTTGGCCGCGATCTCATACGCGAGCCTGCGGGCCCGCAGCAGTCCCTCGCGGCGGGTGATCCGCTTCTCGCGCACCTCCTGCGCCACCACCGCGCGCACCGCGCGGGTGCGCAGGATGCGTCCGATGATGGTCCGGCGGTGGGACAGGTCCGGACCGATGCGCGCCGCCCGCTGCCGCGCGTAGCGCACGCGCAGCGCCCGCGCGACCCGCCGGCACTGCACCACGGTGGGCGCATCGCCGCCGAGAAGACTGCGCAGCGAAACCGGCTCGTCGAGTTCGACCAGGGTGTTGCGGCCGTTGAACAGCACCTGGAAGAAGCGCCGCACCCGCGTGGTGATGCCCCAGTCATCCACCAGCAGCAGCCGGAACCAGGATGCCTCGCGCTGCGGCGCCCGGCCCCAGAACACGGCCGCCGGCACCAGGTCCACGTCGGCGGCCGGGTCGGTCCGCAGCATGTCCACCAGCCGCGCCAGCACCGGCGGCGGGCGGCGATCCAGCGGCTCGCCGCGCAGGCTGCCGGGCGGATTCAGGTAGAAGTACGACCGCACGTCGAGGCCGTGATCGTGCAGCCGCCGGCGAGGCCGCGGCAGCTTCAGTCGCAGGCAGGCGCTGTTCAGTACCGCAAGGTCGGTGAAGCTGCGATGCTCCATGACGTAGCACACCGGCCTGCCGCGGCCCAGCAGGCGCTGCGCGGCATCGGTGGGCAACGTCGTGAAGCGCACCCACAGCGTCAGGATCCGTCGCAACAGCCAGGCCATCGCCTATTCGCCCGAAGCCGGCATGTCCAGTGAGATCAGGAAGTACTCGAACAGGTAACGGATCATTTCCATCTGGCCGTGCAGGCGATGGTCATCGTGCAGCAGGTGCAGGGAGGCCCCGTAGTCACGCGCGAAGCGCACGCTGTCCTCGAAGGGCACGACCTCGTCGCGCCAGCCGTGCACGACCATGGTGGGGCAATCGAGCACGCCCTTGCGCAGCGGCGGCAGGCCCTCGGCATAGATGGCCGGCGCCATGAGAAACACGCCGCGCGCATGCAGGTGCGAAGCGGCGGCCACCGATACGTAGCCGCCGAGACTCGACCCCACGAGTACCAGCTCGCCCTGCAGGTCCTTGCAGAACTGCATCAGGTGCGCGTGCCGGGCCTGCGGGGAGTCGATCCCGCGGTAATCCACGGACTCCGGTTCGTACCCTTCGGCGCGCGCGGTATCGGCGAGCACGGTGATCTTGCGGCCCCACGGGCCGCCGTCCTGTCCGTGCGAAAAGACTACATACCGGCTGGTCACGGGCACCTATCTTATACCGCCTGAGCAGGCGTGCGGCGCCGGCGCGCTCAGGCGTTGAGAATCGCCGTCTCGATCTCCCAGTCGACGCGCCGCGGCGTCGCCGCCTGACGATTGATGCTCACCGGGCGGACCCGGCTGCCGGCCGGCTGGTGCGTCACCAGCCAGCAGCTCAGGCAGCCGGGCTGCTGCGGCGCGTAGCCGAACAGCAGGTTGATGGCCCCCGTGGCGATGGTGCTGGCGCGATTGACGCGCTCGTCCCAGACCACCAGGCAGCAGTCCTGGAAATCCCCGGCGGCGAAGGCGCCCGCCACGCGCAGCGACTCGAGGAACTCCTCGATCTGGCGGCCGGCGCGTTCCCAGGTCTGGCGCGAGTTCGGGGCCGTCAGCACCCAGCGGGTGCCGCGCTCGATGCTGTTGGCCAGCTGCAGCGCGAGGCGGTGCGCCGCGAGGTAGCGTCCGTCGGCGGACGCGGATACCCCGCAGGCGAGCGTGCAGCTGTGCGCGCGGTGCCCCAGCCCCGGGCGCAGGGGTTCGAGCGTGTTGATCCCGGCCTGTGCCAGCCGCTCGCTGTCCCCGGCCGGCACGTAGACGGCCTGGCGCAGCATCGGCCGCAGCGTCGCCTCGGGCTCGTGCACCCTCAGCTCCCGACCTCCCCCAATATCGCTGCGCGCGAGCATGCCCGCCGCGGCGGCGCCGGGCGCGAACGCCGCCATGCGGTTGCGCAGCCGGTCGAACGCCAGCAGGCGCGGAAAGAACATGGCCGCATTGCCGCTGCGGAACGGCCACGCCGGGAGCGCCGCGAGCGCCTCCTGCGGCTGCGTCCACGCCTGCGGCGGATCCACGATCTGCAGGACCCGGCGCTCGCGGCAGAAGCGCGCCGCCACCAGCAGCGTGCTCATGCCCAGGTCCTGGTCGCGCGTCAGCGGCGGAATGTACAGCAGGTCGAAGCGGGTGTCCGGACCGAGCGCGAATATGCCGGTCCGGCGCGGCAGCGAGCCGATGATGTCGTAGTCGGACAGCGGCCCGCCGTCATCGCCGTCGGCGTTGGCGCTGATGTAGCTCACGGCCGCCTGGAGCCCCATGCCGGTGGCATCGGGGCGCGACCGGGGCACGGCACCGGCCACCCGCACCAGAGCCGATGCCTGCAGCACGTCGGCGACGAAGCGCGCGCTGCCCGGCTCGGTGGAGAGGTTGCGCAGGATCTCCTGTTCCTGGACCTGCTCCGAGCCCGCCACGCCGAGGCGCTGCACGATCAGATTGAAGCGATCCTCCGCGGTGATGCCGTCGTAGTCCACCGCGGCACGCAGGTATTCACGCGAACCGGGATTCACGGCCACCAGCCGCAACGCGCCGTCGGCGGCGGGCAGCGTGAGGGTGGCGCAGCGCGCGCCATTGACCGCGCGGACGATCACGGCCTCCCGGCCGCCATTGTCGAAGAACTGCTCGACCGCGTAGGACAGCGGGGAAGGCTGCCACAGCCCGCCGAAGATCTGCTGGAAGTCGACGAAGCTGCGGATGCTCACCGGCCGGGCGACGGGGCCCTTGAGTGTGCGGCCGACAAAGGCGGTGACGCCGGCGGGTTCGCGCTCGATGGCACGCCCGGGCCCCTGGATGGAACTTGGATCTGCCTCGATAACTGCGCGCACGGCCACCCGCACCTCAAGCGACCGGCGGCACTCTAGCAGATTTCGGCTCCGGACCCGCGAGCGGGAATCTCCGCGTCGCGCGCCTGCTGCTCGGCGGCGGCCCGCAACTGTTCCTCATGCTTGCGGTTCACTTCACCGAGCATGATCTTCAGCCATTCGGACAGTTCCGCCACTTCAGCCTCCGGACTTGTGCGCCGTGGACCCCGGGACCAGGTGATCCTGCGGATCCGATTCGCCCATCATCTGATCGAAGGTCTTCTGGTCCACCGGCAGATCGGACTTGCCGTCCCAGGAGGCGCCCGCGGGCACCTCGTTCGCGACCCGCGCGGCGCTCGCCAGCACTTTCTCCACGCTCGCATCGGCCAGCGTGACCGGCACGATGAGACCCCGTGGCGCGTGCGCCAGCTGCATGACCAGGTCCCAGTCCACGGTCTCGCCGCGGCTCTTCAATTCCTTCAGCACCGGCTTGCCGAGCGAGCGCGAGAGCAGCGCCGCCTGCGCCTGCTTCCAGTCGCGCCGATCGTCTTCGAGGGAGCCGAACGACTGCATCACCAGCTGGCCGTCGTCCCAGCCGAACACATAGGGCTGATTGACGACGTGTACGCTCGTGCCGACGGGTATCTTGTCGAACAGCTCGGCGATGTCCTCCGGAAAGAGGCGGATGCAGCCATGGCTCGATCGCAACCCCACTCCGGCCGGCTTGTTGGTGCCGTGAATGAGGTAGCCCGGCCAGTTCAGGTAGAACGCCTGGCGCCCGAGGGGATTGTCGGGTCCGGGCCCGACCACCGCGGGCAGGTCATCGCCGTTTTCCTTGTGTTCCTTGATGACCGAGACCGGCGGATGCCAGATCGGATCCTTCTGCCGGCGCACGATCTTCGTGGTGCCCTCGGGCGTCGCCCAGCCGACCTTCCCGATGCCGATCGGATGCGTGTAGACGACCTGCGTCTCGCCCGCCTTGTGCGGCGGAAAATAGAACAGGCGCATGGCCGCGATGTTGATCACGACCCCGTCGCGCGGCGCGTCCGGCAGCACGAAACGGGTCGGCAGCACGATGCTGCGGCCTACGCCGGGCAGCCACGGATCGACGCCGGGATTGGCGCGCAGCAGTTCCTCGTAGCCCAGGTTGAATCGCCGGGCGATGTCGGTCAGCGTGTCGTCCTTGCCGACGGTGGTCTGCTGCAGCTCCCCGATCACGTCCTGACGCGCGCCGGCGAGTTCGAAGCGGGAGGTCTCCTGCGGCGCCGGCAGGGCCGGCGGCGGCGGCGGTGCCGCAACCACGGCCGGCGGCGGCTTGTTGTGCGCGCTCCACGGGCCGCCGACCAGCGAACAGGCGGCCAGCAACGACAGCGGTAGAATCCCCGCTATGACGCGAATCGGCGACAGTACCCGTGGCATGGTGCGACGATTATGACACCACCGTGGGCAGGACCAAAAAAATGCCCCGGACCGCAAGGTCCGGGGCTTCAGAATGCGGACTTTCGATGAAGGGAAGGAAGTCCGCTAGGGGATTCGTGAGCTCAGTGCAGCCGGGCCCAGTGCAGGATGCGGATGTCGTCGCTCGTGAGGGCAAAGCTCTGCGCGAGCAGGGAGCGCAATTCACGTGTGCCGGCACTGTGCTCGAGCGGATGCCGCAGCTCCACCACGCCACTCCACTCGCTCGACTCATTGACCGACTCGACCGTGAGGGCGGGCTGGTCAGCCGTGACGAAGTGGGTGTAGTACTTGGCGGCCATGGTTCGCAGACTAGGTTCAGCGACGCGGGCGCGCCGTGAAACGATCCACAGATCCACCGATGCAAGACCCGACATAACATGGAGTGCCCGCGCCGATGGGCCGCTACCGATCCGCACCGATACCCGGTTCACAGTTCATCACGCCCGAAGGCCATGCGCGGCTGCGCGCCGAGCTGGACACCCTGTGGCGCACGGAACGTCCGCGCGTGACCCAGGCCGTGCAGGAGGCCGCGGCGCAGGGCGATCGCTCGGAAAACGCCGAGTACACCTACGGCAAGCGCCGCCTGCGCGAGATCGACCGCCGGGTGCGCTTCCTGCGCCGGCGCCTCGCCGGCATGACCGTCGTCGACCGGGCGCCGTCGGATGTCACGCGGGTGTTCTTCGGTGCCTGGGTGAAGCTCGAGCGCGACGATGGCCTGAACGTGCGCTACCGCATCGTCGGCCCGGATGAAACGGCGGCGGCGGAAGGTTACATCAGCATGGATTCGCCGCTCGGGCGCGCACTGCTCGGCAAGGGACTGGATGCGCAGGTGACGGTGGCGCTGCCCGCGGGCAGCGCCACCTTCACGGTCATCGCGGTCGAGTACGCTGCGGTTACCAGATGACGCGGACGTTCTTGAACTGCCACGGATCGGTCTTGTCGATGTCCTCGGGGAACAGGCGTTCGCGATCGGTCAGCGGCGTCCAGTCCGTGTAGGCGCCGACGACGCTCCCCCAGTACGGCTGGGCGATCTCGATGTTGCGGCGGAAATCGATTTCATCCGGCTCGACGAGGCCGCTGTTGGGATTCTCCATGGCCCAGACCATGCCCGCGAGGCACGCCGAGGTGACCTGCAGGCTCGTCGCATTGTTGTACGGGGCGAGCGCGCGCGCCTCCTCGATGGTCAGGCGCGACCCGTACCAGTAGGCGTTCTTGCGGTGGCCGGCGAGCAGCACCCCGAGCTCGTCGCGGCCGCTTTGCACGTCCTCGCAGATGATCCGCTTGCGGTCCTGCACCACGAAGTTGCGCCCCGCGAACTCGTGCACCGAGGCGATCGCGGCATCGCAGGGATGGTAGGCGTAGTGCGCGGTGGGCCGATACACGACATTGCCGCCTTCGCGCACGGTGAGGTAATCCGCGATCGATATCGCCTCGGAGTGGGTGATGCAGAAGCCGTGGAAATGCCCGGCAAGCGGCGTCCAGGTGCGCACGCGCGTCGCGGCCCCCGGCTGTGTCAGGTAGATCGCGGCCCCATTGCCGAAATCGTGGCGCTTGCCGTCGCGGGGGAAGTTGCGCTCATGGGTGCCCCAGCCCAGCTCGGCCGGCTGCGCGCCCTCGCTCACGAAACCGTCAACCGACCAGGTGTTGACGAATTCGCCGAGCTGCTTGGGCCGCGAGGAAACCTGGGTATCCCGCTCGGCGATGTGGATCACGCGGATGCCGAGCACGCTCGCGAGCGCGGCCCAGTCCTCCCGCGAGGCGGGGTTGCCCGGGTCGACGCCGGTGTCGGCGGCGATGTTCAGCATGCCCTGCTTGACCAGATGCGACACCATTCCGGGGTTCGCGCCGTGCGTGACCACGGCGGTCGGAGCGCGCGCATTGCCCGCGCGCAGCCCCAGGGCCTCCTCGCGCAGTGCATAGTTGGTGCGGCGCGCCGCGCTCAGGGTCGGATCGGTGTAGCCGCCGGCCCACGGCTCGATACAGGTATCCAGGTACATCGCGCCCTTCTCCCAGCAGAAGCGGATCAGGGCGACGCTCGAGACGTCGACCGAGACGTTCAGCAGGAAGTCGCCGCGGCCGACCAGCGGCCCGAGGATGCGCCGGAAGTTGTCGCGGGTCAGGGCTTCATTGATGCGCTTCACGCCGAAGTGTTCGGCCTCGGCGCGGCCGGCATCATCGGCGGTGACGATGCTGATGCGATCCGGCGAGATACCGATGTGCCGCAAGATCAGCGGCAGGACTCCCTGGCCAATGCTGCCGAAGCCGACGAGGACGATTCGGCCGGGAAAATCGATATGTACCGGATGATTGGTCATGATTACCGCCAGTGTGGTGGGAAGGTGCGCTCGTACCCCGGCAGGGCCGCGACGCGGCCGATCCAGCGCTCCAGTGCCGGATAATTTGCCGCCAGGGGCAGGAAGCGGGAAGACAGCGCGCGGGCCGCCGGCTTGTCCAGGGCCCGCAGCAGCAGCTGCAGCGCCGGGAATATCACGATGTCGGCGGCGGAGAAGTTCTCCCCCACGACCCAGTCGGAACGCGACAGCCGGCCCTCGATCGAACGGGCCTCGCGGGCGACGACGTGCATGGAGTCCGCCAGGGCATCGATGTGTTCCTGGGCCTCCCCGTCGAAGACCGCGCGCACGATCTTCATCAGATGCTCCTCGACGTAGGACTGGTATTCGCAGATCACGCGCATGATCACGCCCGCCTCCTCCGGGGAGCGGCCGAAGATCGGCGGATCGGGATATTTCAGATCGAGGTAATAGAGCACGGCGAGGGATTCGAACACCACGTAGTTGCCGTCCTTGAGGATCGGAACGCGGCCACGGAAGTTCAGCGCGAGGATCTGCGGGGACTTGTGCTCCTGCCGCGAGAACTGCAGCAGGTGGCTGGTGTACGGCAGACGCTTGTACTCCAGGGCGAGCAACACGCGCCAGGAATACGGGCTGCCGCTGCCCCAATAGACTTCAATCGCCATATACTTGATTCATAACGCCGCCGGGATGATTGTACCGGCATCTCAGGGACAACACTGCATCGAGAAGATGAACCCGGAACTGCCCTTGCACCTGATCGAATCCGCGCAGCTGGCCGATGCGCTCGCCACGGCGCGCGGGCGCCGGCCGGTCATCGTGGATTGCCGTCACGATCTGTCACGACCGGACTGGGGAGTCGAGCAATTCGCTCTCGGCCACGTCCCGGGGGCGGTGTTCGCCCACCTCGATCGCGATCTGTCCGGACCGGTCACGCCGCTGTCCGGCCGGCATCCGCTGCCGGATCGCGCCGCGCTCGCGGCCTACCTGGGCGCCGCCGGCATCGATGCCGGAACCCACGTCGTGGCCTATGACCAGGACAAGTCGATGATCGCGGCACGCC
>Ga0335071_10007793_pt1 | contig 11014 bp, 6 predicted proteins | sample Lox_Sample_15_FD_206724 | JGI IMG/M metagenome (GOLD analysis project Ga0335071, IMG submission 206724) | Soil microbial communities from Loxahatchee National Wildlife Refuge, Florida, United States - Lox_Sample_1.5 | ecosystem: Environmental > Terrestrial > Soil > Wetlands | place: USA: Florida...
CTCGCGCCCGCCAAAGGCAGCATCGGCTATGCTGGGTCTGGCGATTTTTCGCTTCATGCCGACGGCCGCTTGGTCGCGCGCGTCGCCGGCACACAGGCGCCGTTGGTCTATGCGGGTGCAGCGGTTCTGTCGCCCGCGCTGTTTGCCCGCGCGCCGGACGGCGCGTTTTCGCTCACGGTCCTGTTCGAACGCGCCGCCGCCAAAGGCAGGCTGCACGGGCTCAAGATCGACGGCCGCTGGATGCATGTCGGCTCGCCCGACGCGATCGCCTTGGCGGAAGCGGCGCTCGAGGCCGCGCTCTAAGCATTTGCGACTCGAAAACGACGCGATGCTCGCTTAGCTTGCAACCATGCCGGCCGCCAAAGCCAATGTCTTCAACATCCCCGCCTCCGCACCGTTTTTGCCGACGCTGATCGAGGCGCTGCGCGACGGCACGCTGGTGCCGGGCTTTCCGGCCGGCGGCGACCCGCTGGAACTGTCGCGCGGCACGCTCTATCTGCCGACGCGACGCGCCTGCCGCCTCGCGCGCGACGTCTTCCTCGACGTGCTCAAGCGCGATGCCGTCCTCCTGCCGCGCATCGTCGCGCTCGGCGACCTCGACGAGGACGAGATCGCCTTCGCCGATGCCGCGACCGGCGACCTCGCCGATGCCGCGTTGAGCCTGCCGCCGGCCTTTGCAGCGCTCGAGCGGCGGCTCACGCTCGCCGAGCTCATTTCCAAGTGGGCGACCAAGATCACGCCGGAAAAAGGCGCGCCGCTGATCGCCAATACACCCGAGGCCGCCATCGGGCTCGCCGACGCGCTGGCGCGGCTGATGGACGACATGATCACGCGGCAGGCGCCGTGGGACAATCTCGACAAACTGGTGCCGGACGAGCTCGACCAATATTGGCGGGAGTCGCTCGGTTTCCTGAAGTTCGTGCATCCGGCGTGGCAAAGGATCCTGACCGAAAAGAACGCCGTCGAGGCCGCCGAGCGCCGCGACAAGCTCATCGAGGCCGAAGCCAACCGCCTCGCCAACTCCGACGCGCCGGTCATCGCCGCAGGCTCGACAGGTTCGATGCCGGCAACCGCGAAACTGCTCACGATCATCGCCAGGCTGCCGCACGGCGCCGTGGTGCTGCCCGGTCTCGATACGACGCTTGATGATGAATCGTGGACATTGATCGCGGGCAACGGCGAGGACAAAACGCACGACGGCCTGCCCGCCGCCGGTCACGCCCAGTTCGCCATGCATGCGCTGCTCGACCGCATCGGCATAACGCGGACCGACGTGCGGCCGCTTGCCGAACCTGTCGGCGGCGAAGCGCTGGTGTCGGAGGCCCTGCGCCCCGCCGCCACCACCGAGCGCTGGCAGAAGCGCCTCGCCGACAAAGATTTTGATACCATCGCCGCGCACGCGCTCGACAAGATGTCTCTGATCGAGGCTGCGAACGCCGAGGAGGAAGCGCTCGCCATCGCCGTCGCCATGCGCGAGACGCTGGAAACAAAAGACAAGGCCGTTGCCCTGGTGACGCCCGACCGCGCGCTCGCCCGCCGCGTCGGCGCCGCGCTCGAGCGCTGGAACGTCAAAGTCGACGACTCCGGTGGCGATGCGCTCGCCGACACCAATGCCGGACTGTTCGCGCGGCTTGTTGCACAGACGGCGCTCGGCGGGCTTGCCCCCGTGCCGCTGCTGGCGCTGCTCAAGCATCCGCTGCTGCGGCTTGGCCAGCGCCGCCACGCGCACGATCTCGCTATTTCCGCGCTCGAGCGTGCGGTGCTGCGCGGTCCGCGCCCGCGCAAAGGCAGCGAGGGCCTCGCCCATGCGCTCGCGACGTTCCGCGCGACTCGCGACACATTGCATCCGAGCGATCCGCGCAAGCTGGTGCACGACAGCGACCTCGACGCGACGGAAGCGCTGGTCCGCAGTCTCGCCGCCGCGCTCAAGCCGCTAGAGACCTTGCCCGGCGGCGGTCATCGGCTCGCCGCTCTGGCCTCTGTGCACCGCGACGTCATCACCGCGCTCGCGACCGACGAAACCGGCGGCGTCACCACCTTCGCCAACCACGATGGCACGGCGCTCGAACGCGCCTTCGCCGAGCTCATCGACAGTCCGGCCGCCAGCGACATCGATGTCGCCCGCCACGACTATGCCGAGCTGTTCGAAGCCGCGATCCGCGACCGCCTGGTGCGCCGTCCGGAAAGCCGCGAGCTGCGCGCGCACATTTACGGCCCGCTCGAAGCGCGTTTGCAGACCCACGACCGCATCGTGCTCGGCGGGCTCAACGAGGGGACCTGGCCGGGCGACACGCGCAGCGATCCATGGCTGTCGCGGCCGATGCGCCGGGACCTGGGCCTCGATCAGCCCGAGCGCCGCATCGGCCTCTCGGCCCACGACTTCGCCCAGGCGCTCGGCGCCTCCGAGGTGATCCTGTCGCGCGCCGCCAAGGTCGCGGGCAGCCCGACCGTGACCTCGCGCTTCGTGCTGCGCATCGCCGCACTCGCCGGCGAGCGCTGGAAGGCGGTTGTCGCCCGCGGCGATACCTATCTCGCGCTTGCCCGCGCGCTCGACGCCCCCGCCGTGGTCAAGCCCGCCAAGCGCCCGGAGCCGTCGCCGCCACTCGACGTGCGGCCCGCCAAGTTGTCGGTCACCGACATCGAGAATTGGCTGCGCGATCCCTATACCATCTACGCCAAGCACGTCCTCAGGCTGCATCCGTTCGACGCCATCGACACGCCGCCCGGCGTCGCCGACCGCGGCAGCGCCATTCACGACGCAATCGGTAATTTCACCAAGACCTTCGCCTCCGCCTTGCCGGCCGACCCGGTGAAAGAACTGGTCGCGCTCGGCGAGACGGCATTCGCCCCGCTCAATGATTTTCCCGAGGCGCGCGCCTTCTGGTGGCCGCGCTTCCTGCGCATCGCACAGTGGTTCGCGGCCTTCGAGCGTGAGCGGCGGCCGGCGCTTGCCGCCATCTTCGGCGAGGTCCAGGGCGCGCTGCCGATTCCGGTCGGGCCGAAGATCTTCACGCTGTCCGGGCGCGCCGACCGCATCGAGCGTCGCGCCGACGGCAGCTACACGATCGTCGACTACAAGACCGGCGCGCCGCCAACATCGCCGCAGGTGCGCACGGGCCTCGCGCCGCAATTGACGCTGGAGGCGGCGATGCTCCGCGGCGGCGGTTTTGAAAAAGAGAACATCGCGCGCGGCTCGATCGCAGAGCTGCTCTACGTCCGTCTCAAGGGCGGCGAGCCGCCCGGCAAAACCGAAAAGATCGACTTTAAAGACAGCACGCCGGACGCATATGCCGACCGCGCGCTCGCAAAGCTGACCGGTATCGCCGCCAAATTCCTCATCGACGGCGAGGCCTATCGCTCGCTGGTGCACCCGATGTGGGCCGAGCATTACGGCGACTACGACCACCTCGCCCGCGTCAAGGAATGGGCGGCCTCCGGCGGCGAGAGCGAAGCCGAGTGGGTGCCGCCGTCATGACCGCAGCAAAACCTGAACGTCAGGTTCCCCCCGGCGCGCGCAAGCCGCAGATCGCGGCGGCAAACCCGGAGCGATCCGTGTTCGTGTCCGCCAATGCGGGCTCGGGCAAGACGCATGTGTTGGCGCAGCGCGTCATCAATCTGCTGCTGCGCGGCGAGGATCCGGCGAAGATTCTCTGCATCACCTTCACCAAGGCGGCCGCCGCCAACATGGCCAAACGCGTGTTCGACACGCTGGCCGGCTGGACCGCGCTCGACGACACGGCGCTCGATGCCAGGATCGCCGCCACTACCGGTCAGCCGTCCGACGCAAAAAAACGCGCGCGGGCACGGCGGTTGTTCGCGATCGCGCTAGAAACGCCGGGCGGCCTCAAGGTGCAGACCATCCACGCCTTCTGCACGCGGCTGCTGCATCAGTTTCCGTTCGAGGCCGATGTGGCGGCGAGCTTCGAGGTGCTCGATGAGGCCGCGACATCGCAGATGCTCAACGACCTCACGCTGGACGCGATGTTGGAAGCGGCTGCCGGCCCGGACGGCCCGCTCGGCCAGGCTCTCGCCAACGCGATCACCTCGGCGGCCGATGTCACCTTCAAGGACGTGATCACGGACACCATCGGCAAGCGCGACCTGGTGACGGCCTGGGTGACGCGCGCCGGCGGCGTGCCGCAGGCGATCGAGGAGCTGACGCGGACGCTCGGCCTCGCAAAGACCGATACGTTGCAGGTCATCGAGGGCGAATATTTTTCGGGTTCGTCGATTCCGCAGTCCGAGTGGCCGGCGCTGATTGCCGAACTCGCCGAAAGCGGCAGCAGCGCCGATCACGAGCGCGCCGCCGCACTCAACGCTGCGCGCGCGGCGAAAGGCCGCGAGCGTGTCGAAGCTTATCTCGATGTCTTCTGCACCGGCGCGCGCAAGCCGCGCGCCAGCGTCGTCACCAGGACCTTCGCCAAGAAATGCCCGCAATGGGCGGAACAGCTTGCCAGGGAGCAGAGCCGGGTCTGCGCGCTGGTGACGAAGGAATTCGCCGTGCGCGCCCGCGACCGCAGCGCCGCCCTCCTCACCGTCGCCGCCACCGTGATCGAGCGCTACCGCGACAAAAAGGATCGCCGCGGCCTGCTTGATTACGAAGACCTCATCGATAAGGTGCTGGCGCTGTTCCGCGACCTCTCCGCCGCCTGGGTGCTCTACAAGCTGGATCTCGGCATCAATCACGTGCTGGTCGACGAGGCGCAGGACACGAGCCCCAAGCAGTGGGAGATCATCCGCGCCATCGTCGCCGAATTCCTGCCCGGCGGCGCGCGCGAAAACATTCGCCGCACGCTGTTCGTCGTCGGCGACGAGAAGCAGTCGATCTTCTCGTTCCAGGGCGCCGCGCCGCGCGCCTTCGCCGAGAACCGCGACCATTTCAAGAAGCTGCACGAGAAGAGCGATGCGCCGTTCGCGGTCGAGAAGCTCGACTATTCGTTCCGCTCGGCGACGCAGGTGCTGCTCGCGGTTGATACCGTGTTCCGGCAACCGGAGGCGTTTCGCGGTCTCACCACCGATCCGGAATGGACGGTGCACCAGGCGCTGCCGGATGCCGCGCCCGGCGCGGTCGAGATCTGGGACCTGATCGCGCCCGACGAGAAGGACGCCAGCAAAGAAGGCTGGGACGCGCCGTTCGATAAAACGAGGGAAACCAGCCCCGCGATCAAGCTCGCGGCGCGCATCGCCGCCACCGTCAAAAAATGGTGCGCCGGCGGCATCCGGCCCTACGACGTGCTCATTTTGGTGCGACAGCGTGGCGCGCTGTTCGAGGCGGTGATCCGGGCGCTCAAGCATGAGGGCATCGCGGTCGCGGGCGCCGACCGGCTGGTGCTGACCGAGCACATCGCGGTGATGGACCTGCTGGTGCTCGGCGACGCGCTGCTGCTGCCGGAAGATGATCTCGCGCTGGCGACCGTACTGAAGAGCCCGCTATTCGGCCTCAACGACGAGCAGCTGTTCACGCTGGCCCATGACCGCAACGCGCCGCTGCGCACGGTGCTGCGCGCCAAGGCGGGCGATGATCCGATGTTCGCCAAGGCTGCCGCCACGTTCGACGAGCTGGCGACCAAGGCGCGCAAGCTGTACCCGTTTGCCTTCTACGCGCACGTGCTCGGTCCGCTCGGCGGCCGCAGACAATTTCTCGAACGGCTCGGCGTCGAAGCCGCCGATCCGCTCGACGAGTTCCTCAACCTCGCGCTCGATTACGAGCGACGGCAGGCCGCGTCGTTGCAGGGCTTCCTCAACTGGGTGCGCGCCGCGCAGAGCGAAGTGAAGCGCGACATGGAGATGGCGCGCGACGAAGTGCGGGTGATGACCGTGCACGGCGCCAAGGGTCTCGAGGCGAAGAACGTCATCCTCGCCGACTCGACCACGACCCGGCCGGAAGGCGCCTATCCGCCGCGGTTGCTGACCGCGCCGATCCCCGGCGCGGCGCGAGACGCCACGGCGCTGATCTGGGGCGTCGCCAAGGACAAGGACGCCGGGCCGATGGCCGATGCGCGTAACGCGGCGCTCGATGCGGCGCGCGACGAATATCGTCGCCTCCTCTACGTCGCGATGACGCGCGCGGCCGAGCGCCTCGTCGTCTGCGGCACCAAGGGCGTCAACAAGGTTCCCGAGGGCTGCTGGCATCGGCTGGTGCGCGACGCGCTCGAAGCCGACTGCGTGCACGAAAAGGGCGAGGACGGCAGCGAAGTGTTGTGTTATCGCAAGCGCGTGGCGGAGGCCGCGCCGGCGAAAAGCGAAGCGACCCAGGCGAAGGAAATTTCATTGCCGCCGTGGCTCCTCGGGGACGTGACACCGGACAAGCCGGCGCTCAGGACCGTCAAGCCGTCAAGCGCCATCGATGAGGCGACGGCGCGGCCGCGCGCCGGCGCGGGCGTCAAGGCCGCCCTGTTGCGCGGCTCGCTGACCCACCGCCTGCTGCAATCGCTGCCCGACATTCCGCCCGACCGGCGCGTCAAGGCCGCGGCCGATTACCTGGCGCGCGCCGGCGCCGAACTGGCCGAAGCCGACCGCGCCCGAATAGCCGAGCAAGTGATGCTCGTGCTCGAGGATCGGCGCTTCTACGAGCTTTACGGCGCCCACAGCCGGGCCGAAGTGCCTATCGCCGGCAAGGTCGAGATTCGCGGTGAGACCTGCCGCGTCTCCGGCCAGATCGACCGTCTCGCCGTCACCCAAGATGCTGTCCTCATCGCTGATTTCAAGACCGGCCAGCGATTCGCGGATCCGCCGCCGGAATACGTCGCGCAGCTCGCGCTCTACCGCGCGGTGCTGCAAAAACTCTACCCCGGAAAGACCATCCGCTGCGCTCTGGTCTGGACCGAAGTCCCTGATCTGACGGAGATTTCTACCGACGCGCTAGACGCAGCCTTGGCACAAATCACCCCCGCGTGAGAGCGCCTTGACGGTCCGGGGCCGCATTCATAGGTTCAGCGCCTTCCCCATTCGCCGCGCGCGAAATCAGACAACAAGAGGTAGTCCCATGGCCGTCGGCAAAGTGTCGGACGCAAATTTCGAATCCGATGTCCTCAAATCGTCGGCGCCGGTGGTGGTCGATTTCTGGGCGGAATGGTGCGGCCCCTGCCGCATGATCGCGCCGGCCCTCGAGGAGATCGCCGAGCAGCTCGGCGAAAAGGTCAAGATCGTCAAGCTCAACGTCGACGAGAACCCGAACACCGCCGCCAAATATGGCATCATGTCGATCCCGACCCTGATGATGTTCAAGAACGGCGAGATCGCCTCGCGCCAGGTCGGCGCCGCGCCCAAGCAGAAGCTGGCGCAGTGGATCGGCAGCGCGGTCTGAAAGCCCATAGAATGTTTGCAAACGGCCGGCCGAAAGCCGGCCGTTTTGCGTTTATGGACACATGACACTCCCGCTGCGCCGCCCCTACCCGCCAATGGAGGCCTTGTCGGTCGACGAGATTCCGCATGGCAAGAATTGGCAGTACGAGCCGAAGTGGGACGGCTTCCGCTGCGTCGCCTTCCGCGATGACGCCAGGATCGAGCTGCAGTCGAAATCCGGGCAATCGTTGACGCGCTACTATCCCGAGCTGGTCGCCGCTCTTGCGGCGGTGAAGGCGAAAAAATTCGTGCTGGACGGTGAAATCGTCGTGCCGCGCGGCAAGGCTTTCTCGTTCGACGACCTGCTGCAGCGCATCCATCCGGCGGCGAGCCGCGTGAAAAAACTGTCGGTGGAGACCCCGGCGCTGCTCATCGTGTTCGATCTCCTTGTCGACGATGCCGGCGCTTCGCTGACAAACTTTCCGCTGGCCGAGCGCCGCACGTACCTGGAGCGGTTTGCCCGCAAGTTCCTGCGCGGGCATCGCTCCATCCGCCTGTCGCCGGCAACGACCAAGCTTGCGGTGGCGCGGACATGGCTGCGCCAGGTTGGCGCCACGCTCGACGGCATCATCGCCAAACGCCGCGACCTTCCTTACGAGGCGGGCAACCGGCACGGCATGCAGAAGATCAAAAACTACCGCTCGGCCGACTGCGTGGTGGGCGGTTTCCGTTACAACGAGGGCAAACGCATCGTCGGTTCACTGCTGCTCGGTCTCTACAATGCAAAGGGATTGCTCGACCACGTCGGCTTCACCTCGTCGATTCACACCGACGAGAAAAAGGCGCTGACCGCGAGGCTGGAGAAACTGATCGCATCGCCGGGCTTCACCGGCGACAAGCCCGGTGGTCCAAGCCGGTGGTCGACCAAGCGCTCGAGCCAATGGCAGCCGCTCAAGCCCAAACTGGTCGTCGAAGTGTCTTACGACCACTTCAGCGGCGGCCGCTTCCGGCACGGCACGCGTCTGTTGCGCTTCCGCCCCGACAAGGCGCCGCGGCAATGCACGTTCGAGCAGGTGACGCAGAAGAAAGCAAACCTGATGAAGCTGCTGAAATGACTACTGCGGCGGCGTGCCGTTTTCGCGCAGCACTTCGCCGGCAAGATAGAGCGAGCCGGTGATCAAAATGCGCGGCGGCGGATCGAGGTCGAGCTTGCGCGCGGCATCCAGCGCCTCGGCAAGATTGTCCCGGCTGGTCGCCGGCAAGCCGATGCCGCGCGCGGCATCGGCGACCGCCTCCGCGGTCAGGCCCTTTTCGACGTTCGGCACCGGCACCGCAATCATCCGGCGCGCGAGCCCGGTAAAATTGCGCAGGAAACCTGCGGTGTCCTTGGTCGCCATCATGCCGACGATCAGCACCAGAGGCCGCGACACGCGCTCCTCGAGATCGGCAAGCGCCGCGGCGACGGCGCGGCCGCCGTCCGGATTGTGGCCGCCGTCGAGCCATAGCTCGCTGCCCGGAGGCGCCAGCGCCGCCAGCGCACCCTGCCCAAGGCGCTGCATCCGAGCCGGCCATTCAGCCTTGGCAACGCCGGCTTCGAAGGCTGTAGGCGGGATTTTCAGCGGCTTGATCGCCCGCAGCGCAGCGATCGCAAGGCCCGCATTCTCGAACTGGTGGCGGCCGTAGAGCTTGGGTGGCGGCAGATCGAGCAGGCCGTCATCGTCCTGGTAGACGAGCCGGCCGCGCTCTTCGGTCGCGGTCCAGTCCTCGCCGGCGATCTTCAGCGGCGCGTTCAGGCGCGCAGCCAGCCGCTCGATCACCGCGAGCGCGTCGCGCGGCTGCGCGGCAACGATCGCCGGCGCGGCGCGCTTGAGAATGCCCGCCTTCTCGGCGGCGATCTTTTCGACGCTGTCACCGAGAAAATCGGTGTGGTCGATCGAGATCGGCGTAATGATGCTGGCGAGCGGATGTTCGATCACGTTGGTGGCATCAAGCCTGCCGCCGAGGCCGACTTCCATCAGCAGTACGTCTGCGGGATGCCGCGCAAAAAGCATCAGCCCCACGGCAGTCGTAATCTCGAACACTGTGACCGGCTCGCCGCCATTGACGCGTTCACATTCGGTCAGCGTCGCAGCGAGTTCATCATCGGAGACCAGTTCGCCGCTGTCGCCGAGCCGGTAGCGCTCGTTGTAACGCACCAGATGCGGCGAGGTGTAGACGTGCACGCGCTTGCCCGCCGCTTCCAGCATGGCGCGCAGGTAGGCAATGACCGAACCCTTGCCGTTGGTGCCGGCGACGTGGATGACCGGCGGCAATTTTCGTTCCGGATGACCGAGCGCCGCGAGCAGCCGCTCGATGCGGCCGAGCGACAGATCGATGCGCTTGGGATGCAGCGCCGTCAGCCGGGCAACGATGGAATCGATGGGAGTCATAATATCAGTCCGTCATGCCCCGCGGCACGCGGGGCATCACGCACTGGCCGGCGCCGGCAATTGCGGCTGGGCCGCCGGCACGCGTGGCGCGGACGGCGATCTGGTCAGCAGCCGGCAAAGATCCGACAGCGTGTCGCGCAATTTGTGGCGATGGACGACCATGTCGACCATGCCGTGCTCGGCAAGATATTCGGCGCGCTGGAAGCCTTCTGGCAGTTTCTCGCGGATGGTCTGCTCGATCACGCGCGGGCCGGCGAAACCCACGAGGGCGCCGGGTTCAGCGATCTGCACGTCGCCGAGCATCGCGTAGGACGCCGTGACGCCACCGGTCGTGGGGTTGGTCAGCACGACGATGTAAGGCTTCTTCGCCTCGCGCAACATCTCGACCGCGACGGTCGTGCGCGGCAGCTGCATCAGCGACAGGATGCCCTCCTGCATGCGCGCGCCGCCCGACGCCGCAAACATGATGAAGGGCGTGCCCTTCTCAACGGCAGTTTCCAGGCCCTTGATCACGGCCTCGCCAGCGGCCATGCCGAGCGAGCCGCCCATGAAGTCGAAATCCTGCACCGCGATCGTCACCGGCAAGCCGTCGAGCTTGCCGAGGCCGAGCTTCACGGCGTCGTTCAGTCCGGTCTTGGCGCGTGCGTCTTTAAGACGGTCGGCGTAGCGGCGCTCGTCGCGGAACTTGAGCGGATCGACCTGCACCTCCGGCACGCCGATATCGAGCCAGGTGCCGCCGTCGAACATCGACTTCAGCCGCGCCGTCGCGCCCATGCGCATATGGTAGTTCGACGACGGAATGACGAACTGGTTCGCTTCCACGTCCTTGTAGAAGACGAGCTGGCCGGTCTCCGGGCACTTGATCCAGAGATTTTCCGGCGTCTCGCGACGCAACAGGCTGCGGATTTTCGGCCGAACGACGTTGGTGATCCAGTTCATGCTTTGCCTATATAGGCCCCATTTGGCCGAATTATAACCGCCGCCGCGGCGGATGGTTACTCGGTCGCAACCCGCCGCGCCGAGCGCACGCCTTGCGCCAATTGGGCGACGAGGTCGGTGACAGCCGTGACCGAGGCGGACGACGCTTTGCCCTCTTTAGTGAGGCTTTGCCGCAATGCGTCGACCAGCGCGGAACCGACCACCACGCCGTCCGCGCCTTGCGCAATCGCGCGTGCGCTCTCGGCGTTGCGCACGCCGAACCCGACCGCAACCGGCAGCTTGGTGTGGCGCTTAATGCGAGCGACGGCGGTCGTGACCTTGCCGGCGTCGGGCGCGGCCGCGCCCGTGATGCCCGTGATCGA
>Ga0335071_10007795_pt1 | contig 11013 bp, 9 predicted proteins | sample Lox_Sample_15_FD_206724 | JGI IMG/M metagenome (GOLD analysis project Ga0335071, IMG submission 206724) | Soil microbial communities from Loxahatchee National Wildlife Refuge, Florida, United States - Lox_Sample_1.5 | ecosystem: Environmental > Terrestrial > Soil > Wetlands | place: USA: Florida...
CCGTTGGCTCGCGTGAACCGGTTGAACCATTGGGTCTACCAGCAGTTCACCATCGAGTCGGAATACAGTGCGGGCGAGTACGCTTACTCGCAGCCGTTCTTTCTCTCGCACACGGTGATCCAATACCCGGGCTATTCGCCGCGCTCGGTGGCCGGGCCGCTGCAGCGTTTTTCCATCGATGCCTCGGAATATTTCGAACAGGGATTGTTCGTGCTTCGGGCTACTGTAATGAACCCCTACATCGTCATGGCCGAAGAGACCGGACGGCAAGGGCAGCCGTACTTGGGCCAATTCATTGAGCGATTGGCGGCGAAATCGCGCGAGGGGATCGCCGCGCTCGATTAAGCCTGCACCAGATATACCGCGACGTCGGCCATCAGATTCGGCAGCATGTTGATTTGGCGCGACCCTCGCAGGAAGATGCGTTTCTCCACCCTCCAGTTTTGTGCCCGCACCAGCAACTCGAAATCTTCCACGGTGAAGAAGTGAATGTTGGGCGAATTAAACCAGTCGTGCGGGAAGTGCTTCGTCTTGGGCGCGCGGCCGGTGAACATCTGCGCCATGCGCACAGTCCAGTGGCCGAAGTTGGGAAAGGCCACGATCGCGCGGCGGCCCACCCGCAGCATCTCCCGCAGCACCTTGAGAGGCGAGCGCGATTCCTGCAGCGTCTGGCTGAGGATGACGTAGTCGAAGGCCTGATCGGGCAAATCCGCCAGCGCGTCTTCGATGTCGCTGTGAAAGACCGAGACGCCGCGGGCGATGGCCTGCCGCACGCGCGAGCCTTCGATTTCCACGCCGCGCGCGTCCACGTGCTTGTTCTCGGCCAGCCAGGCCAGCAATTCGCCTTCGCCGCAGCCTAAGTCCAGCACGCGCGTGTCCCGGTCGATCAGCTCGCTGATGATCTCGTAGTCGCTCCGTCCGAGCAACTTCGGGACGAATTTTTCCGCCACGCTTATGACCGCTCCCGGAACGTGCTGGATAGGAATCCGCGCACCAGGTCGGCTTGCTCATTGACGTGAACCAGAAACGCGTCGTGCCCGTAGGTGGAGGGAAGATCGCAATACGCGACGTCGCAGTTACGCCCGCGCAGCGCCCGCACCACTTCCAGCGATTGATAGCTGGGATAAAGCCAGTCGGACGTGAAACTGATCACCAGGAAGCGCGACTTCGCGCCCACGAAGGCCGCGCTCAGCGAGGGCTGCCCTTGGGTCAGGTCGAAGTAATCCATCGCCTTGGTGATATAGAGATACGAATTGGCGTCGAAGCGGTCGACAAATTGGCTGCCGCGATACCGCAGATAGCTCTCCACTTCGAACTGATCCTGGTCGCGGAAGCGCCGTCCGAACTTCTCGCGCATCGACGTATCGCTCATGTAAGTGATGTGGCCAACCATGCGAGCCACCGACAAACCGCGCGCCGGCGGCCGCTTGCCGTAATAGTTGCCATCGTTCCAGTCCGGATCGGCCATGATTGCCTGGCGGCCGACCTCATTGAACGCGATCTGCTGCGCGCTGTGCCGCGCCGTCCCCGCGATCGGAATCGCCGCCGCCACTGCCTCCGGATAAGCCACGGCCCACTGCAGGGCTTGCATGGCGCCCATCGATCCGCCGGAGACAGCCAGCAGCCGCTCGATCCCCAGATGTTCAACCAGCATCTTTTGCAGGCGTACCATGTCGGGAATCGTCACCGGCGGGAAATTCATCGCGTAGGGGCAGCCGGTCTCCGGATTGATCGATCCCGGTCCGGAAGTACCGCGGCACCCCGCTAGGATGTTCGAACAAATCACGAAGTACTTGTCGGTGTCGAAGCCCTTGCCCGGGCCGATCATGTTGTCCCACCAGCCGGTGGCGCCCGTTTCCTTGTCGATGCCGGCGGCATGCGCATCGCCGGAAAAGGCATGCAGGACCAAAATGGCGTTGTTCTTGGTCGCGTTCAGCTCGCCGTAGGTTTCGTACGCCACCTCGACGGGCGCGAGCGTCATCCCGCCATCGAGGGAAATCGAGTCAAACTGGACTATTCTTGTTTCTGTGATCATCCGGCGGGCGTAAGAGAATTATTCTGACTCGATTGTACCTCCGGCGCGGTTGGCCAGCTACAATGCTCGCTGGATGCATGCCTCCCGCTCTTCTGGCCCGCTGGCTGCCGCCATGTTGTCCATACTCCTTGTCTTCACATGGACGGCCGCTCGGGTTCATTACGGCTGGAACGGACAATGGACGGCCGTCTTCAACACGGGCGCCCGATTTCGTGTCCCCCCGGATCTGGCCGCCGGCACCTATCGTGTTCCCGGCCTCGGCTATGACGGGCAATTCTACCGGTACCTGGCGCACGATCCGTTTCTTCGGAAGGATTACGCGCGCTACGTGGATGCTCCCCAACTGCGGTTTCGCCGCGTCCTGCTGCCTTTTGCCGCCTGGCTGCTGGCTTTCGGAAACGACGCTTGGATCGACGGCGCCTTCATCGCACTCGAACTCATCTTTCTGGGCCTGGGCGTCTACTGGACCGCCGCACTCTTGGCGCGCCGGGGACGCTCGCCGCTCTGGGGCCTGCTCTTCGTCCTGGTTCCGGCCACCTTGGCGTCCTTCGACCGCATGCTGCTGGACGGACCGCTGGCGGCCTTGTTCGCCGGATTCCTTTTGTATTACGAAGAGGAGCGCTGGACTCCCCTCTGGATCGTCGTTGCCCTGGCCGCCCTTACGCGCGAAAACGGACTGGCTTTGATCGCGGCGCTGGTCGTGGATCGCTGGTGGCATTCCGATTGGCGAAAGGCCGCCTGGTTCGCGGCCGCAGCCGCTCCCTCCCTTGCCTGGTACGGATTCCTGGCGCTGCGTCTGCCGCCGGATGCACCCCCGTCACAGTTCGAAATCCCGGCCTGGGGCATCGTCCGGCGCTTGTTCTGGCTCCGGCCCTACCCCGATCCGCGCCTGCAATGGTTGCTGCGAATCACCGATGTTCTGGCAGTCCTGGGTTTGGCCGCCAGTCTGATTCTCGCCGTCTACTGGCTGCGCCAACGCCGCTTTGACGCTCTCACGGTGTGCATCGGCCTCTTTGTCCTGCTGGGGCTGGTGATGGGTTCGCGCGCGCATATGACCGACGCGTTCGGTTTCTCGCGACCCGTTTCGCCGCTTTTCTTGTGGATCATGCTGGAAGCCGTCACCCGCCGGTCGTGGAGCGCGCTCGCGCCGCCCCTGTTGGTCAGCCTGAGCGTCAGTCTGACGTTCGCCAGACCGCTCCTCGCGGTGATGCAAGGTCTTTGGGGACGCTAAGCTCGAGGAGTTCTTATAATTGAGGCAATGGCAACGGTAACGGCGGGGACGGCTTCGCCATACCAGCTGAAGACCAGCCCTTATAGCAGTCACGCTTTGCTTCTGTCCGAGTTCCCCCAGCGCGGCGACGGGCTGCGCGTCCTGGATGTCGGCTGCGCCTGCGGCTACTTGTCGGCGATTCTTGCCGATCGCGGTTTCTCTGTCACCAGCGTCGATTGGCCGGAGACGCCTCATCCGAGCACGGTCCAGTTTGCCGGCGCGGATTTGGACGACGGCCTGCCCGATGTAGGAGGCCCCTTCGACTACGTTGTTTGCGCGGATGTGTTGGAGCACCTGCGCGCCCCGCTCGCCTTGCTCGAGGAATGCCGCGAACGCCTGGCGCCGGGCGGCACCCTCATCGCCTCGCTGCCCAACAGCGGTCACGCTTATTTCCGCTGGACTGTGCTCCTGGGCCGCTTCCCGCAACACGAGCGGGGTTTGTTCGACAGTACACACTTGCATTTCTACACGTGGAACGGCTGGGTCGACCTGCTGCGCCGGGCCGGATTTCGAATTGAGACCGTGCGATCTTCTGCAGTTCCTGTGGGCCTCGTTTTCCCGCGCTGGCAGGACTCGTTTGTGATCCGGGCGCTGGAGCGCCTGTCGTTCGCAGCAGCCCGCCTCTGGAAGACGCTGTTCGCCTATCAATTCATCGTGCGGGCCAGATCGGCGAGCGCGACGTGAAAAGCGCGATGCATGTCGGTGACCTAACGCGTGAGGCTTATGCGCCGGTATTGGCGATACAAGATCCAGGCACAAGCGGCGAATCCGAGGACGCACAGCAACTCCATGATGCGGCTCTGGATGCCACCGTCGTAGACGAGCTCGATGGTGCAACTTCCGCGGCAGTCCGGCTCAAGGAACAAAAAGCCTAGCGCGTCCTTTTGCGTCTGAAGGGGGGCTCCATTGGCTGTGGCGCGCCAGCCCGCGTCGTAGCTGACCTGGAGGGAAAGGACCTGCGGCTTGGCCAAGCTGGCCTCGATGATTGCGCGATTGGGACCTCTCCATTTCATCTGCGTCTTGGAATCTGCGTCCACTGCGGCGGCGTAACGCGTGAGAGCCGGGTAGTCCAGCGGGCCACTCGTAACCAGGGCGTTCTTGCTGACGACGTGCGCCAGTGAGCCGGAACCCGGGATTTCGTAGATCACGTCGTCACCGTCGCGCCAGACTTCGGGGACGACGCCTGCGAATTTCCCGGGATCGCGATAGTCGCGATAGACATCGCGAGTATGGAGACCGCCCACCGCGATGGCACGCACGCCGCAGGCCTTCAGCAACGCGACCGTCTCCGGGCCGTTGCCGACCGTATAAGGAATGGCGTAAGTGATGGGCCCAATGGCGGGGTTGGACCGGCCTTGGTCGACACCTCCTCCAAGCTGAGGGTTGTCCGCGAAGGCGTTGAACCAGTATCGAGTGGAACCATCGACGAAGACGCGCTGGCCGGGATAATGCCTGTCGAGATACGCAGCCTGCTCGTGCTCGACTGTCTTCGCGATATCGAATCGCGGCAGCCAACCTTGAATTTCCCTGCGTGAGGGTGGGACCAGAACGATGGCCAGGCATACCAGCGCCACTCCCAACAGCACGCGCGACCACGTCCACTTCGAGAACAGACGCCGCGATCCAAGGGCGATGCCGCCCGCCATGGCGAATGCGGCGTCCATTTCAAGGGAATAGCGTCTGGGCTGCGGCATCGGATAGATCTTGAAGTATTCAAACCCCAATGGAGGAACCGCCATCAGAAAGAGGAAAACAACAGCAAAGCGCCCGGCTTCCGGAACGGACGTCTTGGTCTTCAGAAGCAGGCCGATGGCGAACGCTGCGGTGAGCCACACCGCCAGATAGAAGTACTGCGACGGGCCCATGGGGAACAGCCCAGAAAGTGCCTCAGCGTTTCTGTGCAACGCTGCGATGTCGGAGGGCGGAATCCATGGAGCCGCCACCGCCCAGGCGAGTAAGCCGATGAGGACCATGCGGCCAAAAGCGGGCCGGCCGCGCTCTTCGCGCTTGCGGGCGATCAGCAGTGCGATCGCGCCCCAGACGAGGGCCACCGCACCGAGCCAGTTGGTTAGCACGACCGAGGCTGAGGCCAGGACGGCGAGGACTGTCCGCCAGCCGAGGGGATGTTCGAGCGCGGCGTGGATGGCAGCCAGCGCCACCAGCAGCAAAGCAATGGCGGCGATATTAGCCCCTTCGTCGTGCTTCAGGAGAGCGAAAAGCCTCACGGGGCTCCACACGGTGATGCCCTCTTGAAGCCATGGAAAGAGGAAGCCGGAGAGCGAAATGAGGCTATAAAGCCACCCCGCGGCGAGTGCCTTCCACTGCGACTGCGTGAGCCGCAGGACGAGTGAAAACAGCGCCACCGGCGCCAGACAGTAAAACGCCCCCGTCACGACATGGACCGAGCGGGCGACAGTCATGCCTGTCGTGAGCGAGAAAAGAGCAGCCAGGTAATGAAGCAGAGGCGGGTAGGCGTTCTCAATGGGGATGCCGCCGTACCAGAGCGGAAACCATCCAGGGTGAGCCCAGTTCACTTTGAGCCAGCGAGCGAGGCCCATGTAGGAGCCTTCGATCGAGTCCGTGAAAGGCGTGAACTCCGTGCGGAACAAGCGCGCCGACAGCCAGACGTTGAGAGCCAGCACGGCGAAGCTGCTGCACAGAGCTGAAAGTTTCCGATGCAAGCGGTGGTCTTGGTCAGCTTAACAAAGGCGCGCCACGCACTCCACAGCCAATGGGCCTCCTCCATTTGGGCGCAAATGAGAGTATGATCTCTACGAGAGAAGTTGAGGCCCGGCCGGCCCCAGAACGCCACGGCGCGTGAGAGTTGTGGGCCGGATCGTGAGGCCCGTGTCGGTTCTCAACTACCGTACGTCACGGAGGTACTGAGTGGCTGTGACTGTAGGAGTGCCGCGGGAGACGTTCCCCGGTGAAAGGCGCGTCGCGCTTACGCCCCGCGCCGTTGAAGCGCTGGCCAAGCTGGGGGCCGGCGCTATTATTGAAGACTCCGCCGGCGTCGAGGCCGGATTCTCCAACGATCTGTACACTGCGAAAGGCGCTCGCATCGCCGATCGCGCCGACGTCTTCGCGCAGGCCGACATTATTCTCCAGGTGCGGGCGTTGGGCGCGAATCCCGAAGCCGGCCGTCCGGACGTGCGGCTGATGCGTCCCGGGCAGATCGTCATCGGCTTCGGCGAGCCGTTAACCGCCGCGCCGGAGATCATGGAACTGCTGCGCGCCGGCGTGTCGCATTTCGCGATGGAGCTGGTGCCGCGCATCACCCGGGCCCAAAGCATGGACGCGCTGTCGTCCATGGCCACCATCGCCGGCTACCACGCGGTCCTGATGGCCGCCATGACGCTGCCCAAGATGTTCCCCATGCTCATGACCGCCGCTGGAACCATCACCGCCGCTCGCGCGCTGATCCTGGGTGCCGGCGTGGCGGGACTGCAGGCCATCGCGACCGCCCGGCGGCTGGGCGCCGTGGTTTCCGCCTACGACATCCGCAGCGCCGTCAAGGAGCAGATCGAAAGCCTGGGCGCGAAATTTGTGGTGCTCGATATCGAGGCCGGCGGCGCCGAAGACAAAGGCGGCTACGCCAAGGCCATGGGCGAGGATTTCTACCGCCGCCAGCGCGAGCTGCTCACCGAAGTCATCCGCGAGCAGGATGTCCTCATCACCACCGCCGCGGTTCCCGGCAAGAAGGCTCCCATCCTGGTCACCGCCGAAATGGCCAGTGCCATGGCCCCCGGATCGGTGATCGTCGACATCGCTGCCGAACGCGGCGGCAACTGCGAGCTGACTCACCCCGGTGAAACCATCGTTCATCACGGCATCAACGTCATGGGACCGCTCAACCTCCCTTCCACCATCCCCTACCACGCCAGCCAAATGTACGCGTCCAACTTGGTCGCGCTCTTAAAGCTCATGGTGAATAAAGGGGAGCTGAACATGAACCGGGAGGATGAAATCATCCGCGAGACTCTGGTGACTTTCGGTAAGGAAGTGGTGAATCCTCGCGTCTCCGAGGCGCTGGGGCTTACGCCGGTGAAACAAGCCGGGGGAGGGAACTGAACCATGGGTGCGTACGAATTTGATCTCTGGGTGTTTATGCTGGCGGCCTTCCTGGGCTTCCAGTTGATCCGCGGCGTCTCGCCTCTGCTGCACACGCCGCTGATGTCGCTCACCAACGCCATCTCGGCCATTACCGTGGTGGGCGCCATTCTGCTGACAGGTGAAAAGGAGGCCAGCACGCTCAGCCGCATCCTCGGCTTCTCGGCCGTATTCCTGGCCGTCCTGAACGTGGTGAGCGGCTATCTCATCACCGACCGCATGCTCAAGATGTTCAAGAAGAGGGAGCCCGCGAAGCAATGAAGCTCGACGACACCCTTCTTCCCATTTTGTACATGCTGGCGGCCATGGGCTTCATCCTGGCCATCAAGTGGATGAACTCGCCCGCTACGGCGCGGCGCGGCGTCATCGTCGGCGAAATCGGCATGGCGCTGGCCGTCGTCGGAACGCTGCTCCGCTTTGAAGTAGTCAGCTACCAGTGGATTCTTGTCGCCTTCTTCCTCGGCACCGCCGTCGGCATCCCCATCGCCTACATCATGCCCATGACGGCCGTCCCGCAGCGAACCGCGTTCTCGCACGCCTGCGGTGCACTGGCGTCGGCGCTGATCGGAACCGCCGAGTACTACAAACAGTTCGGCCAGAGCACGCGATTTACGACCACGGAAATGACGGCGCTGATCGTCGAAACGCTCCTCGGCTTCCTGACTTTCACCGCCAGCATGATGGCCTTCGGCAAGCTCCAGGAGGTGAGTTGGATTCCGCAGCGCCCCATCACGTACAAGGGCCAGAACTTCGTCAATCTGGGCATTTTCGCCGCCGCGGCCGGCGTTGGCCTGGCGCTGATTGTAGCGCCCGGGCAAACCTCGCTGTTTCCGATCTTCATTGTGCTCGCGCTGGTGTTCGGCGTGCTGCTCATCATCCCCATCGGCGGCGCGGACATGCCCACCGTCATTGCGCTACTCAACTCCTACGCCGGCCTTTCGGCCAGCGCCATGGGATTCGTGCTGAACAACAAACTGCTCATCGTGGCGGGCGCACTCGACGGATCGTCCGGCTTCATTCTTTCCATCATCATGTGCCGAGCCATGAACCGGTCCTTCAGCAACGTGCTGTTCGGCGCTTTCGGCCAATTGCAGACCTCAGCCGCTGCCGGCGAGGCCAAGCCGATCCATTCCGCCAGCCCCGACGAGGCTGCGCAGATTCTCGAAGCCGCCCGCACCGTGGTCGTCATCCCCGGCTACGGCATGGCGGTGGCGCAGGCGCAGCACAAGCTGCGCGAGATGTTCGACATTCTCGGCAAACGCGGCGTGAACGTGGAGTTCGCTATTCATCCCGTCGCCGGCCGCATGCCCGGTCACATGAACGTGCTGCTGGCCGAAGCCGACGTCCCCTACGACAAGCTGCGCGAGATGGACGACATCAATCCGGAAATGGCCATGGCCGATGTCGCGCTCATCATCGGCGCCAACGACGTGGTCAATCCCGACGCGGAGACCAATCCTCACAGCCCCATCGCGGGCATGCCCATCATCCAGGCGTATAAAGCGCGCACCGTGATGGTGATCAAGCGCAGCATGAACCCGGGTTTCGCCGGCATCGACAACCCCCTGTACTACCGCGACAACACGCTCATGCTGTTCGGCGACGCCAAGTCGTTCCTGTCCAGCATCGTGAAGGAACTGGGCGCGCTGGTCAGGGCTTAACCGACCCCCGCGCGTCGGCAACCGGACTCGGCAGCACAACCTGAATGTTCGGCGCAGACGACGGCATCGCGATTTTTGCCTCTCCGAATCGCTTGATGATGCGCCGGTTCATTTCCCGTCCCACCAGCCATTGCTGACTCGGCGTGGTCTTCAACCGTGCCCTTACCAGTGCTCCGGAATCAGCCAGCTTATCGACGCCCCAAATTTCGATCGGCGCTAGCACCGCCGCGCGGTACGGCTCCTCCTGGCACAACTCGTCTCCGATCTGCTTCAGGATTCCTACGACTCGGTCCGTATCCTCCGAATAGGAAATCGTCAGATTGAACATGTAATAGGAATAATCCCGCGTCAGGTTCGTCAGGCCTTGGATGCTTCCGTTCGGGATGATATGCACTGCGCCGTCCTCGCCGCGCAGCACGGTGGTGCGCAGATTGATTTCCTCCACCAGTCCTGACTTGCCGTTGATAACTGCGACGTCGTTGATCCGGATCTGGTTCTCCATCATCAGGAACAGCCCGCCCAGCACATCCTTGATAATGTTCTGGGCGCCCAGGCCGATCGCCACCCCGGCAACTCCCGCGCCGGCCAGCAGTGGCCGCACGTCGAAGTTCATTTCCTTCAGGATCATCAGCGCAGCGGTGATCCAGATCATGACCACCAGCGCTTTGCGGGTCAAACTCGTGACTGTGCGCGCCCGCTTTTCCAGTTCGAACTCGTTGCCGCCGCCGCTCTTGGCCATCATTCGCACGGTGTAGCTCCGCAGTCCCCGCAGTATGGGGCGGAGAGCCAGCGTAACCGCGTAGGCGAACACCAGGATCGCGACGATGCGGATGGCGTTGAACGCCATCGGCTCGTAATGGTCCAGGCTCAGCAAAGGGCTGCGAAACGGCATGTCTTACATGATACGAGGGGCGCAGTCACGAGGATCACGCTCACGGGGCGCTGCCCCCGATCCGTGTGCTTTGCGCTTGGCCTTCGCTCAGGAGGGAGCCGAGAAACTAATCGCCCACTGCGGCCGCGAGTGGAGCCACCGCCTCGCGTTCCTTGGCGGGGGCCTGGAAGCGCGCCGCCAGCCGGTGTCCGATACGGAGCAGAGGCTTCTCAACGCAGTAGTAGCTTGCAATCGCGAAAAGGAACACAAAGGCGAGGTTCAAGGGAAACATCTGCAGGATCCGGAAATCATGCCGCTCCCACTTCGCCAGCAGGAACGGCTGCTGCCACAAGTAGAGGCTGTAAGAGATTCGCCCCACCCACTTCACCGGCCCCAGATCCAGAACACGGCTCATTGCCCATGCCGGATGCAGTGTCGTGCCCACCATCAGTACGGGAATCAGCGCCGCAATCCAGAAGTCGGCGAAATGTGGGTTATATCGCAGGCAGAAGACAATGCCGCCGGCAAACGCGATCCACAGCCAGGCCGAATAGTAGCGCCGCAGCCACTCCCGCGCGGCGGGCCGGTTCAGCAGGAACGCCATCGTGCAGCCGCAGAACAGTCCGTCCAGGTTCAGATCCGTGCGCCGGCCTGAGACCACGGCCGGAAACGCTCGGGAGAACAGATGGTAATGAAAATCCGCCGACATCCAAAGCGGCAACACCAGGCTGATTGCCACGGCCGTTGGCAAGCCTCGCCGTACGCCCACCAATACCAAAAGGCCGGGCCAGACCAGATAAAAGTGCTCTTCCACTGCCAACGACCAAAAGTGGGCCGTGTAAAGCCCGGGACAGTCCGGCAGATAGTTCCGGAAAAACAGCAACGTGCTGGCGAGTTCCGTCCGCGAAAACATCAGACCACACACCGCGAGCGTCAGAAGGAACAGCACCGCCGGTGGCAGAATGCGGAAGGCCCTGCGGATATAAAAGCGCTTTAGGCGAATGTTGCCCGTCTTGTCGAATTCTTCCAGGAAAAGCTTCGTGATGAGGATGCCGCTTAAAGCGAA
>Ga0335071_10007796_pt1 | contig 11010 bp, 10 predicted proteins | sample Lox_Sample_15_FD_206724 | JGI IMG/M metagenome (GOLD analysis project Ga0335071, IMG submission 206724) | Soil microbial communities from Loxahatchee National Wildlife Refuge, Florida, United States - Lox_Sample_1.5 | ecosystem: Environmental > Terrestrial > Soil > Wetlands | place: USA...
CCAAGGATCTTCAGTTCCTCAAAGTCCTCGTGGTATTCGATCACTTCGTACTGCGACATCGCCTCACGCATCTTCGCCATCGTTGCGTCGCGCTCCGCCCTTCCGCGCACAAAGCCGCTGCCCGGCGCCATCACCACGGCATCTTCCGTAAAAAGGCTCGCCAGCGTTTCGTAATCTCCCGCTTTGCTCGCGGAGATGTCCTTGTCCCGCAGCTTCTGTATTTCTGCCACGTCCATTGCATGGACGATCTGTGGCATCAGCAGGTCCCTGACGTAGTGCCAGCAAGGAACCATAGCCAGCGCTGAGCGCGCATAAGATTCCGCCGCCTTAGGATCAGGAGTCGTCCGGTGCAGATTTGACCAGGCGAGATTCATCAACAGCTCCGGCTCTCCCCACGACGGGTCAAGGGGGGTGGCCTCGTGCCCCCTGCTCTTGCGCACCGCCTCCAGGCCTTGCTTGTAAGTTTCGATCGCCTTCTCCTGGCCGCCTCCGAGTTCCGGCGGCAAATACCACCGGTTTGGGCCCAGCACCCAATACAGGCGCGGATTCTCCGTCCCTTCCTTCTCCGCTTCCGCAAGGACCTGTCGCATCTCGGCCAGCAATTCCTTCACGCGGGGAGCGTCGCTCCGGTTCAGGAACATCAGGTTCGCCAGGCACGAGCCCGCCCCGATCTTCGCATCCACAAACTTCGGATCGGCTTTCGCGGCAGCCCGAAACTCGGCCGCTCCCCGCTCCAGGTCATCGGCCAGGTCCCGCGCATCGGCCTCTTCGTTGAAACCGTTCAGCGCTCGCCGCCAGAGCGCGAAGCCTCTCCAGTAATGCACCCGCGATGCAATCGCCTCCTGCTGGACGAACGGAGTCAATTCGATAAAAAGCCGCTCCAGCGCACGACGGTCTCCTTCATAGTCGGCTCTCTGAATCTGGGTGACGATCCGGAGCACCGCCTCACGCCCGTCTTTCGGGGGCGCCCCGAAGGCCACGCAGTTCGCCGTCGCCAGAATCACTGTGATTGCCAATTTTCTGATCGCCATCGCTGAACCTCTCGTCTTCTCTCCTTCACCGGAGGGAGTCACATTTTCTTCATCAGACCGAATGACATCCCTTCCGGATCGTGCAGCACAGCCAACTCTCCCCCGTCCGGCAGGCCCGTCGGGGGAATAATGACCTTCGCCCCTAGTTCCTGTGCTCGTTTTGCCGACTCCGCCACGTCCTCCACCGCGACGAACAACTGCACGAAGTTGCTTGCCTGCGCTGGTGCTGGCCATATCCCACCCTGGATTCCCTCGCCGCATCCCGTCTTAATCTCCCGGTATCCCAGCGGATTGTTCGCGTCCACGCTCCAGCCGAATAACTCCGAATAGAATCGCGCGGTTGCGTCCGGAGACTTCGAAAGGATCTGAAATTGCATCACAGGATTTCCCATATCTCTTCTGTTCCTCTCAATGACTCGAATGGATTGTGCGCTCGCGTAATTCCACGCCATCTTCTGCCGCCAGCTCCCGCACCCGGATCAGCGCGCGCCGCAGAAACTCCTTCTCCGTTACCCTGCCGGAACCAAGCAGTGCCTTCCACGTTCCTGCCTTCCCGATTTCCAGCAGCCCTAGCCGGAGCAACCGGCTCATCGCGACATTCACATCGTCAACGCCGATGCCCATCTGCTCCGCCAGCCAGCGGCAGTCTCCTTGAAAGCCTCGCTTCCCCGATAGTCGCAGAATTTGCCAGTGCCGCCGGTCCGTCACGATCGCCAGCGCCTCGGCAGTCCAGTGCCGCAGTTGCTCCTGTCTTTTCACCACCGACGGATCCGGAACGTGCTGGGCCGCCACGTAAGCAGCCACTTCCTCTCGCGACATCCCCACCTTCTTGCCCCATCGCCGAATCTGGTCTGTCGTAAATTTCCGTTTGCCCCGAAAAATCTGCGACAGCGTGGAGTGATCCGTATTCAGGAAAGCCGCGAACGCACGGAGCGAGTAGCGCGGATTCCTCCGTTTGCGCTCCTCGAATTCTCGTTTGAGCAACTGCCGGAACTGCGTGCCGCTCATGGTTTGCTGATGCTACCCGTCCGCTGCGTCCGGTGACAATACTGCAGATCTCCATAGTGGGGCAAACTTCCGCCCCAGCTGCGCCGTCGCAGGACCCTCGGACCACCCGCAGAAAGGGCGTCCACATCCGCCTGTGCCGTACATCACATCTCAAAAGACTCTCGATCACTAAACTTTCCTGGAGTGCAGAATCACATTCTTCTCCGGCATGGACGGCTTGGAGTCATGAAGCGTTGGCCCGCACTACTGCTGCTCTTGCTCGCTGCTCCTTTGTGCGCACAATCCAGCCCGCCGGCGGTGACGCCCAACCCAGCTGAGCAACAACTACTCCAATTGATTCCCAATCCCCTGCCCGCGGGTGCGGCAGCCCAAGGTGGTCCGGCTTTCTACAAGCCCGACACGCTTTATCAGTACATGGACGGCGGAGCTGACATCTACCTTTATTACGATCTTCAGACTCTGCTTCATCAGGAACTTCGCGCGGGTCAAGTTGACCTGACGATCGACGTCTTCGACATGGGCGCGCCGGAGAACGCTTTTGGCATCTACGCTGCGGAACGCGCGCCCTGGTACAACTTCATCCCGGTCGGCACTGAAGCCTACAAAAACGAGGGCATTCTCAACTTTCTGCAGGGCCGCTACTACGTGAAGCTGGCAGCATTCGGCGACGGCAATGATTCCGTCCTCGAACAATCTGCCCGCGCTCTTTCCGCGAAAATCGGGGATAACGGAAGCTTTCCCGACCTGGTAAAGCAACTGCCCCAGACTCATCTGAAGCCTCGTTCTGAACAGTACCTGCTCAAAGACCCGCTCGGACATCCTTTTCTGCGCCCCGCATACCTCGCGACCTACAACCTGGACAACCAGGAAAGCATGCTGCTGATCTCGGTCGCCGCCAACGAAGGCGAAGCCCAACAAAGACTGAAGCAGCTTGACCAGCACTTTCGCGAATCGGGAAAAAGCGAGGCCGCTCCAGATTTGGGGGCCGGCGCGATCCGCGCCAGCAACAGTTTCGAAGGCAAGCTGATCGCCCAGACGAAAGGCCGCTACCTGGTCGCGATTTTCAATCCGGTCGCGGGCGCGCCTGAAATCTTGAAGGAGGCAGTCGATCGCCTGAAATGAGTCCGCAGTTGCGCACGCCTCCCATTCGGCGTTATGACTCGCATTCGTAAGGAGTGATTCCATGGCCGACTGTTCGCGCAGACGATTTCTTCATGCATGTGCCATGACCGGCGCGGCGCTCAAGCTAGGCCCGCTTGCCCTCAACGCGGCAACCACATCGGGTCCAGCCCTGAGCATCGCCCGATACAAAACATCACCGCAGGCGCCCGAGGCGATCGCCGAAGAAGCGCGGCGTCTCACGCAGGAGGCTGTCAACGGACTCGGCGGCATGGGCCGGTTCATCAGCCGCGGCGACGTTGTATGGATCAAGCCGAACATCGGCTGGAACCGCCGCCCCGAGCAGGCCGCGACCACAAATCCCGACGTTGTCGCCACCCTGATCTCGATGTGCTACGCGGTCGGCGCGAAACGCGTCATCGTCAGCGACAACTCCTGCAACGCGGCCCCGCCTTCTTTCGCGCACAGCGGAATCCAACAAGCCGCCGAAAAGGCGGGCGCCGAATGCTTCATCCTCGACGAACGCAAGTTCCGGAAAACGGCGCTGCAGGGAAAGGTGCTCCAGTCTTGGGACGTCTACGGCGACATCCTCGGCGTAAACAAGCTCATCAACGCTCCCATCGTCAAGCATCACGGCCTCTGCAAGGCCACACTCGGCATGAAGAACCTGATGGGCGTGGTTGGTGGCGAGCGTAATCGCTTCCATCAGGACCTGAGCAACACCGTCGTCGACCTCGCAACCTTCATCAAGCCCACTCTGGTCGTCATGGATGCCGTGCGCGTCCTGACCGCTAACGGTCCGGTCGGCGGCAATCTCGCGGACGTCCAGCGCAGAGACACCGTAGCAGCCGGAACAGATCAGGTCGCGATTGATGCTTTCGGCGCGACGCTGCTCGGATTGAAGCCACAGGATATCGGCTACATCGCAGAAGCGCACAACCGCAAGCTCGGAACCATGGCGTTTGAAACCCTCAAACCGCGCCGCATCGAAATCTAGCGGCGCCCAAGCGTGGAATGAACTGACCAGCAATGGCGCGACCGAAAACAACCTGGCCGGTCTGGCTGCGGCGCACGAGCCAAAGCGCATTTCTGCTGTTGTTTTTCTATTTCTTCCTGCAAGCGGTGTATCGCCCAATCAACCAGACTGGCCGTGGCGTGGATTTCTTCTTCCAGCTTGACCCTCTGGTTTTGCTTTCCTCGGTGCTCGCGTCTCACAAAGTCGCTGCCGGGCTGTCCCTGTCTCTGCTCACGGTCGTCGTCACTCTGCTCGCGGGCCGCTGGTTCTGCGGCTGGGTCTGCCCCTTTGGAACCCTGCACCACCTGATCTCAAGCTGGCGTTCTGCCCGCGTGAAAGAAAGACTCACGGTTGGAGGATATTCCCGCTGGCAGAGAAGTAAGTACTACGTCCTCTTCGCACTCCTCGTCGGATGCGTTTTCGGACTCAACTTGACAGGATGGTTTGATCCCTTCTCATTCCTATATCGCAGCACGGCAACCATCATCTTTCCGATGGCGAATGATGCCATCGGATCCTTCTTCGGCTGGATCTATCAGACCGATCCCGGAATTGGACCAGCTAAAGTCACATCCGTATCTGAGCCCATCTACGAAGTTCTGCGACGCCATTTCCTTGCGGCATCGCAGCCGCACTTCTATGGCACGACTCTGCTCGTTCTCTTCTTCGCCGCGGCCTTGTTTCTGAATCTCTATCGCGCGCGTTTCTGGTGCCGCTACGTTTGTCCACTGGGCGGACTGCTGGGCGTGATTGGCAAGAATCCCTTGGTACAGATCAAGCAAAACCAGGAAGTCTGCAACGACTGCAGATTGTGCGTTGCCGATTGTCAGGGAGGAGCGAATCCAGACAGCGCGGGTGGCTGGAAGCCGTCGGAGTGCGTCTATTGCTGGAACTGTCATTCCGCCTGTCCGCATCACGGCATCGTATTCGCTATTCACGTCCCCGGAGGAACGAAATGATCACTTCTCTCCTCCGCTGGCTCAAGCACTTCTTTCAGCCTCCGCCGGCAGCCAAGCTCGACCTCAAACGCCGTGGCCTGATCGTCGGCGGAATCGCCGGTGTAAGTTCCGCTTTCCTGGTCCGCAGCAGCGCGCTCGGCCAGGGACGCACCTTCAGCCCGGAACTGATCCGCCCGCCCGGCGCCACCGCGGAGGACGATTTTCTTGCCAGGTGCATCCGCTGCGGCGAATGCATGAAGGTGTGCCCCACAAACGCGATCCAGCCGGCGCTCGACGAAGGCGGCATCGAGGGTCTCTGGACACCGGTCCTCAAAATGCGCCTGGGTTACTGCGAGTACGAATGCACCCTCTGCTCGCAGGTCTGCCCTACGCAGGCAATCCAGCGCATGCACCTCGAAGACAAACAGAAGATCAAGATTGGCTTGGCCTTTTTCGACCGCAACCGCTGCCTGCCCTATGCTTCGGCTCGCACCTGCATCGTCTGTGAAGAACACTGCCCAACGCCAAAGAAGGCGATCTGGTTCGAAGAAGTCCAGGTCATGACTCCGGAACGCACATTGACGACAGTCAAGCAACCGCGCGTGAACCCCGAACTCTGCACCGGCTGCGGCATCTGCGAAAACAAGTGCCCGATCACCGACATGCGCGGCGTTTACATCACCAGCGTCGGTGAGACGCGGCATCCGAAAAACCAACCTCTTCTCGACCCCTATGCAAGCTGATGGAGGAACATGCGGCAACCTCAGGAGCTAACGATGAAGAACTTCAGATCATGGAATCGCAGGGACGTCCTCACCAAACCTCTGACCTGGCTTGCCGCTTCGCGCTTGCTCGGCGGTTGCGATTTTCTTTTCGGACAGACCACCTCTGCCGCCGGTGAATCGGCCGCGCCCATCATTTATCGAACGCTCGGCAAGACCGGCCTGCGCCTGCCGGTCATCAGCATGGGAGTCATGAACGCCAGCATCCCAGGCGTAGTTCGGCGGGCCTACGAAGTCGGCATGCGCCACTTCGACACCGCCGCCATGTACCAGCAGGGCCGCAACGAAGAGATGGTTGGCAAAGTCATCAAGGAACTGGGCGTCCGCGACAAGGTGATCATCTCGACCAAAGCGTTCATCCCTCCGCCGATGCGGCGCACACGCTTCTCCGGCGATCAGTTGCGCAAGATCTTCGAGGGCAGCCTCGTTCGCCTGCAGATGGATCACGTCGACATTCTGTACTACCACTCCGTCGATTCCGCCGATGAAGCCGGACTCGAAGGCCCACTCTCAGCACTGACTGCATTGAAAAAAGAAGGCAAGACCCGTTTCATCGGCATCTCCACGCACTCCAGCGAGGCGATCCTTAATGAAGCGGCCAAGCTCGGCGTCTATGACGTCGCATTGGTTGTCATCAACTACACGATGGCTTCGGATAAAGGCTTCCACGATGCCATTGACCGTGCCGCCAAAAAAGGTATCGGACTGGTCGCGATGAAGACTCAGGCCGGAGGCACGGCTCGTCCTGACCCCAAATTGCCGAAAAATCTGCCGCCCCACAGCCAGACCGCGTTGCTCAAGTGGGTCCTACAGAACGAGGCCTTTGCGACGGCCATCCCGGGCTTCACCACGTTCGAGCAACTCGAGCAAAATTTCACCGTGGCGCGGAATCTGGCCTACACCGAGCCGGAGCGTCAGTTCCTCGGCGACCCGAAACTCGCAGCTAAAGCTGAATTCTGTGCCCAGTGCGGAAAGTGCCGCGCGGATTGCCCGCTGCACGCGGAAATTCCGGCGCTGATGCGTTCGCACATGTACGCGGTCCAGTACTCGAACTACGACCTCGCGCGCGACACACTGGCCGGAATCGCCGCCGGCAAAGGCCTGGATGCCTGTGCGAGTTGCACTTCGTGTCAGGCGACCTGTCGCGGGAACGTCAATATTGCGCGGAAGATTTCGGATCTGAAGCAGTATGTGGCCTGAGCTCGCAGCCGACTAGCCGGGGTCCAGCATCCCTCTCGACGCTACTCCGATGTTGTCGCGCGTCGAGTTCTTCACCATGTACATCATCTCGTCTGCCTGGCGGATGATGTCATGCGGCGTCTGGGCGTCGTGCGGGAAGGTAGCCAGCCCCATGCTGGCGCGCACCCCGAGATCCAGTCCCTGTTCGCCGCAGAAGTGACCTTCGCGCAGGGAATCCTGCAACCTTTTCGCCACGACTACGGCCTGGTCTTTCCCCGTTTGCGGCAACAGCACTACGAACTCGTCCCCACCGTAACGAAAGGCAAAGTCGATCAATCGCAATTGCGCTTTGATCAGGTATCCCACCTCAGCCAATAGCCGGCTTCCCACCAGATGTCCCTTGGTGTCGTTGACCTGCTTGAAGTGATCGAGATCAATAAAGATGACGCTGAACTCGTAGCCGAACCGCGCGGAGCGGTACACCTCGGTCTCAAGCGTCTTGTAAAGATGCCGCGCGTTGAACAGGCCGGTGCAGTCGTCCGTGATCGTCAGTTCCTGAATTTTCTCGACCGCTTTCGCATTCTCGATCGAGATCGCGGCATAGTCGCACAGCGCGTGCAGGAAGAACATTTCCTGCTCGCTCAATGCCTTTACGTCCACATTGACGAGCTGAATCACTCCCAGCACCCGGTGTCGCGACCGTAACGGCATGCAAATCAGCGATTGCGTCTGCCACCGCGTCATCTCATCCAGCCGCTTCGAGAAACGCGGCTCGTTCTGCACATCCGGCACGATCAGCGGTTGTCCGTGTTTCGCCACCCATCCCGCGATGCCCTCCCCCATCCGCACCCGGGCGTTGGCCAGCACCTCTGCCGCCGCCCCCACCGCAATGGCGAAATACAGCTCGTTTTTCTGCTCATCCACCATGAGCAGCGACCATGTCTCCGGACGGAAGTATTCCGCCATCTTTTCCATGATTGTCTGCAGGATCGAATCCAGGTCGAGCGACGACGTCAGAGCCTTGGCCACATCGTGGAAGATGGAAAGCTCTTGCGACAAGCGAGTTGGGGATGTGCCCGCTGCCTCCGGCATGCACTCCTCGTTCAGGTGGGAAGATAACGGATTATAGTTTTCGCCCCGCACGCGGGGCAATGAACGTTAGTAACCGGAACCCCCGATGCCAACCTTGGGGGAGTGCCCTCCAGCCCCTCGCCTCCTTCCTCAAGTCCTATCCTCTTTTAGTCCTCTCAGAGTAGAATTTCGGCACCGGTCTGTGTTGGTCGCCACTGTTTCGGCCTGTTGTTGCTCGCGACCGGGATCCGAGAACCTCATTGCCATCCTTCGGCGAAAAGCTAAAGCAGGAGCGTCTGAAGCGTTCGATTACGCTGGAGCAAATAGCGCTCTCCACCAAGATCGGCACGCGCATGTTGCAGGCGCTTGAGGATGACAGGTTCAACCAGCTTCCCGGCGGCATCTTTAACAAAGGTTTCGTTCGCGCTTACGCCCGCTATGTCGGCTTGGACGAGGACCAGACCGTCGCTGACTACCTGGAAGCATCCGGAGAAGCTCCCCCGAACGCTGAACCCGAGGTCGAGCCACAACCAGTTCTTGTCGAAGCCCCGGCGTCGCCCTCGCGGCCCCTGCCGTGGGGACTGTTCGCCGCCTTGTTGCTCGTCATCGCGCTCGCCCTTTCACTTTGGAGCCGCCGACAGCACCTGCCCGAGCGTCGTCCGGCATCTACTCCTCCAATTCAGAGTCCGTCTGTCTCCTCAAATTCGGCCCCGAGCCAGCCTTCCACGCCGCCCGGCGGCAGCGCCGCAACGACTGAGCCTACGCCCGCTCCCAAGGCCGAAATTACCCCCATTCCTGTCTCTGCCTCGTCCCCGGCGGGCGCGAAGACCGGCGGCCAGGCGGCTGAGAAGTCCGGCACAGAATCCGCCGCTTTTCCTCCTTCCCCCGGACCGCAGCCAGGGGAATTCACAGTTGTGGTTCTGGCCCGGGAGGATTCCTGGCTCTCCATCACTGCCGACGGCAAGTCCACCTTTTCCGACACTCTGGTAGCCGGAAATCAGCGCGCCATCCATGCCCGCAGCCAGATCGTATTGCGGATTGGCAACGCGGGCGGCCTCGACTTCGTCTTCAACGGTAAGAAGCTTCCTCCCCAGGGGGACTACGGCGAGGTCCGGACCCTTACGTTCGCCGCCGGAGGGCTGCAAGCTTCCTCACCCTCGCCCTCTGCGACCCCCGTCGTCCAATAGGTTTGGCGCTTTCTTTTCTGCCGTTTACCGCGACCCTGCCGCCATTCGCTGCCGCTTCCAGCCACTGGCTGTGCTACCCCGCCGGTTACCCCAAATCCATTGCTTTGAAAGGCCATCTTTGGTACCGTTTTTAGGAACAGTCAGACCCCCGGTTAAGAGCCTGTGGCCTCATAAGCCCCCCTTATCGAACCCGGCGCTCGAAGTAACCTTTTAGGAGATACCACGTTGCCAACGAATCGTTTTCTGTTTACCTCGGAATCAGTTACCGAGGGGCATCCGGACAAGATTGCCGACCAGATTTCCGATGCCATCCTCGACGCCTGCCTGCGTGAAGATCCCGCCAGCCGCGTCGCTTGCGAGACCCTGACTTGCACCGGCCTGGTCGTCATCGCCGGCGAAATTACCACCAAAGCCTACGTCGACTTCCAGACCACCGTCCGTGGCGTCGTCCAGTCCATCGGCTACGACAACGCCATCTACGGCTTCGATTCCAACACCTGCGCCGTGATCTCCAGCATCAACAAGCAGTCCGGTGACATCGCCATGGGCGTCGACACCGGCGGCGCCGGCGACCAGGGAATGATGTTCGGCTTCGCGTGTAATGAAACGCCGGAACTCATGCCGATGCCGATCTCGCTCGCGCACAAGCTGTGCCTGAAGCTCACCGAAGTCCGCAAGAACGGCACCTGCCCTTACCTTCGTCCGGACGGCAAATCTCAAGTCACCGTCGAATACTCGGCTCCGGGAAAAGTGAAGCGCGTTGACGCGGTCGTCGTTTCCACGCAGCACTCCGAGACCATCGGCAACGATGAACTCCGCGCTGACATCCTGAAGCACGTCATCCAAGCCGTCATCCCCGCCCATTTACTCGACGAAGACACCAAGTACCACATCAACCCGACCGGACGCTTCGTCATCGGTGGCCCCATGGGTGACAGCGGCCTCACCGGGCGCAAGATCATCGTCGACACCTACGGCGGCATGGGACGTCACGGTGGCGGCGCATTCAGCGGCAAAGATCCGACCAAGGTCGACCGCTCCGCTGCGTACATGGCGCGCCACATCGCCAAGAACATCGTTGCCGCCGGCCTCGCCGAGCGTTGCGAAGTGCAGCTCGCCTATGCCATCGGTGTTGCTGAACCCGTCAGCGTCCTTGTGGATACTTTCGGCACCGAGAAGGTGGATGCGACCATCATTCCGGATCTTGTCCGCGCCAACTTCAAGCTGACGCCGCGCGGCATCATCGAATCGCTCAACCTGCGCCGCCCGATCTATCGCAAGACCGCTGCTTACGGCCACTTCGGCCGCAGCGACGCCGACTTCACGTGGGAAGCGACCGACAAGGCCGCGAGGCTCGCCGCGGATGCCGGCCTGAAACAGGAGCCAGTGGGAGCTCGAAAGTAGTCAGCTTTTGAGCCACGAGCTGCGCGCTGCGAGCGAACTGAAACACAGGTTGCTCGAAGCTCGCGGCTCAAAGCTCGAAGCCACTCCTTCAATTTGACTTCTAACTTTTGACTTTATGAAGTCCTCCGGGGATAAGGAAACTCATGTCGACACCAAGCATTGCCTGTGATGTAAAGAATTTCGAACTGGCCGATCTGGGCAAGAAGCGCATCGAGTGGGCGAACCAGTCGATGAAGGTTCTCCAGATCATTCGAAAAGAGTTCATCAAAAACCAGC
>Ga0335071_10007797_pt1 | contig 11010 bp, 10 predicted proteins | sample Lox_Sample_15_FD_206724 | JGI IMG/M metagenome (GOLD analysis project Ga0335071, IMG submission 206724) | Soil microbial communities from Loxahatchee National Wildlife Refuge, Florida, United States - Lox_Sample_1.5 | ecosystem: Environmental > Terrestrial > Soil > Wetlands | place: USA...
CCATAAGACTTTCCGGGGGGATCGATTCGGCAAGGACGCCCGCGAACGCGTTCCTGGTGCGGACTGCACATCATGTGGTGCTGGTAGATGCGGGAATGGGGAAGTACCCCGGGGAGAACTCGGGACACCTGATGGACGGCCTGAAGGACGCCGGCGTCGATCCGGGCCAGGTGGATCTCGTGCTCATCACGCATTTCCATTTCGACCATATCGGCGGCCTGCTCACACCGGACGGGAAGCGGGCGTTTCCCAATGCAATCGTGCGCTCTTCAAAGGTCGAGGGCGAGTTCTGGCTGGGAGACACAGCACAGCTGCCTGCGAACCTGCGTGTGCGTGGGGCGCAGACAAAGGCGATATTTGCCCCGTATGTCTCGGCCGGGAGATTCAAGCCGTGCGATTCGAACGAGGACCTGGGGGACGGGATCAGGGCCATTGCCGCATACGGTCACACGCCGGGACACATGGTGTACACGTTCACATCGAAAGGGAAACAGCTCTGGTGCATCGGCGATCTGATCCATTTCGGGGCCGTGCAGTTCGAGCATCCCTCTGCCGGCGTTTCATTCGACAGTGACGGGCAGAAGGCCGTTGCCGCGCGTCTCGATTTCTTCCGACGGGCAGCGGATGCGAACGCATATCTCGCTGCCGCGCATATCCCCGCGATCGTGAGGCTGGCGAAGAAAGAGGACGGCTTCACCGCGACGCCTGTGCGATAGCAGCCACCTGGCTGTTTTTGGGCACTATCATCCGGACAAGTCGCCCGTATCTGCGGTTCTGAGCGCGAAAACATCGTTTCTCCTGGCACATCGGTTGCGATGCCTTCAGGCGATCTGAAACGCAATCGAACCGGTGCGAGACGATTACTCCAGGAGGTATCTTGAAGACCGTGCTCAGAACCGCAGGTCTCTTTGCGACTTTTCTGATTCCCCTTTCTCTTTCTTTCCCCCAGTCTGCAGGTGACTATCGTTCACACGCTTCGGGAAACTGGAGCGACGTGAGCACGTGGGACAGGTTTGACGGATTGTCCTGGGTGAATCCCGCGCCCGGTGTACCTGCCGGCGGGGAGGTGGTGACCATCCAATCACCCGATTCAGTCACCGTGGATATCCCCCTTTCGGTGACGGGCACCGTGAGGAACGCGGGCAGGATCGGGGGGTGGCAGAATCTCTCGTTTGCCAGCGGCGGCACGTACATGCACCAGCAGAATGCCGGGGCGATACCGATTTGCACGTGGAATGCAGGCTCGACCTGCATGGTGACTTCCGTGATCGACACCGCTCCCGCCTGGACAAACCAGAATTTCTACAATCTGACATGGGACTGTCCGAATCAGAGTGCGAATCTGAACCTCGGGTGGCACGTCGGGCCCATCGTTCTGGGAGGCACACTCAGGGTCCTCAACACCAACTGGTCCCACCCCCCAGCTCAGGCTCTTCGGAGGATCGGGAACATGCACGATCAATGGGGATGTCATCGTGAGCGGCCGCTATGCCGCACTTGCCACGATGGGATCCTCCTATGCCGATACGGTCGTTGTGAACGGAAACATTACCGTCTCGTCGAATGGCGTTCTCTCGCTCAGCAATAACTCCGGCGGTGTGAGTCAGTGGTACCTGAAGGGCAATCTCTCCTTCCCTGACACCGCCACATTTTCAAAAAGCAGCAACGGGAATCTGTCGACCGTCATTTTCGCGGGCTCGAGTCCACAGTCATTTGTCGCGCCGGCCGCCGGATCGTACACATTCGCGGGCGCCCCCAACTTCCAGGTCAATGGCGGATCCACGCTCGCGCTGGGGGCCGACAAGGATGTTCTCTCCGGTTCGGGGAGCTTCAGGCTCCAACCGGGAGCCACGTTCGTGACGGGCAATTCGGGCGGCATCAACGGCGCCGTGAAGTGCAGCGGGTCGTACGGCGGCGGGAATCTCTTCTCCTCCGGAGCGAACTACGCATTTGTCGGAAATGTGGCACAGGTGACAGGCACGAAGCTTCCGTCCACTATCAACAATCTGACGATCAATAATCCGGCCGGTGTCACGCTCTCTGTGATCGACACGGTGACGCAGACATTGTTCCTGAACGGCGGGACGTTCGCGCTGGGGGACCACAACCTTTCAGCCGGCGCCGTGAGCGGCGGCTCTTCATCCGCCTATGTCCTCACGGCCGGCCATGGGCTTCTGACCATACGGAGCGTCGGGGCGGGGCCCAGGCTCTTCCCGGTGGGAACATCAGTCGGATATTCGCCGGTGTTCCTGAGCAACACGGGGGCCGTGGACGACTTTGCGGTCCAGGTCAAGAACACGTTTGATCATGCGCCGTCGACCAGCGCGGTCGTGAATTGCCAATGGACGATTACGGAGAAGGGAACGGGTGCGGACGCGGCGATCACGCTGGGGTGGACCGCGGCCAACGAGGCGGCAGGCTTCGACAGGGGGATGCCGCTCGCCATCGGGTGCTACTCGGGGTCGGCGTGGCAGAATCAGAACGCAACCTTCGGAGATTCGGGCGGCGGGTTATACACCGCTTTTGCGAGCGGGTTCACCTCATGCACCATGTTTGACGTAAGCAACACCGGGGCTCTCCCCGTCCAGATTGCATCATTTGGCGCGACACCGGACGCCTGCGGGAGGATCCGGGTCGAATGGGGGACTCTGAGCGAGGTGAATAACTACGGTTTCGTCGTGGAGCGGTCCTCCAGTCCGGGTGCCGGTTTTGGCGCCATATCTCCTTGGATCCCGGGGCACGGGACCACGCTGGTTCCCCAGCAATACGCTTTCACGGACTCGACACCAGATCCCGGCGCAACGTATTACCGGCTGAGGCACATTGACCTGGACAACACCGTTCATTACACCGCCGCTATCCGGGCGGAGGCTGGGGCACCTGCCCGTGACGCAACACCGGGGGCGTTCGCTCTCTTCCAGAACCATCCCAACCCGTTCAATCCCACGACGACCATTCGGTACGCTCTCCCCGTGCGGGGATACGTGACGATGACCGTGTACAACGCCATCGGGCAGAAAGTCGCGGATCTTGTACGCGGCGAAGTCGACGCGGGCTACCACGATGTGCGGTTCGACGCCTCCCGCTTCTCGAGCGGCGTGTACTTCTGCAGGATGCTGGTGCAGTCGGGGACAGGCAGCTACGCCGACACGAAAAAGCTCATGTTTGAAAAATAGCCCAACCAGCAATCTGTTGTGGAGCAATTGACTTTTGCTGTGGGGAGTGCTACGTTTGCACGAAGTGAGATCGACTCCCCATCCACATCATCTGCCCCTGCCAGAGCAGTTCACAGCAATCTCCTCCGAAAGGAACGATTTTATGATTGAATCGAAGTTCCACCATTCCCGGCGGATGTTCTTGAGGGAAGCGGCGCTGGGGGCTGCTGCTGTATTGCCGTACAATAACCTGAGAGGGGCAACCGGACTGGCAGGGGATCTTCACTCCGGATTCAAACTCAGGTATGCTCCTCCGTTTGGGATGTTTGAAGAGAGTGCCGGCAAGGACATCCTCGACCAGATCAGGTTCATGGCCGATCAGGGGTTTCATGCCATGTTTGACAACGGCCTCATGAACCGCCCGACCACCGAACAGGAAGCGATTGCGAGGGAGACTTCCCGGCTCGGCATGGCGATCGGTCCATTTGTCGCGTACGCGGATTTTTCCGTGAAGTCGTTCGTGACAAAAGACCCGTCTGTGCGCGAAATGCTGGGGGCGAGGCTCAGGACGGCCATCGACACGTCGGCCAGAACAGGCGTGAAACTGGCACTCGTCGTCCCGGGTCGCTATGACGAGAGTATGGACTGGGGCTACCAGACCGCGAATGTAACTGAGAATCTCAAGTGGTGCGCAGGCGTCTGTGAGCCCGCAGGAATTACCATGGTTCTCGAACCCCTGAACCCGAAGGATCATCCCGGCCTCTTCTTGACGAAAATGGCGCAGGCGGATGAAATTGTCCGATCGGTCGGCAGCCCGGCCTGCCGCATCGTGATGGACATATACCATCAGCAGATTACGGAAGGGAATATCATTCCCAATATCGACGCGTGCTGGGATCAGATCAGCGCCTTCCACCTCGGCGACACCCCGGGGCGGAAGGAGCCCGGCACCGGCGAGCTGAACTACCGGACCATTTTTAAACACATTCACGGCAAAGGATACCAGGGTGTCCTCTGCATGGAGCATGGCCACAGCCGGCCGGGGAAGGAGGGGGAGAAGGCGATCATCGATGCGTACCGGGCCTGTGATGACTTCTGACCTGTCCAAAACTCATTCTTCGGGGCTCCCATGGACGAGATGTGCGGTATGACGCTGCATGATGTGACACGCAGGGATTTCATCAGGACGATCTCTGTCGGATCGGTTGCTGCCGTTCTTTCCGGCCCGGCTATCGTGAAGTCCGCCGGCAAAGACAGAATTCGCGTCGGCCTGATCGGCTGCGGAGGCCGCGGCACAGGGGCGGCGATCGACTGTGCCACCGCTTCCCCGGATATCGTGATCACCGCTCTTGGCGATCTGTTTCCCGATATGCTCTCCGCCTCGCTCAATGCGCTTTCAGGGAAGCTTGGGAAGGGTACTGTTGCGGTGACCCCTGAACATTGTTTCACCGGTTTTGATGCCTACCGGAGGGTTCTGGCTTCAGATGTGGATGTCGTGATACTCGCTGCGCCCCCCTTCTTCAGGCCGGAACACCTTCGGGCCGCCGTTGAGGCCGGTAAGCACGTCTTCATGGAAAAGCCGGTTGCGGTCGATCCCGCGGGGGTTCGCAGCGTGATCGCAAGCGCCGAGGCCGCTTCCCGGAAGCGGCTCTCGATCGTTGCCGGAACGCAGCGCCGCCACCAGGCGCACTACAGGGAGATCATGAAACGTGTCCATGGGGGCGATATCGGCGACATCGTTGCCGGTCAGTGTTACTGGAACATGGGGGCATTGTGGACCGAAAGGGCCGCGCAGAACTGGGCCGACCGAATCATCAAGAAGTGGTCCGACATGGAATGGCAGGTGCGTAACTGGCTCTTCACAGGATGGTGCAGCGGGGATCATATTGTGGAACAGCATGTCCACAACCTCGATGTCATGAACTGGGCCATGGGCGGTCATCCGGTCAAGTGCACGGGGATGGGTGGCCGGGCTGCCAGGACGGATCCGATGTTCGGCAATATCTTTGATCACTTCGCGGTCGAATATGAGTACCCAAACGGAGCGCGGGTGCTCAGCATGTGCCGGCAGACTGCCGGCGCCATGGACAACGTATCGGAAAGGGTCGTCGGCACGAAGGGCTATTCGTATACCGACGGCGCGGACGGCTATATCAAGGGAGCCAATCCGTACTCGACGGAGAAGGTATCTCCCAACCCCTATGTCCAGGAGCACGCCGACCTGCTAGCGAGCCTCGCGTCCGGCGAGCCGGTGAACGAAGGAAAGCAGGTTGCGGAAAGCACGCTCACGGCGATCATGGGCCGCATGAGCGCCTATACGGGCCGCTCGCTGAGCTGGGACTGGGTTATGAATTCCTCGAAGCTCGATCTCACGCCTCCCCATCTTGAAATGCGCTCCCTGCCACCTCTCGAGGTCCCCGTTCCGGGCGTAACGCAGCTCGTCTGAGCACTCGCGGGCCACTGCCGTCCGGGCTCTCCTCCACCGGAAAACTGTTACGGAATCATGACGTTTCTGTGACGTCTCCCCTGCTTGCGGGACGTATATTGACCCAGCATCGATCACGCAAGTCCACCAATCTTCCGGAGGCAGTCATGAAACGTCAGGTCATGAACATCGCACGAGCGGCAATGATCGCCATCCTCCTCGCCGGCGCGGCCGGTATGGTGACAGGCTGCCACAATCCGTTCCAGCATTTCTACTTCAATCCTTTCCGTGAATGACAGGTGCCCGGGTTGAAGTGTGCGGGGTTTCTGCGCCGTCCCACGCCGGGACGGCGCAGATCGGAACCTGTCGAACGGAGGATGCGATGAAAAATATCATCCCGCTCTGTGTGGTCGTAGCCATGTTTGGATGCGCGAACGATGACGGCCCGGTCGGGCCAACCGGCCCGGGTACATCGGACGGAACTCCGCATGAAACCAACCCGGCCCCGGGTGCATACAGTTTCGATTTCACCGGGTACGCCGAGACCCTGGAACCAGGCTACGTGAAGACCTATTCCGACGGCTCGTGGAACAGGTACGCGGGGAAGGAAGTCGTTAATGGGACGACCTACCTGGCTGTGGACGCTGACAACGGCGCCCGGTATTACTACACACTGGTCGGCGGCAGATATGCGGGATGCAGGCCGCCGGGTGAATCTGCGGTCATTTTTGACGCTCCTCAGCCCATGCTGCCCGCGGGATGGAACCTGTACTCGACGATCGTGCTATCCGTCAACTTCTCTTACGGGGGCTACTCTGTGTCAGCGAAAACCTCGTACAGGTTGATCGACACTGCGCAAGCAGTCACGGTTCTCGGTTCATTTGCGCCGGTCGCACATTTCACGGTGCAGGTAGACATGACTTCTTCAAGCGGCGACGCGTCGACGACAATCGAGGACCTCTGGGTCGCCCGGGGTCCGGGAGAAATAAAGTTCAGGTATCAGGGGACGAACACAGCGGAATTTGTCTACGGGTACGTGAATGGGAGGTCGTGGGGAACCCCGCCCGGCGTCCATAAGAGAGTGGTACGGACTGTCTCCCTCGCAGAGGCACTTGTGCAGGGCGTCGTCAGATGATCTTGGCTACTGTCGTGTCGGTTGTGAGAACGCTCCGTTGAATCTCTGCACCGAATGATGTATATTCCATTGTGCCAGCGCTGGCGTAGCTCAGTTGGTTAGAGCACCAGATTGTGGATCTGGGGGTCATAGGTTCGAGTCCTATCGCCAGTACTATTCGAATTGTCCTCAATCCTCCATTCTCAATCTTCCATTTTGCATTAGCTCTGGCTCTTCGCCAGGGCTTTCATCTGCCGACAAGACTCACCTGCAAATCTATTCAGTTTGCCAATTGACATTGGCTGGGCGGAAAGGCATCGTTCGGCCATAGCCTGCTCAATGGCCTCGTCAGCCATCGAGCCGTTGCTCCGGATGCCGTGATGCCGCCATAACGTCTAAGACCCGATGAGCCGGTCGGCTCGTTCAATGTGCCTTGACTTTGGGTAGCATTAGTGTCAAATTGTCCCAGCTGAACCTGCATGTTCTTTTTCATAACGATTGTCGAGCGACCTCTCCCACCCAATGGGGAAGGTTGTCACCATTTTCCGGTAATCCTATGCCACCCAGGGTATTGTGCTCGACGAATCGTTCACTTCCCCTCGATACACCGTCCACGATACATTCTGCATTCCTGTTCAGTCCATCGGTTCCAAAGCATCATCTGCGCGGAGGTTCCATGAATGGCCGTTCAGTCCTGATGGCCATACTGTCTTGCATTGGCCTTTGTTCAACAGCGCCCGCTCAATGGGTGGCAACCAATGGGCCATCTGACGGGCCCATAGAATGTTTCGCTGTGAACGGCAACAATCTCTATGCTGGGACATCCCGCGGGGGAGTATTTCTCACGACCAACAACGGGACAAACTGGACTCAGGTTGATTCAGGGCTTATGGACACAAGTGTTACAGTACTTGCTGTCAGTGGCACAAACCTACTCGCCGGGACCTATGGCCGCGGGGTCTTTTTATCAACGAACAACGGTACAAGCTGGTCTCCGGTCGATTCTGGCTTGACGAATCTCACCGTTCTTTCATTCGCTGTTTCCAGCACGACCCTCTTTGTCGGGACTTACGGGGGAATCTTTCTTTCCACAAACAATTGTACAAGCTGGACACAGTCTGGCATGCCGGACACTCATATCACGCGAATCGTCGTCTCTGGCACGAATCTCTTTGCGGGAACTGGTGGCGCCAATGCTGGCGGCGTCTATCTATCAACTGACAATGGTACAAGCTGGTCTGAAGACAATACAGGATTGTTGTCGGCAACCCAGGTGTCAGCCTTTGCCGTCTCCGGCACGAATATCTTTGCTGCAACAGACCACGGCGTTTTTGTCTCCACGAACAATGGTGCAAACTGGACTACGGCGAGCAACGGATGGGAGTACTCTTACGTTGCTGATTTTGCGTTCTCTGGCACGAATATCTTTGCCTCGACCGGTTATGGCAGCCTGTATCGTTCCACCAACAACGGCGGGAGCTGGGCCGCGGTGGCAGGGCCGCTGGGTCTGATCGGGCCACTCGCCATTTCCGGCACGAATCTCTTTGCCGGAACGCACGAGGGGGTCGTCTGGCGAGCACCGTTATCGGGGATGACCACCTCAGTGGAAAGCTCAGCGACTGGCTTGCCAGCGCATTTCACTCTTGACCAGAATTATCCCGATCCCTTCAACCCGACAACAGTTATCGGTTTTCGGTTGCCAGTTGCCAGTAGTGTGAAGCTTGTCGTTTATGATATGGTCGGTCGGGAGGTGTCCGTGCTGGTCAATGAGCGGAAGGATGCGGGCGTCTACGAGCTCAGGTTTGACGGTTCGAATCTTGCGAGTGGGGTGTACTTCTACAGACTGCAGGCGGGGGACTATGTGGCGACGAAGCGCCTTCTGTTTTTGAAGTGAATTCGGTCCCAGACCGAGAAACTCTGCAAAGCTGACAGAGTTGACCAAACATGAGACAAAAGGCTGAGCTCTGCATCTTCAACGAAACCAGTATCACGGTTACGATGCGACCAACCAGACAACTATGGCGTCGAATGCGAGACCGATCCCGCCCAGAATGAACTTGGTGTACTTGGTGAGAGACCTCTCCACTCGCTGGACGTTCTCCAAGGGCAATCGCTCACGGCCGTTGCTCGTTTCCACAACCATTGCCGTCATCAGAGCGATGTTCCCCTCCTCCATCAGACCGCGGACAACGTCCTGGTCGATGACCTCCCCGCGGCTATCTCTCATTGTTTGAAAGATGCTGATCCTGAATGGGACGAGTTTCCCCTGCTTGCTGAGTACAATCACGTTATTGTCAAAGCCGATCAGTTCTCCTCCTATTGCCGGGAGAAGCCGGCCCTTTTCCCCTGCGGGATACAGTGTTACCGAGTCGCCCAGCATGGGCAAGTCAACTTCTCCGCGGTTACCCAACCTGCAAGCGTTATAGTTGATCGCATATTCGGCGGTGGTGAGAGTGTCCAGGTTGCTATAGGTACCAGAGCAGACCGTCCCATTGCGGAGGGTGACTATGATATCGTCACCCTGTTTCACTGCGGAAAACTGGGGAGGTGACAGTGTGTCCCTGTCCGCCATTGATTCATCAATTCCTGTGCCCACAAGCAGACCGACGAGCGAGCAGCCGGGAAAAGACGGTGCCGCGCACACTGTTGCCGCCAGGAGGAGCATTGAGATTGACTGACGTGTCATCTGTTGGCCTCCGTGCCCAAATGCACGGTAAAGTATCAAGGAGGGAACCCCGAAGTGTCACGGAATTGTCAAGTGCGCGTGTAGACCTATCTGGATTGCTTGGTGGGGGCGTTTTCAGCGCCACCACTCGCAATGGCGGGGGATTGCTTCGGGGCGCCTGCGGCGCCCCTCGGTAAATTGAAAAGGGTCTCACTTTCCATGGGGGCTACGACTCTGTACATTGAAGTACAGCAGTTCGATTCGAGACCTCACCGCAGAAAGGAGACCCTTATGAGCACAACCAAGGTAGTATCCCCTCGTGGCAAACGCAAGAGCTCCCAGGCTCTGGATTTTGACCACTACGTCGCGCTGGACTGGTCGATGCTGACTATGGCCGTCGGCCATCTTAGGCGTCGGGATAGTGATCCCGTCGTCTTCCAGCGTTCAGCTGATCTGCAGGACTTCAAGGCGTATCTCAAGACGCTCCATGGGACCATCGTGCTGACACTCGAAGAGACGACCTCCGCCCACTGGCTCTATCTGGAGCTCCGGGATTACGTCGATCGCATCATCATCTGCGATCCCTCCCGGAACCGTCTCCTCAGTGACGGTCCGAAGACTGACAAGATCGATGCCGCCAAGCTCGTCCTGCTCCTGCGGGCGGGACTCCTGAGCGAGGTCTTTCACTCTGACGACACCTTGTACGACCTGCGCCTTCTGTTGAGCGCCTACACCGACCTCATCCGTGACGGGGTCCGCGCCAAGAACCAGCGCAGCGCCCTGGAACGTGGCCATGGCACTGCCTCCACCCACGCAGCCTTCATCCTGGAGCATCTGGACAGGAGAATCGAGCTGTATCTCAAGTCCAAGGCCGCCTACGTCGAGCAGTGCGAGGACTTCTGCCAACGGCTCCCGCAGCTGCGGCGTCTGCTCGCTGTCTCCGGCATCGGCACCATCGGTGCGGTCACCATCCTGGGCATCGTCGTCGATGCCCGGCGCTTCCCCCGCACCGCCAACTATCTCAGCTACTGCGGCCTGGTCAAGCTGGAAAAATCCAGTGGCGGCCGGTCCTACGGCCAGCGCACCCCCAGGTTCTCTCGTCAACTGAAGGCCGTCTATAAAATTGCCGCGCTCAGTGCGATCCATGGCCACAGCCCCATCCGGGAGTACTATGACCACCTCCTGGCCCAGGGCGTGCCCGAACACCACGCACGTCATCGTATCGCGCGCTACATCGCTACCGTCACCTATGGGATCCTGAAGACCGGGACCCCCTATGATCCCTATCGCTGGAGGAACACGAACTCGATCGCATAACCGGGACTCATACGCCGCCGGTCTTCACCGACGACCGGCCTGCACGACCGGGGATGTCCCCGCCGTGCCGGTGAGTCTCACGAGTGGGAGTGAGGTCTCGATCATTGCGATGCATGCCCGCACGCTGCACAGACGGGAACATGCCAGGCCCTCGGTTAGCCCCTCCCGTTGATACTCGAATTTGCCGTAGCCCCGTTAGAGGGCTCAGATAGACGCGTAGACAACGCGATCGAGCAAAGAAAGATCTCACAGCACAGGGACGCTTCACCACGGCCGTGCAATAGGACCGTGATCGTGAGACCGTATGTCAAGGGGTCCGGCCTGTTCCCGCCGG